>Ga0209972_10000096_pt1 | contig 82143 bp, 59 predicted proteins | sample NOAtaG_7_FD_187302 | JGI IMG/M metagenome (GOLD analysis project Ga0209972, IMG submission 187302) | Freshwater lake microbial communities from Lake Erie, under a cyanobacterial bloom - NOAA_Erie_Diel1S_2200h metaG (SPAdes) (version 2) | ecosystem: Environmental > Aquatic > Freshwater > Lake ... | reverse complement strand
GGGTTCACCGGCGCATCGGGCAACCGCGCGGCCAGCCAGTCCAGTTGAAGATCCGTAAGTCGCATCGCCATGCAAGGCTATTCTCGCATCGATCCCCACCGATTGCGCGGTTTGCGGATAGGCTCTACTCAACTCGCCCGAAATGATCTCCCTTGCTTTGAGCGGGAGGTGGAGCCTTAGTGGCATAGCGATCCTTACATCCCACGGTTAATGCGGCCATGAGACATAAGGCAAATACAAAGGCAGTGTGCCACCGGTTCGTCGAGCTTGGGGGGTGGCGACGAATCGGTGCCATTTCGCTTGGGGGTTCGATCACCACGGGGACGGGTCCTTGTTCGCGGGTCTTGGTTCGCCGTGGGGCTCAACGCGTCCCCCACCGCCCCCTCCGCCTCGAAGACTCGCCCCCCCGCACCTCCCCCGTTGGAAACGGGGGAGGATCTATGAGGGGCTTCGAGGAGAGTCTACAGGATTCCGGCGGCTTGGCGGCGGTAAGGCGGGCGGATGGGCGGATCTTTGCGGCGGGGGCGAGGAAGACGCGGTGTGCGAGGGTGCGCGGATGCGTGGCGGTGGGCCGCGGCATCGCGGCCGCGGGGTCCGGGGCGTCCGCCGGAGGTTCCGGCGCATCTGCCGAAGTCTCCGGCTCATCAGCCGGAGAGAGAAGTCGTGCGACTTTGGTTCCCGGCAGCGCTGCCGGAGGTTCCGGCTCATCGCCCGGAGAGCAAAGTCGTGCGTCTTTGGTCCTCGGCAGGCCTGCCGGAGGCTCCGGCTCATCAGCCGGAGAGCAAAGTCGTGCGACTTTGGTCCTCGGCAGGCCTGCCGGAGTCTCCGGCTCATCAGCCGGAGAGCAAAGTCGCGCGACTTTGGTCCTCGGCTGGCCTGCCGGAGTCTCCGGCTCATCAGCCGGAGAGCAAAGTCGCGCGTCTTTGGACTCCGGCTGGCCTGCCGGAAGGCTCAGATGGGTGAATCGGCCTTCGTTTGGGGCTTCGGAAAGGCCCGCGCTGGGGTGAAAAGGCGGCTGAACTGGCCGCGGATTCGGCGGGGGTGCGGCGGTTGAGGGGAAACGACGAAGAGAACGGGGCGCGGACGTGGGGCGGGGAGGGGGTGGGGCGGGGCGCGGAGGGGGGTCGGAAGAACCCCCTCCGGCTCGAAGACTCGCCACCTCCCCCGTTGGGAAACGGGGGAGGAACTTTGGGACTGAATCACTCTGCCACTGTGCCACTCTGCCACTGTGCCACTTCCCGCCGCCGCCCCCGCCGCCGCCCCCCCTCCACCGCGAGGACTCGCCCCCCACCACCTCTCCCGGCTGGAACCCGGGGAGGAGCTGGGGCGGGCGCGGGGGTTGGGGCGGGGGTTGGCGGGGGCTGGGGGTGTGGATGGCGCGGGCGTGGAAGCGGGCCGGGGGTTCGACTAGACTCAGGGCAGACATCCGAAGATCGATTGTTCGTGGCCCCTTGAGAGACCGCACCGATGCATACCTCTTTGAACCATGTCCGCTAAGACCCTCCCACGGCCCGGGAGTCTTGGCAACCTTGCCGGCGATGCTCACGCATGTGGGCCGCGGGCGGGGCGGGCGGTGGTTCGGTGTGTCGGACGGCGGATCGGCGGTTGGATCGCCCCCGGGCTCGGCTTGCTCCTCTAGCACATCGCGGCGGGCGGGGCGGGCGAGCGGAACGACCGACGCCTCCCACTCCCTTCACGGGCCACGGGCAGTTGATGCCGCGTGGCCGGCTGTTCGTTTTGGCTCGCTTTGGTTCGCTTTGGTTCTTTGGCCCTTGGCTCGTTGCGGTTTGATCAATCTTTGTTTTTCACATCCCGGCAATTCGACATCCTGACACACTGACAACCGGAGACCGACATGAACACGACTGAAATGATGCGCATCCTCGACTCGATCGCCCGCGACCGCAAAATCGAGCGGTCGGTGCTGATCCGGGACCTGGAGCAGGCGATGGTCTCCGCGGCACGCAAGCACTACAACACGCTGGACACCGAGGAGTTCCGCTGCGAGCTCGACCCGGTCTCCGGCCAGATGAACCTCTTCCGCCACGGCGAGCCGATGACGATCTCGCCCGCCGAGCTCGGCCGCATCGCGGCGCAGACCTTCAAGCAGGTCATGATCCAGCGCTTCCGCGATGATGAGCGGACGAGCCTGCTGACGGAGTACTCCAAGCGCGTCGGCGAGATCATCACCGGCGCCGTGCACCGCTACGACGGCGGGGCGATGGTCGTGACGATCGATCGCGCCGAGGCCTTCATGCCGCGAAGCGAGCAGATCCCCGGCGAGCAGTTCCAGCCCGGCGACCGCGTGCGGTGCCTGGTGCTGGATGTTCGCGATGCGGGCAGCCAGATCAAGATCGTCCTCAGCCGGGCTCACCCGGACTTCATCAAGCGGCTCTTCGAGGTCGAGGTCCCCGAGGTCAGCGAGAAGATCATCGAGATCAAGGCCATGGCCCGCGAGGCGGGCTTCCGCACGAAGATCGCGGTGGCCAGCGTCGACAGCAAGGTCGATCCCGTCGGCGCGTGCGTCGGCGTGCGCGGCTCGCGCATCAAGAACATCGTCGATGAGCTCAACGGCGAGAAGATCGACATCGTGCGCTGGAACGAGAGCAGCCAGATCCTCATCGGCAACGCGCTCAAGCCCGCGGAGGTCAAGGAAATCTCGCTGTGCTTCGAGCTCGGCCGCGCGACGGTCGTGGTCAACGACGATCAGCTCTCGCTGGCCATCGGCAAGCGCGGGCAGAACGTCCGCCTGGCCGCGCGACTGACCGGCTGGGACGTGGACATCCTCACGCCCGAGGAGTTCAACAAGGGGCTGGAGATCATGTCGGCCACGCTGTCGGCGATCCCCGGGATCACCGAGCAGCACATGGACAAGCTCGCGGCCCTGGGCATGGTCAGCGTCTTCGACATCGAGGAGGTCGGTGTCGAGGTGCTCATCACGGAGCTGGAACTGGACGAGGCGACGGCCAAGCAGGTCGTGGAGATCGCCAGCAGCACGGCCAAGAAGGTCGCCGAGCAGCAGCAGCGCGAGAAGGAAGAAGCCGAGAAGCGCAAGGCCGCGGATGTCGACGCGACACGCCGGCTGCTCGAAGGCGGCGACGAGGGCGCGGCCCCCGCTGGCGATGCGTCGAACGGCGAGGCCGGCGGCGACCTGCCCCCGGATGCCGATGCCCGCGCCAGCGCGATCCTCGGCGGATAACGACCGATTCACCCCCGCGGCGCCCCGGCCGGTCGGTCCGGGGTCCGCGACCAACCGCCCGGCTTACGCCGAGCGATCACCGACCATGGTTGAGTGTTCGTGTCCCTGTATCGATGGTTCGGCTACTTCTGCACGCGGAGTCCTGATTGGCCCTTAAGCGACTGCAACAACTGGCGAAGGAACTCGGGATCACGCACAAGGTCATCATCCAGAAGTGTCTGGATGAGGGAGTCCCTGCCGACAAGGTGAAGAACCACATGTCGCAGATCTCCGCGGGCCTGGAGGCTTCGATCCGCGAGTGGTTCAGCGCCGGCACCGTCGCCACGGCGGTCGAGACGACCGAGCACGTCGACGTTGAGAAGATCAAGAGCACCACCCCGCGGGCCAAGAAGGCTCGCAAGGCCGGCGACGACAGCAACGGCGAGGCCGAGCAGCCCCCCGCGCCGACGCCGCCCGCCGAGACCGCCGTCGAGACCGCGCCGCGCACCGCCCCGGTACGCGTGGAAGTGCCGCCGGAGCTGGCCCGGACCTCCACGCCGGCCGATGCGCCCCCGACGCGAACCAAGCCCAAGACCGCGGCGGAGTCGACCGCCACCCCGGCGGCCGAGGAGCCGGAAGAGACGCACGTCAAGGCCACGCCCTTGGCGCCCGCGGCCCGCGCGGCCACGCCCCCCACTGCGCCAGCGACGGGTGCCGGCACCGCCGCATCACCCGGCACGCCCGGCACGCCCGGCACGCCCGCGGCCAGGCCGACAGGCCCGATCGGCACGACCCCGGCCAAGCCGGTGCTCGGCCCGAAGGTCATCTCCCCCGCGGCCGCCGCACCGGCCGCCGAAACCCGCGACGCCGCCGCTGGAAACGCCGGCACCTCGCCCGCCAGCGGGCCCGGTGATGCATCGGGCACAGGCCCCGGCACGGGCAGCGGTCCGTCGACTGGTCCCGGTGGTGGTCCCAATGTCGGCCCCGGCAGTGGTCAGGGGCATCGCCCCGCGGCCCCGCGGCCGACCGTGCGGCCCGCGCCGATGAACATCCCCCAGCGCCCGACGAGCGTGCAGCCCGTCGGCCAGCGGCTGGAGGTCCAGCAGGTCAAGCTCGCCGGCCCGCGCGTTGTGCGCATCGAGGCCGCCGAGAGCCTGCCCACGCCCGCTCCCCGTCGCGCCGGTCCCTCTGGCGGTCCCCCGCGCACCGGTCGCGGTCCCGGCACATCCGGCCCCGCGGGTCCGGGCGATGCGGATCGCACCGGTCGCAACACCCGCCGCACCGGCACCGACGCGGCCAAGCCGCGGCGTCGCGGCCCGGGCGGGGCCACTGGCAACGAGAGCGAACTGGCGCTGGGCACCGGTTTCAGCGAGGCGGACCTTGCCGAGCGCGAGGAGCGTCTTGCCCGCGCCACGGGTCTGCTCAAGAAGCGCCGGCGCGAGGCCAAGGCCCGCGAGCAGGCGCACGGCGAGCGAGCGCTGTCGGCCGCGGACACCGGCGGCACGGTGCAGATCGTCGCGCCGTTTACGATCAAGGACCTGTCGGAAACCACGGGCGTCAAGGCCGCGGACATCATCAAGAAGTTGTTCCTGCAGGGCGTGATGGCCACGATCAACTCGGGCATCGACACGGCCAAGGCTCAGGAGATCATGATCGACTTCGACATCGAGCTCGAGGTCGTCGAGGCCAAGACCGCCGAGCAGAAGGTCGAGGCGCAGTTCAGCGAGCGCAAGACCATCGACCTGCAGCCCAGGGCCCCGATCGTGACGATCATGGGCCACGTCGACCACGGCAAGACGAGCCTGCTGGACGCGATCCGCAAGACCAACGTCGCCGCGGGCGAGGCCGGCGGCATCACGCAGCGGACCAGCGCGTTCAAGGTCGCGATCGAGGTCGGCGGCCAGCAGAAGCACGTCGTGTTCATCGATACGCCGGGCCACGAGGCGTTCACCGAGATGCGTTCGCGCGGCGCGAACATGACCGACGTGGTCGTGCTGGTCGTCGGCGCTCCCGAGGGCGTGATGCCCCAGACCGTTGAATCGATCAACCACGCCAAGGCCGCGAAGGTGCCGATCGTCGTGGCCCTGAACAAGATCGACAGCCCGCAGGCGACGGAGAATCAGATCCAGAAGATCTACGGCCAGCTCAACGAGCACGGGCTCAACCCCGTGGAATGGGGCGGTCAGATCGAAGTGATCAAGACCAGCGCCGTCAAGGGGACCGGCATCAAGGAACTGCTCGAGATTCTCGACCTTCAGGCCCAGTTGCTGGAGATGAAGGCCGACACCAAGGGCAACGCTCGCGGTCGCGTCGTCGAGGCCGGTCGCGACGAGGGTCGCGGCCCGCTGGCGACGGTCATGGTCCAGGAAGGCGAGCTGTCCGTCGGCAACTTCATCGTCGCCGGGCGTGCCTTCGGCCGCGTGCGCGACATCACCGACGATCAGGGCAAGAAGATCAAGACCGCCGGCCCGAGCACGCCCGTGCAGGTCTCCGGTCTTGACGAGGTTCCCAGCGCGGGCGATGCGTTCTTCATCACCGAGACGCTCAAGCAGGCGCAGGAAGCCGCGGAACAGCGCCGCCAGCGCGACCGCGCCGAATCGCTGCACCAGCCCAAGGTGACGCTCGACAGCTTCTTCAGCCAGATGAAGGACGCGAACGTCAAGGAAATCCTCATCGTCCTCAAGGCTGATGTGCAGGGCTCGGTCGACGTCATCCGCAACCAGATCGAGAAACTCTCCAGCGGCGAGGTCAAGGTCCGCGTGCTGCACGCGGCCGTCGGCGGCATTCAGGAGAGCGACGTGCTGCTGGCCGACGCTTCCAAGGCCGTTATCGTCGGCTTCAACGTCATCCCCTCCGGCAAGGCCCGCACGCTCGCGGACAACAAGAGCGTCGAGGTCCGCACCTACCAGGTCATCTACGACATCATCGACGACGTCAAAAAGGCCGCCAGCGGCATGCTCGAGCCGGAGATCCGTCAGGAAATCCTGGGCCACGCCGAGGTCCGCCAGGTCTTCAAGGTCACCCGTGTCGGCACCATCGCCGGCTGCTATGTCACCGACGGCCTGGTCCAGCGCGATGCGCTCATCCGCGTCACGCGTCAGGGCGTGGTCATTGAGAACGACCGCGTGCTCGAGCAGCTCAAGCGGTTCAAGGACGATGCCAAGGACGTCAAGAGCGGCATGGAGTGCGGCATGAAGATCGTCGGCTACGACGACATCAAGGAAGGCGACGTTCTGGAGTGCTACAAGAAGGTCGAGGTCAAGCGCACGCTCTGACGCACGCTCTGTCACAGGCTCCGGCGCGGCGCCCGTGCGTGGCAAGAAAGTCGATCGCGACGGGCCCAGCGAGACGCCATGTTCCTCGGGCTGCTCCAGTTCAATCTGCTGATCCCCGGCGCCGAATCGCTCAAGGACAAACGCCGCGTGGTGCGGTCGGTCAAGGACCGGCTTCACCGGGAGCATCAGGTGAGCGTGGCGGAGGTCCGCCATCTCGAGAACCCCTCGATCGCCGGGATGGCCATCGCGATCGTCAACCGCGACGGGAAGCACCTTCGCGGGGTGCTCGACACCATCTCGGACAAACTCCGGTCGCTGCCCGATGCGCAGCTCGCCGACTGCTCCCGTGAGATTCTCCACGCGGATCAGTTGCCGACGGCGTATCAGGACGACGACGGCAACGAACTCTGGACGGAAGACGAACGGCGGGGAACGCGCCCCGACGACGAATCGGGGCAACAATCAGGACCACCATGACCAGCCACCGGACAAACAAAGTCGCCAGCGTTCTTCGCGAGGCGATCCAGTCGATTCTCAGCAAGGGGCTGGCCGATCCGCGGCTGGATGGCTGCATGGTCACTGTGACAGAGGTCAGTGTGTCGCCCGACCTGCGCAACGCCACGGTGCACATCTCGATCCTTCCCGACAACCGTCAGGTCCGCGCGATCGCCGCGATCAAGCACGCCGCGGCCCACCTTCGCCGGAAGGTCAGCGACCACACGGGCTTCAACACCACACCGCAGTTGAGCTTCGTGCTCGATGATCGCGCCAAGCGCCAGGCCGCGGTGATGCGCACGATGGTCGAGCATCGCGACGAGCACACCGAGGCCGACGCCACAAGCGACCAAACAGGTGATGCGGGCGCCGCTGATCGCGACGAATGCATCAAGGGCGACTCGTCCGACCAAAGCTCGGGCAGCAAGCCCGGCACATGGCCAGCACGCACGCCGATGGTCGACCGACCGGACACAGGAGTTGAAGGCTGATGGCCCGCGCCGATCGATCCAAGCTGCTGTCCGCACTGCTGAGCAAACTCCGCTCGGCCCACCCTGCCGCGGTCGCCGACCTTTCGGCCGCCGATGCCGCGACGGCGCCCGTCGATGCCGCACCGGCGGATTCTTCAGCCGCTGTCATCGCGGAGAAGGACCCGGCGCTTCGCGAGTTGATCCGTTCGATGCTTCTTTGGGACTCGACGACCAGCCGCGCCGAGGGTGCGTTGCGGCGGCTCGATCGGGCGCTTGTCGATGTCAACGAGCTACGCGCCTGCATTCCCGCGGAGATCGCCCAGTACATCGGGCCGAACTACGCCAAAGCCGAGGATCGCGCGATCCGCCTTCGGCAGGTACTCAACGATCTGTTCACGCGCGAGTTCGCGGTGACGATGTCGCACCTTGCGGCGATGACCAAGCGTGAAGCACGAACGTACCTCGACGGACTCGCCGCGGCACCGGAATACGTCCGGGACCGCGTGTTCCTCCTTGCCCTCGGCGGGCACGCGCTGCCCGTCGATGACCGAATTCTCTCGCTGCTACTAACGGCCAAGGTCGTCGAACCGGGCACGACGCCCGAGGCCGCGTCGGCGTTCCTCGAGCGGACTATCCGCGCGGGCGAAGCGGCGGAGGCCCACGCCCTGCTCCAGGCCGCGGCGGACGAACTGACCGCCTCGGCGATAGCCCAGCGCCCCGCGAGCGCCAAGGCGACGAGCCGCACCGAAGTTCGCTCCGAGGTCCGGCCCGAGACAAGGCCCGAGTCGCGGCCCACGCGAGCACGAGCCGCGGCGACGCCGGCCAAGCGTTCCCCCGCCAGCAGCCCCAAGCCGACATCCAGGGCCGCAGCAAAGCCCGCGTCGAGCGCCCGCAAGCGCGGCCAGTAGTCGCGCCGCCTCGGACCCACGCGAAGATCCCCGATCACGCTGCTACGCTTGAGCCCTCTGACGGGCGACGGGCCAGTGGCTCCGCCGATCCGTTGGGCCGTTCGCTGATTTTGTCCGTTCCCATCGCCGCAAACCCGTTGAAGGATGCCTCATGCCCAGCGCCAGCAAAGTTGTCGTCGCGTACTCCGGCGGTCTTGATACCTCGTGCGTCATCCCGTGGCTGAAGGAGAACTACGGCTGCAAGGTCTACGCGATTGTCGGCGACGTCGGCCAGGGCAGCGAGGAGCTCAAGGGCGTCGAGAAGAAGGCCATCGACAGCGGTGCAGAGGACTGCATCGTCGTGAACCTTCAGCGCGAGTTCGCCGAGGATTACTGCTTCCCGATGCTCATCAGCGGCTCGATCTACGAGAGCCGGTACCTGCTGGGCACGTCGATCGCCCGTCCGATCCTCGCCAAGGCGCAGGTCGAGTACGCGCTGAAGATCAAGGCCGACGGCCTGTGCCACGGCTGCACGGGCAAGGGCAACGATCAGGTCCGGTTCGAGAGCACGTACGCGGCGCTCGCGCCGAACCTCGAAGTGATCGCCCCCTGGCGCATCTGGGACCTTGGTGGTCGTGAAGACCTGCTCAAGTACCTCGCCGATCGCAAGATCCCCACGACCGCCAGCGCCCGCAAGATCTACTCGCGCGACCGCAATCTCTGGCACATCAGCCACGAGGGCGCGGCACTGGAGGATCCGTGGAACACGGTGCCCGATGACATCTGGATGCTCACGCAGGACCCGCGCAAGGCGCCGAACACCCCCGCTGACGTGAGCATCACGTTCGCCAAGGGTCGCCCCGTGAAGCTCGACGGCAAGGCCATGCCCGCCCACGAACTGGTCATGGCGCTGAACACCATCGCCGGCAAGCACGGCGTCGGACGTGTTGACATCGTCGAGAACCGCCTCGTCGGCATGAAGAGCCGCGGCTGCTACGAGACGCCGGGAGGCACCGTGCTGATGGAGGCGCTCCGCGGGCTCGAGCAACTCTGCCTCGACCGCGAGACGCTGCACATGCGCGAGCGCCTCGCGCTGGAGTTCGCCGAACTGATCTACAACGGCCAGTGGTTCACGCCCAAGCGCGAGGCCCTGTGGGCGTGCTTCGATCAGATCGCCGGCGTGCTCGATGGCGAGATTGTTGTGCGGCTGTACAAGGGCACCGCGACGACCGTCCGCCGCAAGAGCCCCAACTCGCTCTTCAGCGAGGCCTTCGCGACCTTCAGCAAGGACAAGGTCTACGACCAGAAAGACGCGGGCGGCTTCATCCGTCTGTATTCGCTCCCGGCCCGCATCGCCGCGCTGAAGAACCTCGGCGCAGCCAAGCCGGCCAAGGCCCGCAAGCCCTCAAAGGGAGCCCGCTAAGTGGCGCTCTGGGGCGGCAGATTCGAGGGCGACACGTCCGCGCTGTTCAAGGCGCTGAACGACTCGCTCCCGTTTGATCGCGTGCTCGTGCTCGAGGACATTCTCGGCTCGATGGGCTGGGCTCGCGCGCTCGGCCGGGCGCGGGTGCTCAAGCCCGCCGAGGTCAACCGGATCATCAAGGCCCTGCGCACGCTGCGGGACCGGGAGATCGATCCGCGGACCAGCACGATCGCGGACGCGAGCGATGAGGATGTGCACTCCTTCGTCGAGCGGGAACTCATCGCGCTCGTCGGCGACCTTGGCAAGAAGCTCCACACCGGCCGCTCTCGCAACGATCAGGTCGCCACCGACGTTCGCCTTTGGACAGCACGCCACATCATCGAACTCCGCACGCTCCTGATCTCGGCGATGGAGAGCCTCGCCGCGCTCGCCGAGCAGGAACTCAAGGCCGGCACGGTGCTGCCCGGCTACACGCACCTTCAACGCGGCCAGCCCGTGCTCTTTGCGCATTGGGCGCTCGCGTACGTGCAGATGTTCCGCCGCGACTTTGATCGCCTCGGCGATGCGCTCCCGCGCGTTCTTGAACTGCCGCTCGGCTCCGGCGCTCTGGCGGGGACGGCGTACCCGATCGATCGCGATGCGCTGGCAGACGATCTGGGGTTCATCGGTCCCAGCCGCAACAGCCTCGACGCGGTGAGCGACCGTGACTTCATCTTCGAGACCCTCAGCGCCATCACGCTCATGGGCACGCACCTGTCGCGCTTGGGCGAGGACCTGGTGCTGTACTCCTCCAGCGAGTTCGGCTTCCTGCAGATGGCCGACCGAGTCACCAGCGGCTCGTCGCTCATGCCCCAGAAAAAGAATCCCGACGCGGCGGAACTGCTCCGCGGCAAAGCCGGTCGCCTCCTCGGCAACCTCGTCCGACTCGCAACCACGCTCAAGGGACTGCCCCTCGCGTACAACAAGGATCTGCAGGAGGACAAGGAGCCGCTGTTCGACAGCGTCCACCACGCCCGCTTGTGTCTGGCCGTCGTGCCCGAGTGCCTCCGCGGCATCAGGATCAACCGCGAGCGCTGCATGGCCGCGGCCGACGACGGCTTCAGCGCGGCCACCGACCTGGCCGACTACCTCGTACGCAAGGGCGTGCCCTTCCGCGATGCGCACCACATCGCCGGACGCATCACGCGTCGAGCGTTGGAACTCGGCGTCGCGCTGCACAAACTGCCGATCGCGGAACTCACCGCCATCGACAAACGCATCGGCACGGACCTTTATCCGCACCTGTCGATCGACCGCGTTCTGGCCAAGCGCGACATCGTCGGCGGTACCGCTCCGCGGCGCGTCCGCGAGCAACTGCGCGAGGCCGCCGCGTTCCTCCGCAAGGCGCGGCGCGACCTTCGCTGACCATCAACGGTGCAAGCAACCCGCGCCCGCGCGAACGGGCACGATCCGGAGACGCTCATGAGGCTGTTCATCGTCGGGCTCGGTGTTGTCGGCAAGGGCGTGCTCGAACTGCTCGACGCCCGCAGAGCCGAACTGGCCTCCCACTTCGGCGTCGAGACCCGACTCGTCGGCGTTGCCGACAGTAAGGGGGTCGCACTCTGCGAAGACGGACTCGCGCACGCTGAAGTGCTCGGCGTAAAGCGCCCCGGCGCCGCGGGCGTCGCGTCGCTGCCGGATGGTCGCCCGCTCGCATCGCAGGATGATCTGCCCGAAGTCATCGCGCACAGCGGCGCTGACGTGCTCATCGAACTCGGTCCAACACAGATGCGATCGCCTCGCCCCGCCACGGACCGCCTCCTCGCGGCGATGGGCGCGGGCCTGCACGTCATCGGCGCCAACAAGGCACCGCTGAGCACAGCGTTTGCTGCCCTGACGGAGGCCGCGGCGGTCAATAACGTGCTCCTGCGATACTCCGCGACTGTCGGCGCGGGCACGCCGATGCTCACGCTCGCCCGGGCCGCGGTCATGGGCGACACGCTCGTCGGGTTCCGCGCGATTCTCAACGGCACGACGAACTTCATCCTCTCGCAGATGCGTTCCAGCGGCGCGACCTTCGACAGCGCACTGGCCGAGGCCCAGCGTCTGGGCTGGGCAGAGGCCGACCCATCCAACGACGTCGACGGCTGGGATACCGCGATGAAGACCGCGATCATCGCCTGCCACGCCCCGGCGATTCCGCCGGGCCGGAGCATCAGCGTGCACGATGTCCGCACCGTCGGAATCCGCGGCGTTTCCGCACGAGATCATGCCGACGCCGAGGCGCAGGGGCAGGTCATCAAACTTGTCGCGTCGTTCGATGCAACAACGCTCAGTGCACGCGTCGAGCCCGTGCGCGTTCCTATCGGCAGCAGGCTCGATGTGCCCGCCGGAGGCAACGTCCTGCTGATCGACCTCAAGCACGCGGGTGAACTCGCGCTCTTCGGGCGCGGCGCGGGCGCCCACGAGACCGCTGCGGCCGTCCTGCGCGACCTTGTTGATATCGCCTTGTCCGCCCGCTGATGGCACCGGAAGGGAGAACGCTCCATGAAGCTGATCATGAAGTTCGGCGGCACATCGATGGCCGGAAGCGAGAAGATCCGTCACGCGGCATCGCTCGTCGCCCAGGCGCTGCGTCAGCATCACGTCGTGGCCGTCGTCAGCGCGATGGACGGCGTGACCGAGCAACTCCTGGCCATCGCCGACCACGCGGAGGCGGGCGATCGATCCAGCGTCGAGCAGGTGCTCTCACAGGTCCGCTCCGCGCACGAGTCCACCGCCGACGCGCTGGGCTGCCTTGCCGAGACGCGCGAGCTGCTCTCGCGTTTGGAATCGCTCGCGACCGGCATCATGGCCGTCGGCGAGTGCACCGCACGCTCGCGCGATGCGGTCGTGAGTTTCGGCGAGCGCATGAGCACGCGCTTCATGGCCGCCGCGCTGGGCGTGGCCTGCGGCTCGCCCGCACGCGGATTCGATGGCGGCGACGCCGGGATCGTCACGAACAACCACTTCGGCGAGGCCGACCCGCTGATGGACATCAGCCTCATGCAGGTCCGCGACCGCCTCGCGCCGCTGGTCGAGGCCCGAACACCCGTCGTCGTCGCCGGCTTCATCGCCCAGACGCAGAGCGGCGTGATGAGCACCATCGGTCGCGGAGGCAGCGACTACACGGCCACAATCCTCGGCGCGGCCCTCGGTGCCGACGAGATCCACATCTGGTCCGATGTCGACGGCCTCATGACCGCCGACCCACGACTTGTCCCCGGCGCGAGGCTGCTCTCGCACCTGACCTTCGCCGAGGCGATCGAAATGGGCAAGTTCGGGGCCAAGAGCATGCACCCGCGGGCGCTCGAGCCCGCCGCGGAACACGGCATTCCCGTGCGGATGCGCAACACCTTCAAGCCCGACAACCCGGGCACGCTCATCGGCTCGGCGGTCGGTCAGCCCGATGCGCGCCGTCCCGGCGAGACCGCCGTGCGAAGCGTGCCCATGCTCAAGAACATGGCCATGATCACCGTCGGCGGCGCGGGCATGATCGGCCGACCCGGCACCGCCGCGGCACTCTTCGACGCACTCGCGGCCGCACGCATCAACGTGCACATGATCTGCCAGAGCGTCAGCGAAGCGGGCATCAGTGTCGTGGTATCCATGGCTCAACTCGATCGTGCCAAGACCGCGCTCGAACGCTCCATGCGGCCGTTCATCGGCACCCGCACGATTCATGCGCCCGCGACGTCCGACACGTCCACGTCCGCACCGGTGCTCCATGGCATTGATGTCGTCGGGAACATCGCGATCGTTGCCCCCGTCGGATCGGGCATGCGCGGCGTGCCCGGCGTCGTCGCGCGGATCTTCAGCGCCGTCGCCCGAAAGAACCTCAATATCATCGCCATCGCCCAGGGCTCCAGCGAGTTGTCGGTCTGCTTCGCGGTCGACAAGGACGCCGGGCCCGAGGCCGTGCGAGCTGTGCACGAAGAGTTCGACAGCCGCTGATCGCTTCGTGCCGGCGGCACGCCCGGACTACGCTCGCGCATGAAGAGCTCCATCACCGAACGTCTGGCCGCTCTGGGCCTCGTCCTGCCCGCGGCACCGAAGCCGGTCGCGTCATACATCCCCGCACGCCGCAGCGGCGGGCTCGTCTTTACCGCAGGGCAGTTGCCCTTCGTCGACGGCGTCCTTACGCACACCGGGCCGGTCGGTACGAGCCCCGGCCTGGTTTCGCTCGCCGATGCTCAGGCCTGCGCTCGAACGTGCGTGCTCAACGCGCTGGCCGCGGCCAGCACGGTCGTCGCGCTTTCATCGATCGTCGGGGTCGTGCGTGTGGGCGTGTTCGTCGCGTGCGAAGCGGCGTTCACCGAACACCCGAAAGTCGCCAACGGTGCGAGCGACCTGCTCGTGGAGATCTTCGGCCAGCACGGCCGTCATGCCCGCGCCGCCGTGGGCTGCCCGAGCCTGCCGCTCAACGCGCCGGTCGAGGTCGACGTGATCTTCGAGGTCGCCTGAGCGCTCACGCCGATCGCCGCATGAACCCATGACGATTGGTGTTCCGCTCATCGGAAACGAAGATGCTGCGTGACGGGCATTCATCCTCGAACCTCGCGGCCTTGGCCCGCATGTCGTGCTCAAGCTTGAAGAGTTCGCGGGCTTCCTTGATCCGCTCGAACACCGCGCCGAGGTACAACACCCGCATCAAGATCGGGCGCTGGCTTGTGCCGGGCAGTCGCTGCCGCGTCTGCTCGGCGTCGAACAGGTCCATCACCAATCGGAGGCGGCCCTCAAGTTCGCTCATCGAGCCCATGACCAGGAACCGATCATCGCTCAGGTGCGATGCGAAGCCGCCCATCACCGCGTCGGCGACTTCACGCTGAAGCAGCAGGGCCAGCGAGCGGATCAGCCTGTTCCCCGCGTCGTAGCCGGCACCGGCGTTGTACGCCGCGAACGCCCGCAGATCGATCATCGCCGCGGCGATGTGCCCCGCGGTGGCCGGCGAGCGCTCCGCCTCATCGATCAGCAGCCGAATCCGCTGCTCCGCCGCAACGCGTGACGGCAACGCTGTCAGTGGCTCGTCGGTCGTCATCGCTTCGTCCCGGTGGCCCGCCGCCGCGGCGAGCAGCGACTGCACACTCACGACGCCCACGACCCGATCAACATCTGTGATCAGGATCGGATGCGCCAGTTCCGCATCGCTTCGGAGGCTCAGCAACTCCAGCGCCTGTCGAACTGTGGCATCGCTGCTCATCGCCGGGCTGTGCCCCCGCACGATGTACGCGAGCGGGTCGTTCGACCCTGCGCCCTGCGCCATCTTGAGCACCGTCTGGCGATCCACCCAACCGACGCATCGCCTCCCGTCGAGCACCACCACGCCCGGACAGTCGGGGAGTTTCAGCAACTCCGCCGCGCAGTCGCTCGCCGGGGTCGAGGCCTGCTCGAGCCTCGCGGGCCTGACCAGCGCACGGAGCGGTCGCTCGCGAACCTCGCTGTCACTGCCGGGACGCGTCAACTCTGCATGGCGTCGGATGCGCTGAACAATCTCAGGGTCCGGCAACTGGTACCCCGGCGCGGGCCGCGCAAGCAGGAAACCCTGCCCGAACCGCACACCGGTGCTCATCAGCACGTCCAGATCCTCCGGACGCTCGATCCCCTCTGCCAGAATGTTCACGCCCGAGAGCCGGGCGAAGTTCACGAAGAACCGGATCAGGTTGAGCTTGTACGGATCGCCATCGAATCGCTCGATCAGCGAGCGGTCGAGCTTCAGCCACTGCGGGCGCACGAGCATGACCCTTGCCAGACCGTTGATTCCCGCGCCGACATCATCGATCGCGATTTGAGCGCCCATCGACTTGAGTGCCCAGACGGTCGAGACCAGCGCGTCGGTGTCGTCGCTGCCGAGGTGCTCGGTCACCTCCATCACCAGCCGCGCGGGCGTCAGCCCGGGCCGGGAGCGGATCTCGTCCTCGATGCTCGGCACGAACCGCCGGTCCGTCAGCACCTGCGGCGTGTTATTCAGGAACAGCAGCACACCATCGGGAAAGTCCGCCGCGCGATCCAGCGCCAGCCCCCGCGTGACCTGCTCCAGGTCCCACAGTCGGCCGTACTTCGTCGCGACGTCGAACAACTCGCCCGGATGCGCAAAGCCTGAACCGCCACCCGGGCGGGCGAGCGCCTCAAACCCGCGCAGCTCCCCTGATCGCAAACACACGATCGGCTGGAACACGACCTTCACGTCGCGTTGCGCGATCAACCGCTCAAGCTCGGCCAGCCCGGGCATCACGCGGTCGGTCTTTGCTGATGATGGGATCAGGGTCATAATCCGGAACGGAGACTCAGTCGCCGAACACGGACTTCATCGACCAATTCCGACGCTGTCTGCGTTGATTCCACGCAAACTCGGCCAGAATTCTCCGTCTTCACACGGGGATACCCGAAACCACTTGAACCACCAACAAGACAACCGCACGAACACCTAGAGACGAACCCAAGGAGGCTCGCTGGTACTCAATCGTTCGCCTTAGTCAAACTTGAAGACACCCTTCCGATACCCGTACACATAGGCGACGACCGTGGTCAGGATGAAGAATACGATCCGCCCCAGCCAGATGCCGGAGTTCGACACTTCGTGATCCAGGCTCGGAAACGTCACGGCCCACGGGTACAGGAAGATGATCTCGATGTCGAACACCAAGAAGACCATCGCGATGAGGTAAAAACGCACGTTGAACCGCTTGCGGGCGGTGCCGACGGGGTTCATGCCCGACTCGTACGTGGACTGCTTGACGTTGCCCTTGCGCTTCGGGCCCAGAAGCTGCGATGCGAGAAGGTTCGTGACCGCGAAGCCGATCGCGATGGTCAGCAGCAGCAGAATCGGCAGATAACTGCTGACCTCGACGTTTGCCAGAAGCGAACCAAACAGAGCTGAAGCGTTGATCATGGGGCCTCGTGGGTCTGCGATTTCGGAGTGACGGGTTCATCATAGCGGACTACCTTGCTCCGGTGCCAGACCACGCCGCGATCATCCCGATGACCACTCCCGCCCCGCCCCGGGCCATGCCGCCGCGGCGAGCGGAGATGGGCGAGCGGATTCTCGCAGGGGCCGTAGCCGTGGGCTCGCTGGCGGTCCTGACCGTCGCGCACATCCTCCGCGCAAGCCCGGCCGGGCTTGGTACCCATACGCAGCTGGGCCTTCCCGAATGCGGTTGGATCACCGCGGCAGGCATCCCCTGCATGACCTGCGGCATGACCACGGCCTTTGCACACGCCGCCAACGGCCGATTCCTCGATTCCTTCATGGCTCAGCCATTCGGTCTGCTCCTCGCGCTGGCGACGGCTTCGGCGTTCTGGCTTGGCCTATTCATCGCCGTCACGGGCTCGCCGCTTGGCTCCACGCTCTCGCGGCTGCTGACCTGGCGGGTGATCTGGATCTTGCTCGTTCTGGCCCTCCTCGCCTGGGTCGGCAAGATCATCGACTACCGCCTGAGTACCGGCGACGGGCCCTAACCTTTCGACATTCCGCGGTGTTCGCCGGTCGCCAAGATGTGCTCCGACCGGCCCTCGTAGCGACCATGGCCCAATCGAAGGATCGGCGATGAACAGCTTACAGACGACCCACGCCCGCCACGCTTGCCCGGCAACCGCAGCGCCCGGCCGCGCCCGCGGAGCGTCAGTCCGCCTCGCCGCGGCTTTCGTGCTCTGCCTGCCCTGCGTCGCATTGCTCTCGGGCTGCAACATTCTCGGCGCTGGCGCGGCGATGATGGAGAGCGCACGACGCGCTACGCCCGTCACGGTCGAGGCCGAGTACGTCGGCCTCACGGGCAAGAGCTTCGCCGTCATGGTCACGGCGGATCAGGTCATCCAGGCCGAGTATCCGGAGATCGTCAGCAAGGTCGCGCTCGATGCGACCAAGCGACTGACAGAGAACGCGAACGCCACGGGCGTCGTTCCGGCGGAGGTCGTGCTGCAGTTCCAGTTCCAGAACCCGCGCTGGTCGATGCGCTCGCCGAGCGAGATCGCCAAGCAGCTCGGCTGCGATCGCCTGGTCGTCATCGACATTCGCGATTACCGGCTGACCGACCCCGGCAACAAGTGGCTCTGGAAGGGCCGCGCGATGGGCGTCGTCAGCGTGTACGAAGCCGACTCGGCCCTGCCCGACGACGCGGTGTTCCGCAAGACCGTCGACGTGTCGTTCCCGGATGTCGAGGGCCAAGGGCCAGCGGAGATCCCTCGCATCGGCGTGAACTCGGTGCTTGTCAGCCGCTTCATCGACCGCGCGACCTGGCTCTTCTACACGCACGAAGAGAAGTACGACCCGGACTATTGATCGGCACACCGGACCGCGTCGCGTCGAAGTTGCCCGCCGCTTACCGCCCTCGAATGCCCGGAGCCCGCCGACCATGACCGCCGACCGACCCTCGCGCCGAACGCCCCGCACCCTTCTTGCCCTTGCGGTTCTCGGCGTCGCGTGCGTCGTTCCCGCCGGGTGCAACATCGTCGCCCCGGCGCTGATGATCGCTCAGGGTCCGCCCAAGATCGAGGCGAAGCTCAAGCTCGACAAGGAACGCACCCACGTCATTCTCATCGACGACCGGCGCAGCGTCCTTCCCAGCCGGAATCTCCGTGAACTCATCGGCACCACCGCCGAGCAGGCCCTGCTGACAAAGGAGGTCGTCAAGGACATGGTTCAGTCCCGCATCGCCGCGGCACAGGTCCGCGGCGAGCGCTTCGGGGCGCCGATGAGCATCATCGAGGTCGCCCGCGCCGTCAAGGCGGACGTGATCATCTACGCGACCGTCGACTCCTTCTCATTGACCGTCGACGGCCAGTCGCTCGCGCCCACCGCGGTGCTCCGCGTGAAGGTGATCGACGCTCAGAGCGAGCAGCGGCTGCTGCCGCCACCGGGTGAACTGGACTGGTACCCGCTGACCGTCTCGCTCCCCTCCGCCGCCGCCACGGCGCCGACGAGCCAGACGCAAATCGTCTCGATTCAGACGGACCTGGCCCATTGGACCGGCATCCAACTCGCCCGCCTGTTTTACGATGTTGAGCGCGCGTTGGCCGCCCCCGGCAACCGCGTTCGCGACGTTCGTCAGTGATGCGCACGGCGTTCCGTCCCCGTTGATTCTCCGAAGCCCTCGACCCGCGACTGAGCACGTGACGATCCATCGACGCGCACAACCCGGATCGTTCCCGACACTCGTGCACCTGCTGCGCCCCGGCGCGAGCGGCCAGGATGAACTCCTCGCCTGCAGGGCCGCGTGCGAGATTCCGAACGTGCATCACCTCGTCTGGCTCATCGGCAACACGCGCGATGAACGCGACGCTCGCTCGCTTGGCCTGAGAATCTCCGCCCGATTCTCTCCCCGCGCGGCCAATCTCGGCCCGATCGCACGCCTTGTCCGACCCGGCGGCGCGATGATGCCTCACGCCAATCGCCTCGATGCCAGCGCACAGGTGCTTTGCTGGGGCACGCCCACACTCGACATCGCCCGCGCGCTGCGGATTCCCATCGCCGCCGCCGTACTGCTGGACTCCCGCGACATCCGAACGACGGATCTGCACCGCACGCCGGCGATCGCGTTCTGCAACGCGATCGCCAGCGCCTGGCGCACCCACGGGCATCAGGTCGCCGTGCTCACACCTCCCTACGACCTGCTCAGCGACGGCGAGTGGCTCGCCCGCCGGCAGGACACGCGGACCGCGCTGCGCATCGGTGCGGACGAGGTCGTCATTTCGCTCCTGAGCGATCCGGTCCGCGACGGGGATGCTCGACGATTCGCATGGGTCACGGGCCTTCTTCAAGTAGCAGGTATCCGGGCCGTCGGCATTTGCGCTCACGCGTCGAGCCAACTCCAGCGCGCCGCTCGGTACATCCGTTTGCACGGCCGTCACTGGGAGGTCATCGCGTTCGACGGCCCGCCCGCCGCCGCGCTGCCGGCCGCGGATCTGGTCATGTGGAACGTTGATCCCTCGCGCGTGGCGGGCATGGATGTTCCGCCACGCGGCCCGGCGGGGGGGGCGGGTCTGCTCTCGGCGATGATGGCAGCACGTCATGGCGTGCCCGTCTTCTCGCCCATCGACCCCGCGAGCGATGAGTTCCTCGGCACGATCGCCCCGGAGCTGCTCGCCACGGCCGCGACAATGCCCGCACTGGGCGCGTGTGCCGTTCCGCTGCTCAGCGATCCTCATCGCCGCGCGGCGGTCGGTCAGCGTCTGGCCTCGCACCTTGCCGCGCCGAGCAACTTCGTCGACACCCTCGCCCGCAAACTGGGTCTTGCAGAGCCGCGATCGGGCACCAGCGTGCACTCGCACGGAGAACTCGCCCATGCCTGATCGCATCGGCGTGCTCTTTGTTTGCCTTGGCAACATCTGCCGTTCGCCCCTGGCCAAGGTCATCTTTTTGCAGGCCGCCGAACGCCGCGGCGTGCTCGACCGCTTCCGCGTCGACTCCTGCGGCACGGGCCACTGGCACGTCGGCCAGCCCGCCGACCCGCGGACTATCGCCATCGCACAGGCCAACAGCATCCCCTTCTCGCACACCGCTCGCCAACTCAACAGCGATCGCCCCGGCGGCGACTTCGACACTCTCGACCTGCTCATCGCCATGGACCGAGCCAACGTCCGCACCATGCTGCAGCGCGGCGCACCGCAGGACCGCCTCCGCCTCATCCGCATGTACGATCCGGCTCTGGCTGGCCGCCCGGATCATGAGCTGGACGTGCCCGACCCATACACCGACGACGACGGCTTTCAGCCCGTCGTCGACATGCTCAGCCGCGCCGTGCAGGGGATGCTCGATCGCCACCAGCGTGGAGAAGATCTGTGATCCACCGAGCGCCACGACACGCCTCCCGCGGGATTCGTCCGCACGGCTTCACGCTCATCGAACTGCTGGTGGTCATCGCCATCGTCGCGCTGCTTGTCGGCATCCTCCTGCCCGCCCTCGCCGGCGCTCGACAGGCCGCTCGCAACACCGCCTGCGCCGCGCGGCTCCAGCAATTGGGCGTCGCGCTTCAGGGCTATCTCACCGACTTCAAGGATCACCTCCCTCAGGTCGTCATCCAGTCCGACGGCGAGCAACGCGTCATCGCGTCACTCTTCGGCGGCAAGAAGGGTTCGCTTCCCGCCTTCGGCATCAATGAGTTCGGCGTCGAGCGACGACCGCTCAACCAGTACCTGAACATCAACCCATTCCCGCCCGACGCATCCAGCGAGCCGCAGACCGCCGAACCGTTCCGCTCGCCTTGCGATCGCGGCGGCGACATCCCCTTCATCGGCCGCGTCGAATCCATGTACAACTTGCTCGGTTCCAGTTACGCCCTCAACGACCACGATCTCCGTGGCGACGCATTCTCCACACTCATTCCTCCTTCCGGCGGGCGACTCCCCTTCGTCCTTCGCCCCGACAAAACCTGGGTCATCGCCCCCCACCCGATCTACAACTACCAGGAATCCGGCGACCGCGGCATGATCCAGTGGTACAACCAGCGAACGGTCGCCGCCACCATCCTCTACCTTGACCTGCATGTCGCGGGCCCCGTCACCGTTCCCCCCGGCGTGCAGAACACGACCGTCGACTACACCTTCCTCCCCGTGCCTTGACCGCCGTCGCCCATCTCCGGAGCCGACCATGTCCGCATCCGCCCTCGCCCGCCGCTCACTCTCAGTTTTCTCAGTCATCGCACTCACCGCCGCGGCGGTGGGCGCGATCGTCTCCCCTCCTCCCCTCATGCAGGATGACGACGCCCAGCCCACCACTCCGGCGGCGGCGACCAGCGCGAACTACATCCGCATCATCGACGGCAAAGACACACAGTCGATGACGCTCCAGATCGCCGTCCGCACGCTCAAGAAGGCCGACGGCACCGGTCCGGTCATCCACCTGGCCGGCGCGGTCCACATCGCCGACAAGGCATTCTACGAGGCCTGCCAGAACTTTCTGGACCCGCACGACGTTGTGCTGTACGAAGGCGTCCGCCCGCCCGGGGCACGTGATCTTCCCGCCGATGCCAGCGACGAAACGCGCGAGAAGATCACGCGCCGCCGCGTTGAGTTTCTCACCACGCTGCTTTCCCGCTACGCCGGAAAGCACAACCGCCTCCCCGCCTCGCTCGCGGAAGTCGCCGACGGCAACGCCCGAGTCGACCGAATCGCCCAGGGCATGATGAGCGACGGCTGGGGCCGTCCACTGACCTACACCCCGACCCCCACCGCCACAGCCCAGCCCGACGCGAAGCCCGACGGCGCCCCCGCCGCGGCACGCACCGCTCTCGGCGCGATCATCACCTCCGACGGCCCCAGCACCTCTACCGCAGACGACAACATCGTCTTCACGCAGTCCATCACGCCGAACAAAGCCGCCGAGCCCGAAGGCATCCAGAAGCAACTCGCCGATGCCCTTGGCCTTGAGTTCCAACTCGATCACGTCAACACATCCAAACCCAACTGGCGCAACAGCGACATGTCCGCCGACGAGGTCGCCGAACGAATCGAGGCCAACGGCGGCGACCCCGGAATGCTCCTGAACACCCTCAGCGGCCAGAGCCTCGGCGCCCGCGCCATGGGCCTCATGCTCCGACTCATCGGCATGAGCAAGACCATGTCCACCACCGTCAAGGTCATGATGGTCGAGGTCCTCGCATCCTCCGACACAATGCTCGATCAGGCCGCCCGTTCCGGCACCGGCCCGATGGCCGCCATGGCCCCCATGATGAAGGTGATCCTCCACGACCGCAACGAGGTCGTGATGAACGACATCGCCAGGATCATTCGCGATGAGCCCGCCGTCCGGTCCATCGCGGCGTTCTACGGAGCCGGGCATATGGCCGGCTTGGAGACCGAACTGGTCTCCCGCCTGGGCCTGACGTTCGTCGAAGAACGCTGGATCGATGCGATCACCGTGGACTTCAAGGCCGCCGGAATGTCCGCCGTGGACGCCCAGCGCATGCGAGAAATGGTCCGCAGGCAGATGCAGTCCGTCCGCGAGGGGCCGCGGCGCTGACCAGCGCCGACCGGCGCGGTCCGGCCCTGGCACCCGCGCTCGCGGGCGTTCCCGCCGCCGCGACTCCAACGCCGCGGCGGGACGCGAAAGTGCACCGCGGAAACTTGGCCCGCCACGCGCCGCGATGCCGATATTGCCCCGATGAGCCCGATCGTCACCTCGCCGTCGAACCTCACGCCCGTTCAGACCGCCAGCCCCGCTGGCGCATCGAACACCCAGCCCGCGGCTCCCGCAATCTCAAGCAGGCCCGCACCCATGCCCCCCGCCACCACGCTCGCCCACGACTGGTCGAATCAGCAGGCATGGAACCTCAAGGGCCGGTACGTCTACATGATCGGCATCGGCGGCTGCGGCATGAGCGGCCTGGCCCGCATGCTCCGCGCTCGCGGCGCGATCGTCCGCGGCAGCGATATGTCCCAGAGCGAGGCGACCGACGCACTTGCCGACGACGGCATCAGCGTTGACTTTGACCAATCACGCCAGTGGCTCCCCGGCACAGACTCCACCGATCGCTGCGATCTGGTCGTTTGCTCCGCCGCGATCAAGCCCGACCATCCGCAACTCCTCGAGGCCGTCCGCCGCGGCATCGAGCACCTGACCTACGCCGAGGCTCTGGGCCGCTGCATGATCGGCCGCACCGGCGTCGCGATCGCCGGCACCCACGGCAAGAGCACCACAACCAGCATGCTCTCGTGCATCCTCAGCGATGCCGGCCTGGCCTCCACCGCGATCGTCGGCGCAACCTGCGCCCAACTCGCCGGCACGAAAGCCCCCGCACCCGCGAGCAGCGCACACAGCCCCGGCTTCGTGCTGGGTCAGGAGAGCCTTCCGGTCGGCCCGCTCAGCGGCCGTCCGGGCATCCTGCTCGCCGAGGCCTGCGAGTTCAACCGCTCGTTCCACAACTACCACCCCAGCGTCGCGTGCATCACCAGCGTCGAGGCCGACCATCTGGACATCTACGGCTCGCTCGATGCGGTCGTCGAGAGTTTCCAGCACTTCGCCCGCCTGGTCGCCCCGGAGCGCGACGGCGGACTTCTGCTTATCGCGCACGACAACGCCCACCGTCGAGAGGTCACCGCGGGCGTCGCCGCGCGTGTCGCGACCATCGGCTTCTCGCCCGATGCCGACTGGAGCGTCCGCTACGACCGCGCTTCCCGCACCGCCAGCCTCGTCTCGCCCGAGCAGAAGGTCGTCCTGGAATGGACCATGCTCATGCCCGGCGAGCACAACGCGATGAACGCCGCCTTCGCCGCGACCCTCGCGCTGCACCTGGGTGCGGCACCGGAGAGCATCTCACGCAGTCTCTCGGCCTTCCGCGGCGTCGATCGCAGGGCCCAACTCCTCGGCACCCGCCCCCTGCCCACAGGCGGCAGCGTCCGGGTCTACGACGACTACGGCCACCATCCCACCGAGTGCGACGCCACCCTCCGCGCCATCCGGCACTTCGAGCAACCCCAGAAGAACGGTGGCCGGCTGATCTGCATCTTCCAGCCTCACCAGCACAGCCGCACGCGACACCTCATGCAGGAGTTCGCCGTCGCCTTCAGCGAGGCCGACGTCGTCATCGTTCCGCACATCTACTTCGTCCGCGACAGCCAGGAAGAAAAGTCCAAGGTCACGGCCGGCGACCTGGTCGATGAACTCCGCAAACGCGGCGTCTTTGCCATGCACCTCTACCCGTTCGAGGCCATCGTCGAGCAACTCGAGGTCATCTGCCGACCGAACGACGTTGTGCTCGTCATGGGTGCCGGCCCCGTTTACCAGATCGGCCAGCAGTTCCTCGCTCGCGCGAGCAACGCCTGATCGCCCGCCCGGCCATCCCTGCCGTTCACTCTGTCAACACCGCACCGCCCCATCCGCGTTCCGCTCGCGGGTGATCGGAGAGAGCATGATCGTGGCCCCCACCGTCGACATCGCCACCAACCACCCGATCGTCACATGGTTCAACGTCGGCGGCACCGCCGACCGCTTCGCCCGCGCCCGCTCGATGGATCAACTCCGGGCGTGCCTGGAACTCGACCGCTCCCTGCGCATCCTCGGCGATGGCGCGAATCTGCTCGTCGCCGATGAGGGTGTCCGCGAACTGGTCGTTGCGCTCGAGGGTGACTTTGCCGGCGTCGAGTTCATCGATGCTCCCTCCGCGGCGGGGCTGGGCACGCCGAGCGTCATCGTTCGCGCCGGTGCCGCGGCCAAACTCCCGCAACTCATCACCGAGTGTGCCCGTCGCGGTCTGGCCGGGCTTGAGACCCTCGGCGGGATCCCCGCCACCGTCGGCGGCGCGTGCGTCATGAACGCCGGCGGTACCTACGGCCAGACCGGCGACTGTCTCCACTCCGTCACCGGCCTGACCCGCGGCGGCGACCTTCTAACCCTCAAGCGAAACCAGATCGAGTTCACCTACCGCTCCACCAACTTCTTCCCCGGCAACCCCGCCAAAAGCAGAGAGTTCATCGTCACCAGCGTGGAGTTCAAGCTCCGCCGGGGCGATGCCGAGGCCATCCGCAAGAAACTCAAGGACATCATGGCCGCCAAGAGCGCCTCGCAGCCAATGGCCGAGCACTCCGCCGGCTGCGCGTTCAAGAACCCCATCCTCCAGCGAGACCTACCCGGTATCGCCGTCGCCGGCAGCAAGGTCTCCGCGGGCATGCTCATCGACAAGGCCGGCTGCAAGGGCTTGCGCGTCGGCTGCGCGACCGTCAGCCCCCAGCACGCCAACTTTTTCACCGTCACCCCCAGCCCCACCGCCCGCGCCGCGGATGTGCTGTCGCTCATGCGCCAGGTGCAGGAACGGGTCCAGTCCACGTTCGGCCTGTGGCTCGTGCCCGAGGTCGCCGTCTGGGGCGCAAGCCCCGCGAGCACACCGCCCGCTACCGACGCACATCACCTCTGATTCACCAGTTTCAGCCGCCCCCGAACGCTCTTGCCGCGAACCTTCCCCGCCGAGCCCACCTCATGCCGAGCGAACTCGCCTCACGCTTTGATGCTCAGGACCGCACCATCGGCCCGCTCCCCGCAAGCGTGCTGGTCCTTGGCGGCGGCCCGGACAGCGAACGGCCCGTCTCCATCAAGTCGTCCAATGGCATCGCCGAGGCGCTCCGCTCCACCGGCAAACTCGCGGTCCATCTTGAGATCATCGACCGCCTAAGCCTCGACCAACTGCGCGCACTGCCCGGTGAGGCCATCTTTCCGTACCTTCACGGCCCCTATGGCGAGGGCGGCCCGCTGCAGGATCTTCTCGTTCAGGACGGCCGACCGTTCGTCGGCTCGGGCCCCCGTGCGGCGCGGCTGGCGATGGACAAGGTCGCGACCAAGTTCGCGGCAAGCCGTCTTGGCATTCCCACGCCCGATGGCTTCGTCCTCAATCCCGCCGACCCGACATGTCCCGCGGGTCTTCCGGCGATCATCAAGCCCATTCACGAGGGCAGCACCATCGGTCTGCACGTCTGCGACACCGCGCAGCAGTACGCCGCCGCGATCGCCGCGATCGCCGCGATCCGTGCCGAACGTGCGTCGAATCCCGATCGCTCGTACATCGTCGAACGCAAGGTCCCCGGGCGAGAACTGACGGTCGGCGTGATCGATGGCCACGCACTGCCGATCATCGAGATCGGCCCGGCCCAGGGCCTCTACGACTTCGAGGCCAAGTACAACCGCGACGACACCCGCTACATCCTCGACCCCGACCTGCCCGCGGGAATCGCCGAGCGAATCAAGTCGCAGAGCGTCGCCCTGGCCCGCGAGCTTGGCTGCCGGCACATCGCCCGCGTCGACTTCATGCTCGAACACGCGGCGGGCGGGCCCGTCGCCTGGCTGCTGGAGATCAACACCACACCCGGCTTTACGGACCACTCTCTGGTCCCCAAAGCCGCGCGCCACGCGGGTGTCAGCACGCCTTCGCTCTGCGAAGGACTCGTCCGAATGGCTATGCGCGACCGCGCCTGATCACGCCCGCTTTCGGGCTCGTGTGAAACGAGTCTTCAGTCGTCCTCATCCTTCGGCTTGAACGCCGCCACAACCTTCGCCTGCACCTCGCTCGGCGCTCGCTCATCGTGGCTGTACTCCAGCGTGTACGAGCCCTGACCGCCGGTCATGCTCTTGAGTTGGCTGGTGTAGTTGGCCAGTTCACTCAGCGGCACGTGTGCTCGGATAACGCACTGATCGCTGCCATCAATGTCGCTGCTTTGCACCCGTCCACGCTTGCCCGAAATGTCCGCCGTCAGGTCGCCCATCTTCGCCGCGGGTGCGGTGACTTCGAGCAGCACCCACGGCTCCATCAGGGCGGGCCGGGCCTTGGCGACGGCGTCCATGAACGCCTTCTTTCCCGCCGCGACGAACGCGACTTCTTTGCTGTCCACATCGTGGTACTTGCCGTCGTACACCTCGACGCGGACGCCCGTCAGCGGATACCCCGCGATCGCGCCCATCGTCAGCACCTGGCGGCAGCCCTTCTCCACCGCGGGCATGAACTGCCGCGGAATCGATCCGCCGACCGTCGCGTTGACAAACTCGAAGCCAGTCTCGTGATCTGCCGGCAGCGGCTCGACCCTCAGGAACACCTCGCCGAACTGCCCCGCGCCGCCCGTCTGCTTCTTGTGGCGATGGTGCCCCTCGGCCTTGGCCGTGATCGTCTCCTTGTACGCGATCTTCGTCGGCTGCGTGGTCAGTTCGATGTTGTACCGGGTCTTGAGCCGCTCGAGCATCATCCGCAGGTGCAGCTCACCCTGCCCACGCAGCACCGTCTGGCCCGTCGCCGCGACACGCTCCATCGCGAAGCACGGATCCTCCTCCATCAACTTGTGCATCGCGTTGGTGAACTTTGTCTCGTCGGCATGGTTCTTCAGCTCCACCGCCACGCCGTAAAGCGGCCGCGGCAGCGGGACCTCCGGAGCATGCAGGTGCAGGCTCGCATCCGCGTGCAGCACGCTGTTGTACTTGAGTTCATCCACCTTCGCAACGCACCCGATGTCGCCCGTCGTCAGGTGATCCACCTCTGTGTGCTCGGCGCCGCGGATCTTGAACAAGTGCCCGATTCGCACCGGCTTCTTGTCCTCGTTGTGGAACAACTCGCTCTTGGCCTTGACCGTGCCCTGAATCACCCGGAACACCGCGAGTTTGCCCTTGAACGGATCGTTGACGATCTTGAAGACGTGCGCAACGGCCGGCTTGCTCGGATCAACCTCCGGATCGTAAATCGTCTTCTTCCCGTCAGCGTCCGCCTGCATCAGCGCCGGCGGCGTCTCGTGCAGCGGCGTCGGGCACAGATCCGTGATGATGTGCAGCAGGTCGCCGATCCCCGCTCCCGTCCGCGCCGAACAGAACGCAACCGGCACCAGGTGGCCCGCACGCATCGCCGACTCGAACGCTCCGCGCAACTTGATCGGATCGAGATGGTCGCCCTTCTCGAAGTACTCGCCCGTCAGTTCCTCATCCATCTCGACCACCTGCTCGATGATCGCCTGATGGGCCGCGGCGACACTCGAAAAGTCCGCCTCGATCCCGCCGCCCGCTCCGGCCTGCGGCGTGGCATGGTCGAACACATCGATCACATCCGTCCCGCTCCGCACCGGCAGGTTGATCGCCAGGCACTCCTTGCCGAATGCCTCGCGAATCTCCTCGAGCAGCCCGGGAAGGTCCTTCTCCTCATGATCGATCTTGTTCACCAGCACCAGCCGAGGCATTCCCAACTCCCCCGCGACCTTCATCACCCGCCGCGTCGTCACCTCGATCCCCCGCGCCGCGTCGATCACCACGACGACCATCTCCGCCGGCGCGAGCACGCTCACCGCCTGACCGATGAAGTCCGGGCTCCCCGGCGTGTCGATCACGTTCACCAGTGTGCGGTTGTGCACAAAGTGCACCAGCGACGAGTACAGCGAGTGCTTGTGATGCTTCTCTTCAGCCTCAAAGTCGCTCACCGTCGATCCGTCACCCACCGAGCCCATCTTCCCGATCGCGTGCGTGTCGAACAAGAGCCGCTCAACAATCGTCGTCTTGCCGCTGCCAAGGTGTCCGGTCAGCACCACGTTTCGAATCTGGGCGGTGGGGAAGGTGGCCATGATCGAGATTCTCCTGCAAAGGCCGTCAAAGGGGCGACGCAAATCTGCGTCGCCCGGCCCGCGCCCGAGCGACGAGGCCCTGGCGCTCACCGGGAATCTCATTCTACAAAAACGCCGCACAAACGCACGCATCTGCACGCGTTCTGCACCGCACACACCCTTGATTCCACCCCATTGAGGTCAGTCCCTGGTCCCCACATGGCGCAGGTTCAGGGGAAGCCCGAGAACTCGAGCCGAACCTCTCCGCCACGCCGCTGGCCATCAGGCCTGCGCGTCGACCAACTGACCCGTGTTCACAGGCTGGATCAGGCGATAGACCGACTCGGTCTCGAACATCAGGTTCACCGTCGGCGAAGACCGGCCGCGGCCGGGAATCGTCACGTTCATCACCTGTCGCTCACGCACAAGCGTCTCGAGCAATCCCATCGCGCCATCGCTCGCAAACTCATCGCCCGCGGCCCCGCCTTCGTCCCGACGCTGAGCGCTGCTCCGCGACGCCTGACGCGCAAGCCCCGAACGCACCGCCGGTGACAGGTCCACCACATCAACCGGCTCGCTGAATCGAAACGTCTGCGTCGGCGCTGACGCCGCACGCTGCCGACCGCTCGTCGTCGACGCACCTCCCGCCGCCGGTGCTCCCGTCGGCTGCGTCAGCCCGGGAATGACCCCCGCGGCCTGCTGTTGCTGGCTCAGCAGCGACGCAAGGGTGTAGGGAAGTGTCGCTTGTTTGACGAGGTCTCCGATGCGCATGCGGAACATCCAACGATCCGCATGCCAGACGTTTCCGGCCCCGAAATGCCCGAGAATCCCTGGTATTTCGGCCCCAATTTGAGGCTCTCGTTCGGTTCTCGGTGTTTCCCGATCGCCACGTGTTGCCCGCAGGCAACACCCCGAGCATCAACTGGACCCCGGGTGCTGGGGCGTCAACGATCGCCGACCGCCCGTGGAGAACTTGGTGCTTCCGACTGCTGCGCTCGATTACACGCTGCCCGAAGACCGCATCGCGACCGCGCCGGTTTCGCCGCGCGACTCGGCTCGCATGCTCGTGCTCCGCCGGGCCGACCCCGAGTTCATCGAGCACCGCCAAGTGCGGGATCTGCCGGAGTATCTCTCTCCCGGTGACGTGCTGGTCGTCAACACCTCTCGCGTCATCCCCGCGCGGATCCAGGGCGTGCGCGCCGACACGATGGGCAAGGTCGAGGGCCTGTACCTCGGCCCCGTTGAATCCGACCCGAGCCGCTGGCGCGTGATGCTCAAGGGGCGACGCATGCGCGAGAATGCCCGCATCGCGCTCTACGACGCCGACGGCCAGCCCACGCAACTCTCGCTCATCCTTCACCATCGCTCAGAAAGCCAGGGCGAGGCCGGCGCGTGGATCTGCTCGCCCGATGGCCCCGCCGATCTGCTGGCCCTGGGCGCGATCGCGCTTCTGGACCGCGTCGGCAGCACCCCGCTGCCCCCCTACATCCTCGCCGCCCGCAAGCGCCACGCCGACGCTCCTACGCCCAGCGAACGCGACGACCGCGCGACGTATCAGACCGTCTACGCCCGAGCGGACCAGCCCTCGACCGGCCCCGCCGGCCCTGCTGGCCCCGGCAGCGGTACCAACGCGAGCCACGGCGCGGCCGGCTCCATCGCCGCGCCAACCGCCGGACTGCACTTCACGCCCGAACTCCTGGGCCGCCTCGCCGCCCGCGGCGTGCACCGCGTCGATGTCACGCTTCACGTCGGAACCGGCACCTTCAAGCCCGTCGAGTGCGAGTTCGTTGAACAGCACCCCATGCACAGCGAATGGTGCACCATCCCGCCCGACTCAGCGAGAGTCATCGCGCGTGCTCGTGCTCAGGGCCGCCGAGTCGTGGCAGTCGGCACCACCAGCGCCCGCACGCTCGAATCCTTCCCAACCTTGCAGCCCGCGCTCGACGGCACGCCGCTCGAGCACTGGACCAAACTCCTCATCACCCCCGGCCACCGCTGGAAGCACCTTGACAGCATGCTGACCAACTTCCATCTGCCCCGCAGCACGCTCATGGCCATGATCGCGTCGCTGCTGGACAGCACGCCCGGTACGGCCGATATCCCCAGCCGCGGCGTCGCCCGCCTGCAGGCCGCGTACGCCGCCGCGCTGAGCAGCAACTACCGGTTCTACTCCTTCGGCGACGCGATGCTCGTTCTCTAAGTGCTCAGCGATGATGATCGGGCGACGGTCACGCTCAGCGATTCACGCTTTGCCATCCCCGCCCGCCGCCGCGCAGCACTCCAAGCCTCAGCCGATCAGCCGCTCGAGAATCTCCACAACGCCTTCGGCCTCCGGCTTGCTCGCGATGTAGTGCGCGTGTTCCTTGATCCCCGCCTGCGCATTGCTCGGGCACGCGAAGAACGCCACGCGTTCAGCGATGCACTTGTCCCCGGTCGTGTCGCCGATCCCCGCCAGCCGAGCCCGCGAGAGACCGGTCATCTTCAACAGCCGGTCGATCCCCGAACCCTTTGACACGTGCGCCAGATCGCAGTTGATGTAGTACCACGTCATCGACACGCGAAACGGCCAGCCCGACTCGCGTATCCGCTTCTCGACCGCCGGGAAGATCTCCTCACGGAGCCGTCGGGTATCCGGATGCCAGAGCGTCACACTCGCGTTCTTGCCCGGCTGCTGCGTCACGCCGATGCCGCCGAACTCACTCGCCGCCCATGCCGACAACTCCCCCACCGCTCGCAGGTGCGACGGCGTGATCGCCGGGTCCATCTCGTAACGATTCGTTCCCGGGTGATAGGTCCACACACCCATCTCGCACACGCACGGCATCGTCGTGTTCCCGATCAGCCGACAGATGCTCTCCGCAAACGGCTGCGGCCGTCCGCTGCACAGGGTCACAATCGGCCGATCCCCGCGCTCCAGCGCCAGCTCGTTGTACCGCCGAACTGTGGCCAGAGACTCCAGGTCAAACGGCGCGGTCGTTTCGCTCACCAGGCATCCGTCGATGTCGGCGATCACCAGGTCGTACTGTCGCAGCGGAAGCGTGCCGGGCATGGGGCGGAGCATAGCGCCGACCTACCCTACGGCGATGTCCCAACTCTCCTACCAGACCGCAGGCGAATCCCACGGCCCCGCACTCCTGGCCACCATCGTCGGCATGCCCGCCGGCGTCCCGATCGACCTGGACTTCATCAACGCCGAACTCGAACGCCGCCAGGGCGGCTACGGCCGCGGCGGGCGTCAGAACATCGAGACCGACCGTGCCGAGGTCCTCTCCGGTATCCGACTGGGCAAGTCCATCGGCTCGCCCATCACCCTGCGAATCCCCAATCGCGACTCGCGGCTGGACGACACCACGCGCACCCCCCCCGTTCACACGCCGCGGCCCGGCCACGCCGACCTTGCCGGCAGCATCAAGTACCTCACCACCGACTGCCGCGAAACACTCGAACGCGCCAGCGCCCGCGAGACCGCAGCGCGGGTCGCCGCCGGCGCTCTGGCCCGCTGTCTTCTCAAGCAGTTCGACATCGAGGCGTTCGGCTTCGTCCGTTCGATCCATCAGGTCCGCACGAACGTGGCCATCACCGCCGAGCATCTGGCCCGCCACAAGGCCGACCGCGACGCCAGCGACACCTACTGCCCCGACCCCGCCGCGACCAGCGCCCAGCACGACATCATCCGCCAGGCCAAAATCGACAAGACCACCGTCGGCGGCCTGATTGAGTGCCACGTCTTCAATTGCCCGCCCGGCCTCGGCTCGACGATGGACTATCGGGACAAACTCGACTCCCGCATCGCGCAGGCCGTCATGGGCATTCAGGCGATCAAGGGCGTCGAAATGGGCCTGGGCTTCGCCTGCGCCGACCGCTGGGGCCACGAGGTCCACGACCCCATCGCCTTCGACCCTGCTCGAAAGGACACCCCCAGCCTCGGCTTCGTCCGCACCACCAACAACGCTGGCGGTACCGAAGGCGGCATGACCAACGGCAGCCCCATCATCGTCCGCGCCGCGATGAAGCCCATCTCCACGCTCCTCCGCGGCATGCCCAGTGTCAACCTCAACACAAAGGCCGCCGCGCAGAGCGACTACGAGCGCAGCGACATCTGCGCCGTCTCCGCCGCGAGCGTCGTTCTTGAGAACGTCGTCGCGTTCGAGGTCGCCCGCGTTCTTCGCGAGAAGTTCGCCGGCGATTCACTGACCGAAGCCCGCGATCAATACGCCCGCTTCCTGACCCACGCGCGAGCCCTGCCGCTGGAATCGCCCGACCAGGACCACTGATCAACAACCCGAGTCCCGAATCCTCATCATGAGCACGAAACACTCAGGCGGCAGCCTCGAACTCGAATGGGCCGATCTCACGCTCGAGCCGACAAACGGCATCGTGCAATCCCCGACGTGGGATGACGTCCGCGCGATCGTCGAGCACCTCTCTCGCAGCGAGCCCGGCGGGTTCGTCATTCTCCGCGCCGGCACAAACGACTACATTCAGGCCGCGCTGATCGAGGAAGGCCTCATCGTGGAGCACCACACGCCCAGCCCTGATGAGCACTTCATGCTCGCCGATGGTCCCCTGATCATCGACCCCGAGGCCGACGGCGATGACCGCCCCGAGCACGATCAGCTCCACGACGCGATCGCGCTCTTTCGCTGCTGGTTCGAGCCCGCGACGCGCGGCACGATCGCCGACGCCGGCGATTGGGAACGCATGGAGCTCTGAACCTCTCGTCTTGCAGCGGCGCCACTGACGCGGTCTCGGCGAGCGACGGGTGCCCGAATCAATGGGCCGCGGCGGTCTGTACCGCCGGCGCCGCCGGCCCCGGGCCCGATGAGCCCGTCGTCGCGGCGGGCTTCATGGGCCGGACCCACTCGGCCATGGTCTGCACCACCACGTACATCGCCGGCGTGAACACGAGCCCGAGCAGCGTGTTGCCGATCATGCCGCCGAACACCGCGGTGCCAAGAGCCTGCCGGCTCGCCGCGCCCGCGCCGGTCGCAAACAGCAGCGGCACAACGCCGAGGATGAACGCCAGCGACGTCATGATGATCGGGCGGAAACGCGTCCGTGCCGCGTCGATCGCCGCCTGACGGATCGGCACGCCCCGGGCACGGTTCTCGCGCGCAAACTCAACGATGAGGATCGCGTTCTTCGCCCCGAGGCCCACCAGCAGCACCAGCCCGATCTGCGTGAACACGTTGTTGTCAAGATCACGCCACGACAGCGCCAGCATCGCCCCGATGATCACCAGCGGCACGCTCAGCACCACCGCGATCGGCGTCGCGAAGCTCTCGTACTGCGCCGCCAGAATCAGGTACACCAGCAGAATCGCCAGCCCGAAGACGAGCAGACCCTGGTTGCCGACACGCGACTCTTGGTACGAGAGCCCCGACCACTCGACACCCATCTCCGGCGGCAGCGTGCTCTTGGCCGCGGCCAGCATCGTCGCCATACCCGCGCCGCTGCTGACGCCCGGCAGCGGGATGCCGTTGATCGTCGACGACGTGTACATGTTGTACCTCGCCACACGCTCCGGCCCGACCGTGTCGCGAACAGTCAGCAGCGAGCCGAGCGGAATCATGTTGCCCCGCCGCGAGCGAACCTCAAGCCGCGTGATGTCCACCGGACTCAGCCGGAACGGCGCATCGGCCTGCACGCTCACCTGCCACGTCCGCCCGAACTGGTTGAAGTCGTTCACATACGCCGATCCCAGCGACGCCTGAAGGGTGTCGAACACCGTCTGCAACGGAACATCCAGCTTGATCACCTTCTCACGATCGATATCCACCAGCAATTGCGGCACGCCGGCCCGGTACGAACTGAACGCGAAAGCGATCGTCCGCGGCTGCTGCCCCATAATCGCACCGATCGTCTCGTTCGTCGCCTGCGCCAGCGAGTCCCGCCCCAGGTTGCCGCGGTCCTGAACGCGCATATCGATCGCGCTGGCGTTGCCCAGGCCGGGGATCGCCGGCAGCGAGAAGACCAGCATCTGCGCTTCCTGAATCTGCTGCACCCGCGCGTTGATGTCGCCGATGATCGCGTTGACCGAGCGCCCGGTTCTGGCCCGCTCGTCCCACGGCTTGAGCACGATCCACGCGTTGGCAAGGTTCGAGCCGTTGCCGTCGAGCACGCTGAAGCCCGAGAGCGTCACGACATCGGCGATGCCCTCGATCCCCTGCAAGCTCTTGCCGTCACCCAGCAACTGCACGCGCACCTTGTCGATCACATCGCGGGAGCGCTGCAGAGAAGCGCCGTCGGGCAACTGAGCCGCCACCACCGCAAAGCCAAGGTCCTCGTTCGGCACAAAGCCCGTCGGGACTCGGGAGTACACCACCGCCGTCAGCCCCATCACGCCGACAAGCAGCAGCACCATCACCGCGGCAACCCGTGTCGTCCCGCGTGCGATCAGAACATACACCGCCGTAATCCGATCAAATACCCGGTTGAACGCTCGCCCGGCCCAGACCAGCGGCCGGAAGAGGATAAAGCCCTTGGCCGGGCCATCGTGCCCCGCCGCGTGAGCGCCCTTGAGCAGAATCGCGCACAGCGCGGGGCTGAGCGTCAGGGCGCAGACGGCCGAGAGCGCCGTGCTCGCGGCGATCGTCAGCGCGAACTGCCGATACATCTCGCCGGTGATCCCGGGCAGAGCCGCCGCGGGCACGAACACGCTCATGAGCACCAGCGTGATCGCGATGACCGCGCCGGTGATCTCGTGCATCGCACGCACCGTCGCGTCGAACGCGCCGAGCTTGTGCTCGGTCATGTTTCGCTCGACATTCTCGACGACGACGATCGCGTCGTCAACGACGATGCCGATCGCCAGCACCATGCCGAACATCGTCAGCATGTTGATGCTGAAGCCCAGAGCGGCCATGAACAGGAACGTGCCCACCAGCGAAATGGGGATCGTCAGCGCCGGGATCAGTGTCGCCCGGAAGCTCTGAAGGAAGATCAGCACCACCACGAACACGAGGACGAACGCCTCGATGAGCGTCTTGATGACCTCTTCCAGCGAGGCCTTGATGAACATCGACGAGTCGTAGAAGAATCTCGCCTGCACCCCCGCCGCCAGCCGCGGCGTGAGTTCATCGAGCTTCGCCTGCACCGCCTCCGCGAGCGCGACCAGATTCGCCCCGGGCAACTGGTACACCACCAGCACCGCGTTCGGGCGGCCGTTGAATGTCGCCAGCGTTCCGTAATCCCGCGCGCCGAGCTCGACACGCGCGACATCCTCGATCCGCACGATGCGCCCGTTGTCGCTCTTGATGATCACGCGGGCGAACTCCGCCGGATCCGTAAGACGCCCGCGGGCCGTGATGGTCAGTTCAAAGTCCGTCCCCTCCGGCGCCGGCTCGGAGCCGATGCGTCCCGCGGCGACCTGGACGTTCTGCTCGCGCACCGCGTTGATCACATCGTTGACCGTCAACTGACGCGCCCGCAGTTTGCGCGGATCAAGCCAGATCCGCATGCCGTAGTCCTTCGCCGGCAGAATCGTGATCGCCCCGACGCCCGGCACACGCGAGAACTCGTCACGCCAGTTGATCGCCAGGTAGTTCGCCAGGAACAGGTCATCGTTCATCGGCGTGCCATCGGCATTCAGATCCGACGACAGGCTCACCACGCCGGCGAGATTCGTCGACTGCTTGCGTGTCGTCACGCCCTGGCGCCGCACCTCGTCGGGCAGCTTGGCCAGCGCGATGCTCACGCGGTTCTGCACCAGCACCGCGGCCATGTCGATATCCGTTCCGACTTCGAAGGTCACGTCCAGCCCGTAGCGCCCATCGGAGCTGTTGGACTGCATGTACAGCATGCCGTCCACACCGTTGACCTCCTGCTCGAGCGGCGACGCCACCGTGTCCGCGATCGTCTGCGCGCTCGCGCCCGGATACGTCGCCTCGACACGCACCACGGGCGGCGCGAGCTCGGGGTACTGCGCCGTCGGCAGCAGGGACGCCGCGATGCCACCCAGCAGCGTGATCAGGATCGAGATGACGCACGCAAAGACCGGGCGTCGGATGAAGAACTGGCTGAGCATGTGCACTTCCAGGCTGATCGCGACCGCCAACAGACGCTCGCGGAAACTCGTGAACCTCGTCCCGACACGATCAACACCCCCGGCCGCCCCCGGCCGACGTATCCGCCCGCCCCGCGGCCGCTACTTCCCGCCGCCCACCTTCACCGTGCCACCCGGCCGAGCACGCTGCACGCCGTTGGTGATCACGCGATCGGCCTCGGTCAGGCCGGACATGATCACCCGCCGACGCTCGACCACCTCCCCCACGGTCACGTCGCGCCGCTCGACACTTCCCTCCGCCCCTGCCCCCGCGACGACCAGCACATACCGGCCCCGCTGGTCGGCCATCACCGCCACATCCGGCACCGTCAGCACGTCCTTCTCGCCGAACTCGGGCCGCACACGCACGAACGTTCCCGGCACGATCGCGCCGTCGGGGTTCTCAAAGATCGATTCAACCCGCAGCGTGCCCGTGGCGCTGTTGACCGTGTTGTCCGCCCGCTCGAATCGCCCCACGTGCGGCCAGCCTTCCTCATTGGCCATCGCCATCCGCACGACCAGTTCGGCCCGGCCATCCTCCCCCGGCCGTTTGTTCTGGTTGCCGCGTCGAAGTTCCAGAATCACTCGCTCGTCCATGTCGTACGTCGCATAGACCTTCGAGTCGTTGATCACCGTCGCCAGCAGTGTCGGCTCCGAAGCGCCGACCAACTCGCCCTCCTACACACGGATGAACCCGATCCGACCGGTAATCGGCGATCGCACGTTCGTGAACTCAAGGTCCAACTCCGCCGCACGCAGCCGCGCCTTGGCCAGATCCACCTGCGCGATCGCCCCATCCCGCTGCGCCGCCGCCCTGTCCACTTCCTGCTTGGATACCGCGTTGGTCGCCGCCGCGGCACTGGTCCGCTCGAGCGTCACGATCGCCAGCTTCAGTTCCGACTCGCGCGTCGCCAGTTCCGCACGCGCCTGCTCCACCGCCGCCTCGAACGTGCGCGGGTCGATGGTAAAGAGCAGGTCTCCCTGCTGCACACGCTTGCCGTCCTGAACATGCTTCTTCTCGAGGAACCCGCGCACCCGCGCGCGGATCTCGACCGTCTCGTACCCTCGCGTCGTTCCCGTGAACTCCATCGCATCGGCAACGCGCTGACGCGTCGGCGACTCAACCGTGACCTCCGGCGGTGGCGGCGGCACAAACGCCGCCCGCTGGCGCTCGCAACCAAGCATCGCCAAGCACGCCATCGCGCCCGACACCACGACCGACCGAGCCACCCACGACTTCACACCTGCACGCATACACGCCTCGCTGAACGAACGAGTTCACATCGCCGCGTTTCCGCACCGCACGCGGCCACCTGTGTCACACCGACACAGCGGCCGCAATGCGCTGCGCATCCGCGCCGCGCTCCGTTCATCCAGCGCACTATACGCGATGCGAGTCATCAACCCGACGCGCGCAAGATCTTCACACCATCTCAGTCGACACAGGTGAATTACGTATCGATCGTCATCGATACGCCCAAGCCCTGAAACCAGATCGCAACCACCAATCCGCTCGCGAGCTTCAAGGGCAGCCCTGGAAGAAGTACACGAAGAACGCCGCGAAGTCGCCGTTGTCGACAACCCCGTCGGGACCTCCGCCCTCGACGATCGTCTCGCCGTCGGTGTTGGCAATGTCCGCGACCAGCCGGAAGGGGTCACCCTCGGCCGCGAAGAACGCCGTGAAGAAGGTCGAGAAGTCACCGTTGTCGATCGCGTCATCCGGAATGGGGTCGCCGTCGGTGTTGGCCACATCCGCCGGGCTGCAACCCGGCGTAACCGGGCCATTGGTCCGTCGTGTCAGGAAGACCTCCATGTACCCGTTTCCATCGCCGGGCACGAGATTGTCCGCCTTGCTGGCGTACACCACGATCGTCGCGTCGGTGTTGAGCTGCACATACTGGCTCAGCGACGACTCATCGTCGCCCATCTGGCCCAGGCTGTTGATGCTCATCACCTGCGAAGCGCCGATCCCCGCGCCGCCCGAGAGTCCGCGCACGTACACCTGACGGAACCCGTTGTCGAGGATCCCCGGCTGGAGGCCGCTGGCACGCGAGTAGAACGCCGCATGCGAGCCGCTGGGTGTCAGCGTCGCGTAGAACGACCGCCGATCCGGCTGAGCACCATTCGGCAGGCTCGAGATGGCACGGATCGTGCCATCCAGCCGATCGAACGAGTAGATCGTCGGCACGCCGTTGACACCCGGCAGATCCGGATCATCGTTGGTGTAGCCCGGCAGAAGGTTCGTCGCGTCGGACGTGAACGCCACGAAGCGTCCGTCGGCCGTCAATCCCGTTCCGTCGCTGAACAGCCCGTTGGCGAAAACGCCCGCGCTGTTCACCGACACGCGCGTCCGGTTCAGTGCCGCGAGGGTCGGCGTGCGCTGGATGGAGACCGCGAACACCTGCTGCCCGCCGCCAGAGGTGCCCGTCCACGTGTTCAGGCCGGAAACGAACGCGAGCGACAGCCCATCAGGAGACAGCAGCGGCTCGGCGCTGACAAAGTCCTGGATCGGTACGCCCGCGAGCGTCGTCGGCACCGCGATGACCTCCTGGGTCGCACGGTTCTTCACGAAGATCGCCGGCGCACTTGGGGTCAGATTGCTCACGATGTTCGACGACCACATCCTGAAGGCCACGATCTGCCCGTCATCGCTGATGCTGATCGGACGCAGCGGCTGGCCGTCAGCGGCCAGCGCCGAGAGCCGCTGCGCGGCAGCCTCCTGCCCATTCGCTCGCGTGCTCACGCGCGAGAGCGTCTGCGTCACCCGATCGAACACGAACGCATCCGTCCCGCCATTGGTATCGCCCAGCACGAGGTTCGTCGCGTCGGAAAGGAACGCCACATACCGACCGTTGGGCGAAACGAACGGTCCGAACGAATCCCCGTTCCCCGGCTCCAGCGGCCCGCGACGCGAGATCAGGGTCGTGGTTCCCGCCGCGCGGTCGCGCACATACACCTGCCAGAGTCCGGCGAACGTGAAGTCCGCCAGATTCGATGCGCGGCTCATGAACGCCACGATGTTCCCGTCCGCGCTCATGCTCGGCGCGACCGATGCGGCATTGGCCCGTGTGCCGGGATTCCCCGTCGTCACCGAGATCAGCTCGTGCGTGCTCGGCGGCGGGCTCGCGACCACCGAAACGCTCGCCGATGCCGACTCAGTCGCGACCAGCGCCGTCACCGTGGCGGTCTGCGAGCTCGCGTTCGCGTCGACACGCACCCGCCCGCGCGCAAGGTTCACGATCGACGGAGTCGACGATTGCCAGAACGACTCGTCCGTCACGTCGCGCGTGGAGCCGTTGCCGAACGTCACGATCGCCCGCAGTCGCGTCGCGTAGCCCGCGCCGATCTGAACCGTCGACGGCGACACGCTCAGCGTCGCGAGACCTGCGACCACCGTCACCGGGTTGCCAGAAGATGTGCTCTGTCCGTAGGTCACGCTCATCGTCGTCTGCCCCGCCGCGGCGGCGACCAGCAGCCCCGGGTTCATCGGGTTGAACGCCGCCACCGACGGGTTCTCTGTCGCGAGTGTCGCCTCGCTGGTCACAAACTCCTCAATCCCGTTCCCATACCGCACAATGGCATCGTGACGGCTGCCGGAGAACACGCCGCTCTCGCTCAGCAACGCGGCACTCGGCTCCAGCCGAACGAACTGCACGTCCAGAAGCGTCACACCGAACGTCGCTGACAACGCACCGAAACCCGCCTCGATCGTCACGCCCACCGGCGTTGCGCCGGCCGTTGAAACACCCGTGATCCGCCCGCTCGCATCCACGCTGACACTCGCCGGATCGGTGCTGGACCACGTCACGAAATTGGTGACATCCACCGCGAACCCCGATGCCGAGTACGCAAGGGCCGAAAGCTGACGCGTCACCCCCCGTCCGATGACGTTGCTGGGGCCCTGAACGATCAGCGAAGTTGGCACCACGGCCTCGACGCCAACCGACGTGCTCAGCGTGTCGAAGGTGACGAAGATGTCCGTCGAACCTTCGGCGACGAACGTCACCTGGCCCTGATTCACCGTCGCCAGCGATGTGTTGGCGCTCTCCCACAGCACCTGGCCGGTCACATCGACCCACGCCTGCTCGGTCTCATCGAAGATCTCCGCTCGCAACAAGATCGTCTGTCCGACGAGCGAAACATCCGGGAACTCCGGCGTGATTCGGATCTGGCTCGCATCGACCACACGCACCGGCACCGTCGCCGTCCGTCCCGCGGCCGGTCCGCCGCCCGTGATGTCGATTGTCGTCTGACCCGTCGCCACGGCCAGAAACAGGAACGGCGACTCGCCCGAAGAACTCACCGGGCTGAGAAGTCCGTTCGTCTCGCCAAAGACACACTGCCCGGTCACATCGACCTGCGCACCCGGCACGCCGAAGAACGCCCCGAACGCCCGCGTCTGATTCAGGTTCATCACAACACTCGACGGCGACACGGACAGCGTCGGCACCACGCCGCCGATGACGTTGAGCGTCACGCCCGTCGAGTCCACAACGACCTGCCACTGACGGCTGTCCGGAAACGCCGGCAACGGCGTAGTCTCGACATAGGTCCCGCTGAAAGTCGTCGCCTGCACAAGCCGGATCGATGTTCCCGGCGGCGGGAGATACGGCGCGGGCGGCGAAACGCTGAAGTCAAACTCCGTCCACGAGATCCCGAACGTGCCCAGATCGCACGCGCCATTGACCACAAGCCGCGAGACCGAAGTGGGTTGAGCCTGCGACTGGGCTACTTGGAGCTGCGTTGAAGTCATGCTGATCGAGCCGTTCACGGTCAACGGCGAACTCGACGCGACCGGCTGGATCGGGCCGGCGCCGGTGATCGTCGCGTTGATCGTTCCGTCGCCGACGACGCCGACCGAACCCGAGCATGCCGGCAGCAGATTGATCGACGCCGCGTTCAACACCGCACCCTGCCTGACTCCGATCGTCCCGCCGCCGCCGCAGAAGGTGCCGGTGCTGTCGGGCGCGCCGACATTGATCGCGCCCGTGACGCTCATGCTTCCGGTGAACACCTCCACCTGTCCGAAGGGGAACGAGTTGGGCACCGTCCCGCCGATCCGAAGCGATCCGTTGATCGTCAACGCCGGCGCCGCCGCGTTGAACCCGCCCGCAAGGCCGTAGCGTCCCACTCCCAGGTACCCGCTCCCTTGGGATCCGACAACCACTTCGACGGGCGCCGCCGGAGTGCCCACGCGAATATCCGCCCCGCTGTCGATCGCCAGGGACGACGGGCGGTCCGAGAGCGTCGCGACCTGCAACCCCGGAACGTTCAACTGAACCGTCGATCCGTCAACCGCGCCGATGTACACCAGCGGGTTCGGCTCCGTGCCCGTGCTCGGAGAAGAGACCACCAACGGCTGCGTGAGCGTCCAGTTCGTCGTCGCATCAAACCGCAGCGCGATGGTTCCGTGCCACGTGGCGATTCCCGCCGGCGGCGAGCCCGCCTGCGACAAAGGCACTTGGACCACGTTGGTGCTCGGTGTCGTCACCACATCGAACACCGCCAGCGTCCCCGCACCAGGAACACCCGCCGACCACCGCGCAGCGTCGCTCCACGACCCCGGCCCCGCCACGCTCCACGTCGACGTCTGCCCGAAACACGCCGACGACGCCAGAACCAGCGCCATCGATCCGCTCAACAGACGAACCAGACCTCGACCGTTCATACACTTCATGATGATCTCCCTCTGCGAGCGGCAGAGTCGTTGGGCATTTGGGTTCCCGAAGCGGCACACCGGTGGGCAACGGTCGCACATTCGGAGAAACCAGTCTAACGCAAGCCACCGAAAATGCCGCCCGGCGCGCAAAAAGTGATCGCGACCCCCGCCCAACGCTCGGAAATCGAGCCCAGCCCCTTCAAAGTTATTGCGTTCGGCCATCCCCGCCCGTCCGTCGGCCCGCGGTTCGGATCTCAGATACCGCCCAGCCCCCTACCGTCCGGCCGCGTGTTGCCGGGCCGCTATCGCAGCAACGAGAGGTGCGCGGGCAGCACTTCCGAATACGTTCCCGCCGAACCGTCGAACCGCCCGGCCGCGAACGATCGACCTCCGCCCGCACCCGCCGCGGCACCGCGACCGGCATTGTGCGCAAACCACAGCCTGCCGCTGACGTGAGGCTCCTGACGAAAGTCCAGCACGCTCGCCGTTCGCGTTGCAGGGGGCTGGTCCGGCCCGACGGGCGCAGCCTGGCTATCGACCAGCGCCAGCGTGCTCGACGGATCGGTGATCTTGTCGTAGTTCACATGAACCGGGGCCGCGTCATAGTCATCCGGATCGCCCGGGAACACGCTCCGGGCTCGCCCCGTCGCGTTCATCGCGTACGTCCGTTGCATCTGCGGGCCGAGTCGCCCGCGAATGGTCGGACACACCAGAACAGAGTTCTCGCTGAAGACCTGCGCCGCGGTCGTCCCCTGGCGGGTCTCGCTCTGCACGACAAACGCCCAGTTCGGAAACGCCGCATAAGGCTGACCGACCGCGGGGCCGAGGCCCTTGTAGTCGTTGGCGTACGCGCGGCAGATCAGGAAGATCTGACGCTGGTTGTTCAGGCACACCGCCGACCTGCTGACCTCTCGAGCCGCCGAGAGCGCCGGCAGCAGCACCGCGATCAGAATCGCGATGATCGCGATGACCACCAGCAGTTCGATCAGCGTGAACGCCCGCAGGCCCCGCGGCCACGCAACGCGCACGCACCGTGTTGGCTCGGTCCATCGCATGAACGCCCTGCAGACGAACGTCACTCGACGTTCTGCACCTGTTCCTTGATCCGGTCGATCGCGCCCTTGACCTCAACAATGCACCGGCTGATCACGCTGTCGGCCGACTTGCTGGCCATCGTGTTCGCCTCGCGGAGCATCTCCTGGGCCAGGAAGTCCAGCGTGCGCCCGACGGGCCGATCGCCCGCCTCGCCCGGCTTGGGCGCGTGACCGCCGGTGCCGGTGATCATCTCGGTGTACTGGCGAATGTGCTCGCCGAGCCGCATGATCTCCTCGCTGATGTCCGAACGCTCGGCGTACACCGCGATCTCTCGGATCAGGTCCACCGGCTGGAGCTTCAACTCCGCGTCCTTGATCATCATCTCGATTCGGCCCTTGAGCCGCAGTTCATACTCCTGCACAACCTGCGGCGACCGCTCCCGCACCGTTTCGAGCTGCTCGGCGATGACATCCCGCTGGGCGATGAGATCCTTCAGCAGCGCCTGCCCCTCTCGCGCACGCATGGCGAGCATTCCGTCGACCGCCTTGTCCAGCAACGTCGTGTACGCGGCGCGGGCCTTGACAAGTCGGGACTCTTCGTTGCTCGGCTGCTGCAGCACGCCGGGAAGGCTCAGCAGCGGGCCGAGGTCCAACCGAACCTGCCCCGAGGCAACCTGCGGCGTACGCAGCACCTGCTCGATGTACGACGAGAGCGCACGGTGATTCACGCTGTACGCCGCGTCCGCGGACTCGTCCGTACACGTCGCCACGACGGTGATGGAGCCGCGGGCGATGCGACGGCGCAGTGCCGCCTCGATCTCGGCCTCAAGGCCCTGAAAAACATCGGGAAGACGGATCGTGGCCTTGAAGTAGCGGTTGTTGAGCGACCGGACCTCGAGGAAGTAGTGCGTTCCCTCGAATGTACCCGACGCCTCGCCGAAGCCGGTCATGCTGCGAATCAACGCATCCTCCGATCAAGAAGGGCGACGGGACCTGTCCTCAGGGCTGAGCCGGAGCGGGAGCCGGAGCGGGGGCCGGAGCGGGAGCCGGAGCGGGAGCCGCGTTGTCGGGCGTCGTCGGCGCCGCGGGCGCCGGGGTCACCGGCGCGGCGGGAACGGCCGTCGTCGTCGCGGGCAGGCCGGTCGCACCAGCGGGCTGCGCAGGGGCGGGGGTCGTGGGCGTGGCCGTCGCGGGGGCCGTTGCCGGCGTGGCCGTGCCGTCGACCGGTGCCGCGTTGTTCACTTCGGTGGGCACCGGCGTCGGCGCAACGGGACGCGACAAGATCGTCATCGCCATCGCCGAGACGATAAAGACTACAAACACCGAGATCGTCGCGATCGTCAGCGCATCACCCGTTCGCGAGCCGAAGACCGTCTGGCCCGAACCCGCGCCTGAACCGAACGCACCGGCCAGCCCGCCGCCCTGCGGCTTCTGCACCAGCACGACCAGGATCATGATGATGCTGACGATCAGAAACCCCATGGTCAGCAGCATCTGCCACCATGTCACACCCAGCACAAGCGGAACAATCAGGTCGGACAAGGCTGACTCCTGCACAGTTCACTCGCCGCGGCAATCACGGACCGACGGGCCCGCACACACCCGAATTCTCGGGAGCGCCGCATCAAGGGGGGGAGTATAGGTGGCCCGAACCGCCGGGGACCGGAACGCCCCGCCGCCCCAAAGACCCAATTTCTCGATCAAGGCTGCTGGCGTCGGCGGATCTGCAACTCCAATTCATGAGCCTCACGCCGCGCCGCATCGAGATTCTGCTGGATCGCCTTGGCGACCTCCGGCGGAAGGTCGGCGTCGCGGAGCATGTCCACGAACATCCGCTCCTGCATGCGCAACGCCTCCAACTGCAGGGTCAACGGGTCGACCACGGGATTGATGTTCTGAAGCCGCGGCTCGATGAGCACCTGCCCGCCCGCCACGCGGCCATCGAGTCGCTGCCCCCCCACCACCTGCCCGCCCGGTCCGATCTGGATCGCCACGCGGCCGCCAGCAAGACGCTGGCCCCCACCGTTATCGCTCCAGACGCGGCTGGCCTGTTGGTCCACCATCCCGCTGCGCAACCCCGCGTTGCCCATGCCGGGTTGGCCGCCCGCCAGCACATCGCCGCGGGTCATGGTCTGGCTCGATCGCCAGCCCATGCTGCGCGCCGCCGCCAGGCCATCGTTGATCATGGACATGCTCGCGCGGATCTGCTCGAAACCCGCGGGCGTCTGCTGCGAAGGCCCGCCCCGGGCCGCGGCCTGCATCGCGGCGCGGCGGACGCGCCAGGCCTGCTCGTAGTCGTCCGGCGAGAGACTGTTCGGCCCGCCGCGAAGATCCGCGAACTTACCGAGCGGAACGCGAAGGTCCAGCAGTTCGCCGTTGCGCCAGACCTGCATGTCGACGACATCGCCCGGGTCGCGGCTGACGATCTGCGGTCGGACACTGCTGCTCATGCCCGTGCCCATGCCGAAGTCCTGCCCGACGGAGACGCCGTCGATCGCGACGATTGCGTCACCCGGCTGCAGAACGCCCAGGGCCGGAAAACCGGCGATCACGTCCTGCACCGTGTTGGGCCTGCTGCCCGCCGGGGCACCAAAGCCCCCGCCGAATCGCACGCCGATGGCCGCGCGCGGTGTTCGCATGAAAATCTCTTTGGCCACCGCCAGAAGCCGAGTCTTGGCCTCGGCGTTCAGTCCCGGATCACTCAGTCGCGCCTGAACATCCGTCAGGGTCAGGTCGGTCCGCGCCTCCAGCCGCGCGTGCGCCGCCTCGCGTGAGGCGAAGTCCGAGCTGCCGAGTTGCGCGATGAGCGCATCGAGCGACACCGGCGCCGCATCGGGCAACGGCGATGCGCCAAACGCCGCGGCGGACACAGCAAGAGCCGTCAGAATCGAGATGCAGGACTTCACAGTTCCATCAGTGTACCGCCGGGTTGACGGAAGGTTGGCGAGGATCGACGTGGGAAAAACAGACTCGCAGTCTGTTTCTTGGGTGCTTGAACTGAGAACTCCGTGCGAACGCTCAGAATCGATCTGAGATCCATACAAGATCCGAACAAGGCTCGGGCTCTGAGGGTTTTTACGAAACGTGCCTGTCCCGCGGTGCCGCAGCGTCGAACGACGAGGATCGCACCCGCTACTGTGGCGGCATGACGCGAACTCCCATTATCGGCGGCAACTGGAAGATGAACACGGATCGGGCGGCGGGTCTGGCGCTGGCCAAGGCCGTCGCAGCGGGCGTGAGCACCGGAACCAAGTCGGAGGTGGCGATTTACCCGCCGTTTCCGTATCTGCCGCTGATCAGCGAGGCGCTGTGCGCGACCGGCAGCCAGGTGATCCTCGGCGCCCAGGACGTGTATCACGCGGAGAAGGGTGCGTTTACGGGCGAGGTGTCGGTTGCGATGCTCAAGGATGTCGGCTGCCGCGCGGTGCTGACGGGGCACAGCGAGCGCCGGCACGTGCTGCACGAGGGGGACGATCTGATCAACATGAAGACGCTCGCGGCGCTGAACGGCGGGCTGATCTGCACGCTGTGCGTGGGCGAAACGCTGCACCAGCGCGAGGTGAACGAGACCGACCACATCAACGAGCGGCAGTTGCGGGCGGGGCTTCGCGGGGTGACGGCGGCGCATCTGGATCGGCTGGTCATCGCGTACGAGCCGGTGTGGGCCATCGGCACGGGCAAGACGGCGACGCCGGCCGATGCGCAGAATGCGCATTCGCATATCCGCGCGGTGCTGGCGGACCTGTTCGGGAACGACGCCGCGGCGAAGATCCGTATTCAGTACGGCGGCAGCGTGACCGCGGCGAACGCCGCGGAGTTGATGAAGCAGCCGGAGGTCGACGGTGCGCTGGTCGGCGGCGCGAGCCTCAAGCCCGATGACTTTGTGGCGATCTGCAAGGCCGCGGGCGGCTGAGCGAGATCCGACTCAACCCAATCGCGGGAATTGTCACGCGGGCGATCGCCGCGGCGCTTTGTGCTATGCGCACGGGTAGCATGGCGGCATGTTCAAAGACATGCTCCCGATGTGCGCCCCGGCGGCGCTGGTTCTTTCGCTCTGTACTCTTGCCGGCGCTCAGAGCCTGCAGTCCGAAGTGATGACTTTGGACAACGGCATGACGGTCGTGCTGCACCGAGATGCGGCGCTTCCGGTCGTGAGCGTGAACCTGTGGTACAAGGTCGGCGCGGCCAACGAGCCGGAGGGGCGGAGCGGCTTTGCGCACCTGTTCGAGCACCTGATGTTCATGGGCACCGCTCGCGTGCCGGGGAGCGACTTTGACAACCTGATGGAAGCCGGCGGCGGGAGCAACAACGCCAGCACGAGCCTTGATCGCACGAACTACTTCAGCACCGGCCCGGCGGAGCTGCTGCCGACGCTGCTGTGGCTGGACGCCGACAGGTTGGAAGCGCTCGGCGCGACGATGACGCAGGAGAAGCTCGACCGCCAACGCGACGTTGTGCGCAACGAGATTCGGCAGAACGTTGAGAACACGCCGTACGGCCGCGCGTACGAGGCGATGTACCGGCTGATGTACCCGAAGGACCATCCGTACCACAACGCGGTCTATGGCACTCACGAGGATCTTCAGGCGGCGACGGTGCTGGATGTGCAGGACTTCTTCGCGTCGTTCTACACGCCGACGAACGCGACGCTGGTCGTTGCGGGGGACTTTGACCCGGAGCCGACGAAGGGGCTGATCAAGGATCTTTTCGGCACCCTGCCGCGGGCGAGCGCGCCGGTGCTGCCCAAAGTGCCGGCGGAGTTGATCCCGACGCTGGATCGGCCCGCGGTGCTGAACATGCTCGACAAAGTGCAGTTGCGCAAGGTCATGTATGTGTACCACGCGCCGGGGCTGTATCGCACGGGTGATGCGGAGGCGAACATCGCGGCGATGATCCTGGGCGACGGGCAGGCCGGACGGCTGTACGAGCGGCTTGTTGTGCGCGACCAGACGTGTGTCGAAGTGAGCGCGGGAGTCGCGGGGGCACGCCTGGGATCGCTGCTGATCATCGAGGCCATGGTCAAGCCCGACGCGGATCTGTCGAGCGTGGAGAAGGCGATCGACGAGGAGTTGTTTCGGCTCAGCGAAAGCGGGCCGACGGATGCCGAAGTGCGGCAGCGGGCGATGAGCATCGAGGTGGGCATGCTCTCATCGCTGCAGTCGATCGCGGCCCGGGCGGACAAGATCAACGAGTACCTCATGGCCTTCGGCAAGGCCGATGCGCTGAAGGATGATCTGGATCGCTCGCGAAACGCGACGCCGGCGGGTGTGACCAAGGCGGCCCGAGCGATGTTCGGGACCGCGAGCGAGCCGCGGCATCGCGCGACGATCCGCGTGTTGCCGGCCGAGGCGGCGACGCCGGGAGCGGGCGATTCGCCGCGGGATGTCAAGCCGGAGAGCCTGCCGAGCACGCTGGCAAAGTCGGAGGGGACGGGCTTTACGGTGCCAGCGCCGACGGAGATGACGCTGAGCAACGGCGTGCGCGTGAAGTACTGGGAGCGAGCCGGGGCGGGGCTCGCGTCGGCGACGCTGGTGGTCTCCGATGGCGGGCCGATGGATGCGCCGAAGTTCAGCGGGCGCACATCGCTGCTGGCGGACATGCTCAACGAGGGCACGGCGCGCCTGAGCGCGGCGGAGTTCTCGCAGCAGATGCAGGCGCTCGGAGCCAGCGCTCGGGCGGGCGGCGACCTGACGTCGCTTTCGGTGAGCGTGTCGGGAATCGAGCGGAACTTCGGCCGCGCGCTGGAGCTCTGGGGCGAGGTGATCCGCACACCGCGATTGCAACAGGACGAGTTCGAACGGGTCAAAGCCATCGCCATCGAGGGCATCCGCCAGTCGCTCGATGAACCCGCGGTGATCGCGGCGCGGGTCGGGATGCGGAACCTCTACGGCGACGCATCGGCATATGCCTGGCCGGCGAGCGGCACGGTCCACACGGTCGACGCGTTGACGCTCGAGACGATCGGCGAGCACGCACGCGGCACGCTGCGTCCCGATCGTGCGGTGGTGCTGATGGCCGGCGGCATGAGCGCGGATCAGGCACGGACGATGCTCGAGGCGGCGATCGGCGGCTGGAGCGCTGATGGCCCGGCGATGACCAAGGAGCAGGAGACCGTGCGTGCGGCGATTGAAGCGAACATCGAGCCGGCGCAGCGCGTGGGCGGCGGGCCGCAGGTGCTGGTGGTCAATCGTCCCGATGCGGTGCAGACGACGATCCGCGTGTACAGCCCGGGCGCGGCGTTTGGTGATGCGTCCCGCGTGGAGCGCCGCCTGGCGAACATCATTCTCGGCGGATCGTTCACGAGCCGACTCAACCAGAACCTTCGCGAGAAGAACGGCTTCACGTACGGGGCCGGGTCACGATTCGTCATGGACGCGCGGACGGGCTACTTCACGGCCAGCAGCGATGTGCAGACGCCCGTGACCGGCGCGGCCCTGCGAGAGTTCGTCGTGGAGTTGCGGCGCCTAGCGGGTGAGCGAGGCGACATCAGCGAGGGCGAACTGGGCAAAGCGCGGCAGACTTATCGGGCCGAGACGATCCAGCGCCTCGAGACCCTTGAGGGCGTGGTGTCGACCGCGGCGGCGCTGAGCGAAGTGAACTCGGCGTGGGAGACGATCAACGCGGATCTGCGCGAGGCGTCGGCCGTGACGCTGGCGGAACTGAACGCGATGACGGGGCCGATGATGGGGATTGATCGTGCACTGATCGTGCTGGTGGGCGATCGCGAGCGGATCATGCCGCAGATCGAGTCGCTGAAGGACCTGGGTCTTGAGAAGGTCGAGGAAGTTGACGTGACGGGAGCGCCGAAGCGGGTGTGGTGAGGCACGTTGCCGAACGTCGTCCGACGAGGTCGATGCTGCCTAAACTTGGCCCCCGCGAAGAATCGTGTGCACGCGTCAGGCGTGCGTGGTTCTGATAGGGTTTTGACTGGTTTTTCCCCGATCTGATTGGTATTCCGGAGCGTTCACAATGAAGGCGATCGACATCCGTCCCGGCGTTGGTGTGAAGCTTGATGGCAAGCTGTGCGTGATCGTTGGGCATGAGTTCCGGAACCCCGGGAACCTGCGGTCGTTCGTGAACCTGAAGATCAAGGACATCCAGCGCGGCGGCGTGGTCGAGAAGCGCTTCCAGCCGAGCGAGGATCTGGATGTGGTGGATCTGGACCGTCGCCCGATGGAGTACCTGTACCCCGAGGGCGAAGACGGCGTGTTCATGGACTCGGAGAACTACGACCAGGTCACGCTGGGCAAGAACGTGCTGGGCGACACGCTCAAGTACCTGCGCCCCAATGCGACGACGGTCGTGCTGTTCAGCGAGGGTCGGCCCGTTCTGGTGGAACTGCCCGCGTCGGTGGAACTGAAGGTCAAGGACTGCGCGCCCGGCGTGCGGAACGCGACGGTCACCAACGTGATGAAGGACGCCGAGATGGAGACGGGCCTGATGACCCGTGTGCCCGACTTCATCGCCATCGGCGAGACGCTGCGGATCAGCACCGAGGACGGCAGCTACTTGAGCCGCTCCAAGGAGTGATCCGACGCGCCGATGCGGCGATCAGGCCCTCGTTGAGATGAGAACGCGATGACGGACTCGCGACGGGTCATCCTGCTCGGTCTGCGGGCCAGCGGCAAGAGCACGGTCGGACCCATGGTCGCGGCGGCGCTCGGGACGGTGTTCGTCGATCTTGATGATGAACTTGCGCGAGACAGCGGCGCGGCCCGCGCGGGGGATGTGCTGCGCTCGCTGGGCGAAGCCGGGTTCCGCGAGCGGGAACGCGCGAGTCTGGATCGGGTGCTCGGGATGAGTATCGACGCGTGCGGCGTGCTGGCGCTGGGAGGCGGCACGCCGACGTGGGACGCGAGCCGGGTGCTTCTTGAACGCGAGCGATCGAGCGGTCGGGCGATGCTGGTTTATCTGCGCGCATCGGCGGAGACGCTTGCCGATCGCCTGCGAAGGTCGGACCCTGCTCAGCGTCCGGCGCTGCTCGGGAGCGATCCGGTGGCGGAAGTGAGCGAACTGCTCTCGCGGCGGGACGGGCTCTACGCCGCGCTTGCCAATGCGGTCGTGCGGGTCGATGAGCCGGGGCTGGATGCGCGGGGCGTGGCGGAGCGAGTGCTCAGCGCCGTGCGCGGCGAATAGGGCCGCGTGGGGATCGGACAGGCCTCGTTCGGATGGTGCCGGCGGAGCGAGTCGGGGCGCGGCGGGTTCGCCGGTCTATGGCTGGTCCGGAGCTTTGGCACCTGCGCACTCGCGGGCGAGTTCGGTGGCCAGTTGATCGAGCGCGGGATCGGTGAATCGCGAGGAAACTCGGGCGAGTGCCGAGGCGGCGCGGGCGGGCTCGGCGAGGTGGCGGGCGGAGATGAGCGCGAGCATGAGCAGGGCTCGCGGCGTCTCGCCTTCGCGCGGATAGGCCGTGGCGTACGCGTCGTACGCTCTGGCCGCGGATGCGTGCTCGCCCGCGGCGAAAAGGGCGTTGGCAACGTCCAGTTGCTGCCGCGGCGAAAGCGCCACGGGGCGACGCTCGGTATCGGGGCGAGCGAGGGCATCGGCATCGCGTGCCAGCGCGGCCCAGGCTCGTCCGGCGTCGAGGGCTTTGCCCGCGGCGAGGCTCGATGTGATCATGGCACGCCGCGCGGCCCAGGCCTGATCTTCCGGCGAGAGCGCCGCCTCGGCGCGATGTCGCAGGGCGATGTCGTTCGCACGCACGGCCTGCTCGATCTCGCGGCGGCGGCGTCGCTGGCGGATAAGGGCGAGCAGGTCGTAATCCTCCATGCTCAGCAGCCCGGTCAGGCGGAGGATGACCATCGCGAGGATGCCCGAGGCGTACCCGCCTAGGTGGGCCCAGGTGGCGACGTTTCCGGCGCGGTCGGTGATCGTGAGGAACAGGTCTTTGGCGATGCTGAACCCGATGAACCACCACGCCGGGAGCATGAAGATGCCGACGTAGATGAAGAGGATGAAGCAGCGGACGCTGGTCCGCGGGAAGAGGATGATGGATGCGCCGGTGACGCCGGCGACGGCGCCGGATGCGCCGATGCACGGATTGAATTCGAGCAGCGTATGAACGAGTCCGGCGATGACGCCGGAGGCGAGGTAAAAGGCCAAAAAGCCGAACCAGCGGAGGCGATCTTCAAGGTTCGGGCCGAAAGCCCAGAGGACAAGCATGTTTCCGAACAGATGCCAGAATCCGGCGTGGAGGAACTGGTAGGAAATGAAGGTGATGGGATTCGGGGCGGTGGGGTCGAGAGCGCCGGCGTCGCGGATGCGTTCTGCGAGTTGGGGGTTGGTGACGCTGAAGGCGAGCAGGGTGATGGCGACGAGGACGTTCAGGCCGATAAGCGTCGTGGTGACGACGGGACGGTGGCGGAGTGGGCGGTCGGTGCCGAGGGGGATGATCACGGTCGGATGGTAATCGTGCTCCGGGGCGAGAGCGGGGCGGAATTGGCGCGGTTGTGCTGCTATCATCGGCCCCGAACGCCACCTCAGAAACGAACTCGGAAGGAACGTCTATGCCGATGGCATCCAAGGGCCTTGAAGGGATCGTCGCCGCGGAGACCAAGATCTCGTTCATCGATGGCGAGAAGGGGGTTCTGGAGTACATCGGGATCCCGATCGGGGAGTTGGCGTCGCATTCGACGTTCGAGGAAACGGTGTTCCTGCTGTGGAACGGGCGACTGCCGAACAAGGCGGAACTCGCGGCGTTCACGGCCGAGATCCGCAAGCGGTACGAGTTGCCGGCGGGGATGGAGCAGCGGCTGCTGGCGCTGCCCCGCGATGCCAAGCCGATGCACATGATCCGGACGATGGTGTCGGCGCTGTCGATGCACGACCACACGCCAGATGCGAATGACATCCCGAGCCTGCGGAGCAAGGCGCTGAACATCCTGGCACGCGTGCCGACGCTGCTGGCGTACTTCCACCGGTATCGCAGCGGCATGCCGCTGGTTCGGCCCGACGTGAACCTGAGCGTGGCGGAGAACTTCCTGTACATGCTCAACGGCGAGCGGGCCAAGCCGACGATGGCCAAGGCGCTTGACGTGTGTCTTGTGCTGCACGCCGACCACGGTTTCAACAACTCGACGTTCACGGCCCGCGTTCTGATGAGCACGCAGAGCGACATGTACTCGGCGATCACCGCCGCGATCGGCAGCCTGAAGGGTCCGCTCCACGGCGGCGCGAACGAGGGTGTGATGGTAATGCTCAACGAGATCCCGAGCCTTGAGGCGACGGAGAAGTACGTACTCGACAAGCTCGCCAAGAAGGACAAGATCATGGGCTTCGGCCATCGGATCTACAAGTCCTACGACCCGCGGGCGACGCACCTGCAGGTGCTGGCCAAGGACCTGGCGGCCGAAACGGGCAACTCGTCGCTGTTCGAGAAGAGCAAGAAGATCGAGGACGTGATGGCCACGGCGGTCGCGGCCAAGGGAATCTATCCCAATGTCGACTTCTACAGCGCGACGACGTATCACTGCATCGGTCTGCCGCTGGACTTGTTCACCCCGGTGTTCGTGATCGCCCGCGTCGGCGGGTGGGCGGCGCACGTGATCGAGCAGATGAGCGACAACCGGCTGTTCCGTCCGGATGTGGACTACAAGGGCCCCCACGGCGTGAAGTACACGCCGATGAGCGCTCGCTGAGCGATCACGACGGATACTCACGATTGACAAGGGCCGGCGATCCGTTCGCCGGCCCTTTGTACTTTTGGTGCATCGCGGGCGCGCTCAGCGGCCGATCAGCGCGAGCATGTCGTTGGCGATGGCCTGGCTCTCGGGCAGGTCGCCGAACCCGCCGATGCGGATACTCACGCGTGTGCCGCGGACATCGGTGAACGCGAGGACGACCGCGTTGGTCAGGGCGGTGGGTTGCGGGTAGCGGCCTTCGACGCGGCTCTCGTGCTCGCTGGTGGTTCGGCCGACGATCGTGTAGCCGCGGGCGGTGAGCGCGCGTTCCGCGGCGGCGGCGGCGGTGAGAACGGGCACGGCATTCGGGCCGGAGGGCAGATCGAACGCGAGCGTGCCGCCGGCGTACTGGCCAACGAGTTCGCCGCGGCCGACGGGTACGGACTGGGCGACGCAGCCAGGGGAGAAGATCACGCACATTGTCGCGAGCAGGGCGAGCCCTGTGCGAAGGACTGCGGATCGCCTTGCGTGGGGTGAGTTCATGTGCGTGGTCCTTGCGGCGGGCGCTTGCGGAGCACCGCCTCCATGTCTATGTCGGCGAGAGAGAGGTCCGGGCTCAAGTCCTTCAGCAGAGCCAGCAGCGCAGGATCGATATCCGGGCCGGGTGGGGCAACGCCGGCGAGCGATTTGGAAGCGTTTGCCCCGGGGGTTGGCGATGCAGCGGGGCGTGAAGACGAACGGCTCGCTCGGGCGTCGTTGACGGGGCGGATGCTCGCCGGACCGGGGCTCGGGTGGCGATTGGCCAACAGGTGCCGAAGTCGCGACTCGATTTCTGCCATCGCATCGGCATCGAGAATCGCCTCGGCGTCGGTGCGAGCCGCGGGCGCGACGGCAGGCTTCTCGTCAGTGGCTCGCGCGCGGCTTGCGCTCACCACACCGAGCAGCCGCTCCCAGATTTCCTGGCTTGCGCGGTCGAGGGGAACCTCATACGCGAATGGCGGGCGGGCGGATCGGGGCGCGGCGGAGTTGCGAGCGCTTTGCGCCTCATCGTGCGCCAGGTGCCGCAGGAACATGTCGCTGGATCGTGTGTCGAAACGACGCTTGCGGGCGTCGCGAACGAGTTCGCGGTCGCTGGAGATCAGCAGCACGTTCTGGGATCGCGGAAGCGATGCGAGTCGATCGCGAATGAGGTCGTCGGCTTTGAGTCTCGTGCCGGCGTAGATGATGCGCGGGTCGTCGGAGTGGGCGGCGCGGGCGGCGTGCTGACGCGGCGGAGCGCCGTCACAAACCAGAAGCAGCTTTCGCCGCGCGTAGCGACTGATGCCGATCAGGCGGACAAGGCCTTGGACATCGAGCCCGGCCAGGTGAGGCGGGAGCACGCCGGTGACATGCAGCACGTTGAAGGCATCGATGAGGAGCATGGGGCGTCGGCGGCGAGCGGATGAGTTTGGGTGCGGGGGTGTCTGGGATCAGCGAGGGCCAACTTGGGCGGACAGCCTGATCGGGCTCTGTCAGGATCGTGGGAGGATTTGGGGAGCGTAGATGCGAAAGTGCGGAGGAAGTCTCCAAACAGAGCCCTGCCGAGCACTTGAAAGTGATGCTCGGGGGTGCTTTACTAGCAACCCCGAGCGGAGCGTACGCGATCGGGGGGTCGTCCCGTGGCGGGAACGGTTGAAGAAGAGATAGTCGGTCCAACAACGAGGTTGAACGAACATGGCGATTCGAGTCAAGGCGCGCAGCGGCGAGTCGGTGGAGCAGATGCAGCGTCGGTTCAAGAAGCTGTGCGAGAAGGAAGGCTTGATCAAGGACATCAAGCGGAAGGAATACTACGAGAAGCCCTCCGAGCGGAACCGCCGCAGCTCGCGCAAGAGCGTTGCACGCCGGGTTCGCGAGTCGACGGATGGACCGATCGAGCGCACTCGCGTTGCCAAGGGGTGATGACCGATAGAGGAAAAGTGGCCGGCGCGAGCCCAAGCGGGCTTGTGCGCGGTCTTTGAGATGTGCCGGCGAGCGCGGCGATGCGCCCCGGCTCGCGGCGGGCGATCGAGCCGCCACAGAGTCGCGGCCACGGGCGATCGGATTCCGGTTCCCAGCGCGACCAAACGTTCTTGCAGGTGCGGTTCCGCATCGGGCTTCCAGGCGAGAACTTCATATCACCGCAGACAACTTTTCGCATCTGCTCCAGGGAGAACAGCCTTGCCGACTCCGGTCCAGTTCCCGAAAGCGTGCACGCGGCGCAGCAGCGTCGGCGTCGTTCCCGCTCCGCTCGCGGCCTGTGCGAGCATGGTCACCAGCGCGGCGAGGTCGCTGATTGCGCCCGTTGCCGGCGTGCTGCTGGCGTTGATGCTGGTGCTGAACCCGAGCAACGCGCTGGCCGCGGGCGCGGTCGGCGCCGATACGCCCGTGTTCCAGAAGCCCGGCGGCGAGGCGAACCTGGTGATCCCGGACCTGAACAAGGTCAAGTTCTTCGGTGATGCCATCGGCGGGCATGACCTGCTGATGATCGGCTTCCTCGTCTGCATCGCCGGCCTGGCGTTCGGCGCGGTGATCTACCTGCAGCTCAAGCGCCTTCCGGTGCACAAGAGCATGCTCGATGTCTCCGAGCTGATCTACACGACCTGCAAGAGCTACATGATCCAGCAGGGCAAGTTCCTCGCCCAGTTGTTCATCTTCATCGGTGCGATCACCGCGATCTACTTCGGCATCTTCGCCCCCACCCCCACCATCGACCCGGCGACGGGCGAGTTCTCGGCGGGCTTCTCACTCGCGCGCGTTGCGCTGATCCTGGCCTTTGCGATCGTGGGCGTGCTGGGTTCGTACCTGGTCGCGTGGTACGGCATCCGTGTGAACACCTTCGCCAACAGCCGCGCGGCGTTCGCGAGCCTCAAGGGCAAGCCGTTCCCGTGCTACGCCATTCCGCTCAAGGCCGGCATGAGCATCGGCATGATGCTCATCAGCGTTGAGCTGCTGATCATGCTGGCGATTCTGCTTCTGCTGCCTTCGGACCTTGCCGGCGCGTGCCTGATCGGCTTTGCGATCGGCGAGTCGCTCGGTGCCGCGGCGCTGCGAATCGCGGGCGGCATCTTCACGAAGATCGCCGACATCGGCTCGGACCTGATGAAGATCGTCTTCAAGATCAAGGAAGACGACGCGCGGAACCCCGGCGTGATCGCCGACTGCGTGGGCGACAACGCCGGTGACAGCGTCGGTCCTTCGGCCGACGGCTTTGAGACCTATGGCGTGACGGGCGTGGCGTTGATCGTCTTCACGATGATCGCCGTGACGCCGAGCATCTTCGCGCCCAAGCAGGTGGACCTCGGTGGCGGGCGGATGGAGTCGTTCGCGTACGCCACGAGCATCGTCGATGTCGACAGCACGCCCGAGTACAAGTCGGCGCTGGACACGCGGATGGGCCGGTCGGCCGACGCGTCGACCAAGGCGCGGCTTGAGTCGTTGAAGAAGGACGTGGCGAATCCGCAGGTCGTCGCCGCGGCCAAGGCCGTGGTCGTGCCGGCTCAGGAGAAGGCACAGACGATCCAAATCAAGCTGCTGGTGTGGCTGTTTGTGATGCGAATCCTGATGGTGGTGGCATCGGCGGTGTCGTACTGGATCAACGACCTGCTGGCCAAGGGCAAGTACATCAACAGTCGCGAGATGAACTACGAGCATCCGCTGACGGTGCTGGTGTTCCTGACCAGCGGCGTGTCGATCGCGCTGACGTATGCCGCGTCGTGGGTCATGCTCGGCGGTGAGGCCGCGACGAAGTACGGGCTGAATCCGAGCTTCTGGTGGATGCTCGCGTCGATCATTTCCTGCGGCACCGCCGCGGGCGCGATCATCCCCGAGTTGGTCAAGGCGTTCACGAGCGTTCACAGCCGGCACGTCAAGGAAGTCGTCAAGAGCTCCGAGCAGGGCGGTGCGTCGCTGAACATCCTCTCGGGCCTGGTCGCGGGCAACTTCTCGGCGTACTGGCTGGGCATGGCGATCATCCTGCTCATGGCCGTTGCGTACGGGATCTCGACGCTGGGCCTGAGCGAGATCATGCTGGCCCCGGCGGTGTTCGCGTTCGGCCTTGTGGCCTTCGGCTTCCTGAGCATGGGCCCGGTGACGATCGCCGTGGACAGCTACGGCCCGGTGACCGACAACGCCCAGAGCGTCTACGAACTCTCGACGATCGAGACGATCCCGGGGATCAAGGACGAGATCCAGCGCGACTTCGGCTTCTCGCCGGACTTCGAGTCGGGCAAGCAGTTCCTTGAGGAGAACGACGGCGCGGGCAATACCTTCAAGGCGACGGCCAAGCCCGTGCTCATCGGAACGGCGGTTGTCGGTGCGACGACGATGATCTTCTCGATCATCGTGGTGCTCACCGGCGGCCTGCAGACCAACCTCGACAAGTTGAGCCTGCTGCACGCTCCGTTCCTCTTGGGCCTGATCACCGGCGGCGCGATCATCTACTGGTTCACCGGCAGCAGCACGCAGGCGGTGACGGCGGGCGCGTATCAGGCGGTGGAGTTCATCAAGAAGAACATCAAGCTCGAGGGCTCGACCAAGGCCAGCGTCGAGGACAGCCAGAAGGTCGTGACCATCTGCACGCAGTACGCTCAGAAGGGCATGTTCAACATCTTCCTGGGCGTCTTCTTCGCGACGCTGAGCTTCGCGTTTGTCGAACCGTTCTTCTTCATCGGGTACCTGATCGCCATCGCGCTCTTCGGTCTGTATCAGGCCATGTTCATGGCCAACGCGGGCGGAGCGTGGGACAACGCCAAGAAGATCGTCGAGACCGACCCGCAGTACAAGAACACAGGCCGCGGCAAGGGATCTGACCTGCACGCCGCGTGCGTCGTCGGCGACACGGTGGGCGACCCGTTCAAGGACACCTCGTCGGTGGCGCTCAACCCGGTCATCAAGTTCACGACGCTGTTCGGCCTGCTGGCCGTCGAGCTGGCGATCCACGTCAAGGAGCCGGGCTTCGTGCACACGCCGCTGACCATCGCTCTGGCGGTGGGCTTCTTCCTGGCGTCGGCCTTCTTCGTCTACCGCTCGTTCTACGGCATGATGATCGGCTCGGTGGGCAGCAAGTAAGCCCGGCGGGCTGATCCAGATCAGCCGAATTGAGTTCCAGAAGGCCCCGGCACCACGCCGGGGCCTTTTTTCATTTGGTTTTCTGTCACACCACTTCGGCTGGGCGCAATTGGGTCTACAGAGCCGGGCTCAGGACCCGGCGGACACAGAACCCACACCGAAAGGGAGTACCGATGAAGACGACGACAGACACCAATGTGACCCGCGACCGCATCACCCCCACCACTTCCGTGGCCCCGAGCCGCGGCACCGGCCGGCTGAACGCCTCCGGTCTGGTGATCGCGGGGCTGATGCTCAGCGCCGGCTTGAGCGCCCCGGCCCAGGCGCAGTGCAGCGTGTTCCGGGCGGGGCTGCCCGACCTTGACCAGCGTCGATCGCCGGACGCGTCCCAGTTCCTGCTCGGCCTGCCCGGGGGCGGCAACATGTACTGCCTGCCGACCGCGATGATGAACAACATCGCGTACCTGGCCAACCAGGGGTTCAACTTCCTCGGCGGCCCCAACGACTGGCACTCGGCGGACCTTGCCACGTACAACCAGGTCACGCTGGCTCTGTTCGATCTTGGACAGCGGATGGGCACGCATCCGGAGGATGGAACGGGCGCGACCGGTCACAACAACGGTCTGACCAGCTACCTCAACGAGTTCGAGCCGGGCAAGTTCATCGTCACGAGCTTCGCTGTCAACGGGATGTTCGGCCCCTTTGCGACGGACGTTCTCGAACTCATGCGTCAGGGCAACCTGGTGACCGTCTGTTACGGTTTCTACAAGCCCGATGCGGACGTTGCCGACGCGATCTACCGCGACGGCGGCCACTGCGTGACCGTGCGGCACATCTACAACGCGTGCACCGGCCCGACCGACCCGTTGCCGACGCAACTGGGCATTCTCGATCCGTGGACCGATGGCAATCGCTTCTCGCAGTCCGCCCGCAAGATCGCGACGACGGGCACGCCGATCCGCGCGGGTCTCGTTCGTGGCGGGCTCGAGGGTTCGTACACGTACTCCAACCGCTTCCTCACGAGGATGGCCGACTTTCAGCCCGACACCGACGCCACACAGCGGTACATGGATGGCATCTTCGCCATCAGCCCTGTCGAGGCCATGAGCGTGCCGGCGACGCCGGGCCAGGACACGGCGATGCAGTACATCCGGCCGCTCGGCCTGAGTTTCGGCAAGCCGCCCTTGACGCACACCGGTCCCAACAGCGGTCCGATCATCGGTCTGACCAATGACGCGCTGGGTGTGCGGTCGTTCATGGTCACGCAGGGCACGGGCGTTCCGGGCTCGGCGAAGCTGATGGCCTTCACCATCGGCGGCGAAGAGTGGACGACGATCGCCACGCTGACCAACCCCAGCGGGCCGGTGGTGTGCAATCCCGATGGTCACATCTTCGTGATCGATTCCGGGAGCATCAAGCGGTTCGACCCGGTTGCGCCGGGATCGTGGACGCTCGGCTCGGTCGGCCCGGTGATCAACCCGGTGGCGATGACGTACCTGGATCGACAGGATCGGCTGGCGGTGATGACCGCCGACGGCCGCGGATGCACGATCGGGCGGTTCGATCCGATGAACCTGGCGACGCCGGTGAACACGGATCCGTGCCCGCCGTTCGTGCCGGGCGTGGGCGACTTCTCGATCGCCGAGGCGCCGGACGGGAATGTGGTCGTCTGCACGGGCGGAAGCAGCATCTGGAAGTTCGCGTTGCCGACCGGCCCCGGCGGCGGGCTGACGACGATCGACACGATCACGCTTCCCGCGGGCAGCACGCCCAGGAGCGTCCAGGTTTCGGACATGGGCACGCTCGTGTTCGTCGACGGTGGCCTGGTGCGAGAGTTCGAGCGCGATGCTACGGGCAACTGGAGCAGCAAGGCGGACTCGCTCTTTGCCGGGGCCGCCGCGGGGCCGCTGCTCCACCTCAAGCGTTCGCGGTCGAACATGAACAAGCCCGAGTACAACGGCCCGGCGTGGCGGAACGTCGTTGAGACGACGACCAATCCGGAGTTCGCCGAGTGCCTCGCGGACATCGCCAACACCGACGGCGATGCCGGCCCGGACGGCGCAGTCGACAACGGCGACTTCGCGGCGTTCTTCACCGCGTTCTTCGCACTGCCCGGCGAGCCGAACCGTCTGCTGGCCGACGTTGCGAACACCGATGGCGACCCGGTGCAGGATGGATCGGTCGACAATGGCGACTTCACCGCATTCTTCGCGAGCTTCTTCTCCGGCTGCGGCAACTGAGCCGGCTCCAACACACCGCCAATGCCACAAGGGCCACCCCGACGGGGTGGCCCTTGTGCGTTTTGGACGGTTCGTGCGTTTTGGACGGTTCGTGCCTTGGGCGACTCGTGGGCGGCCGCTCCGGGCTCGGCTTACTGCAGAGCCGGGTCGAAGCCCTCGATCGCGACCTCGAGCTTGCTGATCGCGGCGGGCTCGAGCCAGCCGGCGGCGAGAGTGGTGAGAACAGCGCCGCGGGGTCGCGAGGCCTCGACACGGGTCAGGCCGGCCTGATCCAGAGCCCGGAAGACCTCGCGGGCACGGTTGAGGCTGATCAGGGCGAGCCGCTGGCTGGGCGTGAGGCTGGCGTCACGCTCGCGGGCCTCGAGCCACAGGCGGAAGCCAATGGGGTCGACATCGGCCTTGATGCCCGTCTCGGACTCGTACTCCGTCCAGGCCTGCTCGAGCGCCGTCGCGATGGCCTGACGGGTATCGACGGAGGGGTCGATGGAGTCGCCGTCGATCGTGTAGAGGGCGTTGTAGACGCTCAGAAGACGGTCGATGCTGGCGTTGCTGAGGCGGTCGCGAGAGACGCGGATGTTGTCCGCGGTGATTTCGCGGGCCTCGGGCACGTCGGAGGTGAAGCCGGAGCCGAACTCGCTCTCGCGGATCTGCAGGGCCAGTTCTTCGAGCAGACCGGCGAAGGCGTCGAGGTTCGGGCCGCCGCCGGGGATGATCAGACCATCGGCACCGAGCGGCGTCCCGGCGGCGAAGGTCTGGGTCAGGTCGACGGCCAGTCGGCCGATCCGTCCGAGGGTGATGATGGTCCTGCCGTTCTCGGCGATCACGTCGGCGGCGGTGGGCGTGGTGGGAATGGTCAGGGCGGGGAACGCGCCGATGCCGAAGACGCCGGCGTCGGAGATATTGAAGGTACCGGGAAGACCGGCGCCGAAGGCGACGGGAACGGTGCCGCCGAGATCGAGATTGCCGCCGACGACGACGTTCATCGGGACGCCAGGCTGGAGGCGGAAGTCGTTGGAGAAGACGTTGAGGTCGCCCAGCACGGTCAGATCACCGAGGGTGAGCTGGTTCGAGCGGCTGGCGACGGAGTTGAAGGAGAGCGATCCAAGGGCCGTCGTGCGCTCCAGGGCGCCGGCGGTGAACTGGTCGCTGGTAAAGACCTGCATCGAGTGACCGGCGATGGGCGAGTAGATGAGGGTGTCGATGTTGCGCGACGCCCCGAAGACGATGGTCGCCGCGCCGGGCAGGTTGGTGCGGGCGTTGTCGGCGTTGATCAGCACGCTGGCGAGACGCTCCGTCTGGGTACCGATGCGGGTGCCGTTGAACACGACGCGCGGCGGGAAGAGCGTGCCGGCGGCGACTTCGGGACCGACGGGGGTAAGGATCGTCAAGGTGCGGGAGGCATCCGAACCGGTGGCCAGAATGTCGCCGTTGAACAGAACCGAGCCCGCGCCGGCATAGGTCCCGATGCCGTTGAAGCGGCTGGACACAAGAATGTTGCCACCCAGAACGACCGGCCCATTGACGACGATGTCGCCCCCGTTGGACAGCAGGTTCTGGTTGAGCAGAATCCTCTCGGTACCGGTGAGTGTGAGCTTGCCCAGGTTCGTCCGGAGCGGCGCATCGTTAATGGTCAGGATCTTGCCCGAGACGTTGATGTCGCGGCCGGTGCGGGTGGAGATGCCGACGAGCTCGTTGCCGGCGTTGAAGTCGGTCTCCGCGGCGAGCTTGCCGACGGTCAGGTTGTCGATCGAGCGGAACTGGACATTGCCGTCGCCACGGCTGCTGATGGCGACGAATCCAACGCGGTTCTCCGCACCGAGGGTGACGAAGCCCTCGCCCGTACCCGTGACGACGACGCCGAGGCGGTCGGCGAAGATGCGGCCGTTGCCACCCTGGTTGACGTTGGTCAGCGCGGTCAGACGGACATCGCCGCCGAGCGCCGAGACAACGTTGCCCAGGAACATCGAGCCGCCGGCCGAGATGAGACTGACGCGACCGCCGGAGCCGGTGGACACGCCGGTGATGGCGTTGATGAGGTTGTCGATGGCATCGGACGCGTCGGTGACGAAGCCCTGCGTGCCGACGGACTTGAAGATCACGCTCGCGCCGGCGACGTCGTTGCGCAGAGCGAGGATCGGGGTGTCGGTCGTGCCGGCAAGCGCCAGAACGTTGGCCTGATCCAGCACGATGTTCCCGGCCGGCGTGGGATCAGTCGAGTTGAACGTGCCGTTGTACGCCGAGAGCGCCCCGGCGGTGATCAGGCCGGTGGACGACTGCGAGATGCCCCGATTGGCGTGCAGGAAGACCGCGCCGAAGCCGGCGTTGACGGCCTGATTGAGCGTGAGCGACCCCGTGCGGCTGTGCAGACCGATGGCGGTGTTGCCCTTGCCCGAGACACCGACGACATCGAGACCATTGTTGAAGTCACTGTCGGGGGCGGAGATAGAACCGACCGTGAGAGAACCCTCGTTGCGGAAAGCGATGAAGGCGCTCTCGACGTTGTTGCGGATGGCCAGCGTGCTCACGCGGTTGGCGGCGGTGCGGAGGTCGATCCCGCCGGAGATGTTGTTCACCAGGGCGAGCGTGCCCGCGGAGATCGGGGCATCACCGTTGATGCCGCCAGCGGCCTGCATGAAGACGTTTGCGGAGCCGGCGTTGATCTGCTCGAGGACCTGGATCTGGCCGCCGGCGACGATGGTCATCGTGTTGGTGAACGGCCCGGCGTCGTTGTTGGTCGTCACGAAGCCGTTGGACTGGACCAGGCCGGGGTTGTTCTGGGCGTTGGTCTCGAAGCCCGAGATGTTTCGGAAGCGAAGGAGCCCGCCCTTGGCCAGGTTCGTGATGCCCACGCGGCCCAGGCCGTTCGAGCGGGCGATGTTGTTCTCTTCGAAGAGGAGAACGTCACCGGTCGTGAGGCTCTCGGTCTGGTGGCGATTGGCGGCGATAAGCGTGCCCGAGATGATGCCGGCACCGGAGAGCTGGATGACGCCCGTGCCGCCCTGGATGTACGTGCCACCGGCACCGTTATCGATGCCGCGTTCGAGCGTGAGGGTGCCGGTGCGGCTGATGATCTGCGAGCCGCCGTTGGGCCCGAAGGTCTTGATGCCGCTGATGACCGCGCCGTCGGCGAACCGGCTGTCGGTGGTGGTCAACTCGCCGATGGTCAGCGAGGGGATGGTGAAGATCGAGACGTCCGCACCGACGCCGGCCTGGTTCGGAGCATGGTTGCCGTTGTTGTTCCGACCGGCGATGGCGCTGACCTGGTTGTTGTCGTTGAAGAACGCCAGGCGGCCGGTGGTGATGCCGCCGTTGGGGTTGCTGTTGAACGCGGCGAGGAAGCCCGCGGTGATGGCCGCGTCGGCGCCGCTCTCCTGGTTGACGCCCGAGCCGGTCTGCAGGCGGAGGACGCCCGTGCCGACGTTGACAACCGCATCGATGTTCATCGTGCCGTTGGTGCGGAGCAGCGCGTTGCCGTTGCCCGTGGTGCGGACGCCGACGACATCCGTCCCGGCGCTGAGGTCGCCGGCGGAGAAGAGGTTGGCGACACCGGTAATGCCGGTGATGTTCAGCGCGGATGTGCCCGGCGCGATGCTGCTGGCGGTGTTGAGGAACACAACCTCCGCACCGCTGGCCCTGTTCAGTGCGGCCAGGCCATCAACGATGGCGTTGGCCTTGTCGAGCACGATCGAGCCGGAGTCGGAGTTGACCAGGCCAAGGGCGCGGGCGGAGATGATGCCCGCCGCGGTCTGGCTCATGCCGGTTGCCGACTGCAGACGCACGGTCGCGCGACCGGCGGTGATGGCCTGCTCGAGCGCCAGCGAGCCGGCGCTGCTGAGCGTGACGTTGTTGTTCGAGGCACCCGTTCCCGCGGCGGGATTCGTCGTCATGATGCCCGAGACCAGCAGCGCGGTCGACTCGGCCGGTCGCTGGAAGAAGTCCGTGAGCGTGGAGACCGAGCCGACGGTCAGGCTCGACGTCGACCGGAGCACGAAAGTGCCGTCGGCGACGTTGTTCTCACCGGCGACGATCCCGACGCTGTTGGCGTCATCGAGCACGACATTGCCCGAGAGCGTGTTGATCACGCCGAGGCTGGCTGCGGTGATGATGCCCGACGAGGTCTGCGAGATGCCGCCGGTGGTGCGAAGGCGAACGACCGCGTCCGCGGCGCTCAGCGCCTGCTCAAGCGAGAGCGTGCCGGTGTTGAGGTTGATGTCGCCGACGTTCGTCGTGATGCCCGAGAGTGCCGCATCGGCGTTGTAGCCTGTGGCCGCGGCGACGCTGCCGATCGTGGTCGCAACGCTGTTGCGGAGACGGACCTCGCCACCCGCAGCGGAGTTCTTCGCGGCGATCGCGCCGGTGATGTTGTTGGCGCTGGTCAGGGAGATCGCGTTGGTAGCGGTATTGATGGCGGCAAGGCCGCTGGCGGTGATGATGCTGGTGGAGTTCTGCGAGACGCCGTCCTGAGCAGAGAGGCGGAGCACGCCGGTGCCGAGGTTGATGTTGTTGGCCAGGGTGAGCGAGCCGCTGCTGGCGATCAGCATCGCGTCATCGTTGCTGCTGGTGATGCCCTCGACCAGAACATACTCGGGGGCGAGGATCGAGGCGGGAACCGAGCCGACGGTGAACCCGACGGTGTTGCGGAAGCGGAGCGTGCCGCCAACGTCGGCCGCGAGCACGTCGACCCGGTTGTTCACGCCCATGAGGTCGACATTGCCCGAAGCCTGGATACCCAGGTTGGTGGCGAAGACGCCGCCGGCGGTCTGCGTGATGTTGCCATCGGTGACCATCCGGATGGTCGCACCGACACCATCGGAATTGACGGCGTTGGCGAGGTTGATGCCGCCGCTGCCAGCGTGGAGGTAAATGTCCCCGGCATCGACATCGATGAAGCCGGTGCTGATGTTCAGCGTGCCGGTGCGGGCCGCGTTGCCCGCGTTGTTCGGCTCGGACTGCTGAGCCGGGTCGCCGGCCTTGAGGACGACGTTGAGCGTCGAACCGTTGGTGGAGGTGATGCTGCCGTTGAGGGTGATGTCGTTGGCGGCCAGGAGCGTGATGGTCGCGCTGCCTGCGGTTGAGCGCGTGATGGTCGCGCCGCTTTCAAGAAGGATGTTGCCCTGCTGACCACCGGTCGGGTCGCTGGTGGTGATGGTGACGCTGGTGCCGAGAGCCAGAGCGTCGTTGATGGAAGCGACGTTCACCACGGCGTCGTTGGCGGTGGGCGTGAAGGTCAGCGGATCGGTGCCGGCAAACGCACCGTTGGCGTTCGCACTGGCGGCGATGGTGATGTTGCGGGGGTCGATGAGCCAGAGGCCGTTCTTGCCCTTGGCGGCGGAGGCGTTGATGCCGACGGGATTGAGGTAGACGTTCTGACGGCTGGAGGTCTCGATCAGACCGCCGTCGCCGCCCTCCGCGCCGCCGCGGGCGCTCGCGGAACCCTGGAAGTTCGTGAAGAGTTCCGACCAGACGATGATGGTGCCGCCGTGACCGTTCGCCGTGGCGTCGGCGGTCAGGGACGAGTCATCGGAGACCACGACGCGGTCGGCCCGGGCCATGGAGCCCTGGCCGCGATAGTCACCGCCGATGCGGATCGTGCCGCCGCCCTGGCTGCCGGAAGCGTTGATGTCGGCATCATCGATGAGCACGCGGGTGCCGGTGATCGAGACGTTGCCGCCCTTGCCGCTCGCGTTGGTCGCGTCGATGGTGCCGGAGACGGTGACGGTGGAGTCCTCGCGGCCGTGGCCCGTGCGCTGGGCCTCGATGGTTACGTCGTTTGCACGGACGGTGCCGGAATTCCAGACGGCCTGACCGAAGACATCGGTCGCGGCCAGACGGACGCTGCCGCCGCGGGCATCGATCACGCCGGTGTTCGACACGCCGGGCTTGTCGGTGCCGGAGTCGGCCTTGGAGGAGACCTTGGCGAAAACCTGTCCGTCGACCTTGCCGACGAACATCTCATCACCGGCCATGAGCATCACGGTGCCCTGCTCGGCGACGATGAGGCCGTTGTTCTCGACATTCCGCCCGAAGAGGACGGCCTCGCCGCCCTTGATCTGGCCGTTGTTGACGACGGTGCCCGAGGCGTTGGTGAAGCGGATGTCGCCGCTGAGGAAGTCGCTGTCGCTCATCGACGCCGCGCCGGCGACGAGGCCGCCGACATTGACGACGGCATTCTGGCCGAACATGACGCCCGCGGGGTTGACCAGGAAGACTCGGCCGTTGGCAAAGAGGTTGCCGTCGATGATCGAGGGCGTGGGCGTGACAACGCGGTTCAGCACCGTGCTGGTCGCGCCGGGCTGGATGAACTGGACGGTCTGGCCCTGGCCGATCGAGAACGACTGCCAGTTGATGATCGCGCCGTTGCCAGCGGTGATGGTCGTCATCGCGCCGCTCTGAGCGATCGTCGCCGAGCCGTTGACCACCTGGCCGCCTGTCGGGCTCTGCGCCCAGACGGGAAGGCAGGTGCCCGCGGTGAGCGCCATGGAAATGGCGACGAGCCGGCCCATAGCGGGGCCGGCGGGGGACCGACGCGAAACAACGGCGCGGGCGGGGGCGTTCTTGTGCATGTGTGCGTCCTCTTCCTTCTTCCGATGTGCGAACCGCGACCCGGTCTGGTCACGCCGCTGTGGACATCCGAGGTGTGCGGCCCCGGAAGCCTCTTCGCGGTCGTCCCTGACCGGTTGCACATCTACTTTGCCATACGTCCAGCCCTTGTGCCAAGAGAACTGGAAACAGACCCGATCAGAATGCGAGTGTGGTGATGAAGTGGAGCCGGTTATCGCCCGAGCCGGCGAGTTTTCGGCCCGTAACGTCCGTGACCTCCTCAACCACAAACCCCCAGTCGGCACGAACGGAAATGTTTCGCCGGAGCTGGAACTCCACGCCGACGCCCATCCCGACGAGCGTCTGGTTCTTCTCGAAGTTCAGCCGCTTGTTGTTGATCGTGCGACCGGCATCGGCAAAGGCGCGGAAGATCAGATCCCAGTCGGTCAGACCGAAGTCCTGTGTCGGGCGCGTGCGGAAGGGCTGGCCAAAGAGCGTCTGCTCGCGCGGGCCGGCGTCGTTGCTGGTGCCAAAGGCCCGCGGCAGATGGAAGCGGTACTCGCCGGTGCCGATGACGACGTTGTCGCCCGAAGCGATCGATTCGTCGTAGCCGCGGACGCTGAAGAAGCCGCCGATGACCTGCTGCTGCGTGGGAATGACGCGGCGACCGAGGGCCGACTGTCCACGAACGCCAACGCTGAACTCATGGGCGAGGGTCTTGGGCCCGTTGGTCAGGAGCGGCTCGAGGTAGAACGCGTATTCGCCCTGCCACTTGACGCTCACCCAGTAGCGATCGGGGCTGGTTCGGCCGAGCGGCTCGAGGTCGTCAACCTTGTTGTTGAGCATGTTCCCTTCGAGCGTCACCGCACCGAAGGCGCTGTTCTGATCGGTATCTCGCGACACGCGAAGGCTGGCGGAGGGGATCAGCAGGCTCGCGCGACCCTTGCTCGAGAGCAGTTCATTCGTGACGCGCGTGTTCTCGTACCGCACCCCGCCGACGGCATCGATGAAGAGGTCGCGGTGCTGGTAGAAGTTCCAGATGGCCTCGCCGCCGAAGCTCCAGTCCTCGCCGCGGAAGTTCAGCCCCGGGAATCCGACATCGCTGGCGGTGTATCGGCTCCAGCCGCCGAAGAAACGGAGGCGGAGCGTGTCGTACGAGAGCGGAAACTCGTAGCTGCCGCTGAGCCCGTGGCTCTGAGCGAAGCTGGCGGTGGAATAGTCGAGCGTGAGGATGTCGTCGTTGCCGGTGAGCTGGTTGTGGATGAAGCCGAAACGCTGGCGCCACTCGCTGGTGCTCTGCGTGCCGGTGTTGCTGGTCTGGGCGTAGATCGTCCAGGGCTTGCTCTCGGCGATGCGATAGTCCAGCGCAACGCGTCCGGGCTCGCCGACATCGGCCGCGGCGATCGAGGCATCGACACGCCGACCGGGGTGGCGATTGAGCTTGTACAGGAATCGGTCGAGCTGATCGCGACGCACGACGTCGCCGACCTGCATCGGCGAGCCGTCGCGCACGCGGCGGGCGAGAGAGGTCTCGTCGTTGACCGCGTCGATCGGATCGATTCCATCGCCAACGCGAATGGTGCGGACCTCCTCAACGCGGCCGGTCCAGACGAAGAGGTTCAGTTCGCCCTGACCGCGCTCCTTGCGCAGGTCGCGGTAGTTCTCGTCGATGTCCGCCGCGCTGGGCGCGACGAAGAGCGCAACGACCCCGCGTGAGTTCAGGTGCCCGACCACCGCGGCCGAAACCGTCTCGATCGCCGACCAGGCGAACGTGCCGCCCATGTCGTTGAGTTCCTGCAGCGTCATCGTCTTGGTGGGCAGCCCCTGCGTGGGCGCGACGAAGCCCTCATCGCTGACGCCAAGGGTGACCTTGACGTCGGCCAGTTCGTTCAGGTCCGGAAGGGTGTTGTCAGGCCGCGGGTAACTGACCAGGAAGTGCGTCACGGAGAACCAGCCGCGCTCCTGCGGACTGGCCGGAAGTTCGGGTGTCTCGGGCAGTTCCACTGGCATGTCCGTCGAGAGTTCCATCTCCGGCGCGGCCCACGCCGCGGCGCCGCCAGCCAGCGCAACAAGCACGACCGCGCGGCGAGCGCCCGCGCGCGAGACGGCCCCGAGTGCCGGCCCGAGCGCGTGCAGCGCCGCGGCCCTGAGACTCCCGTGAACATCAGCGTGGTTCTGCTGCATCCGTGCTCCCATGAACGGGTCTGCTGATCAAGCCACAAACAACCGCCAACCGAGCCGGGACCACCCGCCTCGGCGGAGAAGACCGCGCGCACCGCAGGCATCGTGCCCGCGAGCGCACAGCCGCTCTGTTAATAGTGTAAGTCGGCACAAACATGGCCGGAGGCCCTAAGTTCACAATTGGGTGAGCGTTCGGGTCCGAGAACCAATCACCCCAAACAGGGTGCAAGCCCAGCCGCCGAACGGGACTGGCGACGCAGTTCGACAATGCCCCATGCCCACAGGGCGACGCCAACGATCATCATGAGGCCGATGTCGACGACGGCGGTCATGCCGGGCAAGCGAGGGACTGCGTAGGCCGCCAGATACCCAAAGCCGACGAGCCAGAGCCACGCGGGCAGGGATTGAGCGGGGTGGTCGGCCACGGGACGGGCGCAGAGGGTGATGAGCAGCGGAAGGGCGAAGACGAAGTAGTGCAGGTGGCTGATGGGCGAGGCGGCGATCATGACGCAGCACACACAGCCGACGAGTAGCGGAGCGGTTGGGTCGCGATGGAGCGGGATCGGGCCGACCGTGGTCGCCGCGGCTCGCGGCAGGCCGGGCACTCGCCAGCGGGCGGCCCAGAGGGTGATCGCGAGCATGAGCAGCGAGGCGCCGATGGCGGCGAGGCGGACAATGCGTCCGGGCTCGCTCGCGCGCTCGCCGCGAGGGGTGCCCCACTGCGACCAATTGTGAAGGATGCTCTTGAACGACTGGCTGTCGTTGGCGGTCATGGAGATGAGCTCGGCCTTGCGGGAGATATCGCTGCCGAGGCCGAACGCGGGCAGAGCGGTGGTCTGCACCCAGCGGATGTTGTCCTGGATCATGACGCTCGGTCCGCGCACCGCGGCGGGGATGACCACGAGCATCATCAGCACGCCGACGGCGGTGGTGGCCACCAGCCGCCAATCGCGCCGCCAGAGCGGGACGATCGCCAGCAGGCCCGGGATGACCTTTACGCAGCCGGCCAGCGCCAGGCCGATGCCCGCACTCCAGCGGCGGCACTGCACCATGCCGAAGATCAGCATCGCGATGCCGAGCAGGACGAGCAGATCGACCTGTCCGCGCGAGAGGGCGTTGCCCGCGCTCGGAAGCGCGAAGATCAGCGGCCAGAGTCGGAGCGTCCACCAGCCGCGATGCGCTGGGGTCAGACCCAGTCCGGCCAGTCGCGGGTTCGCGATGGTGCACGCGCTGGCGACCAAGTGCACCGCGAGCAGAAGGCTTGCCAGCGACACGGCGTACCAGATCGCCACGCTCACGGCGAAGGGCATGTACCAGCGCGTATCGCTCGAGAGCAGGCCCGAGAGGTCGCGACCGGTCTGCTCGTAAACCAGGGCCCGCTGCTCGGCTTGTTCGGGCGTGAGGCCCCGCATCGGGCCGAGCGTGCGCATGTCCGCCGCGTTGACTTCAAAGGTCCGCGGCGTTGGCGGATCGGCGAGCGGCGTCATGAGCATCGCGAAGAACTGCGGGTAGACGTAACTCCAGCCGCGCTCGCTGACGGTGTCGTAGAGGTCGTGACCGGTGCGCACGGCCCAGCCTGCGCGGAAAAATACGTCGGCGTCTGTTCGGCGGAGTTCGAGAAACGCCGAGCGATTGAGCACGATGCCGCCGAAGGCGACCATGAGCGCCAGCACCGCGCCGATCGCCCAGCGTTCCGAGGACTTGAGTCTGTCGGGCATGAGCACTCCGAAGAAGCGGCGAGGCCGCGGCGCATCAGTCGCGCAGAACGTCACCCAGTTTGCCGTCGGCCCGATCGATGAGCGCGCGGGCCCTGCCGGCATTGACGCCCAGGCGGTGCATCACGATGGCGACCTTGACGTGGTCACCCGCGCTCGCGAGCAGTTCGAAGGACTCGGGACGGGAAAGCCCTGTCAGCGTGCTGACGATTCTCGCGGCGCGATCGCGGAGCTTGCTGTTGCTCGCTCGCATGTCGACCATGAGGTTCTGATACACGCGGCCCGAGCGGATCATGAGCGTGGTGCTGATGGTGTTCAGCGCCAGCTTGGTCGCGGTGCCGGCCTTCATGCGGGTTGAGCCGGTGAGCACTTCCGGTCCGGTCGCCAGCACGATGAGGTGGTCGGCGTGATCGGGCTGCGGCACCTTTGAGCAGGTCAGCAGGCCTGTGACGCACTTGCCGCGGGTGAGTTCCTTGGCGATCAGCAGCGCGCCGTTGGGATACGGCGTGGTGCCGCCGGCGGCGATGCCGAGAACGGCGTCGCGCGGCGTAAGGGCCAGGCGCTGGAGCTCGGCGCGGGCGCCATCGGGGTCGTCCTCCATTCCTTCGCTGCTCTTGCGGAGCGCGCCGTCGCCGCCGGCGATGATGCCGATGATGCGATCGGGCGGAACCATGAATGTCGGCGGAGCCTCGCTCGCGTCGAGTACGCCGAGCCGGCCGCTGGTGCCCGCACCGACGTAGATGAGCCTGCCCGCGGGCTTGCCGGGTCTCGGCTTTGCACAGAAGCCGGGCTCAACCGCCTCGATGAACCGGGTGATCGCCGGCGCGGCGGCACGAAGGGCCGCGATGACCTGTGCGTCCTCCTGATTGATCACGCGCACGCACTGGGCGATGCTCAGTCGATGCAGCGAGCGCGTTCGCTGATTCCGCTGCTCGGTGGCGATGTGCGATCGGTCGGGCGGATGAGCCGATGTCGCGCCGTGACCGGGTGTCGCGGGCGCGGAGGCCTTTGCGTTCTTGGAGGGCTTTCGGCGGGTCGATCGTGTCGGCATGGTCTGCTCAAGGAAGGGAGTCGGCGGCGTGCTGCGTGCTGATCCTGTCGGAGTCGGGTCGCTTCAGATCGGGTACGCCCACACGCCGGCACGCGGCGGAAGGCCCGGGCAACGTGTGACTGCGCTGAGCGTGATCGGCACACCATCCTGACAGAGCGCCCCGAGCACCGCCATCGCGGCGGCTTCACGGTAGCGCCCATCAAGACCGTGCTCCGTGGTGGTCTGCACGGGCGCGGAGCAGCAGGAGGCGATCGCGCGGATCAACGCGCGATTCATGACTCCGCCGCCGGCAAGCAGCACGCGATCAACGCCAGCTACCTTGGCCGCGATCATCTCGGCGATCGCCTCGCATGCGGTCGCCGCAAGGTCGGCGCCGTCGCACGTCGTGCGATAGCGGCCGATCCAGCCCGTGACCTCATCGCCGGTTCCAAGGCTGCGTTTGCTGCTGGCCTGCACCATGAGCACAGAACGCAGGTCGTCGAGGGCATCATCGTGCACAGTGCCGGCGAGTGCTCGCTGACCGCTCTCATCGAACGAAACGGCCAAGCACCTGCGCGCGACGGTATCGAGCACGTGATTGCACGCACAGACATCGCAGCCGGAAACACGCCGCGCACTTTCGAGCGGGCCCGTCGCGGCGTCGCCGTTCGCGACAGTCGCGTCGCTCGGCAGCAGGGTGACGTTGCAGAAGCCCCCGAGGTTCACCACGGCCCGACTCTCGCCGGGCGAGCGGAGCATGATCCAGTCGCTCAGTGGCGTGATCGGCGCGCCCTGCCCGCCCGCGGCCAGATCCGCGCCGCGCAAATGGGTAACCACCGGGACGCGGAGCCCCAGTGCGATCGGCGTTGGATCGAGCAACTGCCAACTCGCCGGCGGGGCGTGGAAGACAGTCTGCCCGTGAGCGCTGATCATCGACAGCGGATCGGCCCCGACCAGTTCGCGCACCACTTCAACATGAAGCAGCGCAAAGTCGCGTGACAATCGCGCGATGTCGCCCGCTGTCATGGGCTCCTGCTCGGCCAATCCACGCAGCGGCGCAGCCAGTTCGCCGAGCGATCTGCTCACGCCGCGGACGAATGACGCTCGCATGGCCAGCCCGGTCCCCGAGACTCGCACCAGCGCCGCATCGATCCCGTCGATGCTGGTTCCGGTCATGCACCCGGCGACCAATCTGTCATGACTCCCGCTCATGACCGCCCCACTTCCTTGGCGGTTGATTCTGGTTCCGGCGCCGAGGTGATTCGCCGAACACGCTCGAAGCGAGCCAGCGAGTCATCCAGCCCCAGCCCATCGCGGCTGCGTCCGAGCCACAGCACGCGATGGTGCTCCATGTGGTCCGCCAGTTCCTCGCTGATCGCCAAGCGTTCGCGCTCGCCGGGCCATCGCCCATCGCGCAGCGCACGCCGGCGCGTGAGACCCCGCGCGGCGGCGAGTCGGGCTTCCGTGAATGAGTGGATCAGTTCGAGCATGATCTGCGACGGGATGCGTGAATCCGTCGGCGGTTTGTGCGCCGCGAGACGGGAGGCCGTCTCCTCCCACGCCCCAACGCTGCCGACTTCGGCACGGTCATGGAGCGTCTCAGGATTGTGCATGTCGGCAAAGAGCGCCGTGGCGTTCAGCAGCCGGAACTCACCCTGCTCTGCGGGTTTGCTCAGCCGCCCGCTGATGCGCCGGAGCGGCTCGTCGATATCGCCCAAGGTCTCCAGGTACTCGCCGACGCTCAGGCTGCCATCATCGAAGACATGCAGGGAGCACGCGCGATGATCGAACGCCGTCGCCTCGCCGGTCCACGCGGCGTGCGCGCCGTGGGCGATCGCGTGGGCCTCGATCGGCCACTGCTGGGTGTGACCGATGTCGCCCCAGTTGCAGATGAGAAATCCCGGGGCATTGTGCTGCACACCCGCGACGGCGGCGGCGTGAAGGTTGCCGCGGCGTTCGCTCGTTCGACCGGTGATGGATCGCCACGCGCTGGTGCCGGGGCAGACCCACGTTTCCATCCTGCCGCCGTCGATCGCCGGTGCGCCGGCGATGGCCCGGCACCACGCATCGAACTTGCTGTCGGGCTCGTAGCCCCATGCCAGGGCGATCAGGTCCGAGGGGAGGCGGCTGAGGGCTTCGGGGTGCGAGAGGGCGATATCCGCCCAGAACTGCGGGCGCTTGCCGCGGGCGCGGACCATGGCGCACACACGCGCGACAAAGTCGGCATAGACGGCGCCCTTGCCCCGACGAGCGACCTCGTCTTTGCTCCGGCCCCAGCCGATGTCGTAGGTCTCATCGGCGCCGATGTTCACCAGCGGGCTGTCGAAGCACGGCAGAAGTTGCCCGAGCAGGTCGCTGACGAGCGCATCGCTTGCCGGGTCGATCGGGCAGAGCGAGAACGGACCGCTTCGTGGCCAGACATCGAACATCCAGTCGCCGTGCGTCTCGGCGAGCCCCGCGTATCGCGGCATGCGGAGCCAATGGGCCAGGTGGCCGAAGCAGTTCTGATTCGCGGCGAGCTCGATGCCGTGTTCCGCGCAGATGCGGGACATCTCGCGTGCCTCATCCGGCGTGACCGCTCCCCAGCCGCGCCATACGTCCTCGTGACCGGCGTAGGCAAAGGTGTGCTCGGTGTACAACTGCAGGTGGTTGATCTTGAGCACCGCGAAGAGCTCGGCCCATCGGGCGAACTCGGACATGGTCGGCACGCGATCGCGTGAGATGTCCATCATCACGCCCCGGACCGCGAATGCAGGCTCATCGTGAATGACCAGTCTTGGCATCCGCTTCGGGAACCGTCGCATCAACTGCTGCATCGTCGCGACGGCGTTCCGACGCCCCGCGGGGCTGGCGGTGGCGATCTCGAAGAGTCTCCCGTTGCCGTCGCTCGCGGGGTCAACGACTCGCAGCGAGTACGCCTGGCCAGCGATGCTGCGTTCATCCGGCCTTCCCGGCAGCCGAACATCGCGGACCGTGACCTGCCCGTCCGCGGGCATGGCGACTTCGCCGCCGAGGAACTCCACGCGCTTGGGTGTCGGGATGATGAGCAGATCGCGATCGTCGGTCGGGGGCATAGTGCTCGGAGGGTAACGCCCGGCGAGCGCGCACGCCAAGCCCACGACATACCCTTCTGCCATGATCAGCAGCATGCCGTTCGACTTCCGTTCCGACACGGTCACGCGTCCGACGCCAGCGATGCGTAGGGCTATCGCCGACGCACAGGTCGGCGATGATGTTCTGGGCGACGATCCGACCATCATCGCGCTGCAGGAGCGGGTCGCGAAGATCATGGGCAAGGACGCGGCGGTCTTTGTTCCCAGCGGCAGCATGGCGAATCAGACGGCGATCCGTGCCCACACCGAGCCGGGGGACGAGGTCATCTGCCACGAGGACTCGCACATCATTCACTACGAGACCGGTTCGCCCGCGGCGCTTTCGGGGGTGATGATCCGGCCATTGCGTGGCGAACTCGGCCAGTTCGATGCGGCCGATGTTCGCGGGGCGATCCGGCCGCGGCAGCACCACTTTGCCGTGAGCAAACTGCTGGTTGTCGAGAACACGCACAACCGCGGCGGCGGCTCGATCTGGGATATGCAGCGGCTGCGCAGCGTCGTTGATGCCGCACGCGAGGCGGGGCTGCGAACGCACCTCGACGGCGCACGCCTCTGGAACGCGTGCGCCGCGACGGGGATCTCGCCCGCGGAGTACGCCCGGCACTTCGACACGATTTCGTGCTGCTTCAGCAAGGGGCTCGGGGCCCCTGTTGGTTCGGCGGTCGTCGGCAGTAAAGAAGTCATCGATCGGGTGCACCGCTTCCGTAAACTCTTCGGCGGCACGATGCGACAGAGCGGAATCCTCGCCGCGGCGGCGTTGCACGCGCTGGAGCATCATCGCGAGCGGCTCGTCGAGGACCACGCCAACGCGCGGCGGCTCGAAGCAGGACTGCGGCAGATCAAGGGCGTGCGAATCGCTATGCCGGTGGTCACGAACATGGTCTTCGTGGATCTCGATCCGCCGCATCCGCCCGCGGCGGCGGTGTGCGAGCGGCTCCGCGCTGCGGGCGTGCTCGCGCTGCCCAATCAGCCCAGACGGATTCGCTTCGTCACGCACCTTGACGTGAACGAGCAGGCGGTTGATCGCTGTATCGAGGCGATGCACGCGTTGCTGACCGAAACCAGCCCGTCGATCGCGCCCGCGACCTCTGCGGTTCAGACGTACTGACCACTCCGCGGCGGAGCGAGCGAGTCAGGGCGTGCGTCGTGCGGGGCCGGGCCGGGAAGGCCCAGCGGGCTCATCGACGCGTTCGATCGTCGTCGTGGTGGCGCTGGTGAACGGCGCATTGCCCACGAGCGCGATCTGGGCCTCGAGCCGCATGTCCATCGACATCGATCGCAACTGACCGCGCTGGCGATCCCAGACGTACGTGCCCTGCTGGCTGGCCGAGCGAATGACCGCGTCGGCCGTGTTGATCGTCCCTTCGCTGGGCGGGAGCATCGTGCCGACGAAGCCGACTGTCGCGTCCTTCTGGGTCGCCGAGCGCAGCGTGTGCTTCACGTCCATGCGCACCGCGCCGGTGAGCGGCGTGGACAGGTCCGCGATGTTGCTCCATGTCTCGCCGACCTTCGGCTGGCCGTTGCCCGTCACACGCGGGGTCAGCGAGGTGAAGAGCGACGGGCCGCCGCCGCCGACACCCGCCATGGTCGCCGCGGAGGCGAACGCCTCGCCGCCGGTCATCTTCGTGATGTTGCCGTCGCGATCGAACTCCGCGACCATCGTTGAGCCGACCATCTGGGAGAGCATTTTGTTGATGACGCTCGTGTCAGGTCCGGCCGGCGCGGCGGGCTGTCCGGGAGCCGCGGGCGGGGAGCCGGGGGATGCGGGGGTCGATGGTGCCGCGGGCGGCTTGGTGGAGTCGAACTCAAACTCCATGACCCCGCCCTTGCTGCTCATCTTCACGCTGGTGATCTTGATTTCCACCGTTGCGCCGCCCTCGGGGTTCACCTTCGTCGGCGTGAGTTGCAGGCCGATGCGCTGAACCATGGTCTGATTGCCGACGGGCGCGCCGGCATCATCGAGGCTTGGGAGCTTCGTCGTGCTGGTCTGTGTGAGCGTGTACCGCGTGACCTCGCCGAGCTCCCACTTGGGGCGGAGGCTGATCGAGTCGCCGCGGGGCACGGTGTTGCGGCCGGGCTTGGTGGCGGGCGCTTCGGGCGAGGGCGCATCCTTGAAGTCCGGCGAGCCGCCACCCGGAGATTGGGCCACGACCACCGAACCGCAAAGGCCGAGTGAAAGCCCAAAGACCGCCGCAAACACTGCTGATCGCTTCATGTTCAACCCCTTCGTTGAAGATCGTCAACGTCCCCGAAACCCGTACCCGCGAACTCCGCCGAGTCGCTGCCGGTGTCAGTCTTTGGCCTGCGCGTGCGACTCAATGAACCACAGAGACTTATCGAGCCCGCGGCTGATGCCGGTGAACAGGTCCGCCGTATCCGCGTCGCCAGCCTTGGTTGCGCTGTCGATCGCCTTGCGCATCTTGGCGCCGGCATCGCTGATCACGCGGGTCAGCGCCTCGATGTGCTCGCGGCCGCCGGCGATGCCCGACGGGTACTCCTTGAGCGTACTGGCTTTGGCCGTGGCGCGGGCCGTGCCGTCGACCTGGCCGCCGAGCTGCCCGATCCGCTCGGCAACCTCATCGGCAAACTCCTCGACCTCGTCGGCGAGTTTGTCGAAGAGTTCGTGATTCGCGATGAAGTTCGGACCGCGAACGGTCCAGTGGGCCTGCTTGAGCTGGAGGTGCAGATCGATCAGATCGGCCAGGCGGGGCGCGAGCAGATCGACCACCTCAGCGCGGACATTCTTCGAAAGGCCGTTGGCCGTTTTGTGACGCATCACGAGAACTGCTCCGATCATCAAGAGTCAAGGAGCCCACGAGGTCCGCGTCGCACTCCGATCCATCACCCGCACCGCACCGCCGATCCATCCGCGATCGTCAACGCGAGCATCCGGCGGAACACACTCACATCTTCGGCGTTGCGGGCGTGGCGGTTCCGGCCGGGGCACCGACACCGGCGGGTTCGATGTCGATCTCGATCTTGGCAGGGGGCGACGTCGGCGTTTCCGGCGTGGCCGGAGCCTGGGCTGGTTCACCGTCCATCGGTTCGCCCGTCGCGGGGGCGTTTTCCGGTCGATCGCCGGCCGGAGCGGGCTCGGCCGGGGGCAAAAGGCCATCGGCTCCGGCGATTCTTCGCGCGGTCTCGACGCCGCTGGTCAGCGCACCTTCCATATAACCGGCGAAGCGGTAGCAGCAGTGCTCACCGGCGAAGTGGAGCAACCCGGGCACGCCGCGGGCTTGCTGGAGGAGCGGGCCGATGGTCGTGACCTGCCCGGGCGCGGGGAACGAGTAGCCGCACTTGGTCCAGCGGTCGCCGGCCCAGTCCATCATGCGAACGCTGACGTTCTGCGAGGTCAGGCCGGTGTGCACGCGGGCCATCTGGGTCAGCACCGCGCGCTGGCGGGTGTCGCTGGGCATGGCGCGGAGGCGATCGGCACCCGGGCCGCCGGAGAAACCCGTCAGGCAGATGCCCGTGTCGCCCTGCTGGCCTGCGGTTCCCTCCCACGTGAGCGACACATCCTCGTTGCTCAGGCCGATGGCGGCATCGTCGCTCTCGAGCCAGAAACGCCGCTGGACACCGGCGAGTACTTTGATGGTCGTGCCGGTCTGCGGGCGCAGGCCGCGCGGCAGGGCGGGGAAGAACTCGATCGCCTGCCACGCCGAGGGCGGCACGGCGACGACGACATGATCGGCCTCGTATCGCTGACCATCGGAGTTCACCGCCGCGGCCTTACCGCGGGAGATGATCACGCGGATGATGGCCTGCTCATAGAGCACGCGGTCGGGGCCGATGGCGTCGACGAAGGCCTGGGCAAGTTGGGCGTTGCCGCCGCGGACTCGGTAAACCTCGGTCTCGGTCCAGAACTTGCTCACGCCGTGACCTTTGAGCACGGTGACAAAGCCCAGGTACGACATGCGGTCCAGCCGCACGCCGCTGTTGGTCTCAAGATCCGTGCGGATGAGCGTGCGTGCGGCTTCGCTGAGGCTCAGACCGTCGAGCCAATCCTTCATCGAGCGGTTGTCCCACGCGGCGGCGCTGGCGGAGGCCCACGGCTTCTCCGCATCGACGCTCTCGGCGTCGGCGTTCAGGGACGCGTACGCACCGGCCATTTCGCTGTAGACGGTTTCGAGCTCGCTTTCGCTCAGACGCTTGCCGTTGAGGACCACCGGCGTGGAGAGGTTCTCGACATCCCCATCTTCCTGCATCTCAAGTCCGAAGCGCTTGGCGTACTGCAGAAAGATCGGGTGATTGGACCCGATGAACTCTCCACCGCCCTCGACGACCTTGCCCTGAACAAAGTCGGTGAGCGTCAGCACGCGCCCGCCCGGGCGCTTGCGGCCTTCGAGCACGAGCACCTGGTAGCCGAGCTGCGAGAGTTCGAACGCGCACGAGAGGCCCGCGAGCCCGGCGCCGATGACAAGCACCGTGCGTGCCTTGCCCGCGGCGGTCTTTGCGGCATCTCCCGCCGAGGGTGCGCCATCCTGCCGGGTGCGCAGGCCGCCCATCGCTCCGCCCGCGGCCAGCAGCACAGCGCCCGCGCCGGCGGCGATGGATGCGGCCAGGACATCGCGCCGTGATGTGTCGATTCCTCCGGCCGTCGAGGCGTGAGCCGGGCCGAACCGACGAGCAAGCCGAGTAAAGAGCATCCTTGCCATAGGCCATGATGGTACCGGCCCGCCCGGACATCCGCCAACGCCCACGCGGGCGGGCACGCGGGGAGCGGATCAGGCCCTGCGCGCCGCGGGCGAGGCCGAACGCCCTGCGCGCGGGAACTGCCTCCCTGCGCATATGGGCCGGCTCCCTGCACGCTTGGGCTGGCTGCCTGCGTGCGGGAGCTGGCTACCTGCGCGCGGGCGCTGGCTCGCTGCGCGCGGGAGCTTCCGGGGCCTCGCGGAGCAGTTCGGGCATGCTGGCGAACCATGATCTGCGATCGTTGAGCCACAGCGCACGCTGCGCGGGGTCGGGCGTGGTCCACGCGCCATCGCGTGTGCGGAGCGAGATGTCTGTCAGCACGCCGCGGCTCCAGCTTTCGCGGCCGATGGGCGTGCCGGCGAGAGACCAGACCCATTCTCCATCGGGCCGCTGATCGCGCACCTCGCCCTCGAGCAGACGGTCGCCCTTCTCATCGACGGCGATGAGCCGCTGATCGGCAATTCGGCCGTTGTCGTAGCGAACGGTCATCGCGACGGAGCCACCGGCGTGCAGGCGGGTGCGGGTTCCGTGGCGGACCAGCGCGCCGGCGGGGGTGCGGCGGACCTGCTCGAGGGCGTAGATCGCACCCTCGCGGCGGATCTCCAGAACCAGCAGCTCGCCATCGACACCGGCGACGGTCGCGTTCGCTGCCCCCGCCGCCACGTTCGCTGCCCCCGCCGCCGCGTTCGCTGCCCCCGCCGCCGCGTTCGCTGCCCCCGCCCCCGGGTTCGCACCGCCGGCGGCGCTGATGCGTCCCTCGAACTCGCGCATGATCCGCGCGGTCTCGGCGCTGACAGACTCGGCCCGGACGACCGCCTCATCGCGCTGCTTCTGGGCCTCGGCGAGCGCTCGCTGGGAATCGGCGAGCCTGCGTTCGCAGTCGAGCGCGCTGCGGTCGGCCTGGGTGCGTTCCTTCTCGGCAATCGCGGCGCGTTCCTCCGCGGCGGCGGCCCGCTGGCGGAGCCGCTCGAGCTCCGAACCGTCACACCCGGCGCCCGAGATCGCGGCGGCGGCCAGAAGGATGGCGGCGGCGGGGCGTAACAGTCGACACGATGCGTGCAAGCGTTGGGCCATGGATGCTCCTTGGGGCGGACGGATCCCGACGATGAGCATACCGGATCGCAACGCCGCAGCGGCACAGCGTCGAAGCGAAACCGGCCGCGCGATCTCGCGATCGCACGGCCGCAGGAGTGGTCATCAGCCCGCCCCGCTCCTTCATCAGATCCCCACGCGCGGACCGCACAAACGCATATTCCAGCTCCTCCCCCGGTTCCCACCGGGGGAGATGCCGCGTCTTCGCGGCGGAGGGGGCGGGTGGGCAAGTGGCCAAATGGAGCATCTGAACAACCCCATTTGCGCCACGTCCGATGAACGAAGCGGTAAACAAGGGCATGAGCCAGCGAGTGAATGCGTCCAAGGGGTTTGTTGACCTGGTGACGGCGGAGTTCGGGGGGCCAC
>Ga0209972_10000090_pt1 | contig 83263 bp, 72 predicted proteins | sample NOAtaG_7_FD_187302 | JGI IMG/M metagenome (GOLD analysis project Ga0209972, IMG submission 187302) | Freshwater lake microbial communities from Lake Erie, under a cyanobacterial bloom - NOAA_Erie_Diel1S_2200h metaG (SPAdes) (version 2) | ecosystem: Environmental > Aquatic > Freshwater > Lake ... | reverse complement strand
GCACTAGCTAATCCCTCGGGATATCGGGTTAATAAAGCTCCACTAGCATCGGCTAAGTATTCTCTTTTTCTAGAAATAGCAAAATGTAATAATTGTACAAAAATAGGAGCTAAAATTGCTAACACAATCGCTACCAATCCCAAGATTAATCCAAGCCTACTATTATCATCATTATTATGCTTTCCTCCCCCCAAAAAACTAATTCTCAAAAACCAGTCAGATAACAATGCTACCAGACCAACCAAAACGACAGAAATTGTTTGAATTAAAGTATCTCTATTACCGATATGAGACAATTCGTGAGCAATTACACCTTCCAACTCAATCTGTTCTAATCTATCAATAATACCAGTTGTAAGAGCAATAGCTGAATGCTCTGGGTCTCTCCCAGTAGCAAAGGCATTCATAGCTGTATCTTGAATAATATATAATTTTGGAACAGGTAAACCAGCAGTAATAGCTAAGTTTTCTAGTAGTCTGTATATTCTCTTACCCTCTGAGGTAGAAGTATCCACAGGCTTAGCATTAGAAATAGATAATACAATGCTATCTGAATACCAATAAGAAATAACATTCATAAATAGACTTCCAATCAAAGCCCATACGAAAATCATAGAGTTATCCAAAGTATAGCTAAAAACCCAAGCTATACCAACCACTACAACTATAAATATAGTCATCAATATCCAAGTCCTACGGATGTTTTTATCTTTTTGATCATACAGATTCATATTGTATATAATCTAAAATGAATATTAAAATGAAACTTTAATATTTTCTTTTTCACCTTCAGTAATTTCAAAATATTCTCTTTTCTCGAATTTACCAATAGAAGCAATAATACTATCTGGGAAACTCTCAACTTTAGTATTAAGAGACATCACAACACTATTATAAAATCTTCTAGCAGCTTGTATTTTGTTCTCCGTATCACTAAGCTCTCTTTGAAGCTCCAAGAAATTCTCATTAGCTTTTAATTCAGGATAATTCTCTGAGATAGCAAATAAACTCTTCAGAGTACCAGAAAGCATATTCTCAGCCTCAGCCTTCTCTTCTAAACCATTAGCATTCATAGCTTGACTACGAGCTTTGGTTACATCTTCAAACACAGTGGATTCATGAGTAGCATAACCTTTTACAGTCTCAACTAGGTTTGGAATAAGATCATATCTTCGCTTTAATTGAACATCAATATCAGCCCAAGCCTCTGATACTTTTTGCCTTAGAGAAACAAAACCATTATAGACAGCAATACCATAAATAGCTATTATGGCGAATACAGCTATGATAATCCAAATTGATAACATTTCCATATATTTTATATTAAACTTATAATTATAAAGGTCTGTGTATAATTATACAGCTAAAAACAAAATAATACAATCCCTGAGAATATATTAATGCTTCAATACCTCTAAGTAAACTTCTTTTGGAATATGTATACGAGCTGTATCTCTCATTCTTTTTTTACCTTCCTTTTGTTTTTTTAGTAATTTATCTTTACGAGTTCTATCTCCTCCATATAATTTGGCAGTAACATCTTTACGAAATGCTGACAATGTTTCTCTAGCGACTATAGTACCTCCAATAGCTGCTTGTAAAGCTACTGCATATTGTTGACGAGGTAAAGATTGCTTTAATTTATGAACTATTCTTTTACCTTCATCATGAGCTTCATCTTTATAAACTATATGAGATAAGGCTTCCTGAGTCTCACCTGCTACCATAATATCTAACTTTACTAAATTTGCCTCCTGTGCCTCCAATGGATAATAGTTAACTGATGCATATCCGGAGGTTATACTTTTGAGTACATCATAAAAATCTACAATCACCTTCGCTAAAGGAATCTGATATTCTACAATGGCTCTATCTTCTCCAATATATTTGGTATTGATAAATTGTCCTCGTCTTTTTTGTAATAAATCCATTACCGATCCAATATAATCTTTAGGGGTCATGATTTCTAGTCGAACATAAGGCTCCAGAATTCTAGCTAACTTTGTATTATCTGGGAAATCTGTAGCTGAATAAATAGTATATTTGTCTCCATTAGTCTGTTCTACAATATAAGCAACAGATGGTGTACTGATAATCAAATCTAAATCATATTCTCTCCTTAATCTCTCAGTAATTATATCTAAATGCAACATACCTAAAAAACCACATCGAAAGCCTTTACCCAAGGCCTCTTTTGATTCAGGTTCAAAAACTAGAGATGAGTCGGACAATTTGAGTTTGTTAAGAGCATCTCTTAATACTGGGTACTCCTCGGTGCTAGCTACAAAAATACTAGCATAAACCACTGGAATTGGTTCCATATATTCAGCTAATGGAGGCAAGTCATTTCCTGCTGGGTATTTAATAATAGTGTCACCAACTCTAACATTCTCTACATCTTTTAATCCAGTTGCGATATAACCGATCATACCAGCTGAGAGTTTATCTAATTTGGTCATCTGTGGGGTAAATACTCCTAACTCCAAAACCTGGGCCTCTTGTTTTTTGGCAATCATTTTAATATTATCAGCAGTTGAAATATAGCCATCTACTACTCTTATATGAGCAATTACACCTTTATAAGAATCAAAAGCTGAATCAAAAATTAAAGCTCTAAAATTATCACCCTCAATAGAGTTAGCTACTGGAGCTGGCACTTCTGTAATAACTCGCTCCAATAACTCTGGAACTCCCTGTCCAGTTTTACCAGAAATTTCTAATATTTCAGATTCCTTTACTCCAAGTAATTCACAAATTTCTTGCTTAACTTCACCAACTCTGGCATGAGGTAAATCTACTTTGTTTACAGCAGGAATAATTACCAAATCCTGCTCAATTGCTAAATACACATTAGCAATAGTTTGAGCCTGTATCCCTTGAGTAGCATCTACCAATAAAATTGCACCCTCTACAGCTGCTAAACTTCTAGATACTTCATAGCTAAAATCTACATGGCCAGGAGTGTCAATAAGATTAAGAATATATTCCTGACCCTGATAAGGATATTTTACTCGCACTGGTTGCATTTTAATAGTAATGCCACGCTCTCTCTCTAATTCCATAGAGTCTAAAAGTTGCTCTTTCATTTTTCTCTTCTCCACTGTTTGAGTCAACTCTAAAATTCGATCAGACAAGGTAGACTTACCATGATCTATGTGAGCGATAATACTAAAGTTACGAATATATTGCATATGTTGTATATTATAGCTGAAATTAGCACATATTACAATATTCTTGTAAGATTGTAATTATTAGTAATTTAAAATAGAAATAATTTTATTGTTTATTTCTATTCCGACTTTATGTATATCTAATTCAGATACATAGTTATAAAGTAAAACTCCCTCTATATACTCACCTTCTAACTTTGTAAAAAGTGATGTCATATCTAATTTTGGAAAAATAAGATACCCTACTTTGCTACTTTTACTAGATTCTAAGATTATATTTAATCCTAATATATTTTTTGGTAAATATTTGAACAGTTCTCTATATATAATAACTATGTCTTTTTCAGTTGTATTAGTTTTACTAAAATCATGAGGGAATAGTTTAGAGCAAGCATATCTATTCGCTTGTCCCTTATATTCAAAGTCTATAAATTCTAGATGAGCTAAAATTCTACCTATCAATAATCTATGATTATCTGTAATATTATTATCCAAAGCTTGTATAATAGTATTATAGTCATTTGGTAATTCTCTTAGTTTTAGCATTGTTCGCTCTAGGGAGAGAACTTTAGAATTAGATAAAATTAAAGATAGCAATAAAGCATTTACAATTGACTTTTCATTCAAACTATGTTTTGAATATTTACGAATATATTCAAATATAATTTCCGCACTATTAGTATAATTATCAGCGATTACAGTCCTCTCAGAATATGGGTGTGGTATTGGTATAGATGATATTGCTAGAGATGGGGTATCTAAGAAAATATGTGGATAACTCAAAAAAGTATTTCCCAATTGAGTCCAATTTTTGGTATCTAGAGTTATCACCAAATCATAATTATATTTAGCAGGCTGAATCATAACCATATCTGGACTAAAGTGATGAGATGGTGAGCTTAGATAAATCCTTAATTGAGATTCTGTTTGATCATACTTAATTGAATCTATTGGATATTGAGTTGTATCTATACTAATAATAGACTCTATTGAACCTTGTATAACTGAGGTAACACAAGATAAATCAAGCATTGTTAATATTTTTTGTAAATTAACATAAGATGATAAAATTTCTACATTTTTACCTTCCGATTTAAGTAATGAAGCTAAGGCAAGAGCTGAACCCAGTATTTCAGTCCCATCTACTTCTGGAATAGGGATTAGGATTGAATTAGCTTGTTTTAAGGTATTATGTATTAATTCAAAATTCTGTTCAGTCATAAGGATACAATTCTGTTAAGATTTTTTATACCATAATCGATAAATAACTATCAATAAAGGTGAGGCTATAAAAATAGAAGAATATGTTCCAAAGAAAATACCCAAGAATAACGCTAATGCAAAATACTGTACAGTTGGACCTCCAAATAGGAATATAGCTCCTAGTACCACCAACAAAGAGACAGAAGTATTCACTGATCTAGCTAGACTTTGGTCTAAACTCTGCCCTACAATTGACTCAAATTTATCACCTCCATATCTTCTAACATTTTCTCTAATTCTATCAAAAACTACAATCGTATCATTGACAGATGAGCCTAAAATAGATAATAAAGCAATTACAAATAAGACATCAATTTGCAATATACCTCTATAAGATAAATAAGCAAAAATTCCTGTCGGGATTATAATGTCATGGGCTAGAGCTATAATAGCGGTCAAGCCATAAAATCTAGATGGTACCGGATAAGATACCCCTTTAAAGACATAAGTCATAAAAATAATAATAGCTATAAGAACCACACCAATTGCAATCAAAGCTCTATTTCTCAATTCAGACCCAATACTGGAGCTAATAAGTACATTAGATTTTTCTTTAATAACATCAGCTTTAGCTATTTCTGCAGTATCATATTTGAGAGTAATAGCATTTTTTAATTTCTGATACTCCTCTTCATTAATAGGTTCTAATTCTATCTTGAACGATCCATTAGACTGCTTGGTCACTGCTCTTGGTGTTTGGTTATTATCTGCGAAAGCTCGCTTCAAATCATCACTGGATAAATTAGGCTGACTAGTAATATCCCAATCTAAAGTTCTTCCGCCCACGAAGTCAGGTCCTAATTTTAAGCCAAAGATAGATAAGCTGATAAGTGAGACCACTACTAAAACTATTCCTAATATTAGCCATAATCTGATATGTTTGATAATCCACATAGTTATTTCTGTAATGTAATAAATTTACCAAATTTGGTTTTGAGTAGCCATTTTTGATAACCTAAAAGAGAGATAAATAATCTACTAACTGTAATAGCAGTAAACAAACTAACCACTATACCAATAGTCAGAGTCACTCCAAAACCTCTCACCACTCCAGAGGCTAAATAAAATAGAATTACAGCTGAAATTAAAGTAGAAATCTGAGAATCTCGAATCGACTCCCAAGCTCTTCTAAAACCTTCTTTGGTACTAGCTTCAAAATCTCTACCGCTCTTTAACTCTTCTTTCATTCGCTCAAAAATTAAAATATTGCCATCTACCGCCAACCCTACACTAACAATAAATCCAGTAATTCCAGCAATCGTTAAAGTAAAACCAAATAAATTAAATATGGCTAAGACAAGAATAGAATATATACCTAGAGCAAAAACAGCAATCAGACCCAAAGCTCTATAAAATATAATCATAAAAATGGCTACGAATAATAATCCCATCCCCCCAGCTCTGATACTCTGATAAAGTGATTCTATACCCAAGCTAGCCTCTACAGTTTGTTGGGAAGCAATACTGATTGGAACAGGCAGGGCTCCAGAGTTGAGATAATCTACCAACTCTTTAGCTGATTGAGCTGTAAAATCTCCAGAAATAGTAGCTTGGCCATTTGGAATTTCTTGATTAATTCTAGGTGCACTAATAACATTACCATCTAAGACAATATATAATATTTCACCTATATTGTTCTTGGTAAAATCAGCAAATACTTTCTTACCATCATCATCAAAACTCACTCCAACTTGGGGTTGTTGCGTTTGAGGGTCAAAAATTACTTCAGCAGTTTTAATATTCTTACCTGATAATATCGGGGGCTCTACAAAATATGGATTTTGAAAATTTTCAAAATTACCACTTTGAAATTGCTCTAATAGTTTTTGAGTTTCCTCTACTGGACGAGGTTTATAAAAAGCTAAAGTTGGAGTTTGACCAATTCTTTTAATAGCTTCTTCAGGATTTTTTATACCTGCTAATTCTACTACTAACCTAGTTTTATCACCCTCTTCAAGATAAATTCTAGGTTCACTCACACCAAAAGTATCTATTCTTTGAGTAACAACTTTTTGCAAACTTTCTAGAGCTTGTTTTTGAGAATTAGACTCAATATCACTAAAGTCAATATCATAAACTATTCTAATACCACCTTGTAAATCTAATCCTAAGTTAAAAGTATTGTCAGATAATTTGGATATATCTATTTTAGACAACCATTGGTCTAAACCATTTTGCTTAAAAGGCAATTTATCCCATTTAGATAATTGTTCTGTAGAATTATTAATATAATCAATTAATAAATTAACCGGTTTAGTATATATATAAAGTAACGACAATAGAGATAATATTACCACTCCTATTGATTGCCTGACTATATTACCTTGTTTAGTTTTACCTCTAAGACAATACCAAACAAATTTAAATATTTTTGAAATAGGTAGCCAGATTAAATTTAGTGTCTCTCCTGGTAGTCGATTCAGCCAGTTCAGCATAATTTTATATAATATAATTTACATCCCCATTCCCATCTCGGCAGCTACTTCTTTTTGTAGGTCTTTTTTTGCAGATTCAATAGCTTCAATGATAGTTTTCTCTAATTTTGATTTATCCTTCATCAAGTCATCACTTATTTGAAATTCTTTGATAGCCTGAGTCCCATCCATAGTGACTGTAATCCCCTTATACTCTTTAGTAACTCTTTTTTTTGCTAATTTTTTTTGCAGTTTTTGCATCTCTGAGAATTGAGAAAACATTTCTTTTGCTTGATTAAAACCATCGAACATTCCCATATTAATATATATTAATTCTAATAAATAAAATTATATCATAAACTTAATGTTTTGAGAATAGAATAAAAATAAAGCTATCCTCCTATAATCCGAATCTAGATTTACTAGCATTAAAATTGTGTTTTATCTCAGAAGGAGTAAGTACCCTGTCATACATAAGCACACTTGAAATATTACCTTCAAAGTATCTACTAGTAGATACATAATCATTCCTTGCTATTTCTGTATGTGTTGTAGGGGTATTAATATTAGCTGTAGGACCAGTGAAAACTAATTCCCCATTGATATATAGTTTATTGGATTTATTACTCTCAATTACCATGGTAGCATTATACCAAGTATTACTTACAGTTTGGAAACCTGTATTTATCCAAGACACAGCTCCATATAATAGAAGAATTTTACCGTCGGAAGTACTTTCATTATTGATAGCAAAGCCATACCCATTGCCACTAATATCACTTCCATTATAGAAAATCATTTGTCCCGGCTTATTTATATTACTAGATTTAAACCAGGATGACATGGTTACACTATTATCTTTAGAAGTTACTAAAGGAGTATTAATATAATCATCAATTCCATCAAAAATAATAGATCCTTCATTATCACTAGAATAAATAGGAGATCCTCCGGTAGTTCCAAATTTATTATTACCAGACAAATCAAAAACTCCAGATACTGAGGAATTATTACTTACAGATTGTAATGTAGTAAATGTTGTGGACCCAGTATTAGTAAATTTATGAATAGTATGACCATCAATATAGCTTACGGTACCACCTATTGCCTGTTGTAATCCTGGATATCTAACAATAACTATACCAGATCCTCCATTTCCTCCAAATTGCCCTCCCCCAGCTCCACCGCCTCCACCGCCTCCACCGCCAGTGTTTGCAGAACCAGAAACTGCATTATATGTTGGTCCATTTTCACTTCCAGCGCCTCCACCACCTTGGCCACCAGATGAACGACCTGAGTGACTACCTCCACCGCCTCCACCGCCATAATAGGTAGAGATACCAGATATACTGTAAGCAAGACCATTCCCTCCATCGCCTCCTCTACCAGAACTAGGACTATCCTTACCAACTTCTCCAGCACCTCCACCTCCACCTCCTGCTGAGGATACTCCGCCACTACGACCTGCACCACCAGCAAATCCCTGACCAGTAGTACCTGTTCCAGAATTGTTTCCACTTAAGTTATCACTACCACCACCTCCGCCTCCAGAACCACCGTTTTTACCAGATTCGTTAGTATCTCTATTACCACCACCACCGCCTCCAATAGCAGTTAAGGATCCGAATACAGAGTTTTCACCATTATTTCCAGCAGAATTAGTTGATGAAAAAACCTTTCCAGAACCACCAGCACCGACTGTAACACTGATAGGGGTACCTGGGGTAACAGTAAAGTTGGGGTTATATATAACACCACCACCACCGCCTCCACCTGCAGTACCAGCACCACCACCGCCTCCACCCGCAACTACAAGAACTTCTACTGATGTAAGATTATATTCACTTAAACTTGAAGCATCTATATGCATAGATAATCCTTTACTAATAGTAATCGGATTTGTAGCTATAACTTGACCTAATTCTGAATTAACAGCCATAATACTAACCTGATTAGTACTAGTCTTAGCAAGTTCATAACCAGTACTAGCTGTATCTGTAGCTTGACTATCCTTAGGAATAGATTTGATATATGTTGGGACAAGCACCCTCAAATCTAATTTCCCATTACAATAGTTGGCATTTGGTAAGGCATCCGTACTGCTTAGTGTACCTGTATCGCAAATCTCTTGATAATTAGTGGTAATAGTATTTAAAACAATTCCCTTATTCTTGACTTTATAGTATTCTAATGCCTTGTATATATTACTAATATCTGTTTTTCTAACTATATTCCTTGTAGCAGCTACTCTCTCATTTGGTCTTAAAAGAACTATAGATATACCTATCAAAATACCCATTAAGGTAATTACTAACATTATCTCTAAAATTGTAAAACCTTTATTTTTATTTGTGATTTTCATATTATTTTATAATCTATATAACACATATAATCAATTATATCATATAATAACTAATTATGTGAATATTTATATTATTGCTCTAATAAAAGTTTTTTATAAATCTTATAGGTCTGATTTACCATATTCTGCCAGGTGAAATGTTTAGCTCTTTCAAGCCCCAATTCTCTATATTGCTTAGCTATCAATGGATTATGTATTAATGTAGTTATAGCCTTTACAAGACTATCTACATCTTCAGGATCAATTAATATACCAGCATTTTCTACCACTTCTGGTAAACAAGATTTGTTTGAACTAATAATTGGAGTATTCAAACTCATAGCTTCTATCAACGGTATTCCAAATCCTTCATATAAACTCAAATAAATAAATACTTTAGCTCGTTTTAATAACAGTATTTTTTCTTCATCAGTAATAAAACCTGTAAATATTACGTTATTTTGCAAGTTAAGGTCTATAATAGTAGAGTCAATTTGCTTATCATAATTATAACCTCTACCACCTGCTATCACAAATTTTAACTTACTATTCGTATTCAATTCTAAGTACTTTGCAAATGCCTTTAGTGCTGTTGGGATGTTTTTTCTTGGCTGTAAACTACCAAGATATAATATATACTCTTCTTTTAAGACATCTCTCACTTTTTGAGAACTACTTATTACAGTAGGAATATGCTCAATATATCCTCCATTATAAATACTATATATTTTATCCAAAGATGTACCAAAAATATGTTGAATTGCATACTTAGAATGTTTAGACACTGTTATTATAGCGTCTGATTTTGTTATAGATATAGGAATTAGAGTATTTAATAAAAGTTTGTCTATAAATTTGATATGTTGTGGCACAAATTTCCAAGATATATCATGTATAGTGTTAAGCATTTTAGTATAATTTGGGAGCCCCCACAGTGGCGCAATATACTGAATATGCAATAAATCTATATGGTATTGGTGGCAAGCCTTAGGTAATAAATACTCAGTCCAAATTAATTTAGATTTTGGCAATAAAGGTATTACTTTCCAGTTAGAAGGAAGATTTTTTAACTCAGGTACTTGATACCAATCCTCAGTATCAGTAAATAAATAAAAACTATGTCCTATTTCTAAATTAATCAAACCCTTAATTAATTCCATAGTATAAACCTCATCTCCAGTCCTTTTTTTACCTATTGCCCTTATATCTATCGCTATGTTCATATATTATTAATTAAAACCTCTATTCTGATAATACCATTCATATACCTTTTTTGTAATAGGAATTGTAGTTTTAAAACTCTCATCACCTTCTTCAATCAATATAATTATAGACAATTTAGGATCTTCTACAGGAGCATAAGATACAAACCAAGAATTATTTTTCACCTTCCCAGTTTGAGCAGTCCCAGTTTTAGCAGCTATTGTAAATGGTAAATCTTGTAATTGATAACCCGTACCATCGGTTATAGTTCTTCTCATGGCCTCTTGCACTATATCGTAGTTTTCTTTTGAAATTGGAATATCTTGTAGTAAATTATTTTCTTTTTTCTCAATCTCTACTTTATCATCTTGCCTTATGCCTTGATATAAATATGGCTTATATAATTTGCCGTCCGTAGCAATAGCATTAATACTATTTAATACTTGTATAGGAGTAGCAGACATTCCTCCCTGACCAATAGAGGTATTATAAGTATCTCCCAGCAACCAAGATTCATTTTTCACTCTTTTTTTCCAGTCTGGATCAGCAATATTACCATTTGCTTCACCAGTTAAATCAATTTGACTTGGAGATCCAAATCCATAATAGCGATAGTATTTAGATAACTTTTCAATACCCAAACCTTTTTGTTTAGGAGTTCCTCCCACAAATGTATAATAAAATACATTAACTGAATCTGAAATAGATTTATAAGTATCAGTAATTCCATGTATTTTCCAATCTGGATAAATATAAGGATTATCTGGACTATATGGATTATCTACTACTAATTTACCTAATGGATCATTGATTGTAGTTTTAGAGGTTATAATTTCTTCTTGCAATAATCCACTGGCGATTAGTGGCTTAACAGTTGAGGCAGGAGCATATTCTCCGGCTATACAACGATTTAATAAAGGATTGTCTGAGTTATTAATTAATTTATCATAATCTATCTGACTTATACCTTTAGTAAATAAGTTATTGTCAAAGCTAGGCAAACTAACCATTGCCAGTATTTCTCCGTTTTGTGGATTCATTACAATTCCAGCTCCCCTATTTAATTTATTTTGAGCTAAGACCTCTTGTATATTGTCTTGTAAGAATTTTTGCAATTCGGCATCAATAGTTAGTTGAATAGAATATCCATTTTGTGGTGACTTTATCGGAATATCACTGCTACGATTGTTTTTAAGGCCATATTCACCCTTAAGTTTTGATTCATATATCTTCTCAATACCAGACTTCCCAATAATATCATTTCTTAGATATCTAGGGTTATTAATAATGTCTGAGTCCGACAACTTACCAGTATAACCTATTATATGGGAAAAATATAAAGGATCAGGATATTTTCTAACATTTGACCTTAATATTTCAAACCCAGGATATTTATCTTGATTCACCTCAAATGTTATTGCTTTATCCTGCGATATATTATCTATTAATATCACTTCATCCTGACCACTTTGTATAGAGTCCAACACTAACTTAGGGTCTATTTGAAAAAAACTTTGCATGTCTTGTATTACATTATTTCGTAAATCTACATCAGTAGGCAAAACACTAATCTTTAAAACCAGTGAGAAAACCACCTCATTATAGGCTAAAATAACTCCATTTCTATCATATATATTACCTCTTAGTGGTTTTATATAGTTTTTACTAATAATTTTATCCTGTACTAAATCTTTATCCTTAGTCTCACCAAGCTGTAATTGAAATACTCTCATCCAAAATAGCCCCATAATTAATATAAAAGATATAAAAAGAAATATAAATTGTTTATGATTATTTATATTAGAAATATATAGAGCAGAGTTACCATCTCTATCTAAAAATAAATCTTCAGGTGTAATATCATTATCAGATGATTTTCTCATATATATTAAATTTTTCTGCACAATATAGGAAAATAGTAATAGTAATAGATGTTAGTATCCAATGTATTCCAAGACTAGTATAATTGATATCCAAACCAAATACTATAATCTCACATAATATCAGTAAAAAAATAGTGACTATACTTTGAACAGACCAACTCCTGTCAATAAACTTACTAATAATTGAGAGAGTGGCAATCCATAACAAATAAAATATAGATATTTTCCACCAAGGAGTTATACTATATGTTTGCAAGACAAATATAATTGACAGTACCCAAAAAAATAGTATCAGATATTTTCTTCCTAATATATAAATAGCTAATGGACCCAAAAATAATGCTGGGGTGAATACACTCGAAAATTTTATATATAGAAACAGTGTTATTATTAATATAAAATTCAAATACATATATTGTTTAAGTCTTCAAGATAAAAACCTCTGTTAATTTATAAAAATCTATAGGATAATCAATAATTATTTTATGAAATAGATCCCCCTCTGAAACTGATTCTATCTTACCAATCAATAATCCAGATGGTATTTTTTCGGTTGCTTTAGTAACAACATTAGTTCCAGCATTTACTTTTTCTAATTTAGAAACTGAATCCACTTCTAATCTTGTGCCAAACTGTGATTGCAATATACCTTGTGAAAAATCTGAATTCTGAATAGATACAGCTAATTTAATTTCTGAATCATTTAAGAATTGAATTTTACTAGAATTTTCTGAAACCTCCTTAACTTTACCGACTAAATGCCCTAAATAAATGACAGGCTGATTGACTTGCACCCCATCCTTAGACCCAACTTCGACAAGTGCAGAACTACGAGTAAAATCATTATCAAAGGTAATAATTTTAGCTTGGATTGGGATAATAGCAACATCATTCTTAGTTTGTATAGTACTTTTTAATAGATCATTTTCAGATTTTAAATATAAGAGACTAGCTACCTCTGCTTCAAGAGCAACTATTCTAGCTTGTAACTGTTCAGAAGATGATTGATCTTTATTTTTTAATATAGACGATTCGAGGGATATATTAGGTAAAATACCTAATAATTTAGTAGTAACTCCTAAAATAGTAAGGATAATAGCTAATCCAGATATTATAATAGTTATTATTATAAACTTATTATACTTTTTCATATATATGAATTAGGTTTTTTACCTATGTCTAATGGAATTAATAAATCCTTGAGAGAATCTAAATCTTCCAACACCATACCAGTACCACGTACAACCACAGTCAGTGGGTCAGATGCAATAATACAAGGTACTCTAGTAATATTTGTAATCAGAATATCTAATCCTTTTAATAAAGCACCTCCCCCAGCCAAAATAATTCCTCTATCCATAATATCTCCTATCAATTCTGGTGGAGTCTCCTCGATAGAGGTTTTGACAGTTGTTGCAATTTGCATAATCGAATTAGCCATTGCCTTTCTAATATCAGTATCGTTTACAGTTACCTCTTTTGGTAAACCGGAAATAATATCTCTACCTTTAACCCCTATTTCTAAAGTTTCATTCAAAGCATAGGCTGATCCAATAGACATTTTAATATTCTCAGCCGTCCTCTCTCCGATAGCTAATTTATAATGAGTTCTAATATACCGGATAATATCATTATTTAATTTATCACCAGCTACTCTTAAACTTTTAGAAATCACTACCCCTCCAAGAGACATAACTGCAATTTCGGTGGTCCCACCTCCGATATCTACAATAATACTACCAGTAGCTTCTTGAATTGGAAGTCGAGCTCCAATGGCTGCCGCAATAGGCTCTTCTATCAAATATACTTCCCTCACTCCCGCATTACGAGTAGCATCATATACAGCTCTTTTTTCAACTTCAGTCACACCAGATGGGATGCCAACTACCACTCTAGTTTTCCAATGATGAAAAAATCCTCTCTGAGTTACTTTATTTATAAAGTATTTTAACATTTGTTCTGTGACTTCAAAGTCAGAAACAACTCCATTAACTAAAGGCCTGGTAGCTACGATATGAGCTGGTGTTCTGCCCACCATAGTCTTGGCTTCCTCTCCAATAGCAAGTACTTGCCCACTTTTTTTATTTACAGCTACTACAGAAGGCTCATTAATCACAATCCCCCTATTTTTTACATAAACTAAAGTGTTGGCAGTACCTAAATCAATTCCAATATCCTGTCCAAATGAACTCCATAAATTAGATAATACTTTAATCTTAGATTTTAATTGCTTCTTACTTTTCATATACACTATATTGTATATGAAATTAGAAATTCTGTAAACCTAAAAATTAAATTTTAAAATTCTCCCGTACTACCAAAGCCACCTTTCCCTCTCTTACTATCAGTAATTTCATCCACAAACTCAGTCTCACAATGCTCTACTCTTTGAATCAAAAGCTGAATAAATTTAGCCCCTTTAGGTATAATTTGTATCTCACTGGACAAATTAATCAAAATAATTTTCATTTCTCCAGTATATCCACTATCAATAACCCCACCAAGACTTTTTAGGCTTTTTTGGCTAGCTAAGCTACTTTTATCCCAAAACAAAGCTACATAACCAACTGGTAAGTCCATAGATAACCCCGTTGGGATTAATTTTTTCTCCCCAGGCTGGAATACAACCTCATCCAAAGTAAAAAAATCCATACCTGCATCGGTAGAATACCCATAACTTGGTAATTTAGCTTCTGGATGTAATTTTTTAAATTTAAGCTTCATAATAACATACATTATATCATATTATGGTATAATAAACAAAATTAAATTTATTACTATGCCAAATATATTTTTAGCCAAGACTGAGCCTAGCACTTTTTCTATAGATGATTTTGAACAAGAAAAGATTACACTTTGGGATGGAGTCCATAATTATCAAGCCATCAATATAATCAAAACTTGGCAAGTAGGAGATTATGTTTTGATTTACCATTCAGTTAAAGAAAAATGCCTAGTCGGATTAGGACAAGTCATAGAAGCTCCTTATGAAAACTTAGCTGATTCCAGATATAGTTGGGCAGCTAAACTCAAGTTCATAACCCGCTTCGAAAATAAAGAAAGAATAAATTTAGCTCAAATTAAGCAAACTAATCTATTTACTAACTTTCTTTTAGTTAGCAATAGTAGACTATCTGTAATGCCATGCCCAGATAATTTTATAAACTGGCTACAAACACAAATCCCAAGATTAACAAATATATGGACTAATACTCAATCAAAATAAATTATATATGACAGCAACAGATACTCCCAATAATATTTATGAATTAAGTATAAACACTACAGAATTTAGTCCCAAATTTAAGGACAAACTTAAAACTCTTACCTTTAATACAATATCCATTACTAATAAAAATTTTCATACTCCAATACTAGAAATCCTAAGTAAAATACAAGAAAACAAGGCAGAATTACAAATTATACCCTATTATTCACTCAAATATCATCAAAGATCAGATTTAGATCAAACTACTCAAGAACTTTTTCAGCACTTAGTAGAATTTCAAAAATTAAATATCCCTGAAACTTTAATAATTAGCGGACTACCAAAGCCCAAATATAATAGTTTAAATGTTTTACAGAACTTAAAAACATTATATACAACTCAAACATTACCTAGAATTGCTGTAGCCTATAACCCATTTTTAACAAATCAAGAATTAGAGGTAGAAAATAACAGACTATTAAATAAATTACAAACTGAAATAGTTAGCAGTGTTTATTTTCAAATTGGAATAGATATCAACATTATTAAAAAAGCAGTATTAAAACTAAGGAAAATTCAACCAAATATAAAGATTTATCTGAGTCTAATCAATCCTACACCCACAAGACTAGCTCAACTCAGATATAGACCTTGGAAGGGAGTATATCTATCCAAAAATTATCTAAGTTCCTCTGAAACTGCCAATAATATCAATCAATCAATTTATAATTTAGCCTCCACAATGCAATTAGGCATTATACAAGGAGAATAAAGATAAATGTAAACTAAATAGTTAAATTTTTAATTTCTCTCAATATAATATCTATTCCATCCTCAAGAGTCAAATTATCTGTATCAATTTCGATAGCATCATCAGCTTTTTTGAGTGGCGAATGTTCCCTTTCTCTATCTTGCCTATCTCGATTAGCAATAGATTCTAAAATCTGTTCATAATTAGCCTCTATACCTTGCTTTTGCATTTGCTCATAGCGTCTCTTAGCCCTAACTGGAAGAGAGGCTGTAAAATAAAACTTATACTCAGCATCAGGAAACACTACTGTCCCAATATCTCTACCTTCCACTACTATACTTTTATCTTTAGCATAATTTCTCTGAATTCTCAACATCTCCTCTCGAATTTCTGGAATAGCAGCAATTTTAGCTACATTATCAGAGACATTCTGATTGCTTAAAACATTATAGTCAATATTATTATAATCTAATTCTTGAGCTAATTTTAACAAAATATCTGAATCATTAAGATTCAGATTTTGTTGTAAGGCATTATAGGTAATCCAGCGATATAAAGTACCAGAATTGAGATGAGCATAGCCCAATCTCTCAGCTAATAATTTTGCAGTTGTACTTTTACCAGTCCCACCAGGACCATCAATAGTAATTACCATAATATTTTAAGATTAATTTAACTAAAAATTATAATATCATAAAAAAAATCAAATGTCTAAATAAGGAATTTCTATAAGCAGAATATTCGCTTCCTCATTAGCTAATATTGACACTAATCCATCTATATCCCAGATACCAGCTGCATCTCTAGTGTGTAAACTAATCTCATCATTAACATTGACCTGACCCGATATCATAAAAATATATACCCCATTTTTAGGATTTTTGAGATTATAATCTAATTTTTTGCCCTTTTCTAGCACTGCTCTTTGGAACCAAGCCTCCTGATGGATTCCAATCCCATCTCCCTCACTATCAATTGGTTTAATAATCTGATGCCAAGTATTGACTGGACTTGATATATCAAAATATTTATGCTCATATCTTGGTATAACATTTATTTTATTAGGAATAACCCAAATTTGTAATAAAGTTAAATCCTTATCAGTATTGGCATTAAACTCACTATGAAATACTCCAGAACCAGCGCTCATTACCTGCACATCGCCAGATTTAGAGACAGCAATATTCCCTATATTATCCTTATGTTCCAGCCCACCAGCTAAAGTCACTGTAATAATCTCCATATTATTATGAGGATGAGCACCAAACCCCTTACCTCCAGCGATCATATCATCATTCAATACTCTCAGAGCACCAAAACCCATACGATTTTCGTCGTAATATTCTGCAAAGCTAAAGCTATAATTAGTTTTAAGCCAACCATAATCAGCCGAACCCCTAGAATTTGATTTATGAATTATATACTGCATATTAAAATTATTATAGCATAAAAAAGAAAAAAGAGACCAAAGTTAATGGTCTCTATCACCGGTGTATTGTCCATCAGGACTTCTTCTCGATATCAATGCTTTAGCGACTCTTATATCATCTTCAGTATCATAACCTGAAGCATTATGATAATATTTTTCTATATGTTCAATGGTAATTCTACCGTAGCAAATTTTATATACAATTAATACAGCTTGATTAAATTCAAAGCTACCCGGATTCCCATATTCAAATAGTCTATCTATAGCCAGATCAGATCTCATAGTCTTAATAATAGACATTCTGTCTTTACCAGTACAAGCAAACTCTATAATTTGAGCGAACACAAAATGAAATATTTCTGGAGATTTTTTTTGTCTCCTTAGACCTAGAGCAATTGCTTGTTGCCAATGGATACTTGGCTGACTCATAATTAATATCTCCATAAAAGAGCAATGACCTCTATAAAGTATAGTATTTACACTTTTCTGTCAACCAAATATCCATCATTCCCCTTTCGCAAACCCTAATATTGTGGACAACTTGATTAGACACAGTTTATAGATTATGTTATAATATATTTACAGATAGCTCAATCCATACTCTTTCTCTACAACTTAATCGTCCAATCAATAAACTCCCCGTCCTCTCAGGCTATCTGCCACCTTAATCACTTTAGCTCGTACACCTTGTACGAGCTTTCTTCTTTGTATAGCATATCAATCTTATACAAAATCTAATAAATTTTGGGCTATACTTTCAAATTCTAGATCTGTTGTATTATATACTTGATATTTTAGATTTGTCTTATTAATCAAGTTCTCTAAGATTCTCTGTTGATTTATATAATAACTGTAAATCTCTTCATCGCTACCTTTTGTGCTAATATAATCATCCCAAGCTTTATCTCTATGTTGTCTGGCATATTTTATTCTAGGAGGAATTTTCTCCTCATCAATTTTTAAGAATACCAATAATGCCGAGTTTTGAATCATTTCTTCTATTTGTCTAAACTCACCATACTCACTATTAGTCCTAAAAATATGAGTAAAGAATAATCTATCAAAAATAATAAAATCTTTTCCTTCTTGAATTGCATTATTAATTACCCTTTTTAATAAATCCAGACTAACTTCTTTTTCTGTATTATTTAGGATAGGCATCAATGTAACATCCTCCCCAACTATGGTAAAAGTTAGATTACTCTTATCTAATAATTGAGATAAATATTTTATAACCGTACTCTTACCACTAGTAGCAATACCTTCCAAAATTATAATTTTATTTTTCTTGTACATTATTGAATTTTAAGTAAATAAGATGAAATTATTATATCATATCCAAACTAAAACCTAAAATGTAATCGAACTAAATCTGAAAAATATGATATAATTAATCTATAATTATTAAAAATAATAAAAATATGGAAAACTCTCAGCCCGTATCTAATAATTCTACTCCAGTAACCACTACTGTAGGCAAAAAAAGACGATTCACTAAATTCCTGACTTCGGCTTGGTTTATAATTCTGACTACTATTTTACTATTAGCTATCTGGATTGTGATTAGCATACAGTCGGTAGCGAATGAATTCTTAGGTATGGGTGGAGAGGCTACTGGTAGCGAGGACTTAGTTTACGAATATTATAAAGGAGATAAAGAATCGGAGATAAAAGTTGCTAGATTAGAATTAAGTGGGCCAATTTCTAATAGTCTAGATGATGGTACTCCTCTAGCTTTAGTTGCTCCAGAAATTATTTATGGTAAGTCCGTCGCCTATAAATTAGATAAATTGTCTGAGGATAAAGATATCAAAGCCGTATTAATTGATCTTACTACTCCAGGAGGTGAAATTGGATCTTCTAGCAATATTGCTGATGCAATTGAGTCTTATCAAAAGAAAACTAATCAAAAAGTTTATGTCTTTGTCAATGAATTGTCAGCCTCCGGAGGGGCTTGGGCATCTGCTCCTGCATCTACCATTATTGCAAGCCCCACAGCCATAGTTGGGAGCGTAGGATTGGCTGGAGGTTATTTACCAAAATTTACCAATATTAGCTCTTATTCTGAAGGATTATTAGGAGCTTCAGTCAATGCTAATATTAATTTCACTCCTATTTATAGAGGTAAATGTAAACAACCAGATAATCAACTTAATATCTCTGATGAATATATTAGAGACTGTTTTAACCCAGAACTAGATTCCTTATATTCAGCTTTTGTAAATCATATCAGTAAATATAATAATTTATCAGTAGAGACAATTCGAGATGAAATCGGAGCTAGAGTTTTCTTAGGGAATTCAGCTGAGGCTACCAAATATGGATTTGTAGACAAAGTCGGGAATGAAGAATTTGCAATCAACCTCATAAACCAAGAATTAAATCAAGGAAAAGCAGTAAATATTATCAATGTTGCTGAATACCAAGGAGGCTTATTAGAAGAATTATTCGGACCAATTTTCTATAAAGATAAAACTAAAGTTAGTTTATCCCATACCTCATTTTGTCAAGCCAATACTCCCCTTCTACTGTATGGAGATATAACTCAGATTAGATCTAGTGTTTGTGGTAAGTAGATAGTTTATTGCACAAAATAAGTGAAAGTTTTATAATATAGATGTAATTTAAGACTTAATACTATGGCAAAAACTTGGCAAGAAAAGTTTGAGACTAAAAAAGTAGAGCAAATCAAAAGATTAGATACTAATTTTGCTGATATGAAAGCTGGGGATTTTATGTTAATCTCAACTCCTCAAAAGATAGCCGATTATATAAATTCAATCCCAGAAGATGAGAATAGAAATCTCTCCCAAATGAGAATTGACCTTGCCAAACAAGCTAAAGCAGATATTACCTGCCCCGTCACTACTGGGATATTCACTAGAATTATCGCTGAGAGAAGTTTAGAATTAATGGCTGAAGGCAAAGAACCCATCGCCCCCTTTTGGAAAGTAATAGATCCCAAAAGTTCACTGGCCAAAAAACTCTCCTGCGGACCTAAGCTGATTGAGAAGTTGAGGGGAAACAAAAGTTAAGGATTTTGCGGAGAGTAAGAGATTCGGTCACAGATAATTTTCCTGACGGAAAATTTCCGCGACCCCGTCTCACGGTGTTCGCCTTGTGCTTCGCACAAACTCACACAAGTTCCGACTTTCGAATCTCTTAGCAAGCAATAATATTGCTTGCTAAAATCTACTCACAATTAAAAGAATGTGGTAATAAATCACCACATCCTTTCAATTGCGGAGAGTAAGAGATTCGAACTCTTGATACCTTGCGGTATACACGCTTTCCAAGCGTGCGCACTAGACCAACTATGCGAACTCTCCAATATTCTGATTATTTTATCATATATTTGATTTATTGACTAGATGTATATATTATAGTAATATGTTTTATATCATCAAATAAAATATTTTTATGAACGTACAAGATATTGTTATTACTATTGCCACTATCATACTTTCTATATCCCTTATTCCTCAAGTTATATTAGGTTTTAGAAATAAAACTCAAAGTATTAGTTATATTACGTCTATATCTTCTCTCATATCTTTACTTGTTATGGCAGTTGCTTTTGCTTCTCTTGAACTTTGGTTGTCTGCTACTATCACTGTACTCAATGCAATCCCATGGTTAATATTTACCATACAGAGATTTATATTTAAAAAATAATAAATTTTTGTTTTTTTGGCTAGTGTTTATTAAAATTATAAGTTATCCACCCCGTCAGGAAAAACCTGACACCCCTCAAAGAGGGGAATTTAGCTCAGGCCTCCTCCGTCACCTACGGTGCCACCTCCCCCAAGGGAGGACAAAATCTCAAAGATAGCACTCTCATACTTGATTTGCCAAAAAGCTATTTTTTCGCTATAATATATAAGATTTTGAATATTATTTAAGCAATACAGATATGGATACTTCTAGCAAACCGGATGCTCTGACCAGAATCTCACTTTTTTTTGTGAATAAATGGCGAATTAGTGTTTTGTTATTTATTGGGATCTCAGCTTTGGGGGTTTTTGCTTATACTACTTTTCTCAAAAGAGAAGGATTCCCTACTATTGAAGTACCTGTGGCAGTGATACAGACTCCTTATTTTGTGGATGATAAGTCTTTGGTAGATAAAGATGTGACTCAAGTGATTGAATCTAGTATCAGTGATATTACTGAGATTAAGTCTATTAATTCTACTACAGCGGATAATTTTTCTAATATTCTAGTTGAGTTCAAAGGAGATATTACTTCCAAAGACGGAGCCGAATTGCTAAAAGAGGCTGTATCAGAAGCTAATTTACCAGAACAAGCTAAGCCCAATTTCCTTACCTTTAATGCTGCAGCTTTTGATGGTGAAAATGATTTGGTTTTTAGTTTAATTGGGGAGAGTAAATCTATTATTGATTTACAAAATAAAGCCGATTTTATTGCTAAGGAAATTGAATCTGTCCCTGCTGTTACCAAAGCTAATGTGACTGATTTACAAGAATTACAGACGAATCCTATTACAGGAGAGTCTAGTCTTGAGCAGGTTAAATTTGGTAGAGCTGCTTATCGTGACAAAGATGATAAATTAATTTTCAGAGATGCTATTCTAATAGGAGCTGTCAGAGATACTAGTGTTGGGACTATTGATTTTTCTAAGGCTATTCAAGAAAAGGTACAAAAGCTCAAGGATGCTGGAGATTTAGATGGGTATGAAGTTGTTTTTGGTGGTGGAGATAGTTCTGGAGCTTTAATTCAGCAATTATCTGTATTGGAGGAAAGTGCTATAACTGGGCTATTAGCTGTGATGACTGTGTTACTATTGGTGGTAAACTGGAGATCATCTGTAATTATTGCTCTATTTATACCTGTGTCAATCTGTTTTACTTTGATTGGATTATATGTAATTGGATATTCTCTTAATACTTTATCCCTATTTGGTTTAATTCTGGTGATTGGATTGATTGCGGATGATGCTATTCTGGTGATTGATGCCATAGATAGCTCTCGTAAAGCTGGGTATAAGGGCAAACAAGCTGTCATACATGCTATTAACACTGTGGGTCTAGCGGATATATCCGGTACCGTGACAACTATACTTGCTTTTGCTCCATTGGCTGCTGTATCTGGAATTTTGGGAGAGTTTATAAGACTCATTCCAATTACAGTAATCTTGACCCTAGCTCTATCTTTAATTATTGGACTTACTTTGGTTCCATTCTTTGCTAATTATATTTTACCTCATTATGAGGCTGAGACTGGGATAAAACCTAATCGCAAGGGAATTGCCAAAGTCTGGTATAATATATTGTATTTTGTACCTCATATTATCGATTGGATTAATATTAGAGTTTATCAGTTTATACATTGGTATCTAGATAATATTTGGAGGAGTGCAGTAATTTTTGTGGTTACTGTTGCTTTGATAGTAGGAGGCTTTCTATTTGCTGGCAAATTAGAGTTTTCTATTTTTGCTCCAGCCAAAGATACCAATGAAATAACCATCACCACTTCCCTACCAGATAATCAGGATATTGATAAAGCCGAATCTACAATCAAAGAAATTGAAAAAATTGTCAAAGATACTAATGACGAATATATCCAAGATATAGCTTATTTTAATACAGATGCTAAAGGAGCTCTGATGTATGTGACATTAACTCCACTTAATGATAGAGATAAAAAAGCACCTGCCATTGTAGAGGATTTACAAAAAGCTATTGAAGATAATAAATCTCTCAAAGACACAAGAATACAAGTACAACAAGCAGGAGCTGGACCTCCAACTGATGAGTATCAGATCACTTTCCAGATTTTCTCAGATGGCCAAAAGACATTAGAGAATAGTACCAAGGAAGTTTTAGACTTTGCTAAAAATATAGATTTAGCTGATGGTGAGATTAAAGACGCTATAATTAGTAATCTAGATACAGTTAGCAAAAAAGATGGTAAAAGATATGCTTCAGTACAAGTAGCTGTCTCAGATGGAGAAAATACAGCTCTAGTACTAGAAGCTCAAAATGCTATCAAAGATAAATTTGAGACTGACGAATTTAGAAGTAAATATAATTTAGCTAAAGATGGAGTGTCATTTGATCTTGGACAACAAGGAGAGAATTTGGAATCTTTTAATTCAGCAATCTTTGCTCTAATTCTAGCTATTATCATAATGTATGTATTGCTAGTATTACAGTTTAATTCCCTAACTCAACCGTTCTTAATTTTAGTGGCTGTACCGTTTTCTTTCCCTGGATTATTCTTAGGATTATATTTGACTAATAATCCTCTTAGCTTCTTTTCTATGATTGGAATTACAGGACTAGTCGGTATTGTGGTCAATAATACAATCCTTCTCCTAGACTATGCTAATGTAGTCAGAGAAGAGACTGGCTCTATCAAAGAAGCTATATCTGAAGCTATAAAATACCGATTTAGAGCTTTGATTACTACTACCCTATCTACTTTGGTAGGAATTCTACCTCTAGCCTTTACTGATCCATTTTGGGAGGGGTTAGCTTATTCTCTAGTTTTTGGACTGACTTCTAGTACATTATTAGTAGTATTTGCTTATCCTGTATTCTATTCAATGCTAGAACATATCCGACGATTTACCTGGAGAAAAGTATTCAAAAAAGCTGATTTTAAGTAGGGATAGCGTAAAATATTATCTCTAATAGTACGTTATAATTAGGTGGAGGGTTTATCCCTTCGCCTACTTTTATTGGTAATGGTAAACTTTCAGTCAACCGCCAGTCCTACTCCGGCACTTCGTGCCACCTCCCCCGAGGGAGAGGACAAAATAATATCAAATAGATAAAAAGAGGTAACTCATTGAGCTACCTCTTATCTAGGAATCACTCGGGCATTCGTTTAGACCATTGTTCATACAGATCCATCATTGGATCTGTTCGCTCCAGTTCATGAGAGTAAACTGGTGGCTCCCTATTGAAGGAGCTGTTATGATTTCTTCTTTTGGGAGCCATACTCCCAATAACGAATGGTTGACCCGTTGCCACTTGATTTACCATTTTTTTATTGCATTTTAGCTTAACAACAATATCACAAATCTAAACTTTTGTCAATAGCTATCAATACTTAATATACATAAAGAGCCTGAGTTTTAAATTCAGGCTCTTTATGTATATGAGCTAGCTCTAAATATTAGCTTATCTGGCTGTTCTTTTAGCTATAATATCTTGTTGTACATTGCTAGGCACTGGCTGATAATCATTGAATTCCATCACTGCGTTTCCACGACCCTGAGTCATAGATCTAAGGGTAGTCACATATCCGAACATTGAGGATAGAGGGACTTTAGCTGAGACAACTTTTAATCCTCCAGCTCTATCATTCATCTCTTCAATTAGACCTCGTCGTGAATTTAAGTCTCCAACAACATCTCCCATATATTGTTCTGGGATAGTCACTTCTACTGCCATAATTGGCTCTAGAATAATAGGGTTGGCTTTTTTAACAGCGGCTGAGAGAGCCATAGATCCAGCAATTTTGAAGGCTGATTCAGAGGAGTCAACATCATGATAAGACCCATCATAGACTGTAGCTTTGACATTGATCAAAGGATATCCAGCAATAACACCACGGTCAATAGATTCTTTAACTCCTTTTTCAATAGCAGGTACATATTCAGATGGAATAGCTCCTCCCTTTAATTCATTCCCAAAGATATAATGTTGTGGTTTCTTTGGATCAATTTCAACTGTCTCAGGATCAAAAGCCTCAACTCGTAGATAAACATCTCCATACTGTCCTTTTCCTCCAGACTGCTTGATATATTTACCTTGAGCTTCAGCAGTACCTTGGATGGTTTCTTTGTAAGCTACTTGTGGTTGTCCTACGTTTACCTCTACTCCGAACTCTCGCTTCATTCTATCTACGATAATATCTAGATGTAGCTCACCCATACCAGCAATAAGGGTATCTCCTGTCACTTCATCACTACTAACTTTCAGAGTTGGATCCTCATCAGACAATTTGTGTAAAGCAAGACTCATTTTCTCTTGATCAACCTTAGTCTTTGGTTCTAATTTAATCTGAATAACTGGCTCTGGAATTGTAATTTTCTCTAAAATAATTGGATTTTTTTCATCACAAAGAGTATCTCCAGTAGTGGTATTCTTAAGTCCCACAATAGCTCCAATTTCTCCAGCAGATAATTCTTCTACCTCTGTTCTAGAGTTAGCATGCATCAGCACCAAACGAGAAATTCTTTCTTTCTCACCTTTAGTAGAGTTATAAACATAGCTTCCGCTCTTCAATACTCCAGAATAAACTCTAAAGAAGACTAATTGACCAATAAAAGGATCAGTTGCAATTTTGAAAGCAAGTCCAGCGAAAGGCTCATTTTTATCAGCTTTTCTGACTAATTCCTTCTCTTCATCATGCACATCAGTTCCTTTAGCAGCATCAATATCTAGAGGAGATGGCAAATATTCAATCACAGCATCAAGTAATTTTCTTACAATGGCAGTTCTAGAGTCTCCTCCCATCACTGGGAAAATCTTAGATTCCAAAGTTCCTTTACGGATAGCATATTTTAGCTCTTCGGTAGATAATTCACCATCATTTAGGAATAATTCAATCAATCTATCATCTACTTCGGAAACTTTTTCCATCAAAACTTGTCGATATTCCTCTACCTGTTCTAGCATATCTGCAGGAACTTCAGCTTCTACAATTTCAGTCATACCAGCCTCATCAGCATAGACATAAGCTTTATTCTCAACCAAATCTACTAATCCTCTGATTCCTTGTTCAAATCCAATTGGAAGAGCAATTACTACTGCATCTTTAGACAATCTCTCTTGAATAGACTCAAAAGATTTATAGAAATCTCCACCAGTTTGATTAATTTTATTAACAAAACAAATTCTAGGCACATTATATCTGTCAGCCTGTCGCCACACAGTCTCAGATTGTGGTTCTACACCAGACTTTCCATCAAATACAGTCACAGCTCCATCCAAAACTCTCAGAGATCGCTCTACCTCCATAGTAAAGTCTACGTGTCCTGGAGTGTCGATAATGTTGATTCTGTGATCTTTCCAAAAACAAGTAGTAGCAGCAGAAGTAATGGTAATTCCTCTTTCTCGCTCTTGAGCCATCCAATCCATCTCAGCAGCTCCATCATGAACTTCTCCGATTTTGTGTTTCAAACCTGTGAAATACAAAATTCTCTCGGTAGTAGTAGTTTTACCAGCATCGATATGGGCAATAATCCCAATATTACGAACATCCTTTAGAGGAATATCTTGATTATTTTTGGACATAGTATTTGATTCTTAATTACTAATGTTTAGAATTGTTAATTGTTTTGTTTCGCTACAAAGATAAAAAAGGGGGACGTAGTTTTATCTCAAGTGAGCAAAGGCACGGTTAGCCTCAGCCATTCTCTGAGTATCATCTTTTTTCTTGATCACAGTACCGGTCTGATTGAAGGCATCCATTAATTCTTCAGCTAATTTCTTATCTGTAGACTTACCTTTTTTCTTACGAACAGCGTCAAGAAGCCATCTAAAAGCAAGAGAAGTCTTACGAGCTGGTCTTACTTCTACAGGCACCTGATAATTAGCTCCTCCTACTCTTCGTGATCTAACCTCAACTGCTGGAGAAACATTTTTAATAGCAGTATTGAATACATTAAGAGGATCTTGAGAATATTCTTTTTCAATAATATCCATAGCTCCATAAAAAACATTACGGGCTACTGATTTTTTACCATCCAACATAATGTAGTTGATAAATTGAGAAACCAAAAGATTCTTGTATCTTGGATCAAGTTCAATTTCTCTGGTGTAATTGCGCTTTCTTCTAGGCATAATATTTAAAAAATCTTAATTAAAATCTATTGTTTAGGTTTCTTGACCCCATATTTACTTCGCTCCTGAGACCGTCCGTCTACACCAGCAGTATCTAGAACTCCTCTGACAATATGATATCTAACTCCCGGTAAATCTTTTACTCTTCCTCCTCTAAGCATAACTACGGAGTGCTCTTGCAAATTATGTCCCATTCCTGGAATATAAGCAGTTACTTCCTGCCCATTTGACAATCTTACCCTAGCAATTTTACGAAGAGCAGAGTTAGGTTTCTTAGGGGTAGTAGTAGTCACCTTCACACATACACCTCTTTTGAAAGGAGAATTACTCTCTAAAGGCTTATTTTTAAGAACATTAAAGGTTTTACCTAAAGCTGGGGACTTGGTTTTTTTGATAGAAGTCTTTCGACCTCTTCTTACTAATTGTTGTATAGTAGGCATAAAATAATAATTATAATTAGCGGGGCGAGTATTCCTTACACCTTGGAGTACTCAAAAGCACACCTCTTTTGGGAACTTGTTTTATTGTATTATATATATTGTAATTTGTCAATATGAGTAATAGGTTTAGCCATATAATATAAAATTTAAGTAATAATCTCTCGAATTAAATCAGTAATCTTTTTATTTTGGAATTGAGTTTTGAATTCAATTTTTATAGTATCCCCAAAAAACTTCTCCGCATGACGAATTCTTTGTTTTTCAGTATCTCTAAGCCCGTATTCATCGGCATTCTTGGTCTCTACAATAAAATATAGCTTTTTCTTACCATTTTGTAAATTAAAGACATAAGCAAAGTCAGGAGAATAACTACCTCCACCAGCCACTGGAATTTTGATAGAATTTTTAGGGATTTTAGTAAAGACAACTACATCTTTAATATGCTCCAGCATATTGTTTTTTTCTAATTCACTGTCATAGAATAAATGCTCCAACATAAAATTTGGATCCACCTTTAAAGATTCATCTAAAACCCCTCCTACTTCAGAAGCTAAAACCTCTTTTTTGACCATACCTTTAGCATCCGTAAATTTAGTCGGATGCACAGTATTAGTGACTTTTTGATATTCAATCCCAAAAACCTCCATAGCATTATACAAAAGATATTTATCAAATTCATCTTTAATAATTCTAATTGTCGCCATATTAAGACAAGAATTAAAATCCAATCCAGATACCAACAAAACCCGATGCAAAGTTTTAATATTCATATTCAACTCCACAGCTAATTTTTGCAGAAAATCAGCATAGCTCATCATTTTAATCCCAGCATTGACCTTATTATAAACTGAACTCTCATCATAAACACGAGCTACTTCATTATCTATATACAATTTTTTAGTCGAATTGATAACCTCATTATTTATAAATTTAGCATAATTTTTAACCAAAAACTGCCCAAAAATCTGCTCAAACTCACTTTCACTCTTAATATTATATTGCAAAATCACCTTTTGATTTAATTTCTCCCACAAATCTTTAAGCTCAGCATATTTTTCAACCCGAATAGCAACTTTTTGTTTTTTGTCCTTACTATTACGAATTTTAGACTTCCCAATCCCCTGCCCAAACACAGGAGCAAAATTCTGCTTCATATACTGCAATCCTCCCTCTTTGAAATCATTATTTCTCTTAATCACTCCAGCTTCATCCAATTCCTCCAACAGGATCAAAGCTTCATTGCCATATTTTGGATATTTAGACAAAATAGCTTGAATCATAGGCTCCGATAATTTAGTCTGAGAATCATCCAGAATAATCGTCCCTGACTTCTCATTGATTTCATTGACCAATTTATCCACAAAATCACTTTCCGTAAAATCCACAAAATAATTCAAGAAAAACTGCTCATCCTTGACCCTATTACCATATTGATTTACTGGCAATCGCAAACCACGACCCACCTCTTGCAATTTAGAAATCTCCGAGCCACTACTTCGTAATTTACAAATTTGAAACACATTTGGATTATCCCACCCCTCACGAAGTGTCCATTTCGAAAAAATAAATCGCCGAGGATTCTCCAAACTCAACATAGTCTGTTTATCATGCAAAATCTCCTCCAACTCCTTTTCGATTAACTCATCATTAGTAGCATTATCCTTAGCAAAATACCCGCCATGAGTAGCTGCCAAATCTCTCAAAGTCAATTCCAAATACCCCCGATAAAATTCATCCGTCTCCGACTCCAGCAAAGCCCTAACCTGAGCCTCAATACATTGCTCCAAAATCCGCCGAGTATAACCTTCTTTTTCACGATATTCTTCAATATTATCAATAAAAAACAAAGTCAAAGGCTTAATTTTGACCTCTCTAGTCAATAATTCTCGCTCCAATTCAAAATGCTCTTTAATAGCCCTAATAATCATACTCTCCTGCAAAGTCTGGGCATAAGAAAACGGATTGATAATATCCCCCCTTTTTAACTCCAGACCATTAGATAAAACCACCACACTACGATTCATCTTTTGTATACTCAAATCTTGCATAGCTGGATGAATTTTAGCCAAACTTTCCTTAGCCAAAAGAGCGAAAGATTTTTTAGCCTTATCCCCTTCTGCCAATTCGAATCTAGCCTCTATCCCATCCAAAGACATCAATTTCAAAGCCACATTTTTCCCATTTTCAAATTCCGTAATATGCCCAATCACACCCTTCACCAAATTCTGATTAAAAGCATCCAAAGCCGTCAGAGAATAAACCAAATTTTCAATTTCTTGTTTTAAGAAAGTCGCCCCATATCTCAAAATAAATTGAGGATTCATCTTTTGCATATTTTCCCAAGTTTTATTACCTTGAGTAAATTTATGAGGTTCATCCACAATCATAGCCACACCCAAATCAGCAATAGCCTCAAAAGGCACCGAATAAGTATCAAAAATAGACCTATCAAAACTCTTACTCATAGTATCAGAATTCAACATACCCGCATTGATAATTAAAACCTGAATTTGTTTTGTCGCAAAATTCCCAGCATTCACAAAATTACTCACCGCTTGGGGAATCATCTCTTTTTTAGACTTACCACCTTTTTTACTCTCCACAATATGCAAATTCAAAGACTTCCCATATTGCTCCCAAAAATGCTCCCGACTACTTTTAGAGCTCAAAAAATCAATAGTCCCAGCCTTAATCGACAAAGTCGGCACCACAATCACAAACTTAAAAATTCCATATAGACGATTCAACTCAAACATAGTCTTAGCATAAGTATAAGTCTTCCCCGTCCCCGTCTCCATCATAATATCAATCACCTTACTATAAGTAGGCTTTTTATAACCCTCCCCATATTGAGAATATAAAGCCAGAATATTATCCCGATAAGCCTTATTCAAAACCTCACAATTCAAAATCGGATTTCTAAATCTGCTCATAGCCCCAGTCGGAGCAATAATATCCACCCCATCAAAAACCGAAATCACCGACTCCACCGCCAATTTCTGATGCTTCAAATTCCTTTCAAAATTAAATCCAGCCATAAATATTATTTTTTATCTTCTAAAAATTTAATGATTTCTTTATCAAAATCAGAGTTAATATTTTGATATTTATTAAATTCATTATACTCACTCTCGGCTTTCTCAATAGCTTTCTTATGTGATATTTTACCATTACCTTCAATAATATTATATTTATTAAAACTTAAAAATTCATTAACTGATTGAGATAAATATTCCATAGTAAAAATGGTTTCTGCTTCAATCATTCGCTCAATATAATCAAAATAACCAACAATAGCTCTTTCTAATTTTTTAATTTCTTTTTCACTCAGATAGTTTTTAGCAATAAAAGTATCTGATTTAATAATTCTACCCTTAGGAGAGTATTTCCAAGTAGTAAGACCCATAAAGGGTTTATTTTTATCAGCTTTATCATAAATAATTTCTGCAGCTGTCTTACCAGTAATAGCAAAATGAAATTTATTTTGTATCATAGCATAAAAATTTTTTGTAATATCTGAATTTATATCATAATCAATACTACATTCAGCAAAAATATCAGTAATTTTTTGATATACCCTTCTTTCACTAGCTCGAATTGACCTAACTCTTTCTAATAATTCTACAAAATAATCTTTATCAAAATATTGACCATTTTTTAATCTATTATCATCCATTACAAAACCCTTAAGAATATATTCTTTTAATACTTTTGTAGCCCAAATTCTAAATTGAGTAGCTTTTTTACTATTAACCCTATAACCTACAGCAATAATAGCATCTAAATTATAAAATTTTACTTTTTGAATTTGAACTTTATCTTTCATAGCTCCATGTGAAGTGGTTAGTTCCAAAATGGAACTAACCATATTTTCTTCCAATTCACCATCAGCAAAAATATTTCCTAAATGCTTAGTAATAGCTGGTCTTTGAACTCCAAATAAATCAGCAATATTTTTTTGAGTTAGCCATAAATTTTCATCATTAATTAAAACCTCAACTTTTATCTCCCGATCTGGAGTAGTATACAAAATAAATTCCTTAACTTGATTAGAAAGTAAATCTTTGACAGACATAACAAATTTTAATATCTAACTATACAATCAATAGTAATTTCTTTTTTATTAGCATAATTTTTACAATTCTCGGCAATTTCTCTCAACATTTTACTTTCAAAATTATAACCAAAAGCAATAATCAAATTCGGGCTAAACTCAGAGTCAATATCAATTTTTTCAATCAAATTCTTGAGATGCTTAGTCTCGAAGCCAGAAGCCATCAAATATAATTTATTAGCCACATAATAACCAATATAATCACCCAAATCAATTGAATTAAAATTCATAGTCAAATCAACCCCATCAGCCAAACTCCAAGTAGTCAGCAAAGCCCCCATATCCCGCTCACTCAAAGTAGACTCATCGAATAATTGCACTTGAGCATTAAGTTCATCAGCCTTGAGAGCATAATTTTCCCAAATTGGCATAGTCTCAAAAATCTTAAAGCCACTTTTATCCCCAATTTTAGCAGCCGCTCGAATCAATCGCTCTTTTGTAATCTCAAAAATAGTCGGTTCATACACCCCCAATTCATCTTTTACAAAATCATAAGCTGTTTTACTCTTTTTAGAGTCAATCAATTCTGGAAGTTGCACCAAAATAAATTTACGATTATCAAGCCCTGAGCCTGCCGAATTATCCGCATTTAATTGCATCACCGCCTCCGCCGTAGTCCCAGATCCAGCAAAGAAGTCTAGGATAATGTCGTTATCTTGAGTTGAGTATGCAATAATATCTTTTATGAATATACTTGGTTTTGGGTAGTCAAATATGTCACTATTAAAAATTCCATTTCTTTCTCGAGTACCAACCTGATTCAAGAACTTATTGTTAGCAAAGTCCAAGCTATTTACTAGATGATGGGCACTTCTTAGATCTTTCTTATATCTTTTTAGAACAAAACCTCTTTCATTCTCTTTGTGATTTTTCTTAAATACAAACTTGCCACTACTTAACATTTTCTCCATACTTTCCTTACTAAATCTCCAATGATTTCCAACTGATGGAATATCAAGTTTATTAGTATATGGATTCGTAATTGGGAAGTTGTTTATCTTTGTTCTTTTATCTAAATTTGCAACTGGGTTATCAGAGATCCAGTCACCAGAAGGATCATCATCAATATTACTATAGTTTTCAAAAGTTTTCTCTTTTCCAAGTAATTTACAATGTAATTTATTTTTTGCAAAAATTAAGCAGTTTTCATGTTGAGAGTTAAATCCTAACTCATCATGATTAGTAGATGTTCTTGTTTTTCTTAACAAATCTCCTACAAAATTCTCCTCTCCAAAAATCTCATCCATCAAAATTCTAAGTTGAGCTACTTCATTGTCATCAATAGAAATAAAAATAACCCCATCATCCCGTAGAAGTTGCCTTGCAATATATAATCTTGGATACATAAAAGTTAGCCAAGCTGAATGAGAATTATTGGGTTTTTTGACAAAGTTTAGGATTTTTTTGGCATTTTCTAGGTCTACTCCGGCTAATTTGCTAAATTGCTCCACTGTGAATTTGCGATCATCCTCATATACGAAGCCATCTGACCCTGTATTATAGGGAGGATCAATATAAATCATTTTTATTTTCTGATAATAAGCATTAGAGAGATGTTTGAGTACTTCTAGATTATCTCCTTTCAATAATAAATTTTCTGAATTCTGATTTTGGGCTTGATTATTCCAATCTTGGTCTGCTTGAATCAGAGTAGTAGCCTCATCACTAGCTAAAAGTCTAGCATAACTTTTGCCCAGCCAATCCATACCATAACTTTCTTGAGAAAAGTCTATTTCTTGATTTTGCAATTCTTTTTGGAATTTCACAAAGTCAAAATCACCGTTTTTATCAAAGCATTGCGGAAAATTCTCTTTCAAAACCTCCAAATTCCTATTCTTTGCTACAATATTACCCGTTGTATTTTCCTTTCGCATATAATTTTTATAAACCTAAATTTATCAATATCAATTTAATCTATTATACCATAAACCCCACCCTTATACAAAAATAGTCTGAAATACTGTAATATCTTTTACTTAAAATTGACATTTTTCTAAATTTGTGTTAATTATACGAATGACCCATTGCTCTTTGACAAGCTATGAAAACTTTAAAATTCTTTTTGTTTACACTTCTTGGAGTCAACCTTTCCATTGCTCCAGCAATGGCTCAATCTAATTCAACAGTTACTAATCGGCAACTTATAGTCGGAGCTATAATCTTTACAATAGCATTATATTTTGGAATGTCAGTAAAGACAATATCTGGTAACACGGCCTTTGCTGTGGTATCAACATTTCAAAAATACACTAGAATAGTTGGTCCTGGAATACACTTATTACTTTGGCCTATTCAGGAGATAGAAGAGATTTTTCCCTCCACACAAGTTTCAATTGGAGTAAGTCAATTAGAGACTGCAGTCAGGGGTGAAACTAGAGATGAATACAATATTCGTACGGCTGGATTATCTGACGAAGAAAAAGCTAAAAACCCTCAATTCACACAAGCTGGAGAAATTACAATAGATAGTCCGACTATCTTAATTAGATTTCCCAAACCTGATATGGTTCCAGATTCACAATTAATTGATATTGCTGAAGTCTGGCCATCAGTACCTGGGGAGTTTGCTTCCCAAGAAGAAAAGGTTAAATTTCAAAATGAGCTTGAAGGCATATTTGGAGACTTCCTAGAAGATATTTTTCAAGAGGCTGTAGATGGATACTCTTGGTATTCCATTTATCTTAAAAGGCAAGAAATTGTCAACAATATGAATACAATTCTTGAAAATAGAGTATCATCAGCTACACTCTTAACTAGAGATCAGAGAGATCCTGTTTATCTACTAAGCTTAATTCCTCATCAACTAGTTCAACTCACCACGGGTCAACTACATATTCCTGAAGGATATCGTAAAGCTATAGAGAAATTAGGGATATCTTCCTTGGAGGCTGCAGCTAAAATTACTACAACTGAAGGAGATACTAATAGTCTGAGAATGATGGTTAATTTGATGAAAGAAGACAAAGAACTTTCTCTGGCACTAAGAGAGCTTGATATAAGACAAACTGCTGCTAATAATGGGACACTTAACCTTAATCAACTTAGCTTAGATCCAGCTGCTCTGAGAGCATTGGCAGAAATACTGTTATCGAAAAAACCTTAACTTATCTCTAATCCATTTTACCTCGGTAAAGTGGATTTTTTCATTACTATTTATTGATATTGACATATAACATTTTTTGTGATACCTTAAGCAAGATCTCATTCTGTTCTTTACAAATGAACAAAATCAATTCCCGCATTTTGATTGCAGTAGTAATTTATATCATAATAACAATAATTTCATTTTCAGTTGGTTGGTGGATAATTGGTATTGCACTGATAGCCGGTGGAGGATTTGTTCTCTATCGAATTAGTGGAGCTAGTGTAGGGATAACCCAACTAGATTTCCTGAAAAAAATACCCGGGAACAAATCTTGGTGGACTTATGGATTGGTGGTATTTTCAACACTCTATTATGTCCTACTAGGATTTGGTGTAATTAAATGGGGATGGGTTCAGTTTAATGTTTTAATTATGCTTTTAATCATTGCATTATCTGCTATCCTTGCTGGGAGTAAAGATATTCCATCTACTTTACAAGGTGTTATGAAATTATGGGCGACATTGAGTATTGCTGGAATACTAGCTTTGATGATAGCAATACGTTTTACTCCTGGTCTAATCCAGAGTTTAGATTATTCTAATTCATCAGCTCCCCCAGCCCAACAATCGGCGGGACAGCAAGAGCAAGTCGCTCCTGCTCCGGTAGAGGAAGATATTGATAAAGGAGCAATATTGCCAAGAACTAACAATCCCATATACCTTACTAAAAGTTGGCAATATGAAGCTAAACCAGGTAAATATAGGCTCTGCTTCTCCTGGTTGGGAGATAGAGATGGATATTATAATCAGTGGATAAGTGTAAATGGGGTTGATTATAAATCTGCTGGAGGTAATTGCTATCCCATAGAAATTACCTCTACTGAGATTATAGTTAATTTTATAAATCCTTCACAAAGAGATGATAAAGGTGGAGATACATATAGATTTGTTAGAGAATATGGAGGGCAAGGTCTATATCCATTTATTGAAACAACAGAATAATTTATTAAACTATTAACCTACTCAAGCAATTGCAAGAGTAGGTTTTCTTTTTACACAGCTAAAGCACTAATTACATATTGTGTTATCAAGAAAGAACCCATAATAATCATAAGTCCTACTATAGCATTCCTAATCCCCTCTAAGGCCTGCCCAACTTCTCCTGGATTGGAACTGGTCATATATTTGAATCCAGAAGCTACTAATACTGCTACTGTAATAGCTCCTAATATACCTAAGAGAGCATTAATAATACCTGCTATTAACTCTGTAATACTATTGAATCTGCTGGGATTAATAAATCCAACTGTCTGCGGTGAATTAGCATCAGGAGTAGTCCCATTATCAGCTGGAGCTCCTGGTTTGGATGCATCATCTACACACTTATCCTCATTATTTATCTTTGCACAAACTTTAGGAGGTGAAGGACATGGAACTCCACCACATTGATTATTATTACTTACACCTGGTTCAACACACTTATCCTCATTATTTATCTTTGCACAAACTTTAGGTGAAGGACATGGAACTCCACCACAAGTTTCTGGTGTAGATCCACCTGGATTACCTGGAGGTTTTACTGAGGTGTCACAAATCATTTCTGTCCTAGCAGCACTTCTTCCAGAAGCAGGAGTAGTTCTCATGGCACAGGTTCCCGTTGTTGTGCTTGTACCTCTCTGCCCTGGTGTACTTGTATTACCCAAACAAGCATCTCCTACAATAACGCAATCTTTCCAGCCATCTCCAGAACGACAGGTTAAAGGATTATTAGCTGCATTACTATCTCCATTTGTTCTATCACAAAATCCAGAAGTAGTACTGCCAGCTTGAGCTCCCCTACCAGATGTTGAATAACTACAAGCATCTCCATTTTTTTTATTCTTACAGGCATCATTTGCATTCGTAGCGGTCTGAGCTTGGGTTATATTAAAACTTACCAGAGATACTATACTCAACATTATTACTAAAATATACTTTTTCATATTGATTTCAATTTAAGATATTATTTATATTTGCTTCTACTTCATCTTCTAATACCGAATCAGGGAATATAAAGCTCAATATTGCATTGGAGGCTACAAATGCAAAGAATACTATAATCAATCCAATAATAGCATTGGATATGCGACTTTGAGCAGATTTAGTTTTATCTGTATCATCTCCGGCTGTAGCATATTCAAATCCAGCAAACAGCATAATCCCAAATATAATTATACCGATAAATCCTAAAAGCCAGTTTATAATTATTGTTATTGCTTCTATTAAGCTAGTACCTTCAAATATACCTGTATTCTCAGGGATAGTACCTTTATCTGGTAAATCCACATCTGGATTAGCAAAAGATGCTAGGCTTATCTCTGGAGTAGCGATTAACATTATTCCCAAGATAGCAAATACAGCTAAAAATATTCTCATATATATATTTATTCTTATATTTTATATTATATCAAACATAAGAAAATACTACAATCAAATTTATCCCCAAATCAAAAAGAGAGCTTTTAACTCTCTTTTGATTTTATATTTATATTTGCTGTTGGAATATAAATGACAACACAGCATTAGATGCTACAAAGGCAAAGAATATTATAATAAGTCCAATAACAGCATTAACCATTCTATTTCTTGCAGTTTCAGCTTTTCCAGAATCTCCTCCAGCTGTAGCATACTCAAATCCAGCAAATAAGAAAATTAAGAATACAACAATTCCAATAAATCCTAATGCCCATTGAATAACTATTCTAATTGTATCTATCAAATTAGTTGACTGATATACTCCTGTTCCTGTTGGAATAGCAGCAATTGGCCTAGTATCTCTCACAGGTGACATAGCTCCAGCAATTACAGGAGACAAAAGCAATATAGGTAATATTACCATATTTAATATTGATTTTAAAGTTTTATTTGTATTCATAAGAATATCTAAATTATTAATATTAAGTACTATGTTTATATAATATATTAAATTTTGTAAATGTGCAATAGAATCTATTGTGGATAACTTTATAGATTAAATATAAATGAGAGTACTGTATTAGATATTACAAAAGCGAATCCCACTATAAACAATCCTATAACTGCATTTGTTATACTAGATATAGAGTCTTGAGTTTTCTTAGTATCTCCCCCTGCGGTAGCATAATTAAATCCAGCTACTAGAATTATTACAAATAAAATTAATCCTATTAATCCTAAACTCCACCTTACAATATTAGCAACAAAACTAAATAAATCACCTGTTTCTGTTACCCCTGTACCACTAGGAACTCCTAAAACTGGAGGTAGGCTTTCTGTAGCTTGAGCTGTATTGATAATAAATTCTGAGATTATTGATTTTAACATATATTAATATTTATCTACGATTATTTGTAGTGTTAGTAGGTGATTGAGAAGTAGTACCTCCTCCACTATTAATAAGCCCACTGGTAACGAAATTGGTAATAAGAAAGGCTCCCATAATTATAAGCAAACCAACTACGGCATTCCCAATAGCTCCTAAAGCTGAAGCCGTCTTGCCTGAATCTCCTCCCGCAGTCATATATAGATACCCTTGAATCACTATAATTATAAAGAATACTGTTCCCAATATACCTAATATCCATCTGATTATATTAGCTATATAACCAATTAAAGTACCGGTGGTATTGAGTCCTGAATTTGCAGAGCCGAATGCCTGCAAACCGTCTTTCAGTGAGTCAGGATTATTAGTAGCAGTACCTGCACTTGAAGCATCTCCCTCAGCTGCTGGGGTATTAGCTCCTCCAGCTGTAGGTTTAGATTGTGCCTTAGCTGAAGCTGGAGCATCATCTACACACTGACCTTTAGTATCTGTAGACTTAGCTTTAACACATACTTTACCTTCATCACAACCAGCTGTTGTACCATCACTTTTTTTACAATCTGTTGCTGTAATCCTACATTCTAAAGATCCAGATGCTGTTTTAATACATTGTTGTTTATCTGGACATGTAGCTGGACATTGTGTTTTCGATGCAGTGTTTTGAGCTGGAGTTAATTGTGCATTTGTAATGCTCACATTTACAAAAAAGATACATATTAAACATAGGCTTATTGTATATAGATATTTCATATTGTTAATTTAATATATTTATCATTATATCATCTTCTTCTTAATTTCCAAATAAATACTCCTACTCCGGCTACTAGGAATAGTATTCCACCTATTAAAAGTATTATGTTGGAGTTAGTAGAGTTAGTAGAGTTAGTAGAGTTAGAAGTATCCGTATTATTGGTAGCAGTGTCTGTGTTTGGAGTGGTGGTATTAGATAATAAAACTGTACCTGCCTCATCTCTAATTACTCCATTTTGAGCTTGAAGTGTTTTGGTAGTTTCTTCGGAGAATTGGACATTATCCCCTATACAATCTGATATACAGGTATTGGTATTCTCCCCTTTCTCATACTCACAGATATTATTTTGATTACAGGTACTTGTTCCTGATACATCTATACTGAGGGTATTGCTGTTATTATTTTTAATCTTAAGTTCTTTGACATGAGGAAAATAATCTACATTGATTACAAAAGCTCCTTCTTTGTAGGGATAGAACAATGTCTGTGGAAAAGCATATTGATAGGCCTCTAGAATAACTTGAAAATTATTATCTACTGGTAAATTAGCTCTTTCATCAAAAGATAGACTGTCTTCAGTATCTACTAATTGCACTGGATTTGAGACAAATTTATCTAAACGAATTTCATTTTTAGCTTTATCGTAAAAAAGTGAAATCTGGTAACTTTTAGCATTAGCTAAAGCTGGGATAAATATTGTTAGAATTAGAATAGGATAAATAAATTTTTTCATATAACTATAGTTAATTATGGACAATTATCAGCATCTAATTTTTTACAGAGAGATGCAAAATTTGGCTGTGCTCTAGTATTGTTATTTGGTTGACAGTATTTTCTGTCAGAACAATCTGCACAACCTGGAACTGGAGTCCATTGACATGCCCCTGGATATCCTGGTTTAGCCATATTGGCCTTAGCATTAGCAGCAAAAGAATCACATGTAGTTATTCCTGCTCTTCTTAAATAAGCTGCTACAGCTCTATCTTGATTTGCTGGTGACATATCTGAGACATTTGCTGCACTAGCCCAACCCCTCCAAGTATCAGCTATAATTTGATATCTACCGTATGCTCCACCTCCTGGATGAGTAGTTGTATTTTCAGGTAAAACTCTTCCTCCTACAGCTGTAAAATAACCTTGTCTTGTACGCACTCCCTCATAATATGATATAGACCTCAGAACCGCTGATAATTCTCCTGTTATACTCCTATCATCTAGACAAGCTACACTATCTATACCAGTATCAGAACTACCTCCTGGGGCTACAGCCACCCCTCCCCCATTCTGACCTCTATCATTGAAGGTGCTGGCATTGTCACATTTCACACTAAATATTTGCCCAGATTGAAAGTCTAATACTGCCGAGAAATTAGCTGACTGAAAGCCTAATGTCACTAATACAAAGCTAAAGAATAAGAAACTTGACATTACTAATAATAGTCCGATAACTGCATTGGTAATAATACTATAGCCTTCTCTGGCTCTACCAGAATCTCCGGCTGAGATTAGTATATAGATTCCACCGATTACTATACTGACTACTGCCAAAGCTGCTAAAACCTAAAGCAAAATTGAATATATCTCTGATTAATATAAATATATCACAAATTGTACAATCTCGGCTTACCCCACATTTTACTAATCCTGATTCAGAGCCTGCGGCTCCATTTGTATTAGTTTTGCTACTGTTTTGTGATTGATTAGTCTGTGAAGCAGTAGTAGAGCTTGGGGTAGAGGAAGGAGTTGTACTTGGATTTATTTGATTTGCTGGAGCTGGGGATGCTAAAGCTAGATTTATATTGGATCCTAAACTAGATACACAAAAATATATTATTATAAGCAAATTAAATATTTTTATTAGACTTAAACTTTTCATTTTTTAAAATTATCTGCTAAAGTTTGAATCTGAGATTGTGCTTGAGATATTGCTCTACTATAACTTAGTAATCCTGAGTTTACATTATTAATAGCCTCAATAAAAATTTTATCTACTGTATTATTATCTGGTTGTCTCCAAGTCTTGGCTTGTAGAATTTGTTTTACAAAAACGCCATAATCTAAATCTTGAGATTGCATATCTACTAGATCTCTTCTTGGGGTTGGTCTTTTTGTCTCTAAAAAGTATTGTTGAGCTTGTTCCTTCTCAGTCATAAATTTCAAGAATATATATGCTTCTTTTGAATATTTAGACTGGGTACTTACTCCATAGCCCCAATAATTAGCGTAATTAGCTAGGCCTGATTCTAGAGATACTTGTGGTAACGGAGATACTGCAAAATTTAATCTTGGAGCTTTTGCTTTTATAGATTCTACTTGATAAGAATATCCTAACATCATAGCTACCTCTCTTTCATAAAATGCATCTATTGAATTATTAAGAGTAGAGTTCCAGGTATATACAGCTTTTCTTGGATTAGAAAAGTCTGTATAATATGTCAAAGCTAATTCAGCAGGATTGGTATTTTGTCCACTAACTACTTTCCCCTGAGAAAAAGTTATTTTACTATAGTCATTAATATCAGTCATTTGAGCTCCTGCCTGTATCATTAACACTGATAGTATATCTGGAGATCTATTTATATTTTCACCACTACCTAGAGCTATTCCTGACTGTAATATATTGCCTTCTTCATCAATTTTAGTTAATTTTGGAACTAAATCCTGAACCTCCTTCCAAGTACTAGGTGGAGTTGTAATACCCGCATCATTGAAAGCATCTTTATTATAAAACAAAGCTAAAGTATCAGTGTAAAAAGGGAATCCATAAACTTTACCATCTACCACAAAGTCATTATATACTACATCTACAAATCGATCTTTATAATCTTTTAGAGTCATTACCTCTTCTGGCATTGGAGCTAACTTATTTTTATGTTTACTATACCATGTATGGTGCATAGTGAATATATCAGGCCCTCTATTTTCAGCTAGAGCATTTACTAACTCAGTCTCATACTCTTGTGGAGTAAATTTACGATATTCAATTTTGATATTACTATACTGTTTTCTGAATTCAGCTATATATTGATTCATTGATTGGCTATCATCCCAAATACCCCAAATAGTCAATTCTGAATTCTGCACTCTTTCTCTACCACCAAATCTAAATCCCAAGGCATTAGCTAACATCAAGACAATCATTGCCGTCATAAATACTCCGGCCGCTATGAGTACTTTACGATTTTTTACAAATGAATCTAAGGAATTATTTTTAGCCATATTTATACTTTATTAAAAATATATCCATAATGATATTTACCTGCTTCAATTCTAGATTCCACTTCAAATCCATTATTCTGTATGAGAGATAATAGCTCTCGTTCTGGGAGTCTTAAGTTTTTTGGAGGTCCAATTGGGCTCATAACATCCCATTCTATAACAGCTAATTTAGATGCCTCTTTTAGAACTCTATGAGCCTCTTCAATCAAGTGCTTTTTATTATTTACCTGAAATAGAATATTATGAATAGCTACCAAATCTAATGATTTATCTGGCAAATTAGAACCATTTTGACATTCTAAATTAGCTAATATCAACTCTATATTAGTAATATTTTTGATTTTATATTTACTTCTAAGAGATTGATGTGCTGACTCCAATACATCAATAGCATATACTTTACCTTTGGGAGAAATAATCTCAGCTAAAGCTATTGCAAAGTCTCCAGCCCCACTACCAAAGTCTGCTACCTGACTACCTATATCAATTCCAAATTGCTCTACTATTTCACGAGGTGATAAAAATCTATTAGATTGCTCTATCATAATTTATTTTAATTTTGAACCTATTTTAAGTATAAAGACTTTTTTATAAATAGTCAAATTTTTTATTCTGTTTCAGATTCTGATTCATCTTCAGTGGTAACCGCAATAGAGGCTATACTATCATCTTGATTCAATCTCATGATCTTAACTCCTTGAGTATCTCTTGACAAAGTTGGAATATCTTTTTGTATATTTAGTTTTATAATATTACCTCCCATAGAGATGGCTATTAACTCTTTACTATCAGCTGTAACCACCTGTGCTCCTATCACTGGTCCAGTTTTACTGGTTATTTTAGATACCTTAACTCCACTTCCTCCTCGTTTTTGTACTTTATAGTGACTAAGCTTACTTTTTTTACCATATCCATAAGATGTAGCTATTACCAACCATCCTTGCTCATCTCCAGAACGAATGGTCTGCATTGCTAATACTGTATCATCTGATTTGAGAGTGATAGCCTTAACTCCGGCTGCAGTCCTTCCCATTGGCCTTAATTCCTCCTGAGGGAATCGGATTGCTTTTCCTTGTGCTGTAAATAACATTATATCATCATCTGGGCAAGTAATCGTGGCTTGAATCAAAGTGTCGCTATCTTTTAAGTTAATAGCTATAATCCCACCTTTTCTGACATTAGCATATACTGACATTGCACTTTTTTTGATAATTCCTAACTTAGTGACAATAGAGATAAAACTATTTGGAGAGTCTTCTGTCGGTAAAATAGATTGAATTTTTTCGTCTTTAGATAGCTCCAAGAAATTAACTATGGACTGACCTTTAGCTATTCTGGATCCCTGAGGGATTTCATAGGCTTTTAGTTTCAAAACTCTACCATTATTAGTAAAGAATAGTAATTTAGCATGAGTAGTGGTATGTAAGAAAATTGATACCGCATCGTCCTCTCTGGTTTTAACTCCAGAAATTCCAACCCCACCTCGTCTTTGAGAACGATATTCTTTCGGGTCTACTCGCTTAATATAACCATCTTTAGTCAAAATTATAATAGTGTCTTCATTTGGAATAAAGTCTGTTTCTTTAAAATCTCCTAAATCTTCTTTGAAGACTCTGGTCTTTCTCTCATCACCATATTGATCTGAAACTTCTTGTAAATCAGTTTTAATAATTCCAAAGATTCTTTCCTCGGAGGCTAGAATTGCTTCCAGCTCTTGAATTAACAAGACTAATTCTGCTAATTCATCTAAAATCTTCTGTCGTTCTAGTCCAGCTAAAGTCTGTAATCGCATATCTAAAATTGCTTGGGCCTGCAATTGACTAAATTCAAATCTTTTTATCAAATTAACTTTGGCTATTTCCTTACTCTCTGAACCTCTAATTATGCTAATAACCTCATCGATAAAGTCAAGAGCTTTCTTTAGTCCTTCCAAAATATGAGCTCGGTCTTTAGCTTGTTGTAATTCAAATTCAGTTTTCCTAATTACAACTTCTTTACGATGAGCAATATAATATTGTAGGGCCTGTTTGAGAGATAAAGTTCTTGGCTCTATACCATCACACAAAGCCAACATATTAACATGATAGGTTTTTTGTAAATCGGTGAGTTTATATAATTTATTTAATACTTTTTGTGGATAAGCATCAGATTTTAATTCAATAACTATTCTAACTTTGTCTGATGACTCATCACGAATATCCTTAATACCGTCTAATTTTTTATCTCGGACTAAATTAGCCATTTTCTCAATCAGAGTCGCCTTATTAGTCTGATAAGTCATCTCTGAGACGATAATATCAAAAGCATTACTTTTTTTACTTCGCTCTACAATTTCAGCTTTAGCTCTAGTGACAAGTGGACCTCTACCTGTAGCATAAACTTGCCTAATATTCTCTATATTATATAATTCTCCACCAGTTGGAAAATCTGGTCCTTTTACAAATTTTAATAATTCTTCAATGGTAATTTCTGGATTTTCAATCAAAGCAATAGTTGCTCCTACTACTTCTTTCAAATTATGTGGGGGTATATTAGTAGCCATACCAACGGCAATTCCAGTTCCTCCATTGATCAATAAATTAGGTACCCTTGCTGGCAAAACACTAGGTTCATTACGACTACCATCATAATTAGGTACAAAGTTAACAGTATTTTTATCTATATCTATCAACATTTCACGGGTAATTTTGGACATTTTAGCCTCAGTATACCTCATTGCAGCAGCTGAATCTCCATCCATAGACCCAAAGTTTCCCTGCCCCTTAACTAAAGGATATCTATATGAGAAATCTTGAGCCATACGAACCATAGAGTCATAGACAGCAGTATCTCCATGCGGATGATATTTACCCAATACATCTCCAACTATTTTGGCTGACTTACTAAATTTAGCCTCTGGCCTTAACCCGAGCTCATGCATAGCATACAAAATTCTTCTATGCACTGGCTTGAGACCATCTCTTACATCTGGCAAAGCTCTGTCTACAATTACACTCATAGAGTAGTCAATATAGGCACTTTCCATCTCTACGACGATATCAGCCAATTCAATATTGCCCATATTTTCAATTTTTTGGATATTAGTGTCTTCGGTAGCCATAATTTTTACTATTTAATCTGAGGTTCTAATGCTTTGATCTCAACTGTATCAAAAGGTAAGTCTGCTTTTTTGATTGCAATTTCAGCTTGAGCTTCTGGTTTTACTCCATATTCACCGCTAAGAGCCTGCAATTGAGCTTCTGTTTCATAAATTGGAATTACAATTCTAGGCTCTACAGCATTGATTAACTGAATTGACTTCTCGGAGCCAAAAGAGCTAGACATAGACATCAACAAAATATCTGGGCTACCAAAAAACTCTATCTCACTTGCACTCAATTCCTGAGCAACACCCAAAATCACCCCAACCAAAATACCTTCTACAGATAAGGAAATTAGATTCATAACTTCTCCATTCTGTGAACTTTTAATAGACTTAACCCTTACAGTAACACCTTGATAAGAGTATTCTCCAGCTCCGTTTATATGATAACCTTTTGGAGTAATATAATCTATTCTAGAGGTAGAGATTAACAAGTCATTGTCTTTTAGAGCAATTATTGGTTTATCATTATCAGCCTGAACTGGATTGATAATAATTCTGTAATCTTTGCCTTTAAGAGTAAGGGTATTATTGATTTGCCATTGTATCTGCATATTGAGTTATTTATTCTGAGTAATAGTTGTATGTAATAATTGTCTTGCAATTTGAGGGTTTGCACTACCTTTGGAATACCTCATCACTTGACCTACCAAAAATTGTATCACATTTTCATTGCCATTTTGATAATCCAAAACAACTTTAGGCTGTTCTTGAATAACTTGATCTATAATTTTTTGTAAAGCATCGGTATCATTTACTTGTCTCAATCCCTGAGACTCGACAATTTCACTAGGATCAGACCCAGTTTCTAACATTTGAAATAATAAAGTCTGAGCTCCAGTTGAGGACACCTCTCCACTAAATACGATTTTAATAAATTCAGCATAATTCTCAGCCATAATTGGAGAGTTTTTGAAAGAAAAATTTCTCTCAGAATAATGTTTAATAAGTTCAGTTAAAAGATAATTAGCAGATAATTTGACTAATTTAGATTTATCTGATTCTGAGATTTCTTTTTGAGCAACCTCTACCCAAGCTGTTAATTCAGAGATAACTTGTTCAAAATAATCAGCTAAAGACTTATTTTTAACTAAAACTTCAATTTGTTGAGTTGGTAGATTATATTGAGTAGCAAATCTTTTTCGCTTAGCAATTGGCAATTCAGCCTTGACAGCCGAAGCGTCGGCTATAATCTCAGCTGTCTCAAATGGAGGAATATCTGGCTCCACAAAGTATCTATAATCATTAGCATTTTCTTTTTTTCTTTGACTAAAGGTAATAGCTTTAGAGTCATCCCAACCTCTAGTCTCCTGCACCACTGCCTCCCCCTGATCCAAAAGAGCAGATTGCCTTTCTATCTCATAAGCAATAGCCTGCTCTACAACTCTAAAAGAATTTAAGTTTTTAATCTCAACCTTAGTTCCAAAAGCTTCAGTTCCCTTTTCTCTAAGAGAAATATTAACTTCACATCGCATTTGTCCTTTATCCATATCTCCGTCTGAGATATCCAAATATCTAAGAATCAACTGTAATTCTTCACAAAAAATCTTAGCCTCCTCAGCATTATGCATATCTGGCTCTGTTACCAACTCCATCAGGGGTAATCCAGCTCGATTATAATCAACAACAGTTTTCCCATTTATATGAGAAAGTTTTCCAGTGTCCTCCTCCATATGAATACGATTGATTCGAATATGCTTAAGACCCTGAGAGGTCAAAATTTCAATTTCTCCATCATAACAGAGAGGTCTCTCATATTGAGTAATCTGATATCCCTTTGGTAAATCTGGATAGAAGTAACTCTTTCTCTCAAACCAAGTATAATCTGAAATCTGACAGTTCAAGGCCTGACCGAATCTAGCTAATTTAACCAAAGCTTCCCGATTCGGTACTGGTAGAGTGCCTGGATGTCCAGTACAAATAGGACAAATATGAATATTAGGCTTATCCTCTAAACCAAGACCATTTACACAGGAACAAAACATTTTAGATTTTGTTTTAGATTCGACATGAACCTCCATCCCAATAACTGCTTCGTATTCTTTCATAATATATATAGGTATTATTTATGTATTATTATAACATAATTTTCTAATTTTGGCTAGTTTTTGTCTACGATACTTCTCATCTTATTCAAGACTCTCCTCATATCATAAAGATTTTTGACAAAACTGCTATTTTATGCTATAAATACTAACTGAAATAATAAGCTAATCTATGAATATAGCATTTGTTGGAACTAGAGGTCTTCCTTATCAAAGTACTAGAGATAGAAATGAATATAATCTAGAAGCTATTGCTGTACCTCTAGCCAAGCGAGGACACTCTATTTATGTAATATCAGAGCCAGATTATACACAAGTATCTGAATATAAAGGTATTAAAATCATACCATCTAAACCAAGCACCAAATCTATTATAAAAGCTCTCAAAAAAATTAAGAATCTAGAAATAGTCCATATTAGATCCCTAGAATATGCCTGGGTAGCCTTTTGGATTTCATTACAAATGCCACAAGTCAGAGTAATCTTTGATTATCAACAATATACTTTTATAAATAACACCCAAAATAGACAAAAATATAAATTATTAACTTATATCTCTGCAAAATTCTCAGATAGTTTAATAATCTCTAATCCGGCTTTGAGAGACTTATTCAGCCCTAATTTTAAATCAAAATTATATTTTATACCCAATGGAATAGATATCAATACATCTAGCCTATATGATATAAAATCTATATACCCTAGAGACTATATGTTAATCAACATAGCTCAATATAGAGATACTGCTAGTCTAGAGTTATTCCTAAAAGCATATTCTAATCACGGTATCAATTACCCCTTAGTCATATTAGGTAAAGTTTTGCCTAATATCAAACAAAAATATAAATCTCAGAATATTATATTCGTAGCTGAATTAAGCGGAATAACAGAACAAGCCCTGATCCAAAACGCTAAGATGTTTATTGAAATCGCCACAGAAAATGAAGACAAATATCCTCTATCTTTAGCTTTAGTCTCTGGAATTCCAATTCTAGCCTCTAGAGGAATATATAATCATAGCCTCATCCAGAATAAAGGTATATTTTTTACCCCTTATAATTATAGCTCTATTATCACTGGACTTAACACAATTCAGGATATGCAACCAATTCTAAATCGTATGGCTGAGAGTTATATGCCAATAATTCAGGGTAAATTAGCTATTGATGGGCAAATTCATAAGTATTTATATGCTTATCTCAATACCTTCCAAACCAAACAAGCAAGAAAATTTATTCAAGCCCGAACTTATTCTATCCCTGTCACTCAATAAATAATTTTTATTCAGCAGTATTATTTTCCTGAGGCTCGGTATCTGTAGAATCTGAGACCTCTTGAGTAGCTTCTTGGAATTTTTGCTCAAATTCTTGAGTTAACTTTTCAGTAATTTCGGCTTTATGTTGTACTAATTCTGCCTTCAAATTTTCAACTTGAGTAGCAAATATTTCGCTCAAAGTTGGGACATTTTCTTGGATAAAATTAGTGACTACTTCTGGATTATTATCATTGAGTAAAGTATCTAGATGCTGAGCTTGCTCTTCGCTAAGAGTATCATAAGCTGCACTGAGCACTCTAACTTCCAAAATCTGAGTTAGCTCATCTACCAATTGAGCTCTATTTTCAATCGGCAAATCTTCTAATCCTAATAGAGCGATGATATTGTCTTGTGGGTTGTCCATAGTGTTATATTTAATTAATTTATTGTCTAGTTAGTACTTGTCGCACAACATCTTTGATGCCTGACATCTTACTTGGCTGTAGAAGTGTTGATAAAGGCGGTATACGTCTACCTCCAGCTAGAACTTTTTCTCTCCAAAAAATAGATGTTGGGAATCTTCTGTCTTGGGTTAAATCTAACCAATTTATATCAGCTCCTGATTTAATACCTTTTTGTCTGAAATATTCTTCTACAAACTGAATATTCTGATTACCATTTAATTTATCTGGATTATTAATAATAATTGCATCATAAAGCCATTGTTTACCTTGTGGTGTTTCTAAGTAGGTATTCAATATCTGTTGTCCTAAACTAGCATCATAAGGTAAATTACCTACCTCACTAGCTATATACCTATTGACCATATCAAGTGGTTTTGATCCTTTAACTAATTCCACCATATCTGGAGCATCTTCAAATTTGGATAGAATAATCTCATTGAGCTCGAATCCTGGTAATTTATCTAAATTCTCTACTCCTACCTCCTGAGCTAGTGCATATAATTGATTGTCTGATAAGTCAGCAAAGTCATATATATCTATTACATTATATTCTGTTAATAGATCTGATATATTAGAATTATTAGCTTCACTTGTAATAATCATATTATATAAACTTTCCCTACCTTGCTCTGTATCTGAATAAGCTTCTAGAACTGAACCTATTTGACTATCTGTGAGATTATTAGCTCCGATAGCTTCAGATAAACTTTTAGTGAATTGACTAGTATTTACAGGAGCTTCTATTGGGGCTGGAGGTTTTGCTCCTGTAGCTTCAGTCCCTGCCGGTGGGGCTGGTGGTTCAGTAGATCCTGGTTCAATAGTAGGAGCTTCTGTTGGAGATGGGGCAACATATTCTGCTTGTTCAAGAGCATCTAGATTATCTAGACTTAATTCAGTGAGACCATCTAATTTACCTTCTCCTAAATATTTTGAGACCTCATATAATTGCTCTTTAGAAAGACCTGCCATCTCACCTGCATTATCTATACCCCACTGAGATAATAATTCTCTTCCACCTTCAGTTTGATTAGCTAATTTAAATATAGTGTCCTGCCCTTTTATTGAACCCAGGTATTTCTCTACAGCTTCTTGTATTTGACCCTGACTAGCATCTGGACCTAACCATTTTGATGCCTGACTCCAAATAGTCTCACCACTATCTAGATTAGATACATCTTGAGCTAATTCTTGAGCCTTCTCAGCAGCAGCAGCTGCTGCTTGTTGTCTCAAAGCTTCTGTTGCCTCAGCTCCAGTGCCAGCAGGTGAAGCATCAGGTATTGTTTTTGTAACACCTGCCCCAGCCTCAGGAGCACTTGCTCCAACTGAACTACCTGGTCCAGCTCCTGGAGCTTGTGTGTCTGGAGTAGCACCGCCAGTAGTAGAATCTGAACCATCTGTTAACTTTACCGAGTCTGGTTTATTAAACTCATCTGACAAATGAACAGCTCCTCCTGCTAATAACCCTAATCCTAAACCGGCAATAGTAGCAGTTTTTCTATTTTTTCTAAATTTATCTAATTCAGCAATTCTTGTATCTGAAATAGTATTGAGTAATTCTGAGGTATATCTGTCTGTTGATAACTCTTGTCTATCTGACTGCGCAACTTCAGTAGAGGAATTTTGTTCTTCCACTGAACTACTATCTTGTATAGAGTTCTTAATGTTCTTAGCTAATACTTGACTATAGGAATAACTTTTACCATTAATTTTCATATCTATTCCTGAACTTTTATGTGCCAGACTATCACCAAAAAATTGATCTGCTACATCTAGTCCTAATTTTGCATCTGCCTCAGATCCACCATGCATAACAATTTGATCGTTTAATCTTATTCCTTGAGATAATAAATCTTGAAAAACTTTAATATCTCCATTATACCCAGAATCTCTCAGGGCTTTCATAAAATCTGTAAATTTATCTGGGGTTAATGTATTTAAATCCTGAAGCGATATATAAGATTTGAATATCTGATCCCCACTACTATCAGCGCCTTGATTAATTCCAAAATATAACCAGTGTTCTGAATTATTTGTACCTTGCCTAACTATAATATTATTATCTATATTCCTATCACTCTCACCAGCTTTTTGACGAATTTTTGAACTAAATTTATCAAAGACAGCATCTGCTTCTGGATTAATCAATGATTGTCTCTCTTTATCTCCTTTACGCACCTCATCCACAGATTCACACATTCTTTGCCATGGAGACATTCTTAATTGAGTATCATCAATCATTAATTTATTTTGAATAGCAAAGTCAGCATAATCCTCACGAGATAAAAGAGACAAATCAATATTCTGGCTTTTTGCTATCTTTGCTAATTCATAACTAGCCTCCCACCCATATAACTTTTTATTCCTTTCCAATTGTTCAACTGTTAAAGGTTGTACAGATATTGTAGAATTTTCTAAATTTATAACATTTTCTTGTACTCTTCTTGCTAATTCAGTCAGGACTTTTTCATAAGCTTTCTGTTGATTATCGTTAAATTTACCACCATTAAGTCTATAATAAGCTTCTAGAGTTCCTAATCTTTCTTTTAGAACATCTTCAGATACCTGTTTAAATTCATCTTCACTAGAAGCTAGAGATTCTTGAACTAATTTTGGAATAACTGCTTGAAATTTAATTTTACCCCAGAATGAATTTATATCGGCATCTTCTCCTAATGATCTTATCCCCTCTCCTGTAGATACTCCAAGCAATGTAGCCGATACCATTCTACGAGCTACAGCTAGACCTCCAGCTAATGGGATACCTACTCCGGTTAAGGCTAAAGCTCCTCCAGCTACTCCCACAGCTAAGTTAAGTCTACTGATAATTTTTTTATGTTTGATAACAAAATTTACAAATTTTTCTTTAATAGGATTTAACCTCTTCTCCCATACACCCTGTAACTCTTGTGACCGCTCTATTCTACTATCTCTAAGAGCAAGAAACTCATCTTTGAACATCTGATGTATATTATTCTCTTGTCCCTCTGAAACTTTAAGTTTTAGTACTCTTTCCAATTCAGCATTATAAGCATCTCTTGCATTTACAAAATTTTCTTCTAACTCATCATTACCCCTTTTTCTATTATAAGCTTCTTCAGCTCTAGCATAAGCTAGTCTTAAATCTGATAGAGTATCTATATTGTCATCTTCAAGGGTTGATACTTCTACTTGTTCTGTTTCAGGTTCTTCACCTATTGTAGGTTGTTCCTCAACAACATTATCTGATGTTTGTTCTGGCAACTCTTCAGATACTGGTTTAGTTTCATCTACTATAACTGTTTCTTTCTTATTTAAGACTCTTTCTATTAATTCTAATGTATCTTCATTTAAACCGTCTATCAATAAACCTTTATAATTTTGTTTTGTAGGATCATCTTCAGAGATTGGAGTTCCTGAGTGATATAGAATATGGGTTGGTCTTTTAGCCTTTAATAAATCATCTATTGTCCTTGGTCTATTTAATTCTATTATATTCCCATCAATATTGAGATGAGTAATATTATCTTCTGCATCTAATGTAATTTTACCTCTATTTACAAGATATTCTTTTATATCTACCACTTCTGGATGAGCTAACTGAATATCTCTTTCTTGTGGTAAAGTTACAATTTCACCACCTAACTTATGTATAAATCTACCAACATGAAACCAAGCTTTTTTTTCTATTATTCTATATTCATTGTAAATTTTTTCATCCCTAAGATTATTTCGATTTATCTCTATAAATTGTTGATAATCTGATATAGCTTCTAGTGCTTTTTCTTTTAATAAGTTAATTTCTATACTATTATGAACAGTTTCTAATTCTCCTTCTCCTGGATATGTGTGATCCTCTACTCTAGCTAATTTACCAGGTTCGCTTGGATTTATATTATTAGAATTTAATTGTTGATATAAAATATCTAAATTTGGTTCAAAAGATTTAGATGCCTCATCAGAGACTCTAACAATAGCTCCACCTTGTTCTTTTGACAATTCAGTAGCTGCTTCTGTGACTAGTCTAGACAATTCTAATTGTAATTTTTCCAAATCTGGGTTTGTTGGCTCAGTATCTTCAGATTCTAGTTGTGATGTGCCTTGATTTACTTCAGACTCTCCTCCTGTAACAGTATCAGCTTCTCCACCCTCAACTGGGATTTCAGATGTAGACTCTTCAGTGGGAGGAGCTTCAACTCCAACTACTTCTCCTTCAGCATTATCAGGACTAGCTTCTGGCGAAAGTTGTTCTACACTATTATCTATGGCCAATAATTCAGGATCAGTAGTATTGGGTTCCGCTTCAGCATCAGGAGGCATTTCTCCTCCTAAATTTTCAATATCTGTAACTTGATCTACGGGTTGTTCATCTATTGTTGCCTCAATACTAGTATTTTGTGCTTTAATAGAATCATATTCATCCTGAGTTATAACAGGGAATCCATAATGTTCTCTATAAAAATTTATTTGTTCTAAACTCAATTCTCCCTGTATGTCTGGTAATTTTTTTTCTAAATTAGCTTGCTTCTTTATATTACCCAACTTTTCTCCTTCAATACCCAAAATACCACATATTCTTTTATAGTTTTGATTTATATATTTTTTACCAGCACTCTTAAATTCAAAGGGATCTAGTCTTATCTCTGAATCATCTCTATATTGTCTACTCTCAAATGTATTTGCCATATCCTTTATATTTATTTTTTACATTTTATACTTTATATTATATCATATTTATTAGTTTTTAGCAAATTTATATATATATATATTAATCTGCTTTTCTTGGGGCGATGATTGCCCATGGGGTTTTGAGCAATATTATTATATCGAGCCAAATGCTCCAGTTTTCTATGTAAAAGGTATCATATAGGACTTCTTCCTCAAAACTAAGATCTGACCTTCCATTGACTTGTGCCATACCGGTTATTCCCGGTTTGATGGTTAGTACTTTTTTGTGATGTTGTTTATACTTATCCACTTCTCTTGGCTGATGTGGTCTAGGACCTACTAGACTCATTGTACCCTGTAATACATTGAGTAATTGTGGTAATTCATCTATACTGGTTTTACGGATAAATTTTCCTATTTTAGTGACTCTTGGGTCATCTTTGATTTTGTATAATGGTCCTGACTTGGTGTTTTTCTCGGCTAGGAGTTTTTTCTCTAATTCTATTGAGGAGATATTGCTTTCATCTGTACACATATCCTGATACATACTTCTGAATTTGTATACATCAAATAGTTTTTTACCTACTCCTACTCGGCGATTTTTATAGAGAATTGAACCTTTAGAGTCTAGTTTGATTGCTATAATTGTTAATATATATATTGGGGACAAAATTATTATAGCTAAACTTGCTACTATTATATCAAATACTCTCTTATATATACTTCCCCAACCTTCTAGAGTTGTCCTCTTAACTCGGAATAATAGCACTCCTGATAAATTCTTGACTTCCACCTGAGTGTACATATCGAATATATTAGGTACATATTGGAAGTCGATTTTGTATTCTTCACAGAGATAGTTGATTTTGATTAGTTTTTCTTGCTCTAATTGTGTATCGGCTAAAATTACTTCATCGATTTGTTTGGTGATGATTAAATGTCTTAAGTTTTTGAGATCTAAATCTTTTTGGGTGGCTATAATTTGATAGCCTGAACCTGATTTTGTATTTAAGGCTTCCAAAAGCAATTTTCCAGATATATTATGCCCTGCTATGATGGCTACTCTATGTATTCCCCATTTATATTTTCTAGTTATATAATCTTGTATTAAATGTAATGTGACTCTTCCTAATAACAGCAATACTATTGATAATCCCCAAATAGAAATTATAAGAAATCTAGAGGTGAATATGTCTCTAGAATAAAAGAAATAGTATAAAATGATAATTAAAATCGTGGTAGAAACTGCACTTAAAATTTTATAAAATTCTGAAACTATTGTACGGGTTCTTCTGGTTATATACATTCCAGAAAAAGCTAAAATTATTATTGTGATACTAGCAAATACTAAAACAAATCCATTATACCAGCTATTACTAAGACTATCTAAAATTGGCCTAGCTTCTACTGCAAAACCAGATATTCTGATCTGATATGACAGGAATCCTGCTAGAATAATTAAAACGAAGTCTACCGGTACTCGAATTGCACTGAATAATAGCTCAAACTTGTTCATATTATATTTTAATTATTACTAGTAAGTGAATAAGATAATTGATTAAAAGTTATCCAAGAAGAATATAAGCTGGATTCTGTTAGATATACTTAAAAAGTATATCTAGGCAATCATTTATCTTGAAATATTGTTACCAATATTTTCTTGGCGGCACTCTTTTCTCATAGAGAAAAGCACGGCCTTGCACCTGATAGGGTTTATCTCTTTTCACCTTAGATGAGTTAAACTCAAATGTTTTGTCTCTGTGATACTATCCCGCTTAAGTAAACTTAAGGATGGGTGCTACCCACTATCATTTATTACCTGTTGGCAATAGGTGTCCAGACTTTCCTCACTCACCACTAAGTGGATATGCGCGATTACCATTCTTCTTGGATAGTATATATTATAAGTATTTTTGATAAAAAGAGCAAATATTTAATCCTGATTAGAGGCAATATCTACTATATTTAGCTGTAATTCTCTATTTCCTCCCCATTCATTGACTTCTAACTTAAAGATTAAATCTATTATATCATTACGGCGTAATTGGTCTATAGCATATCCAAAATTAAATCCTATAGCTGTTATTAGCAAGGGTGTGCCTAGTTGTGCTTCTGATGATAATTTTAATTTAATATGATTTTTATCTGTACCTAAAATTTTTATATCTATAACTCTTAACTTTCTTACTAGGAAAATAGGTATTGGATTATTCATCCCAAATGGGGATAATTTATAAAATGCATCATACAAATCCCAATCTACATCTTGAGCACTTAACTCCATATCTATGTTTTTGTAAGGTTGTAATGTATTTATATCTACTTTTTCTCGAATTTGATTCCGTATAGATTCTTTGATTTCATCCGTTCTGTGATTATCAAAAGTAAGTCCAGCTGCTTGGCTGTGCCCCCCTCCAGCTACAATCATATCTCCTAGTTTTTGAACTGCTTCAGCAATGTCAAACTCTGGGATACTACGAGCTGATGCTACATTATTATGTAATTGTTCTTGATATAAAATTGTTGGTCTGTAGTATTTTTCTGTTAGTCGAGAAGCCACTATTCCTAATACTCCAATTGACCAGTTTTTATCTCCTTCAAAAATCATAGTTTGATTTTGTATGTTTTCATATTGTAATAATTTGGCTTCTACTTCTTTTAAAACTGTATCTGTAAGAGCCTTTCTATTGTCATTTAATTTCTGTAATTCCTGAGCTAAATGTACAGCTTCAGTTTTATCATCTGTTGTAAATAATTGAAAAGCTTGATTGGCATGAGCAATCCTACCCGCAGCATTAATTCTTGGAGCTATCTGAAATCCTACCGAATAAACACTAACACTATTACCTTCTACACCATTAATCTCATCTACTTCAGGGGTAATACCTATATTTTCTATGAGAGTTTTTAGCCCAATATTACGAGTCTTAGCTAAAACATATAATCCATATCTAACAATTATTCTATTTTCACCAACTAGGGGGACCATGTCAGCTATAGTACCGATAGCTGCTAAATCTAATAACCATTTTTCATGTCCTAAAGATATGTAATTGTAGCCAACCTGAGTTCTAGCCTCTGTCATCAGTGCAGTAATAACCTTAAAGGCAAGTCCTGCCCCACATAAATCTTTAAAAGGATATGGATCTCCTTTTCTCTTGGGGACTATAATTCCAAAAGCTGGTGGCATTTCCTCTGGAACTGAATGGTGATCTATTACTATCACATCAATTCCAGCATTTTGAATAGCTCTAATTTCTTCTTTACTTCTTACCCCACAATCTACCGTCAAAACTAAATTAGCTTTGGAGTTAATGATATAACTAACTCCGTTATCTCTTAGTCCATAACCCTCTTTATGTCTATCTGGTATATAAACATCTATGTGTTTTTTAAACTCATCCGATATATCATCATCAAGTTTTAACTTACCTTGTTGATTCAAAGCTAAAAATGTGGTTTTCAATCCCTGATATAAAATTGTACTACCTGTAACTCCATCGGCGTCATAATCTCCAAATATAATAATTTTCTCTTTATTTCTTAAAGCCTGAAGAATTCTACTTATACTTTTCTTCATATCTAATATGAGAAATGGATTTAATAAATCCTGATAGTCAGAATTGATAAAATTATCAATATCTTCTTCATTTTTTAATTCTCTATTCCACAATAACTGTAATACAAAAGGGTGAATTTCTGGATATTGCATTATGATATCCTCACTAATTGGATTAGATATATGCCACTGATATTTTGATTTCATATATAAAAGTTTTTATTTATCAATTTCACAATCTAACTCTATAAAAAACCTATAAGGTTTAGAGTCATTACTTAGTACTACTCTTATTGGTAATCCATTCTCATTTTCGTACTTGGTACAGTCTTGCCCAAGAATTGACTCAATAAATTTATTGTAATCTTTGGACCCTTTACTAATATTTAGACTATATTGTTTATCTTGAGCACTCAAGATAGATAATATTTGATTTAAAATATCATTGGGAGTATTCTGCCCTCTAATTATAAAGTATTTAACTCCCATACTCTTAGCAGTTTCAATATCCTCAGCTCTACCTAAATGACTAAATAAAACTATTGGAATATTATTTTTGTCTTTTAAATCTTTCACATCTTTATAAAGATCAAAACCTGTTTTATTAGGCATCTGTATTCCTGAGAATATTAAATCATAATTATTAGCTTGAATTTTATTAAATCCATCTAAACCGTCTATCGCATTTTCTGCTATAATATTGGGATGCTGATTAAATCTATCAGTAAATACCTCTCTAATGTCCTTGTCATCTTCTATCACTAGTATTTTATGAGTAATATTATCTTTAGATATATTATATCTATTTTGATTCAAGATATCTTTAATCTGTGTATTAACTTCATCTGGAGTTGTTGTTCCTCTTACTATAAAATATGATATACCTATATCTTTTGCCTTCTGCATATCTTCCACTCTACCTAAATGACTCAGTATCATAAATGGGATTCTAGAGTATTTAGGATCTAATTTCATTTCCTCATATAACTCAAAACCTGTTTTATTAGGCATCTGTATTCCTGACAAAACTAAATCATAGTCATTTGTTTTAATCTTATTAAGTCCATCCAATCCGTCTATTGCTGCTTCAACCTCAATATCATCATCTAAACTTAACCTTTCAAAATAAATTTGTCTTGTTAATTCATCATCTTCAACTATTAAAACTTTATATTTATTTTCCATATAGTTTTAATTTAAGAATAATATATTTCTAATAATCTATTATATTTACTAACCCTTTCTGCCCTAGCTGGAGCTCCTGACTTCATATATCCAGATGACATACCTACAGCTAAGTCGGAGATAAAGGTGTCTATAGTATCTCCACTACGATGAGATATCATAGTAGTTAAATTATTATTATGAGCTAAATTAATAGCTTCTAAAGTCTCTGTCAATGTACCAATTTGATTTGGTTTAATTAAAACTGAATTACATAAATTTTCATCTATAGCTTTTTGTATTCTTTTGGTGTTAGTCACCAATAAATCATCTCCGACTATTCTAATATTTCCATTAATAGCCTGAGAGAGTTTTTGCCAGTTATTATAGTCGTCTTCGGAGAAAGGGTCTTCTATAGATACAATGGGATACTTTTGTATCCAGTTATTATAAATTATGGATAAATCTGAGCCTGAATATTGCTTTTTATCAAAAGTATATACTGAGAGATTATTATCAAAAAATTCTGTAGCAGCTACATCTAGAGCTAAGGCACAGTCTATCCCAGGCCTATAACCAGCTACTTTAATAGCCTCTACTAATAACTCTAGTCCAGCCTCATTACTATCTAGCCTTGGAGCAAATCCCCCTTCGTCTCCGACTGAGGTAATTTGTCCCTTTTGAGTTAATAGCTTTTTGAGAGCGTGATAAATTTCTGATCCAATTCTAATATTGTCTTCTATACTATCCCTAAGTGGCATAATCATATATTCTTGCACATCTAAACCTGAATCAGCATGTTTACCTCCATTTAATACATTAAACCCAATTTTAGGGAAATTTAAGTCTTGATTACTATTTACAATACCTAAATCCTGAATATATCTATATAATTCTTTTTTTTGAGACACAGCACTAGCTCTAGCTACTGCTAATGAAACTGCCAAAATAGCATTTGCTCCTAATTTTGATTTATTTTCTGTACCATCTAAATCTAATAAAACCTTATCGATATTCGCTTGTTTATAAGCATCCTGACCAATCAAAGCATCTTTGATGACAGTGTTTATATTATTGATCGCACCCAAAACACCAAGACCATGATATCGATTACGGTCTCCATCTCTAAGCTCTACAGCCTCGTGCGCCCCAGTAGAAGCTCCTGATGGGACATAAGCTATTGCCTTAGACCCGTCTTCTAACTCTACTGTGCTAGCAGTAGTAGGGTTGCCACGAGAATCTAAAATTTCATAACCTTTTATATTTTTAATTTTCATATTATTCTCTATAAATTATTTTATGTACTCTTTCTAATATCTCTCCATTTTTTTGTACAGATAACTCTAATCTATTTTCACCTTTTCTTAAATTTAATAATATTTTAAATTTACCATCTTCACTAATTGTAACCTTTTGTCCATTTAATGTCAAATTATTTGCCCTATTTAATTTCCCTACTAATTCATACTTTTCTTGATTATATATTTGATAATTTGGCATATTAGATATAACAAGAGCTGGCCTATATATAATTTGATATAACTGTAAAATTACATAGCCCACAATAATAGCAACTACAATAAAGGCTATACTAAATCTTAATATATTATGATTAATAACTACTTTAGGTATAGCACTTTTTTGTTTCTGTAAATCTAAATAAGATTCGTATTCTTTACTATATAATTCAACTAAATTTTTATATTTTAAGCCTAAGACATAGCTTATTTTACGAATAATTGGAATTGCATGATTTAATGTTTTGAAAACTTTATAATTACCTTTTTCTAGTGCAATGATATAATCTACGTCTGTAGATAATTTGTAAGCTAGTTGATCAATGTCTAATTTATACTTTAATCTATATTTAGATAGTATATACCCTAATGTAATCTTATCCTTTTTATTCATCTCCCACAGTGTGTTTATCTATCAGAACATCTCTTGGTTTTGATCCCTCAGCTGGACCTACAATACCAGCTTCTTCTAGCTCATCTAATAATCTAGCAGCCCTTGCATATCCTATTTTTAGTCTTCTTTGTAGAAGTGATGCGGAGCCTTTACCAGTTTGTAGAACCAAATCTTTCGCCTCTTCAAATAAAGTGTCCGTCCCCTCACCCCCAGCATATTCTACTCCTCCATCATAATAAATTTGTTTTGGTGAATCTGTTTCAGTAATAGAATTATCATATTCATTTTCACCTTGACTTTTCAACCATTTTACAACTGATTTAACCTCGTTTTCAGGCACAAATGGTCCTTGTATTCTCTGAGGTTTACCTAAATCACCACCCAAGAATAACATATCACCCATACCTAATAATTTCTCGGCTCCCATCATATCTAATACTGTTCTTGAATCAATTTGAGACGCTACTTGAAAACTAACTCTGGATGGCAAATTAGCTTTTATAAGACCTGTAATTACATCTGTTGACGGCCTCTGAGTTGCTAAAATCAAATGAATTCCGACCGCTCTAGCCATTTGAGCTATTCTAACAATAGACCCCTCTACTTCTTTTTTATGACTACTCATCAAATCTGCTAACTCATCAATTACTACAACTATAAAAGGCATTAATTCATACTCTTGCCCCTCCTCTGACTTAAGTGTTCCAGCTACAATTTTTTCATTATAGCTAAAGATATTACGCGCACCTACTTTAGCTAAAATTTCATATCGCCTTTCCATCTCACCAACACACCAGTTTAGAGCATTCATAGCTTTCTCTGGACTTACAATAGCTGGGGTCAAAAGATGTGGTATACCATTATAAGTAGATAACTCTACTCTTTTAGGATCAATAAATATAAATTTCAATTTAGAGGGGGGATTCTTGTATAACATGCTCAAAATCATAGCATTAAGACCCATAGATTTACCGGCTCCTGTAGCTCCTGCTATCAATAAATGTGGCATTTTTTCTAGAGGGAATACAATAACCTTATTCATAACATCACGACCTAAAGCTAATGGAAGATGATAATCGTTTTCATTAAACTCTTTAGACTCCATGATATCCCTCATTCTAACCGTAGCTCTTTTCGCATTTGGAGTCTCTACTCCTACAAAAGACATACCTGGAATTGGAGCTTCTATTCTAATTGACTGAGCTGCCATTGCTAGAGCCAAATCATTCTGTAGAGAAGTTATTCTAGATAATTTTATTCCATTAGAAGGCCTTAGCATAAATCTAGTTACAGATGGACCTACATCAATTTTTCCCATATCAACTTCGATTCCAAAGGTGGATAAAGTGCTTTTTATAATTTCAGAACTTTTTTTAGTATCTCCACTTTTAGGACCATCATCTGCTTTACCTTTCTCTAATAAATCTATGGTTGGCAAGCTAAACTGATTTTCTTTCATCCATTCTGGAGTCCTATTAATTATAGGCTTCGTATTATCTGTAGTGTTTTTATCATTAGAATCCTGATCAGATTCAGATTTTTGATTAAATATACGAGTATTTGCTACTTTCTGAGAGTCATCACTAGCACTGAGATTATCTTCACTACCTTCTTTATTAAATAGAGATTTTATCCATTCAGCTAAACCATCTATATGTATAGCTCTATTTAGAACAATAATCGAGGCTATAACCATCCCAGTTATAATAGCTATAAAACTACCCAATTCACCAAAAATATATTTTATCCCTTGATATATATAATACCCTAAATAGCCACCTCCTATACCATTTTTGGCATTAGTTAAAGCCTCTGCTGAATCATCAAATTGCAATAGTTGTAATAAACCTAATAATAATAAAAATAATATGATTAAAGAAAATAACCTAACATAATATAGTTCTGTTGAACTTTTAGGCTTGATAAGTAATTTTACACCTAAATATAATAATACAAAAGGCAATATAAACTTAGCTATCCCAAATAAAAAACTAAATCCTTTGTTAAGCCCATCCCCAAATACTCCTGCTGAAGAAAAGAAAGACAAAAAGCTAAGTATGGCAACTGAAACAATGATAACCCCTAAAATTGATCTTTGAGCTTCAGTTTTAATTGGAGACTTAGAGGTATTTTGTGTCTTTGCCATAATTATTGTTTAAATTTATTTTGTAAATCTAGAATCTCTAACTCAGTAACCTTACTATGTGCATTCATATCTTCAGATGTGTTAATAGGAATTAAATGAATATGAGTATGATTCACCTCTAGACCTTCTACTTTTATTGCTATTTTTTTAGCATTGGTGACTTCTTTTAATTTAAGTGCTATTTTTTTTACATACAACCATAACCTATTATAGTCACTATCATCTAAATCAAATATATAATCTACTTCTTGATAAGGTATTACCAATAAATGCCCAAGCTGAATTGGATTATTAGTATGAATTACAAAGAATTCACCATTATCGTCAAATATAAAACCTGGGACTTCTTTTAATCTAATTTTTGTAAAAATACTAGACATATGAAATTAAATCCTACTCTAATAATTTGAGTACAGAACTAACATGTCTCATCAACATAGCAGTATAGCTCCACTCATTATCATACCAAGCCATCACCTTAATTAAGTCCCCATCTACAACTTGAGTTAAATCTAGAGACACCAAACTACCATAATTAGATTTCAAAATATCTGTTGAGACTATAGGCTCATTTGTTACACCCAAGATACCATTCCACTTTTCTGACTGTGAGGCATTAGTCAAAATCTGATTAATTTCCTCTACTGTAGTATCTCTGGAGACTAACATAGTCAAATCAATCAAAGATCCAGCTACTACAGGTACCCTAATAGCAACCCCATCAAATTTACCAACTAAATCTGGAATAACTTTACTGACAGCTTTAGCAGCTCCCGTAGTAGATGGAGTAATATTCTGAGCCCCAGCTCTACCTCTTCTCAAGTCATTAATATCTGCCATACCATCCACAAGAGATTGTGTAGCTGTATAAGCATGCACGGTAGATAATAAAGCTTTTTCAATACCCAAAGCCTCATGGATAATAGAGGCTACTGGGTTGGTAGCATTAGTAGTACAAGAAGCATTGGAGCTAATTACTACATCCTTTAGAGACTCTTCATTGAGGGCTGGAGTAACCATCAATGTATCATCTTTGGTAGGAGCTGATATAACTACCCTCTTAGCACCTGCATTGATATGAGCTTGAGATTTTTCTGTACTAGTAAAAAATCCAGTGGATTCAATAACAACATCTATGCCTAAATTACCCCATGGCAAATTGTTTGGGTCTTTTTCTGAGCAAACTAGTATTTCTTGTTCATCGATTTTGATATATGGCTTACCTTCTCTTTCTATCACTGATACTGTCTGAGAAATTGTACCATATACAGAATCATACTTTACTAAGTAGGCTAAATTATGCACATCTCCTAAATCATTAACTGCCACTATTTCTAATTGATCACTATAAGGTGGTAAAAGAGAAATTTTTAAAACTGTTCTTCCAATTCTGCCAAAACCATTAATTGCTATTCTTTTTTTCATAATTATATATTTTTAATAATAGTACTTACTCTATAATATCACCTCTAGTTAAACTATTCAAGACAGCATTGGGTGGGAAAAAAACTCGATTCCAGGAAAGTCCTAATCCCACAAAAGCTTGTGGTGAAGCAAAAGGTCGCTTAGTATTATTTTCAACCCAATACACCGCTCCGTCATCTCTAATAATAGACCCCTCTTGAGGATATACTTCAGTATCATTCGGCATAGCATCTAATATATCTCGCCTAGTCTTCATTAGGTCATACCATCTATATCTTGTGAGATATGTATATGGGGTATTAAATGCCTTCTTTTTACCATTATCTATTAAATAAGCTCCTGTCCCTTCCGCATATACAACACTACCATTAGGAGGCTGATTTATATCAGATACTAAAGATCCTGTGGGATGATTATTTAGAACTGATTGAGATGGGAAATATATATTAGACCATTTATATCCCAAACCTAAAAACACTTCTGGAGAGGATATGGGTCTTTTCATGCCTTGTTCAATAACATAAACTTTATCTTTATCTGCGATCAAAATTCCTTCCCTCAGCGGCAATGCATCTCCTGTAGGAATAGAGTCAAAACTAGTTTGACTAATTACAACAATATCTTGCCAACGATAATAATAAGATAGGAATACAATGGGATCTATAATTGGTCTTTTGACGCCTTGTTTAACAATATAAACTCCTGAATTAGCTGTACGTATTAGTGAGCCATTTGGATAATTTCTACGTACCATAGCATTATTCATAGAAATTAACCTGCTACTTTGACTCGAACTATTAATCAAGTTGTGAGCATCATCTGGACTTAAATCACCATAATAGTCACGCCAAGATGCCAATACTCCAGATACAACAGCAGTAGCGATTGAAGTACCAGATCTATACTCTAAAATATTGTTCTGATTATAGCCTAAAATATTATCACCAGGAGCAACAACATCAACTCCTAAACCATAATTAGAGTAGCTAGGTCGATTACCTCTATTATCTATAGCCCCCACTCCTATAACCCAGTTTTTATTCCCATCATTGTTCAGTGGGGATATAGATGGACTCGTAATATTGCTACCACTATTACCAGCGGCAGCAACTACAATAATACCTCTCTGATATGCTTTCTCAATAATGTTATTTAAACTTGTATCATAGATACTAGAAGCTAAACTCAAATTAATAATAGAGGCATTCTGGTCAATAGCATACTGAATACCCTGAATTAAATTTGATAAATAACCAGAGCCATCAGCTTCTAAAACTTTAATAGGGAGTATGTCAACTTTGTCATTAATACCAGCTATACCTAATGAATTGTTAGATTTTGAAGAAATAATACTAGATATAAATGTACCATGTCCATTATCATCTGTAGCATTATTGGAATTATTTACAAAATTATATCCTGATATAATCTGACCCGATGTTTCAGGTATAACTGTGACACCTGTATCAATAATTGCGACTTTAGTATTACCTTTATTTAAATTAGATATTTTAGGATAAGCCAGATCAAAGCCTATATCTATACCAGAGACTCCGCTTTGCCCCAAAATTGATTGTCCTGTATTTTTGAGATACCATTGGGTATTATAATGAGTATCATTGGTGGCCAAATAAATTTTACGATCAGGAATAGATTTTATTACACATTTCTGATTAACTTGACTAGAATCAACTAAATACCAATCTTCAGCTAACTTTTCTTGATAATTATCAATTTCACAATTAGTATAAACTATTTTATCACTACTATTTGCTAAAGTTACACTAGGAATGACGAATAAAAATAATATTAGACTTATTTTAACTACTAGATGTTTCATTAGATTTTGCATATTTTGTTTTAATATTAATAATTTTATTTTCCATAATACTAAGATGCTCTTTACAGAACTTAGCTAATTCCATTCCCTTTTCAAATAATTCGACTCCTTTTTCTAACTCCAAAGCGTCATTATCTTCAAGTTCTTGAGTCAAATTTTCTAATTCAGTAAATGATTGTTTGAAAGATTTACTTATCTTTTTCATGTTCTTTATATAAATATTATACCCAATCAGATGATTGTCTAGTCAATAACTCAGTTCTATATCGTTTATTTGCTAACAACTCAACTGAGACTCTTTCCATCCTGGAAGATTGAGAGCCCTTTACTAAAATAATATCATCTGAGGTTATAAAGTCAACTATTTGAGAAGCTGCTTCCTCTGAGTCACTGAACCAATGATATAACCCCTTTGGATTATGCTTATGGAAAGCTAATAAAATTTCCTTTGTTTCCTCTCCCACACCAATACAAACATCTACGATCTCTGCAGCTAAAACTCCGATATCTTGATGAATAGACTTAGATTCATCCCCTAATTCTTTCATTTCTCCCAAGATAGCGACCTTCCTAGCCCCTTTAATTTTTAGCCTATCTAAGGTATCCAAAGCCATAGCCATAGCTGCAGGAGCAGAATTATATGTATCATCTAACAATATAGTGTCTTTAATACCCTCTAAACACCTTAACCTACCCTTTACTGGTACAACTTTAGTTATCTTCTGAGATATATCTACAAGATTCATTCCATCTATGAGACCTAGAGCAATTGCTGGCAACAAAGAAGTGACCTGATGCTTCCCTAATACATAATCTACTTTAAATGGTATACTACTACCTTTATAAGCTACTTTAAAATTACCTTTAGGAACAATACTACTATAATAATTAGCCCATTGATCTTCTGTATTAACTATATCAATAGCAACTTTGAAATCTGAAGCCTTAATATTAACATCTCCAAAACCAAAGGTAATCACATTATCTCTTTTGCGATAAATTGACTTCAAGACGACATCATCCCCTTCTATAATTAAAGTTCCATCCTTTTTTAATGCCCTTAAAATCTTGGCGTCTTCATTAATCAACTCTTTTTTGTCTTTAAATTGAGATAAATGTACTGGATGATCACCTATAAATCCAAATACAACAACATCAAATTCCAAAAAATCATTAATAAACTCATCCATATCACCTGGGGTATCGACTCCAATTTCCATAACCCATATAGGGGCAAATTCACTGTCTCCAAATATAGATTTAGATATTGCTGAAAATAGTATTCTAAACCAAGTAAATATATTCTTCCCAGGATATTTTTCTCCTATAAAAGATAGAGTCACACCAAATGGAGTGTTGTAGTTTTCTATATTAGTTCCAACTGGAGTAAAATTTTCTAAGAATGATACAATATTAAATCTAGTACTTGTCTTTCCGACATTCCCAACTACACCTATGATAGTTGGATTATACCTTTTCATTAACTGTTTGCTACTATACTTTAAAACTCTATATATTATTGATTTCATATCTACATTTATTAAATTGGTCTATCTGGTGCTATAGAAAAGTAGTTTAACAAGAATTCATTTAACCCTTTTACTTTGGGTACAACTGAGCTATCGGAAAATCTTGCCCCTTGTGGACTATCTAGGGATATAAGTAAAGTATACTTTGGATTTTCTAAAGTAGCAAATTCTATAAAAGATTGATAGGTTGGGCCTCCATTTTTAACATATTCTCCATTGACTGCAATTTGTCCTGTTCCAGTTTTTCCACCTATACTATATCCTTTTACTGAAGCTGATTTACCAGACCCTTTATCAACAACATCTACTAACATCTTGGCTAATGTATTAGATGTTGCTTCAGACATTGACTGCCCCTGTATCTCTGGTTCAAATGTCTGCATCTCACCATCTGAGTTTTGTATTGATTTAACTATTCTTGGTTTCATAATCTTACCCCCATTGATGATACTATTGAAAGATGTCAACATTCTAATTGGTGTCATAGAGATTCCTTGTCCATAAGAAGCATTAGCATAATTAATTTCTCTTGCATCTCTAGCTTGCTTGGTTAAATTAGAAATATTATTATTCACCTCTCCTGGTAAATCAATACCTGTTTTATTACCTATTTGAAACTTATCCTTAATACCAGTAATAAAATCTTCTCTCCCTAACTTTCTCTGAATAAATATCATACCTAGATTCAAAGAGTTTTCTAAAGCATAATTCATAGTTTGAGTTCCATAAGCTTTATCCGACCAATTAGCAACTTCAAAACCATTAATCAATTCACTACCCCTATCATCATAAGTGGTATTAGGCGTAATAACTCCTTTATCTAATCCAATACCAACTGTAATAGGTTTAAAAATAGACCCTTGTTCATATAAACTAGAAACAACTGGATTCTGAAAAACACTTATATCCTCAACCTCACCATATGAATTATTATCAAAAGTCGGATTAGAAGCCATAGCAAATATATCACCTGTTTTAGGGTCCATGATAGCTCCTAGAGCAACTTTAGATTTATATTCAGTAGCTAATTCAGCTAATACCTCTTCTAATTTAAACTGTAAAGTGTGATCAATTGTAAGAGTTATATTAGAGCCATTTACTGGATCTTTTTTTTCTTGATCTGTATTTGCCAACCAAATACCTCTTCTATCTTTAGCCTCAACCTTAGCAAATCCATCTTCACCCCTTAACTGAGCATCATAATATTGCTCTACTCCATACTGACCACTATTAGTACTCTTGGAAAGAAAACCTATTATTTGCGAACCGAGTGACTTCTCTGGATATGACCGAGCTAATTTTTTTTCTAAAATCAAACCCTTTAAATTCTTATCTTTAATTGATTCTACAATATTTGCTGGAACATCTTTTGCAAAAATATAATACTTATTATTTATATTATTAAATTCATTATCTATAGTATCTTTATCTAAATCTGGGAAATTTGTATATATAAAGTCTTTAATCTGAGATTTATTTGCCTCACTATTGGAAGCAATCATATTTGCATCAATACCCAAATCGTAGGTAACCAAATTAATAGCTACAGGAAAGCTATCTCCAGACTTTATATTTTGAAAATATATATTTCCCCTATCACCAAATAATTTAACCTGACTTTGATGCTGTTTATCAGCCTTAGCCTTATATTGTTCATATTCTAAAATCTGAACTTGAAACACCCTAATAATAATACCTATAAATAGCGTAGCTATTACTATACGAAAGACACCAAACCTCCACCCTATTTTATTATTCTTAGAATCTACAACAGCTTTCCTTATCCCACGAGATGACATACTTTATTTCTTCACTAAAGCCCCATTTTTATCAAGATATATAAACTCTGACTTTTCCATATTTGCTATATCTGGGCTAGATGTCACTTCCCCAATTGAATTATACTGAGCAACTCTTGTATTTAGTTCAATATAGTTTTGTTTTGCTTCAACTAAGTTTTGTTTTTCATCAGCTAACATATAACTCAGTAACCATAAATTATTAGTTTCAGAAATATATACTATACCTAATAACAGAGATATAACTAATAAAGTGTGAGTTGGTTTTATGTTCATATATTTTAAATTTTTTCAATAATACGTAACTTAGCAGAACGAGATCTTGGATTTGCAATTAACTCTAACTCTGATGGCATGATGGGCTTTTTGGTTAAAATATTTACAAAACCTTGTAATTTCCAATCCCTAAAGGTATTTTTAACTATTCTATCCTCCCCTGAATGAAAAGACACAATAGCTAATCTACCTGAAGAATTTAGTAAATTTAAAGCTGAAGATAATAAAGCATTCAATGCACCAATTTCATCATTAACCTCCATTCTCAAAGCCTGAAATACTCTAGTTGCGGGATGAATGGATTTTTTAGCAAATTTACTAGGAACAATAGATAGAATAATATCCACTAATTGAGTTGTAGTTTTAATAGATTGTTTCTTTCTATTTTCAACAATTACTCTAGCAATTCTACCAGCAAAAGGCTCATCGCCCAAAGTTCTAAATAACATTGCCAACTCATCTTGAGAATAAGTATTTACAACCTCCTCAGCAGTCAATCCATCAGAAGTATTATCAAATCTCATATCTAAAGGAGCTTCCTCCTTAAAACTAAAACCCCTAGATATATCGTCCAACTCCATAGAAGACAAACCTAAATCTGCTACGATACCATCTAAAGACTGAATTCTCAACTCAGCCAAAACCTGCTCAAGAAATCTAAAGTTACTATGTTTAAGAATAATTTTACCTGAAGTAATATTAGAATAGAGTCGATTCTCTACTATATCTAAAGCATGTTTATCAGCATCAATCCCAATCACCCGACCAGAACCAAGCTGATCTGCAATAAACTCAGTATACCCACCAAAACCAACAGTAGCATCTACATATACACCATTTTCACGGATAGCCAAACCTTTTACCGCTTCATTCATCAAAACTGGAATATGCTTTAAATCTTCCATAATTATACTCCTAAATCTGCTAATTGTTCTGCGATCTCACCAGACTCTGCCTCAGTTTTATCTTTATATTGCTGCCATGCTAATTCATCCCAAATTTCTAATCTATCAAAAAGACCAGTAATAACAACCTTTTTACCCAACTTAGCATAATTTCTAAGGTAATCTGGCAAAACAATTCTACCCTGTTTATCCAAAGAAACATCCATAGCCCCAGCCAACATCAATCGGCTAAAAGCTCTATTATTGTTACTGCTAATAGGCAGCTTACTTAATTTAGTAGCTAATTCTTTCCAAGACTCATAAGTATATACCCAGAGACAATTATCTAAACCTTTAGTGACAACAAGACCAGCTTTCAAATCTTCTTGAAACTTCTTAGGAACAGCAAGCCTTCCTTTATCATCAATACTGTGATTATACTCACCTATAAACATATTTTATTCACCATTTATTTCCATTTTTTACCACTTTATACCATTATAAACTTATTCTGAACCATTGTCAAATAAATTTATCCACATTTGATAAAACAAAAAAACCCAATAAGGGCTATGATTTATAAGAATTAAATTTTAATAAATAAGAAAATATTTCTCTATATCTATAATAAAACCATAAATAGCTTTATTATAGATATAGAGTGCAATACTAAAGTTAGTGAAATTTTTAACGCATTATACATCTAAATCCAGTATCACCCACTCCGGATTGAGAGTCATATTGGAGATTAAGAGAAAACACACCTCCACCTCCTGAGTAAAGAATATTCTGAACAGAAGATCCACGAGCAAAAACAGAAGTACCTCCAGTTAAATCCGATGCTATATAAGAACCTACATTATTAGAGTTATTCCATGAACTATTACTAGGTTTAAGTAAGTCATAACTTAGCGAACCCAAATTATTAACAGATGACCATTCTTGCCAATCTTGGAAAGAAGGATCTCCTGAAGAATTTTTAGGCTTATTAGAACCTGTTATAGTATTATTTGTCCACTCTGCGACATTACCACTTAAATCCCAAACAACCTCTCCATTGCTCAAAAAGTGAGTTCTTTTCTCTGCACTGAAGCCACTATTACCCGTACTATTATAGGGGTCATTATCTGTACTAGCTCCTAGGAAGTCACTTGGATTCCAATCACTATGCCCCCTATACAGACCTCCAGTACCTATAGCTGTAGACGCAGCTGTCCCCGTCGTCCAATTACTTAATTGTCCTTCTAAATTTCGCGCCATAGTCATCCATTCAGCATTATTAATCAGACTATAACCTGCTCCATTTAAACTACATGCCGTAACGGCTTCACTTTGAGTTATACCGGTTACTGGAGAACCAGCCGCCTGAGTAGTAGCAGCAACTGTATTTGATCCTGTTTTAGCCTCATACTTCATTACACAGAAATCTGTAACTCCATACATACTATTACCTGGGACTGGTATATATCCTGTTGGACAGGTTTTTGTTGTTGTTGCTGGGTCTATGTAGGTTTGGGTTCCTGCATTATTCTTATATACTAATCTTCCTAGCACTAGTTGTTGCGTAGCTGTAGGGACCAATGTCCCAGCTGCAATTTGAGCCTGAATCAACTCATCTACACCTGGATTTATAACTATAACTTGTCCTAATTCAGAGTCAGGAGCTATAACACTAATTCCATTATTTTCTGAGTTTACACGTACTTTATACCATCCCCCTATAGGGTCAGATGGAATTGCTGCCAAATAATCTGGAACCAAGACTCTTAGATCAGCCTCCCCTGTACAATCTGTTACTGTACTTCCACTTTCTTCTGAATTAGTTTTACATATATTTTTAGATGTTGTTGTGATAGTTACTGGATAATCTTCATTATCTATTAAGTATTGTTCTAAAGCTTTATATATCGTATTTATATCTGACTTTCTTTGCAAATTCCTTGCTTGTGCTATTTGTTTATTTGGATTTATTGCTACCAATACTATTGCTGCTAATATCCCTATTGCTGCTATTACTAATAATATCTCTAATAAAGTAAATCCCCTTTTTTTATTTATTTTATATTTCATAAATATATACTTTCAGTTATTCTAATAGTATCACTCTATTTGTTTTTGTCAAGTTATAAACAATTCACATTAGACAATTAACTTAATATTTCAAAATATGTTATAATATAAAAATATGAAATCTAATTTAATTATTTATTGGGCTAGAAGAGACTTAAGGCTAGAAGATAATTCTGCTCTATTTTTTGCTGTAAACAGATCTCGAGAGACTGGCTCTATGTTTGCACCTATTTTTATCTTAGAGGATTATATGATAGAAGCAAAACCAGAATCACAATTTGGATATCCTCAGAGATATTTGCTATCAAGAGCTATCCCTAAATTTACTAAGCAGTTCCCATACTTTCATCTCATTAAAGGGAAAGCTGCTCGCTCAATTATTGAATTATCTCAAATTTATAATATTGAAATTTTTGTAAATCAAGATATATATCCTGACTTTGATATTCAAATCAAAAAAATTAAAGAAGCTGGAATTAAGGTTAGTATATTTGCCGACAGATTAAGTGTTGGACCTGATACTAGAAGCCAAAATGGAAGCCTCTATACTGTGTTTACCCCTTTTAAAAAATCTGTTTGGCAAGAGTTTCTAAATATAAAAACTCTACCAAGGCCCGACTTAGAGAATATAAATTATGTAAAAACTCCTCTTCTTGAGTCTTGGGTATATGTTAATGCTAACACCAAAACTATTGAATCCTTATTTAATACTAAGAGAGAATTAAAAATTCTAGATACAATTTATGATTTAGACCAATATTTTGATATCCCAGATTTATCTAATTGGTATACATCTGAGACTGAAGCTTTAGATAGTTTTCAAAATTACCTTATCTCTGGAAGATTAGAGAATTATAGCCTTAATCGAAATAGTCTAGAGCTAGATATAATAGATAATGGGCAAACTTCCAAAATGAGCTTAGCCTTAGCTTGGGGATTTGTCTCAGCCAGAAAACTCAAGGCTGAAATTACCAAATATCTAAACTTGAGTTTTGAAGAACTAACTGTAGACAATAAAACTCATCTTGGAGCAATTACCTATATCTCTGAACTAATTTGGAGAGAATTCTATGCTTATTTACTGTATCATCAACCAGATTTATTAAATTTAGAATTTCAAGCTCAATATAGACAAACTATAGACTGGGTTCAAGGTAAAATTGCTCAGGATAGATTCTTAGCTTGGATGACGGGGCGAACTGGATACAGCATTGTAGATGCTTCTATGAAGCAATTGGCTCAGACTGGCTGGATGCATAATCGTTCAAGAATGATTGTAGCTAGTGTATTATCTAAAAATCTAGGGATTGATTGGAGATGGGGCCAGGAATATTTTCGAGCCAGCTTAATTGATCTAGATGAGCCATCTAACAATGGAGGCTGGCAATGGGGTGCTTCAGTGGGAGCTGACCCAAAGCCAATTAGAATTTTTAACCCTTATTTACAAGCTGAAAATTATGATACAAAAAGCTTATATCAGGACAAATGGCTAGATAAAAATTATTATAATACAGTACTAAAACCTATTATCCCACATCCCCAAGCCAGACAAGAAGCAATTATTCGCTATAAACAAGCTAAGGAAATTTATTTAGCTAATAGAGATTCAAAAATTTAATATTATTAGAAGTAGCACTTGCCTTGAATAGGATCTATATCTAGATCTCCCTAACCTATTTCTATATTTAGAGAGTACTCCCCCTGCACACCTAGAGTAACTATGCCTGATAATTCCAAAATTGATAAGGTTGCCATCAAATCCATGACCTCTTGTTTTGTAAGACTAGCCAATTCATCTATTTTGAGGGGGCTTTGGACTAAATATTGTAATATCTCTCTTTGTTCTGACTCAAACTGACTTAAATCTAATTGTCTACGAACAACCTCTAATCCAAATACATTTAATATATCTTCTACTTGAGTAACAAGATACGCACCTTGTTTAATCAACTGATTTGTCCCTTCACTATTTTTGACATCTATATTACCAGGAATAGCAAAGACATCTCGATTTTGCTCTAGAGCATATTTAACAGTAGTCATAGTCCCACTTTTGATAGGGGCTTCTATAATTAGTATACCTCTTGCAATACCGCTAACTATACGGTTTCTCAAGACAAAATTTTCTCGGCGAGGCTTACTTCTCGGAGGAAATTCACTAATTATAGCCCCTCCGCTAGCAATAATAGCATTAGCTAAGGATTGATTAGTTTTGGGATATAGAGCTTCTGGAGATATACCACCGCCAAGTACGGCAATAGTTTTACTTCTACCATCAAGACAACCTCTATGAGCTATACTATCTACACCCAGAGCCAGTCCACTAATAATAGGGATGCCAGACTCTGACAATTCCCTACTAAATTTTTCAGCCACTCTAGCACCATAAGGAGTATATTTACGAGTACCAACTATAGCCAGAGCATTTTCTAATCCACTAATATCTCCTTTAACATATAGAATTGTAGGTGGTGTGGCAATTTCCAATAAAGCTTGTGGATAACTTATATCTTGTCTAGTTAAAATTTGGATATTTGCTTTAGTGAGATATTCCAATTCTTTCTCCAAAAATTGAACTCGATTAAGATTACTAAAATCTTTATACCAATCTAATTTCACTCTACTACCAAGAATTATCTCAAATTCTGATAGAGTACCTTTCAACCAGAGTCGATTGGCTCCAGCCCGCTCAATTTTAGCAAGTGACTTTGCCCCAATTTGAGGGATAGTATTAAAGCAGTGTAGACTGAGAGTATTTGTATCCATCATTTTGATATTATTGATATTATTGATATTAGTGCCTGTATATATTATACTATTTTAATTATATAATTGATATATGAAATTAGATTTAGAAGCACAGATATTAGAAGCCAGTCAAGTCATCCAAAATGGTGGTTTAGTGGCATTTCCTACTGAAACTGTTTATGGTTTGGGAGCTAATGCTTTCAATACTGAGGCGATTGCTAAAATTTTCAAGATTAAAAAACGCCCAGCTGACAATCCCCTAATAGTTCATATCAGCTCTATTAATATGTTACCTCAATTAGTATCCAGTATATCAGAGACTAATAAAAAGTTAATAGAAAATTTTTGGCCTGGACCTTTAGCTATTGTCTTCCCAAAATCTAAACTCATACCAGATATTGTAACGGCTGGCCTCAATACTGTGGTAATTAGATTTCCTAGTAACCCCATTGCCCAGCAGTTTATAAACAAGTGTGATTTGCCTATAGCTGCACCTTCAGTCAACCCTTCTGGCAAACCCAGCTCCACAAAACCTGAGCATATCCAAGATTATTTTGAAAATAATATATTTGTAATTAAAGGTGAAAAAAGTGAAATTGGGCTCGAATCAACAGTCATTAATACACTAAATAAAACTCCCGTCATTCTCAGACAAGGTGCAATAACTCAAGATCAAATTGAAAAAGTTTTAGAGACAAAAGTAAGTTTAGCTCAAAAAGAGACTAAGGTTCAATCCCCAGGGATGAAGTATAGACATTATGCCCCTGAAGCAAAGTTAGAATTGGTATCCTTGGGAGACAACTTTATATCTAGAATAGAGAATCACCTCAAAAAAGGACACAAAGTAGGAGCCTTAGTCTCCAGTGAAATATATCAAAATTTACCTCAAGGGGTATTAAGTTTCAATCTTGGCTCAAAAGAGAATTATGAGTTGATCTCAACTAATCTCTATGATGGATTACATTATTTTGATTCACAAAAAATAGATATTATACTAGCTGAGAGCTTTCAACCTCAAGGTTTAGGATTAGCCATTATGGACAGATTAAAAAGAGCAGCAGAATAAAAATCTATAAAGAATAGATAGTTTGAAGGAGTTTTTCTGAATATTCCTTTAACTCATGTTCAGATTTTATATCGTAATTTATAGGATGTCCAACTTTGAAAGTCATTTCCCAAATTGGAATATATTTAGACCTTTTAATATAATTAATATAAATCGGGAGTACTGGAGCTTGAGATTGCCAAATCAAATACCCAACACCTCTTTTGGCATCTCCTCTATGATCTCGATGTTTTTGCATTTTACCTTCAGGGAATATACTTACCAACTTACCTTGTCTTAAGACATCTACCATTGGATCTAATATTTCTACCCCCTTACCTTTTTCTACAGGGAAACATCTCATCTTTCTTAGGTACCAACCAAGAACTGGAATTTCAAAAAAGCTAGCTCCTGTCACTATTCGCATATCCACCATCCTCTCCCGATTCATTTTAGCAAGATAATACCAGATCCAAACACCATCCAATCTTCCTCTATGATTAGAGGCTAAAATTAATGGACCTTGAATATTCTTTAAGTTCATTAAACCCTGAATATTCTCAGCCCTGACAAATACTCTCATAATTGTATGAAATACCCAAAAAGTAAGCCAATACAATATATTATACATAATATAAAATTAGTAATTATGATTTACTTATACCACAATTACTAACTTTTGTCAACTATTAACATCTATTGACTGTAAACTTACTTAGAGTTTCTATCCACAATTTCAGTCCATTTCTTCTGCAATACAGATTTCAGAGTAACAATTTGTTCTTGGGTCATAGGATCTAGTTTTTTATATTCATTTACTACAGCCTCAACAATTTGATCGTACTTAGATTTACTAATATCTTCAATATCATTAATTCTTCTTGCAATATCCTTACTAGTAGCTCTGTAAGCTTTTTTTAAATCTTGTCTTACTTGTTTGCCTGACTTAGGAGCTAATAAAACACCTAATACTCCACCAATGGCTAACCCTAGCATTAAAGTTTTGAATAATCTTTTTTTACTCATATTTTTATAATTTTATTCTTATATAATTCTTTTTTTCTTCTTGGGACTAGACACCTTAGATAAAGCCTTACCTAAATCATCATCTACTTCATCCAAGTTCTTATCCACAGAAGAATTATTAGACAAGTTTTTAATCAAGTTAATAATTTCAGGGATAAACCTAACTACAGAAGAAATATTAGACAATGAATTAAATTTATCTTTCAAACTCTCTGCAGTCTGTATAGTAATATGACCTAATTCTGTAAACTTATTTATAAGTTTATAAACAGAATCTACACTCCTTTTAATATTCCAAACAATCAATATAACAGTGAATAGTAGAAATGCTACTTCTAGTAATAAGACAATATATATTCCTAAAATAATTTGTTCTGTAATCATATTTTTATTTATATACTATAGTATTTAGATTAACATATATTCTAGGCTTGTCAATATAAATTATAATTTGACTATATAACTATTTTAGTAGTATAATTAACTTAAGATTAGAATATACAAATCCAATGTTAAAAAACCTATTTACAAATAAAAAACTAATCTACATATCTATTATCATCTTATGTATTGGAGTTGTGTCTATAATTATCTATGTATTAACTAGACCTGATAAGGATAAATCTACTTCAACCAACTTATCCACAATTGAAAAAGGTTTAGAGCCTATCAAAATTTGGCACAAAACCAAAGACGGACAAGAACAGGAAGTAAATTTTACAAAAATAGGAGCTGAGATCTTAGCTAGTTCATTAATATCTGACAAACCATTGATAGAAGAAATTCAAAATAACACTCAAGATATTGGAATCAGTCGTATAGAATTACCCCTTTTACCAGAAGAAAATATAAATGTATTATCCCTGGAAAAGCTTAATAAGAATTCTATTGACAATTATCTAACTAATTTATACAATATATTTAGAGAGAATTCTATTCAACCAAATATAAATCAATTAACAGAAGATGCACTCAATAGCAGAACCCAAGATATACAAAATCTGCTTAATAAAAATAAAGATTTATATTACTCCCTATTCATAATAGAAGTGCCTCCTGATGCTCTGCAATTACATAAAGCTTATATCAGAATAGCTCAAGTACAAAATGGCTTTTTGTTAGGGCTATTAGATGCAAGCTCAGATCCTCTAAAGTTAGATATAAATAATAAATTAACAATATCTATACTAAAAACACTAGACACAACAATCAAGCAAGAATTGCAGACTTTAAGACAAAAATATAATCTTATTTACCAAAAACCATAATATATGAATTATATTATTCAAAATAAAAAAAATATCGAAAGTTTATGCATAGTATCTTTGCTTTTATTTTTATTCATTTTTCCCAATATAACACTTGCCGATAATCTATACGGGCAGACCTGCGGCAACACAACCTGTAGGCAAGACGAGGTTTGTCAAAAACAGTATCGTGGCGTATTACCAATAGGTTCTCAGAATACTGGTAGTGCTACCTATACTTGTGTCAAACCACAGGCTATAGAGGCTCCAGCAAGTCCATATAAAGGGATTGAGGGCTGTGCCCCCAATACTAGTAGTGGGTCTGGTTTATTTGGCTCTATTACAGGTGGTCTAGGTAGTGGATTTAATGGAATTATAGGTAGTACATTGAATAGTACTTTAAATAATGTTACTGGTAACTTCTTAGGGAATTTGGTATCACCATTTGGTGTAGATTTATCTGGAACTATTACTGGAGCTCTACAAGATCCAATAGGACAATTTACTGGTAATTTTACAGATTTGGTAGGATTAGACAATTTATTAGCAGAATGTAATTATAATAATATAAATGGAGTCATTGATACTCGTCGTCTTATAGCTCCACTACCAGTAGACTTATTTAATCCTCTACCTTTACCAGTAAATGTCACCTCCCCTACTCCATTGCCTGTAGTAGTAGTAGATGATTTAGCCCTATATCAGCAGAAAGAATTGATAGATGCACCTCTAGCAGCCCAACAAAAAGCTAAGACTATAGCCACAGTGAGTGATACATTTAGATATGAAATCAGTTCTAGAAACTTAATACCTGATAATTATTTTGCTATACAAAGTCTAGGAATACAATTTGGAGCACTAGACCCTGAAACTGGGGTTATAGCAAAAGATGCTATTGAAACATATGGTAATTATGCTAATTTCTCATTAGATAAAAATAATGAACTGACTCAATACTTTAAAAATTTACAAGACCCTACTAAAAGTCAGTTGCCAAAAGAAACCTTCACTGAAAAATGTGGAAATATAAAGGTTGAGGAAGCTACAACATTAGAATGTCAGTTATTAGGAATGCAGACTAATAATAATGCTAATGACATTTCAGTAAATATAGCCTACGATGCTCAGAGAAAATCTACATTAGCTGGAGAATTACTAGATAAAGAACTTAGAGATGGGAATGGATATTTTGCTAAATCTGATGGAGAAAATCTATTTACAAAAAAAATTCAGACTCCAGGTAATAATGTAGCATCACTCTCAGAAAAAGTTGCAGAAGCCACTATAGACCAAGCGATTGTAGCTTCTGGGGACAATTGTTTTGAAGCTATTCCTAAGAACATTCTAGATGGAACACTAAAACCAGTATTAACCCAAGGACTATATGGAGTAAACAACACCCTAGCCTCAGTACTTAATAATGTAAAATCTGATCCGATTAATTCTCTACAAAACCCTCAAAACTTTGCTAATCAGTTACAAGCTGGAGTAACAGGAGCTATCCCTGACCCAAATAGATTCTTTAGATCTCTACAAGATTCATTAGTACAAAATGTTACTAGCGGACTATCCTGTGAGTTAAACAAACAAATATCAGGATTATTAAATGGAATTATAGGAAATGTCACCTTACCAGGTATTGGGAATGTAAGTGGAGCAATCACTAATGCAGCAACAGGGGTGGTTAATAATGCAGTAAGTGGAGCAGTTAATAATATAATAAGATAATTTATTATGGATTGGATATTTAAATTAATTGGAGGAATTGTAGAGAATCCCATTGCTGGTAGCGTAAAATGGATAGCTGGAGCATTAAAAGATGTATTGATTACTATATTTAAAAATACAATTATTCCTCTACTTAATAATGTAATGGCATATCAAAACTTCTTTAGCGAAGGGGTTAATAATGGCTGGGATATTGTGAGAAATTTTTCTAATCTTTTCTTTGCTTTAGCTTTATTATTAATTGCCATATCAACCGTACTTAATATTGGAGCTCTAGATAATTACACTGCTAAGAGAATGTTACCTAATTTTATATTTGTAGCTTTGTTTATTAACTTTAGTAAAGCTATAGTAGGTTTATTAATAGATATTAGCCAGATAATAATGATATCTTTTTATAATTCCTTTGGACCTAGTATGACAGATGTTATAGGTAATGCTGCAAAAATAGCAGAAGCTGCTGCTGAATCAAATACTGAAGATCTTACTATCAATATATTTACTATAGTAATAGTTGCACTTTTAGCCTTTGTATTATTATGGACAGCATTAATTTTGGCAATGAGAATAGTAACATTATGGTTTGTCATTATGCTATCTCCTTTAGCTTTTATGTCATCTTTGATCCCAGGGCTTAGGAATATTAATAGTGAATGGACTAAAAGTCTACAAGAGGCACTTATAACTGGGCCTACACTTATGTTTTTATTATACCTAGGATTTGCTGTAATGAGTCAAGGTATTTCAGCTAATACAACTACAACTGGAGATAATTTAGTTAATAATGGAAATCTTATCAATTATGTATTAGTAGTAGGATTAATATGGTTTGCTAATACTACAGCAAGTAAAGCTGCACAATCCGCCCCACCAATGCTAAAAAATGCAGTCGGAGTAGCTGGTACAGTTGCGACCTTTGGGCTTGGAGCTTATGTCGGAGCTGGAGGGTATAATACCAATCAGTTGAGGAAAAAGACCCTTGAACTAGGAGATAAAGGTATCGGTGGAGCTACTAGAACTATTCAAGCCGGAAGTCTTGGAAATGTAAAGCTAAACAGTCGCTATGAATCTTTTAAAAAAGATATGGTAGCCCGAAATGATGCTGGAATAGGTGTATTTAGAGGTCTTGGGCAACAATTTAGTAAAGCAGGGCAAGAAGAACAACAAAAAGATTTTGAAACTCAATATGCTACAGATTTAGCAGTTCAAGGAAAACTAGATGACCCAGCTAATGAAAGGTATAAAAAAATATTTAATGCTGACTTAGCAAAAGAAACTAAAGAGTTAGATGAAAGTGGGCTAAGTTTAGTAGAATTAAGAAAACAATTATACAAATCTATTCAGGAAGATAATCTAAAAATGCAACAAGCTACTTTATTACAAATAACAAAATTAGGGGAAATAGGGAAACTTTTTGAAGATGATCCTAATAGTGACATTAATGAAAATACTTTCTTTACAAATATAGCAAAAAATAATGCTACTGAAGGAGAGATGGCTGATGCTTTAGTAGAAAAAATCAAACCTAAGAATGCTGGCAATGCTTATGTAAAATCTTCTATTGCAAGAGACTTCCGTACAAGATTAAAAAGAGTTGGAGCTGATAAAAAAGGACAAGCTGGTTTTGTAGCTAACATAGAAACATCTGGTGCAGCTACAGTTGGAGCTGGAAGTGTAATAAATAAGGGATTGGTAACTGCTATTGATGAAATCAATAAAAACCCTAATTTATTTAGAGAAAGAGATGGAGTTGCTGGAGCATGGACTATAGATCCTAATACTCGTAAACCTAAATTTAATGCAAACCGTAATGATATTCTAGCACTTATTGCAAAAGAGAGTAGCTTATCTACTTTAATGGAGCCTAAAACATGGCAAAAACTTAATCCTACTTCAAAAGCTGAGTTCTTTCAAGTTGTAGATGCTGAAATAAGAGCTAATCCAACAGGACCAAATATTCAAAAATATCAGGCTGCAAAGCAAGGCTTAACTAACTAATCCCTCCTATGACCCTATCCGAAATACAAGAAGAATCCAAGATATTGATAAGCTCAGATAATGTGCCTGGATCTCTTGAATTTGCTGAGAAATTAGAAAAGTCTCTGTTTGATAATAATATTAGAGAGGTAAACCCTAATGTATATCGGGAATTATCTAAAATTATTTTCCAACTTTATGTGACGGCTATTCCCAATTTAGATGATGAATTATTATTCAATATTATATCTTTTAATCTAATTGAGGCTTTGACTCCTATGTGGCCTTCCGAGAGGGATTTGGCCTCTCGTATTGAGAGTAAATATTCTATTTATCCTATTGAGCTAATTAAAGAGATGATGCGAAAAGATTTATTGAGTTTAGTTGAGAAAAATAATCAACAAATTGGGACTGTCACATTACATCTATCTCAAGATAATCCTCAGGCCAAACCTACTATTGCTAATTGGATTGAATATTATGATAGAGCTACTGGTATGAATTCTACTGATAATTTTGCTAAATCTAAATTTATTAGTGGAGATACTGTGGTACAAACTTTGAGTCCAGCTGAAAAAGAGGCTCTTAGAAAAGTTTTGTCCTTCTATGACTATTTACAAACTGATGAAACTGTATTGTATCAAGACTTATATAATGATGACATTCCAAATAATAATACCAAGACCGAACCTAGTCTAGATAATATTCAGTCAAATAATCTTACAACCAATAATCCTACTATTACACTAACTCCTCCACCTACTACTAAATATAGTAATACTCCTACCACTAATGGAGTTATGAATAATACCCCTCAATTTAGTCCAAAGCCTATCCCTCGTATACCTGTACCTACCAAAAACTCTGCTCCTATAATATTGACTGCTAAACCTGTACCTATTCCTAAAAAT
>Ga0209972_10000089_pt1 | contig 84117 bp, 82 predicted proteins | sample NOAtaG_7_FD_187302 | JGI IMG/M metagenome (GOLD analysis project Ga0209972, IMG submission 187302) | Freshwater lake microbial communities from Lake Erie, under a cyanobacterial bloom - NOAA_Erie_Diel1S_2200h metaG (SPAdes) (version 2) | ecosystem: Environmental > Aquatic > Freshwater > Lake ... | reverse complement strand
TTATAGTAGTTAGGATGTGTTTATCTATTTTTAATTGTAAAATTTAAAATAGTAAGTAGGTAAAATTCTCTTGATAAATCTAGTTCTAGTGAAAATAAGTCTAAACTAGATATTCTCAATCTTATCATCAACTTATCCCACTGCTTTCTTGAGTTGCTCCAGTTATTTCTTAGTTTCATACTATAAGCTTAATAACATATCAATTAATTCTTGTTGTGGGAACATATCTACTTTACCTCTTAATACATTTGTATGAGAATACATTCCTGGAACTTTCTCTGCTCTAGCTGGATCAAATACATCAAATCCATCAGCACCTTTAGCTCTAACATATTCTATTAAACCTACTCTAGGATCAATATCATATTTCTCAGATACAAATAAAATCCACTGTTTTAATGTTTCTATTTGAGCATCTGAATACTTATGCCAGAATTGAAATCCACGGAAAGGTTTAGCTAACTTAACTATTTGAGCAGGATTAGCTGGAGTATTAACATAAGTCTTTCCATTAACAATCTGACCCATATTACATACCTCAATGGCTACAGAGTTTCTATGCATAACAGAGTTACCTGTACCTGTGTGCCAACCATATCCTCCTTCTGGAAAACATTGGATTAGTTCACCATCATACTTGGTATTACCATCTTTAACAGACTGTCCACCAAGAATAAACTCAGTAGCTACATTACCTCTGTTATCTCTAGCCCACATGTCAGCTACTTGGTAAGGATTTTCCCATCCTGCTGTGTGATGTAAAAATATCCATTGCTTTTTTACAGGACCAGGAAAATATGTTCCTACTGGCATATAATGTTTCTTTATTTCCAGTGCTCTAGATACTTCTAAATTCTCAGCATTGTCTGTATTTAGAATACCCATATGTGCCCATGTTTTAGGACCAACAATACCGTCAGCCACTAAACCATTTTTCTTTTGATAAGACTTAACTGCAGATTCTGTTTTAGGACCAAAATCTCCATCTACTGCAATCTTTAAAAATTCTTGCAAAGTTTTTACTGACTCACCTTTGCTGCCTTTCTTTAATACTGTCATTTCTTTTCTTTATTAAATTTTTTAGCATAAAATTTTGCAAGCCATGTTCCAACTCTTTTAAGTGCTGAAGTTTCTGCATCAACAGTAATTTCAGTTCCTTTATCTGTCTTTACAACATTAACATCTAGTTTTTTACTGTCAAGTACAAACTCTTTTTTCTCTTCATCTTTGTTGAGTTCAACATCTACTTTAGGTGTGTCAACTGATACGTTAACTTTCTTACCTTCTTTTTTTGCTTTGACTTTTACTTTTTTAGTCTTTACTTCTACTTCAAAGTCTTCTACTTTTTTAGCTTTCTTTGCCATTGGTTATATATTAGGGGTTTCTACTTTTTTAACTTCAGCATCATCTACTGTAAGTTGTGCTAATGTAGCAGCTACTGTGCCAGCTGTTACTACATATGTTGCTGCTGTAACTACTGCAGCTGGTAATGCAATTGGAGCAGCAATAATAACTCCTGCTACAGCTCCTGCTGCAATTGCAATCTTTTGCACCTTTTTCCAAAACTTTGGAGTTTGAGCATTCCATCTTTTCTTTAGTGACATAATTTAATTATTAGTATTTCTTCTTCTAGTTGTTCCATTCATTTGAATCCTTACTAACTCTCCTACAGTATCAGATAAATCACCTATTTTAGTAGCCATTACTCTGATTTCATGTTGAGTGTTTTCTTCAATATGTTGGAGTTTCAATCTATTCTCTTGTTCTAACAACTCAAACTTACCTTTTAACTTTCCTTGATCCTCAATTCTTTTTTGATTCTCCAAAGTTAATATTTCTATTTGTTTATTGATTGTACTATAAGCACTTCTTAAAAAGAATCCTATAATTGTTAGAATTGTTCCTGTTACAAAAAGTATTACTGTAAGCATCCAAGTCTCCATTTTCTTATTTTTTAGCTGATCTAATTCCTGTAAATTCTTCTATAATTTCTGGCTCATCTAACTGAGTTACAGTACCACCGTTTTCAAGAAACTGTACATATGCAATATATGTAGGATCATTTTCTTGCATTACCACAACAGTTGTGTCATTAAGAACAATTTGTCCATTGTGATCTATTGTATAAATATCTTCCATTATGCTGTTATTATATTACGTTTAGTCATTGTACAACCATAGTCTTTATAAGAAACTGCACCAGTTGAGGTTGTTGAGTTACCCATCCATGCTACAGGAAAATAATTTACTCCTGTATTATAGTCAGATGTGATTGTTGTTGAAAATATAGTTGTTGCACCAGTACTGTTTGTTATTTGAGTTAACTCAATTGTTACTGATGCAACACCAAAAGTTTTAAATATTCTCAAAGTGTATGTAAATGAATTACTAATTCCAGTAAATCCTGTATCTAAACTTGATGCTGTACCAGTTGCATCATTCCACATTAAAAATAAATTATTACTAGTTGATGTTTTACACACACCAATACTATTAATTTGAGAAATAGGATCTATATTAGTAGGTGTAGCAGCACTATATAAAGATGATATTCCAATAAATAGTCTTTGAGCTGGATTTGCTGTATTTATTCTAAACCTTCTATATGTTTCAAATTGAAAATTTACTCCTAAAATACTTCCTCCAAATGTATTTCCAAATAGTGCAGCTACAGAACTAACAGCAGTAGGTGTAGTAAATAATACACCCATTGGATTTTCTGTAAGAGAAGATGTTGTACCAACAGATGTTAAACTACCACCAGCTCTTAGAGTATCAAACAATGCTGAGTTATCAGATGGTAAAAAATAAGAATATTGATTTACCATAAACTGATCAAAGAAAGACTTAGTAGTAACAGGAAAAGTCCATTCTACAGTTCCTGCACCGTTAGTAATTAATGTTTGACCTACTAAACCATCACCTAATGGAAATTCAAAACTATTATTAAATATAACATTTCCATTTCTGTTAATACCAAATCTTTGAGTTCCTGTAAAAGTATCTTCAATTTTAAAAATTCTAGTAAGAAGAGAACCAGACATTCCATTGGTATCAACATTAATTGTATATCCGTTTATACCACCACCAGGTACTAAATTTACTCCAAATAATCTTAATGCATCAAAAAGAAGATCAAAGTTCCCTCCTGTTAAAGTTCTATTTGCTGTTAATGCACCATCTGAATTATAAATATTAGCTGCTGTAGCTGAATCAATTTTAACATCAATCCTATTGTTTGCTATATCTTGTGTAACAACTGCTGTTGTATTTGTACCATCAATAAAGTTAAGTTTTGCTGTTGGACCAACAACTACTCCACTATCTAATATATCTATAGTAGCTACTGATGTTTGTCCTCCATATCCTGATTGGAACTTGATATCATCAAATGCAAATACATCGCGACCTACACCAAATGTATTAAGTGTAGCACCAGTAAACCAAAACTCAACTCTTGTTATATTTAACTGAGCTGGATTTCCAAATACTGATACTGGTATTACTACTAATTGCCAAGATCCAGCAGATGATGGATTAAATCCATAAGATGAAGCATATGTTAAACCAATATAACTGGTTCCATTAAATAATCTAACAATTATATTTCTTGAAGGTAATGCTACAGGTAAATTAACTCTAAATGATAAAAATGGAAAAGCTGCTCTTGATATTGAACCGCTTGGTTTTGTTAAATAGATATACTTACTTGCATATGTTGGTGCTTTTACTGAAGCACATGTTAGACCTAAAAATGGAACTGGTGACGTACTTGAATAATCTACTTGAAGTGGGTAAGTTCCACCACCAGCCACAAAAAGTTGAGTCCAGTCAGGAGTTGCTCCTTCTCTATAAACAAACTCATTTGTTATTGAAGGTGTAGTAGCTCCAGCTGCAACAAGTACATATTGTACTAATACCTGTGTACCTGGTATACTTGGTACAATTGGATTAGCAGAAGGTGCTCCTGTAATTACAGAAACAGTTCCAGTAGCATCAACAACAATAGCATCAAATCTTGGATTACTAGGATCTCCTGCAGCTAATGTAACATTTTGTGGAGCAGAAGAATAATAATCTCCATCAATAGTATATGTAAGAGCTGATACATTAAATATCATTCCTGTATCTGACCAAGATGCACCACCACTTAAAAGTTGTGTACCACCACTTGAAACTCCAGGTATTGGTTTAGATTCCCATAATCCAGTAACTGAATTAAAAGTAAGCACATCAGCATTTTGAGGAGGAGTTGAAATTAAATCAACATCGTGAATCTCTTTAAGTTCAAAACCATTTTGTACTTTGACAAAAATTTCTCCTACTGTTGGATTAGATTCTACAACAATACCAAGAAATACAAGATGATTTGGTGCATATGGTTTATTAGCAAGACCATAGATCAAATTACCATCATCTCCTAACCATACAGGATCACCTGCTCCAGCAGCACTTGTATCTAATGGAGCTGAACCAGTACCTTTTAAAATACCATTTGCAATAACTTGTCCGAATGCATTATCTGCACCTGAAGCAACAAGAAGACCTAATGTCTTAGATGATGTTGCTTCTGTTGAATAATCTGCTTTACTAACAAGTATATTAGTACCATTTGCTCCACTGACATAAACTGCTTGACCTTTATTAATACCACCAATTTGACTGATTTTTACATTAAAAATTAATCTTTCTGCATCACCAGTACCAGCTAAAATATCAGCCATTGTGGCAAAGACATTTGCACTTGAAGGGTTATTAGCACCAACTGCTGCTTGGTATTCATCATTTGGTAAGTCTCTATTTATAAATGTGCTCATTTCTTAAGAGTTATATGTTACTATTAATGAACCTGAAGGATCTACAGTAACTGTATCATAATAAAAAGTATTTGCTGGATATTGATTATTAATACCACCAGCATCCATACTAATAGATGTTCCAGCAGGAATGTTTACATATGTACCTACACCTCCACCACTAAACGATACTAATACATCTACAGAACCATTATTAAAAAATGTTACTGAGTATATTGCTATTGCAATGGGTGTAGCAGCATCTCCACTTGATATTTGAATGTTTGGAGTAATTGTAGTTATTGGTTGTACAGCAGTCTTAATATCTGCTAAATTATTGGCTTGATCAGTACATAAAGCTACACTAACTGATGTAGTACATGCTTGACTACCTATTGGACCTACAATAGTAGCATTTGTAGTAACATGTCCATTACTATCTACTTCAACTGCATTCCAGTTAACACCATCTTCTGTTCCAAATATTCCTACACCATCAGTATTAGCTGCTAATGTTCCTTGTACAGCAGTTTTTATGTCTGTAAGAATATTTTCTTGTGTTTGACATAAAGCTGTAGATATTGCATCTGCACAATTTGCTTGTACTCCTCTAGGTCCTTGAAGATAAACATCTAATGCATTAGCTGTACCTAAACCTGTAAGTGTTACAAATGTTGGTACTCCACTTAATGAATCTATTGCATATAAATTAGAATTGATACTACCATAAGAATCAATTGCTAATGCATTACCTGCACCATCACATATTGCAACATTATCTGTAGTACAATCTAAACGAGTTGTTAGATTAACATCTAATGCATGAGTTCCGGGTGATGTTTCAGTTGTAGTTAAAGCTTCATTTACTCCTGAAGTAATATCAAATGCAAACAAAGCTGTATCTAATGCACTTGGTACTGTTACTATTGCATTTACAGGAAGTGGATTAGTATCACTTACTTGTGTAGGAGTTCCTGCATTATCAAAACATAATGATACTACATCAGTACACGTCAATGGTCTAATGTTTACTGCACCACCAGATGTAACAGATATTGGTTGATTAGCTGCACCATCAAAACCATAAACAAGAATACTATCATTTGCTTGATTAATAAGTACTTCTAATGGAATTGGATTTACAACATTAACATTAAGAGCACTATTACCTAATATAGTGGTAAATGATGTACCACATACTGTAATTTCATCAGTACATGTTAAAGGTCTAATGTTAGATGCATCAACATATTCTAAAGTACAACCTGGTGCAGGTACTGGTGCTGGAACCGGTGTGTTACTTCCAGGTACATAATATCTAATTGTTCCCCAAGTATTTGTAACAGTATCCCATATTCTAACCTCAAGTAAAACTCTTTCAGTTGGAGGTGGTCCAGGACATTTTTCAACCACATAAGCAGTTTCAATGTCTTCACCGTTGTTATTTAAGGCATTGATGATACCATCAAGTCCTAGTAGGACTTTATATTGCCATGGCCAGTTATTACCTTGTAGGCCACTATTTCTTAAATCACCTATACTATTTGACATAGTTTTAATTTTTAAAAGTACAGCCCTCTAGGGGCTGCACAAATTAATACTTATACAGAAGGATCAGCTTTAAATTGAGCGTTTTTTTCTGCTTCAAGTTTTTTTAGATATTCAGCTTCTTCTCTTTTAAGTTCTTCTGAATCTACAACATATGGAGGAATCATTTCAATAACAAATTCTCTTATGTCAGTATTAGGATCATCTATAATTATGAATGTTCCAGCAGGAACTCTATTTGAAATAGCTTCATCTAATGATTCATAAATACCAACACTAATTAATTTTTGTAATAGGTTAGTTAATTCTCTAGCTTTAACATTTCCGTCATTTAAAGCTAATCTAGACGTTCTATAAACTGCACCAGATACATTGGTTATTGTTAAGCCACTTGTTAAATCTGCCATGATTTCTAGGTTTTAATTATTGAACAATCTTTACAAATAAGTCACCACCCGAGTTAGTAACATACCAATCTCCTTGTTTCAATCCTGCAGCAATTGCAGCAGCATTATTGGCATATACTCTCTGTGTTGCAAGTTTGTAACCCCAATCAAAGAAAAACTTATTTACCGACCTGTTTAGGTACTGGTACATCTGAGTAAGTTTAGATTTATACTCAGGCATCGTAGATCTAGCATTATCTACATTTTCAAATTCTGGTAAAGCTCCCATGATATAAAATTTTAATTACACTATAATATACAAAAAATATTTGAATAAAAAAAATCCTCAGATAAATTTCTGAGGATCTTTTTGTTTGATTGGAGAGTTGTATGTTAAAACATTATCCCTAGGAGGAATGATATCAATAGCATAAACACAAGGGTTATGTTAGCATATTTTTTTCCTTCCGGATCTTCTTCCCAGACATTGTGCATTTTATTATATAAAGGTCTACTCATAGCATTATTAACTAGGAATAAGAATCCTAATACTAATATACCAACTATAAACAATAATCCTTTAAGTATCATAATGAGTTAATTCTTTTTTGTAAATATACTAAAGCTTTTTTTAAATCTTCCTTTTGGGTTAATTTATTTTTCTTACCAGCTCTAGCTACATACTTAATTACATTACCTAGATAGAAATCTTTATCAAGTCCCCAAGCTTCTAATACTTGGAATACTTCATATGTATTATCCTTACCACCATAATAGTCAGGCCTTGGCCCTTCATCTAAGTTTACAACTCTTTTCTGCCAGTCTATTTCTGTTGCTAAAGGAGAAGCTGGTCTATTAATATAAGTATCTTTTCCATAAACTCCATCCACCATATCTTTATATGGAGAGTATGTATCACCTGGACTTGGTTTATATGTGTTATAATTTCTTTCAGCCATGACTTACCATACTATAATTACATCACCTTCATTAAGAACTAACTTGATCTCACCATCAATGTCAATTCTTTCTACTGTCTCCATATTAAGTGCAGAGGTTCTTACATATACTTCATCACCTACAGACACATCTTCTACTTTATCTCCTATGGCATAAACACTAAGTCTACTCCATAGCTTAGCAGCTTCTTGCATTATTGCTTGTTCATCTTTAGCAGATAATTCTAAGCCTGACTTTTTTCTTTCAGGTACACTTAGTAGAATAGTTCTACCTCTTAATTGTTTAAATGGTTTCATATTGTTGGTTTTAAAAATTTACGCATCATACTTTTGAGAACTTTCTTTCCCCTTAGTTCTAAGATCCTGAATAGGTAGTTCTGGTCTATTCAACAAGTCCAACTTAATCCTTTCAATCAATCCAATAACTGCAAAGTTATCATAAGCTTTTTCACTCACATGAACTTCTATCCCATTCTCCGTTTCCATAAGGGACAAAATAACTGTTTCTTCTGACATATTTAATTTTTTAATTAGTTCATCATAAATTATCCTAGCCTCTAAGTTAGACTCTGCTTTTTCTGCAACAAGTAGCCATAACTTTTTTTGTTGGTAGGTCATCTCATATAATAAACTTAGTGAGCAACAAATATAAAAACTTTTTTTGTTTAAACTAAAAACCCCGGAAAAAAATTCCAGGGTTTCTAGCAATCAATCAAGTAAGTTAATTTTTAATTGTAAAAATGAACACTACAAATATAAAACTATTTTTTAAAAAATCCTTTTTTTGGTTCTTCTTTTTTATTAAATCCTAATTTCTCTATAATCTTATTAGCTTCATCTTCAGCAAAGCCAATCACCTCTTCTTCCTTATCAGTAATCTTCCAGTTGTTAAGTAGAATACTCATGTGCATAGTCTCATGCATAACTGCAGTACATTTCTCAGTCAAGCTATACTTTTTAAATGCACCTAGATTTATAAATAGGAAAGGTTTTAATGGAGCCTTTGCAGTCAACTTCTTATCTGCCGGGTCATAGTTAGTCCACCCATAAATATAAACCCCATTACCTACAGTCTTATCAACCTCTTCTGCCTTGGCATCCTTTAGATTCAACCCGTGCATCTCATCCACATCATAGTAATCAAAGATCTCTGTAGCATTATCACCTACTAAGAGAACATACTTATCCATGTCAAACTTTTTCATGGAACAAATATAAAATTTTTTGGCTAAACTAAAAAGCCCAAGAATTTTTTCTGGGGCTTTTTAGCATAATTTAAAAAAACATTCTTATGAACAAAGAAGAATCCTAACAAAGGTATACAAAATTTTTTTTCTACCAAATTTTTTTTGAACTATATTAGAGGTTGTGATGGGGTATGTACTACAGCCACCCCGGCCCGCAGCTGCAAAGGGGGTACCCCCTGGTCTTTGCAGCTCTTGCCTTTGCACACATCCACCACACAAAAACTTTTTTTCAGCCAAAAAAAAGTTTTTCTTACATGCTGTAGCTACCAACCCTAGAATTCCATTGAATCATTAAAAATAATTAACAATGGAAACTATTGCAATTTTCGTACAAGAGTACTCAAATCCCAAACAGTCTGACTATGTACGCTGTAAAGTAATAAAGTCTAAATCTCCGATTGAGACTTTCTCACTTCACAAAGCATACATAAGCAGCTTTACTGTAAAACTCAAATATGACACAGGGTACATAATTGACTATTACAGTAAACCGTCAAAGTGCGGCAAGTTCACCGACCACAAAGTGGCCGCTGTACTTGACACATTGACTAAGCAGGAAGTCAGAGACATGCTCCTAGGATACTAGCGTATCCAAGGGGCATTGCCTCTTTTTTTCCTGCAACTAAGTTACTAATTAACAAAAGGAACTATTGATAACAAGGGACTATGTCCTTTTCCTGCCAACCCTAAATTACCATTGTAACTAATTAAAACTAAAGAAACTATGATACAAGATGTAGCAATAACAACAGAACGAATTGTACAAGAAGGAACAAGTATACTACTACAACATGTTCACTATTTGAAACTAAAGAAAATAGTAACTAGGAAACTAGATCTATTAACCGGTATACCAGAGGACATAGTACAAGTATTACATATACTAGAACTAGATCCCGAAGATACTCCTGATACTACTGTACTAGCAAGCCTAAATAACTTGTGAACACTAACTGTATGCTCAGAAACCAAGTGAACGAGGTGTCACCAAGAGTACAGAAGAAGCACAGTAGCTAAGGAACTAATGATTCAACAGTACTACAGAGCCTAGTAACTACTAGGTTCTAGAGTACTAGGAAATCCTTTTTTTGCCAACCCTAAATAACAATTGCAACTAGTAGAGTACTAACTTAACAAAAAAAACAAAATGAAACTAAATGCAACTTACCAGTCCAATTATCCTAAAGTGAAAAAGGACAAAATCACAGGAGAACCAGTTCGAGATGAACAAGGTAAACCAATTGTCTACACGGTCTTTGTATACAAAGTAACCGGAGATGCAGAAGGACTAGCTGACTATAGAGCTAGCCAAGGAGACAACTACCGCACTAATGATGCAGGAGAACCATTGTTCTTTGCAACAACTCCTGCGGCCACTGACTTTTGTGCAATGCGCAAAAATCTAGGAGGTACTAATGCGGGCAAATGGGGACTAGATTCAGCAGAATTCAGGAAACATAAGGCAATTGTCGAAGCAGCAGGAGGTAACTTGGGACAAGCAATAGCTAACTCTCTAGTAAGCATTTACGTGGCACCAGCTACTAATGCTCTAATGGACAAGCTAAAAGCAATACCAAGTACATCTGAAACAGATGACCTAGGAGAGAACTAATCTCCTAGGGTACTACCCTAACTAATGGGACTAATGTAACAACTAGTCCCATTACATTTACTGAAATTACATGGAGCTAAAGTTGCTCATTACAAATGTAACTACAGAGTCTACAGTAGCTAGTAATACTACTGTAGACTACTGTACAAAGTATCCTTTTTTTTGCCAACCCTTAAAACAACTTGCATGGACTAGGATAACAATAGGTACATATGTACATACAGGTACTTATCCCTATGACTATGCGACTGTATGTATAGATTATAACTTAGATAATTAAGATATCTGTAGGACAATCCGGGAAATCTGTACTTAGTTCTACTTATACCATAGTAGTTTAAGTATATTTCTATGTATTAACTTGTGTTTAGTATAACTCCTACCTATCTATCTATGGGTATATATATCTACTCATAATATTATATACATATATATACATACTTATTTTATATAGCTAAACTAATACATAAACATATGAAACAATTTATTTCTGATTGCTTGAATACTTTCCTACTTATTACAGGAGAGAATGATACTCACTATATATGTGGGAATACCTTATTCCGGAAAGATGCTGTTATTACAGAATACCATCCTCTTGATGATTTAAAAGGTAAACTGCATCTAGTGACTTATGAATTTGTAAACTATTAAATAATAAATATATGAAGACAAGAGATTCATTTGTAGTAGGCATCCTAGTAGGTGCTGTAGCATTCTGTTTAATTACAGTTATTGTTAATTATGCTTATTCAGCATCAAGGGTTCCCGGGAAACAATCACAAGATTGGAAAAATGTAGGAGGCAATATAGATATTGAATACTATCTTGAAGTGAGCGAAGATAGTATTTGGGTTGAGAATGTATCAAGCCATAGAGTATATGGTGGTACATATACTCAATTAGATTCTTTAATAACAATTGATAACCAATAAATAATAAATATATGATTCCAACTATGATTGAACACAGAGAATATGTAGAACAACTACATATAGCAGAAGCTAAGATTAATAATAGTCTTATCAAGTATGCAGAACAATTCTTCGGGAAAAGATTGTCAACAAAAGAAATTAATGAATTAAAAGCCATGGATATCTATGATAAAATATGGCTTTTAGATCACTACAAGTTTGAGGTTAAATATATAAAAGAACCTGATTTAGCTGACTTGTATTAATTTACATTACTCTCATCCAATTGCAGGATGTTATACAATACCAGAGAACCTTATGATGGTCGTGTGCTGGCATGTATATTAAGGGTTGCAACCTTGTGAGAGTACCAATAGAAAGAACGTGATATGCGTTGTATACCTGAGCATGTAGACAAACTGCTCATTTTTTAAACTTATAGAAAATTAATTAATAACTTATAAATAAATTCAAAATGGATCGTAAAATTAAACTTAAAGACATTGCTGTATTACATAATATAATCAGCAGATCACAACCTAGAAATATCAGAGAGATTATTCAGCAACATTATGAAAAGAGGAATATTGATAGGAGATATCCTAATGAATATAGACCAGGTAGTGCAGATTGGCAAAAGATTGAGGATGAAAGAGCAATAGTACTTGCATATCCTGATCATGATATCAAATACACAGATGAAATAACTATCATATCAGATAGATATAATGAAACTGTACTCAGACTTACTCTTGGAGTATATACTGTTGATGAGCATCATTATGATTATGATGGTGATGGTGATGGTTATGTGGAGACAGCTAAATATTACTTTTTAGTACATAATCAATATTGGTTACACGGTGTGTATACTCAATTCTCTGATTTATTTACTGAATATAAGAGTTTAACTGAAGGTATACTAGCTGATTATGACTATAGAATGTTCCATGACTTCATTAATCAGTATAAAGAGAAGTATCAAGAATACTTTTATTTGTTTGAGAAAGAAGTCAGAACAGCATTATCCTATGGATATAATGTAGATATTACTCAAGATAGAAATCATTACGGTTTTGGTCAACAATATCTTAAGATAGATGGTCTAGATGGTACTAAAAAATACTATCTAGATACATTAGATGAAATTCTTAAGATTAAGTATTACTGGTACAATGACCGTAAGACTAAATTTGGTGATAACTATCATTTTAAGTCTGTTATGGAAGAGTATGAGTATGCCAAAGATAATATCTGTGTAGAAGAAGAAAATTCCTAATAAAAAGGTCTGTCCGGAGCTGTGAATGACAGTGAAGCTCCATTTTAAACTTAAAAAGAAACTTAATTAATTATTTATTTATCTCTAAAAAAGAAATCATGAGAAATTTAGCAAGCAAAGGATTGTCAATGAGTCAAGCACAATCAATTAGTAACCTATGCAATCAAAATGCATTAGAAATCCAGAGAGAACTGGACAGTTATAACAACTGTAGTAAGTCCATTAATATTGGTGGACAAGTATATAATCTACAGGAAGGTTCTCCTATACCAGGAGATATCCTTGATAAATTAAAAATCAAGGGTAATCTTCATGCATGTCAGGCATTCTTAATGGAAGCTATTAAGTCTAAAGAGGCTGAAATAGAAAGAATTAAGGATACAAGACCTGATTTCTCTCATCTTACAGCACCTGAGAGACCAACACTACCAGATTATGATATATTGTATGATGTATTTGAATCTTGGGGTTGGGCTCAATTATCAGATGCTGAGTATTCTGAATACTTACAAGCAGAAGCACTAGCTTCTCATTTAGGTCAGTTTATCCATAAGAATGGTAAACTATCTGAATTGAGAAAAAGCCTACCTAATACTCCAAGTATTGAGTGGTTTGAAGTGGAAGAAGGTAAAAAGACTCCGGTCAAAGTTACCAAACACCATGTGTCAAGTGCCTTATTGGGTATTCATGAAGACATTGCTGATGCTCATAGACAATATGAGCAAAGAGTTAATTACTTTAAGGCTAAAGTAAAGAACTTGGTAAGTGATGAGAATGCACGTATTCAGAAAGTAAATGCAGACAAAGCAGCTGAGTTCCTAAAACTTGAAAAACAGTTGATGGAAGAGTATCAGATTGCAATGGATGCATATCAAGGTGAGATACTGAGATTAACCATGGAATTTAATAGCCAACGTGAGTTGGATATTAAATCTGCTGCAGCATTAAGAATTAATGTTGATCCTAGATTTCAAGATGTAATAAACATGTTTATTGCAGAAGAGAAATAGGAACTCTAATTAGGTGAGTAAGAGATAAGCACAAGCTGATTCTCTTACTCTTTATACCTAGTAACAGGAATTTAGAACAATTAAAATTAGATGGTTGATAACCATTATACTAATACATGAAAGTATATACCGCTTCTCTTCAAATTATAAAACTGAGATAGAACTCATCATCAGACAGGTTATGCATAAAAGCAAAATATGCAATTGGCTGATAACAATGAGACTTAGTATTTGTATTTGTCTTTGCATGAAGAGAAGGTCTTTGACTTTGTATTTGTATTTGATTTTAGCTATATATTCCTGTTACTTGGTGACTAATAATTTATACATTAACAAAATTGAAATGGATAAATTAACAATTATCAGTAACAAAGAAACTTATATTCAACATTTAAGTATATTAAGTTATCCACCTGAATTACAGAGAATTTATTATTATAGAAATCTAACACCAAGATTTGTATATGAGAACAGAAAAGAAACTGATACTCATATATATTGGTCTACAGTAGACAGAAAGCCAAGGTTTGAGAATGAAAAGTTCTTTTATACTAGGCAGGCTACTAGTGGTATAACATATGATAAAAAGAAAAAGACTGCCAAAATTTGGTTTGGTCAGCATTATAATCAATTACCTATTTCATTAAGGGATGATTGTCTAATAATGCTTGCACCATGGGTTCTTAATAAAATCAGTCATAGTGTTCAATCATTAATTAATAATACCATATTCTCTAAAATTGTAGGTGGTAAGATAAAGAATAGTACAGAACTTGTAGAAGCTTATTTAAAAACTAGTCCGTATAAAAATATGGATGTGGATATTAAACTATTTCACAAAGTATTTAATCAGCGTGATGCTTACCATTCTGTTAAATCATTTAAAGATATTTTACTCAGTGCAAGTAATATTAATGATGCTATAAAATATTTAGACCAATATGTGTGTAAAGCTTACATACATAATGATCCTATATTCAATTTAGCTACTGTTGCAAGAATGTTAGACATTAAAATTGATGTTAATATGTCTCACAAAAAAGCAACTGAATTACATGATGAGTTAAAAATACAAGTAGCAAAGAATATTGAAATTTATAAAAATATTGAAGATGTCAATTAAAAAATTAAAACAAAGAGAAAAACAATTATTTGAAGAGCTCTATGATTTACATCATGGAGAACCAAGTCCTGATGTATATTTAATGAAGAGAAATGAGATTGAATATCAGATTGTTTGTGTTCAAGAAGCAATTGAAATAGAGCAGAAAATGGCTCCTCTTAAATATATGTTATATGGGTTTATTGTAGTTGCTTGTGCTATGTTAGTATGGGCTTATGTTGTTAGTAAATAAAAAAAAGAAATGAAAAAGTTATTTATAATTGTGGCACTTATGATTGCCGGAGTTGGTTACTCACAAGTTGAATTACCAAAGAATTTAACAAGGTCAGAGAAAAGATATGTCAAAAATGTGATTGAAATTACAAATGATGTTTTGGTTAATATAACTAAGAGAACTGATGATGTTATAGTATTAGAGTTTTATAATACTATGTATACTCTAAAAGATGGGTATATTGATGAAATGTGGATCTTAGAAGATGAAGATTGGTTATCTTTAGGAAGAGAGTTCTAAAAATAAATTAATGTCCTATGAAGAAATCTGAAGAATTAAAGAAAGCTGCTGCTGCAGAGGAAAATGATCTTAAAGCTCTTGGTCTTATGACTGGGAGCTTAAGAGAAGGTAGACTAGAAAGGTTTACTGAAACTTATTTACCTCAATTACTGAAGATGGGATTTGACATTGCTCAAGATGATGAGATGTTCAGATATACTATTGATACAGAAATGGGAGGTAAAACTTTTGGTGTTGTAGATTATTATCCAAAGGCCAATAACTTATGTATTAGGAAAACTAATAGCTGGGTTAAACCTGGTCTTAAATGGATTGTGGAAAATTTGTTGTAACTTGTTACATGTTAGTCCTGTAGCTCAGGTGGATAGAGCAACTGCCTTCTAAGCAGTAGGTCCTTGGTTCGAATCCAAGCAGGACTACTAGTTTTATTGTTTAATTTAAATTTATAATTATGAACTGGTTAGGAAAAATGTTCAAAAAAAAGAAAAAAGGTTATAATACTGATAGTCAGTATAAACTATTAATAATTGATGATGAAGCAGAACTTTTGCATCACAATTTAGGAATTGTAACACCAAGAGCTGATGAATTATTACAATGTTGTGTAAATGCATTTGAAAATACTAACAGAGTCCATATAGCAATGGAAAATGTTGTAAATGAGTGTAAACACACAAATGAAATAGTATTTGCTACACTTATGATGGCAAAAATAATTGAGAAAAATGAATCTCAAGATAGAATTCATAATTTGCTTAAAAATATGTTTGGCCGTGGATAAATTCACAATTGAGTCTGTATTAGGATTTGATTTGAATGTAGACGTGACAGACAAAGATGGTAATATTATTAGTAGAGGTGTAAAAAAATCTGTTATACCAAGTAAGATTCCAGAGAAGATTACAGCTAAAGTATTTGATAGAAGTTTCTTTACACACTTTAATGAAGACTTGTTAAGTAAAATAAGACAACATAGAAGATTAACTGATTAATTATGAGAATAAGTGTTAATTACGATGATACTGATGTAGCAAAAGCTCTCAGTAAAATCATCAAAGATTCTAATTCTGAAGAGTTTGTTAAGTTATTTACTCCTATGATTTGTAATAGTTCTCAGACATGTGATCACTTCTTTAAGCTTATGCTTGGTAATAAACTACCTGATATCATACCAAATGGTACTTTATGTAAAATGCATTATAGTAATCTTGGTTATGGTGTGGATAAAGAAGCTACTAGGGATAACTTTGCTGATCAAGATGAGAATATTACTGTTGTCATAAAAGAATTTAGAGGTTATCATGAGTATAGCTCTTATACTGTTGAATGTATGGTAATTACAGCAGCTGGTTTAACTAGACTAGATACTACTTATGTACAAGCAAAAGATTTAGAAGTTATTGAGGAATTTTAAAATAGTATATCTGTTGATATGCTTTTCCTGACCAAATGAATGGGGAGAGAAATCTCCCCTTTTCATTGTTAGCTATATATTGCTAAATATTATTAGTTTAAACTACTAACTTCTGTATAAATGCTATATATTTATCTGCATATTTATTATGCCGGTAATGCAATATCAACTCCCTAACGGGAAAGTAGTTCACCTCTCTATAGAAGAGTACCTTGATCTTACAGATGAAGATATACAGTACCTCATGTCAATTGACTATGGTGAACACATTAGGGATCCTTTTACTGGTTCGGCTGTTGAAAAAAACACCAAAGAGAAATATTATGATTTTGATTATCTAGCAGATGATGAAAATGAAAATGATGTATTGTCAGATGATGAACCATTTGATGATATCATTGATCTTAATGATTCCTTGGATTTTTAAGACTGATGTCTTAACACTTATCTCAGAATGAGTAACTGAAGATATAGTATCTACTCAAAACAATCTAATTATTTATTTATTAATCTTTTAAATTTTAAAGTCATGGACTCTAAAGTAATTGTATTGGCTGATCAAGCTACAAAAGCAGTAATTAACATTTCTGAAAATAGAACAGAATATGGATATGTTAAATTACAACAAATAAGAAATGTCATTGATGACAATGGGTTTCTAAGAAGAAAGCCTGTAAATGCGTTATTACCAGCTCTTGTTGAAGACTTAAAAGCAATGAACCTATCTGAAGGTCAAGCATTAACAGGTAAAATTGTGATTGAAGAATCACTTGAACCATTTAATGCTAAAACACCTGAGCGTGATCTTAAGATTGCTGGTTCTACAGGTATAGTATGTACTTGGAATGGTCTTCCTATCTATAGAAGAACAAAATTTACTTTTGATGTAAATGCAGAAGATACTTATATTAAGCATGATAATGTTCAAGAGCTTAGAGCTGCTTATTCAGCACAGAAAGCAAATACAAGCGGTATAGAAAATGCACGCCCAACTGAAGACTTTAATATTTAATAGTCTAAGTTAATTTATATGAGAGAGTGTCATTAGTGATGCTCTCTCTTTTTATTTATGATTAAAAAAAATGTATATGAAAAAAATGGAAAAGTTAAAACAGAATGTAAGAGATTATCAATTATCTGCAGGTAAAATGTACATGCAGTATGAAGTTGATGGGTATAGTCAATACCAAAATTATCTTTATAAAAGAGCATTATATGGTCTAGATGCTCTAACTGAACAGGAATTATCTGCTATGTGCAGTAAGAAAAAACAAAGAATAATCAATGTCTATAAGAGGGCACAAAGTGTACTGAATATTGAAAAGCAAAAGATTACTATTCATTATACTAATGTTCTTTTTAAAACATTTTTTCCAAAATCAGATTTAACTAAAGAGTTAGAATCTTTAAATGAAACTGATGAAAAATTTAAAAATACTTTAACTTTCAAAGATTTAAAAATTGATAAAAATCAAATTGTTAGTATCTTTATAGCAGAAGGAATCTTGCCTAAAAACTTTTTAAGTTTAGAAGGATCACCTTCTCAATTACCAAGATTAAAACATGAAGTTAAAAGTTTGTGACGGCTGTCATAAAGAGACAGTGATCTGGAAGAACCATGAGGGATTTAAATACTGTAAATATTGCTGGAGTTGCCAAAAAGCCATTAATAGTGACAGTTCACAGAAACCAACTGATTATAAAATCCCTCAGGTTTCTTCTAAACGTAAAAAGAAAGATCAAGAGTATCTTAAACTAAGAGAAAAGCATTTATTGGTGAATAACCTGTGTCAGGTAAAGGTGAATGGATGTAGTCATAATGCTACTGATATTCACCATACCTATGCAGGAGCCAATAGAGATGCTTTTTATTTGGTGCAATCTACGTGGTTAGCAGTCTGTAGGAATTGTCATGATTGGATTCATGCAAACCCAGCAGAGGCTAGAGTTATGAATTGGTTAAAATGATTAATTATGGGACCTAAATCAAATATAGTTATTGTACAGACAATACTTCGGTATAATTTAGAAAGAAGGCGTGAATTTAATACACTTAAAGAACAGTTAAAAACATGCTGTTGCTTTCCAACCAGAAGAAAAATAAAACTTAGGATGGAGGAGCTTAATGAGATTTTAAGTAGAGATTATATGCTTCCTAAGTATGATTTAGTTCAGACATTAGGAATTAAGTATAAAGAACTTAAAAAGTATCCAGAGTTGATTGAAATTACTAGAAAGAAAAAAGAACTTCAAAGACAAATAGCATGAATGAAGCTGATAAAAAACAAATTAAAGATGTTGCTGACAAATCAGAAGATGTTGGTAACACACTGTATGATGAATACAAGAAAAATAAAAAACTTGAAACAGCAAAAGTTTCAATTGCAGCATTTAGAAATACACTGTATGCTAACAGTTTATTGATCAAAGCAGAAAAATTATGACAAAAGATGAAATCCAAGCAGAAGCGTTAAAAGCTACAGAGAATAAGAGCAGATGTAGTGTAGTTCTTGGTACAGGTGTAGGTAAAACTTTAGTTGGTCTTATACATATGGAAAAGAATACTACACCATTAATGAAAGTTCTTATAGTAGCACCAAAAAAAGCTATTATTCAATCATGGAAAGATGAATCTGTAAAGTTTGGTAAAGATGCTTTATTAGAAAGAATGGTGTTTACAACTTATCTTAGTTTAAATAAGCACAATCCTAATGATTATGATGTTATCTACTTGGATGAAATGCATAGTTTACTTGATTCTCATAGATCATTTTTAGAACTATATAATGGGAGGATTCTTGGTTTAACCGGGACTCCTCCTAAATATAGTAATTCAGAGAAAGGTAGATTAGTGCATGAGTTTTGTCCAGTAGTTTATACATTCAAAGCAGATGATGCTATAGAAAATGGAATACTAAATGATTATCAGATCATTGTCCATCAGTTAGAGCTCAATAGAGATAAAGGTTATGTTGCTGAAATGAAGGGTAAATCTTTTGTTACTTCAGAATATGACAATTATACCTATTGGTCTAGAAGATTGGATGTAGGATCTGGAAGTGTTCACATGCTCAGAGTTATGAGAATGAAAGCATTAATGGAGTACCCTACAAAAGAAAAGTATACAACTTTACTGATGAAAAGTATTAACTCCAAATGTATCATATTTGCTAATACTCAAAAGCAAGCTGATAAGTTATGCTCTCATAGTTATCATAGTAATAATCCAGATTCTGAAGAGAATCTAAGAAAGTTTAAAGATGGTGAGATTACACAACTATCAACTGTACTACAGTTGAATGAAGGTGTAAATATTCCTAATCTTAAACAAGGTATTATTATGCATGCATATGGTAATGAGAGAAAAGCAAGTCAAAGAATTGGTAGATTATTAAGGTTAAATCCAGATGATAAAGCTATTGTTCACATACTATGTTATATGGATACAGTAGATGAGAAATGGGTAAAAGAAGCACTAGAGAGCTTTGACCAAAGTAAAATTATTTGGAAAGATTTTAATATTTCATTATATTAGTAGTATGGAAGATTACAAAACACATAAGCTAGTCATTTATAATGATGATGTAAATTCTTATGATTATATAATGGCATGCTTGATTAGAATTTGTAATCATGAAAGATTACAAGCTGAGCAGTGTGCTATTGTAGCTCATAATAACGGAAAATGTACTGTAAAATCAGGAGATTACATGGAAATGTTTGAGATAAAAGGTACATTTGATGATCTAGATATAAAATCAGAAATTAAAGAATATGCAGGTGATATGTATTGATGACAGTAACAAACCAAAAAGAATTTCTCCAATGGAGTGGATTGCTGAAGGTCAAGTATATACTGTAGTTGAGATTGCTAAAATGAATCTTCAGAATAACAAACTAGGATATAGACTTAAAGAAGTACAACTATCAGAACAGTCTTTTCCATATGAATATTATAATGCTGAAAGATTTTTACCAATAGAAACATTAGTACAAGTTGCTGAAGAATTAAAATCAGAAGAGATTCCTGCAGATTTAGAATTAGTTTAATTCAAAATATTTATGGAAGAGTACACTAAAGATGATGTGTTACAAGCTCTTTTAAAAATTCCTAATAAGTCAAGACATAGAGTATTAGTTGATCAAAGAAGTTATTTAGTAGCTATTTTAGCTTATAGATTCCTATTAACTGAAAACACTATTGCTGGTCTTACTGGTTTTAAGAGAGATAAAGTAAACTACAACAAAAAACTTGCATTACAGCTACATGCTGATAAGTCTTATATGCAAAATGTTTATGTCTATGCTCAAATGTTTCCATTTGATTTTAGTGTAATTGAACCTAATGAAATTGGTAGTCATAGGTCAAAAAGAATTGAACTTGATCTTGACAGAAAGTTTTATAATAAATTAAAAGCAATTGGAAATATAAAAGGTCATGATGATATTAGAACCACAATTAAATTATTCTTAGAAAAAAGTATTAAGATATGGGAAGAATGAAAGAAGTCTGTATTCAGATTATGGAAGAAAATGGGGGAATACCAGAAGGTATGACCGTAGCAGATGTTGCTAGAATGAAAGAATTAGAAATGTATAATTGGGAAGAATATGAAAAACACCAAGAAAGAATCAGACTACAACAGTATCAACAAGAAAATACAGGAGAGATTGGAAAGACTGAACAAGTCTCCAAAAAGTTCTCCTCGCACTATGGTGAAGCAAGAAAAGAAAAAGGGGATCAATAATGAAGAAGGTGATTAATGCTACACTTTATTAAATATTTAGTGGTATGGATAAGCCAAAACTTATCTGTACCATTTTGGATGGTGGGCCATGTCCACCTATCTGTAAACGTCTATGAGGACATCTATGAGATATTAGCATCATTTGGTATGAATATACTAGTTGCTGCTGGATTCATTATTGATTATTTAGAACAAAAGAAGAAATCATGAAAGAAGTATTATTAGCACTTATGTTAGGTGCAGCATTTATTTATGAATTTATTACATGTATAAAAGCAAAGTCTTATGTTAGGGCTATGTATAGAATTAAAAAGGATGATAGATCAGATAATGATAAAGCTATTTCCTTTTCTGTGGGTTGTTTTGGTATAATCTATTTAGTCTTTTTACTTCTTGGTATGGCTATTAGTGATTTATGGTATATTTATTTAATAATATTTATATTTTCATTAATTCAGTCTCCTATTAATAGCTATCTTAGAAGAAAACACTATTGGACATTATTAGTAGAATTTAAAAGATTAGATAGTATTATATCTATAGGATTGATTGTATATCTTTTCTTTGCACATTTTCATCCTGAAGTGATAGAGTGGTTATGGTAATTGAGAAAGTTACTAGAAAATCTATGATCATTAGACCAAGTGGGAGGAGTACTGATTTTATCAGTCCCTCCTTTGGTCATGGCTGTTTGTATAACTGTTCTTACTGTTATATGAAAAGACATAAGCCGGAAGGATTATCTGTAGCTACAAATACTATGGATATCCTAACAGAAATTAACTCACATGCTTATTTTTCTACAGTAGAGAAACCAAATCAGACAGGAGAGTATGTAACTTATGATATTTCCTGTAATGAAGACTTTGCTCTGCATGCTAAGTATCATGACTGGAAGACAATCTTTAAGTTTTTTAGAGAACATCCTCTTGCTATGGGTTCATTTGCTACTAAGTATGTAAATGCAGATTTGCTTGAACTTAATCCAGAAGGTAAAATTAGAATAAGATTTAGTCTAATGCCGGAGAAATGGAGAAAAATACTTGAACCTAATACTAGTCCAATTGATTTAAGATTAAATGCTGTACCAAGATTTATTGATGCTGGTTATGAAGTGCATCTTAACTTTAGTCCCGTTATAGTTCATGACAATTGGTTAACTGAATATGAGTTTTTATTTCATTTGATTAATAGACATGCTCATTTTAATAGTTGGAATAATGATGCTGTCAAAGCTGAAGTAATATTTCTTACTCATAATGAGCAGAAACATCTGTATAATCTAGAGCATAAACTTCCAGGAGAAGAGTTACTTTGGGTACCCAAAATACAAGAAACTAAAACTTCTCAGTATGGTGGTAAGAATATCAGGTATGAACACAACAGGAAAACAGATTATATTAAACAGTGGACTGAATTACATGATGAGCATATTCCTTGGAATACAATTAGATATATTTTTTAAATCAGAATAAGATGGAAGAAAAAATAACAAATGAAACATTAATTCAAGATGGTTGGATTAATGAGGGTATTAGTTACTCTAGAGATTGGGCTGGATCAAAATATAGATTGTTTCTATCCCATAATTATGGAGTAGATGGTAATTATTTTATAAAGCTTCAACAAGATTTGAGTGACCATTCTCCTTCAATAAGGATAAACTGTTTAACAATGAGAGATTTGGAATCATTACAATATTTGTTTCACAGAGCTACTGCTTTGGATGTAATAAAAGATGTCATGAGAAATTATCTTTAGAGTTATGACACTCAGAGATACAGAACTTATAGGTAAGAAGCTTGTAAAGTATGGGTTCTACAGATCTAATACAGATCATCAATATTATAGAGGTAAAGTGCTTGATGGATTTGTAACAATTCATTTTAAAATGAAAGGTATTGTATGGAGTGCTTTAATAACTCATGAAATAGATATACATACTATAGTTGACTTTAGAGGTCATCAAGCTATATTTACTCCAGAGTGGTTAGTAGAAGAACATAAGAAATTACAAGCAATGTTTAAATTTTTAAGATCATGATAAAGAATTTTAGTGATCCCAAAATTACAGCAATGATCAGGGATATTTGTAAGGAACATTGGCCAGTTGCAAAATCCAATGATAGCAATATTGGATATCTATGGTACATGTATGCAGCAGGTACCAAAGCAGGAACATTTAGACCATTTATTTTTCTATCAGAATTAAATTTACTTGTTAAAACAGGTTATATTACTGAAGATGAAAAGCAAAACATGTTAAAAATGTTGTTTAGTAAGGATGAAGATAATGCTCATGTACTTGCATATTCTATACTTACATTAAGAAAAAGTAGAATAGAGGCTTTAGGATTATGGACTCCAGATAATGAAAAGTACAAAGAAATTGATTATATTAGAGATGTTATTAACACTGAAATATTTATGAACCAATGGCAGAAATAATTTTAAAATTCAAAGAAGATGAACTTGAAGATGCTAGAACAGCATTAGATGGTTGGAAATGGAAACATTCTATGTGGGATCTTGATCAATGGCTTAGAAGTGAGATAAAGTATAATGAAAAATTATCTGAAGAAAGATATGATGCTTATGAAGCTGTTAGAGATAAGATCCGGGAGATTTTAAATGATGATAACCTAAATATAGAATCATGACTTGTATAAAATGCGGAGCTCCAGCAACTAAAAGATATAGTCCTGATCTTGATATCAAGGGTATAGGAATGTGTGCAGAGCATACAGATGAGATTATGATGGATCTTATGGTAGCTCAGTTTGATAAAAGAGGCTGGGAAAAGTTTGAGAAAAAGTATTTACCTAAAAAAGATAAGTAATGGAATTTTTAATAGGAGCAGTTATAGTAATTGTAATTGCAGGTTTAATAATTTATAAATTAAGAGATGAAGACTATCATGGCTGGGATGATTGATTGTATTTATACAGTCATCATCAGTATTATTTATAGAAATATTGATTAATATGGTAACTACAGAAGTATTACTTAAAAAATTGAATATTGCTAACATAAGAACTGTTAAGCAAATACTAGCAAATAAAGAACTGTCTGAAGAAATTGCAAAAAGAGATGTAATATCTGAAAAACAGTTGGTGGAGGAATATCAAATTCCTCAGAGCCATTTAAGAAATCTGAAACAAAAAAATAAAATATCTTATTTCTGTACTACAGGTGAATTAAACAAAAGTAGTAGGGGATCTAAAGCTTATTATTTTGTAGATGAAGTTCAAGAAATATTTGGATACAATATTAAGTATAACAAATCATTAGTATTTAAGCATAACATATTTAATAAGCTAATGGTAGATTTATCTAAGGAGTTTTGTACAAATAGAGAATCCAGATTATTAGAAATGTTGCTTGTACAAAATCTATCAGTAGAAGAAATTGCTTATGAAGAAGGTGTAGGTGTTGTTAGAGCAAATGATATGATTAATAAAGCTCATAGAAGAGTACTTAGTAAGATTTATAGTCTTAAAAAAATGTTTGCTGAATGGCCTAATGAACTAGCTTATAAAACTGAAAATGAGTTACTTAAAAAACAAAATACAGAATTATACCATAAGTTTTTAAGAAATAAAGAAAACAAAGAAGCTAAAGATTATTTGTCTCAAGATGCTGTTCAACATTTTATTAAATATGGATATGATCTTAAAGACTTGGATAAATCTATTATAGATTTTGATTTATCTGTAAGAGCTCTTAATGGGTTAAAAAGTATAGAGATTGAAAAGCTTGAAGACTTGCTATCTTATAGTAAACATGATCTTTATTGTATAAGGAATATGGGTGATAAGACTATAAGAGAAATTTGTGATTGGTTAGAAGATACTTATAATTGGAAATTAAAAATTAAGAATTAATGACATGACAGAACAAGAATTAATAGATCTTGGCTTTGAAAGAGTGGATATACTTGATGATGAAAGCCAAAATGGATATGATTACTACTATTATCATAAAGAGCTGTGTTCTGGAGTACTTTTACATAGTACAGATAATATTGATGTTAAAGATGATAAATGGGTTTTGAAATCATTTGAAATTCCAGCATTAAATATTAGAGACAGAGTTCATTATGATCAGTTTTTAGAAATAATGAATAATATAACTTGTTAATTATGTTTAATGGTAAATTAATTAAAAGAAATGGCAAACTTAGTTTTGTTGATGGAAAGTCAAAGTTAGGTTATCAGATTTTTCTAGATAAACTAGCTGAAGGACAAAAGGTAGATATGTATGTTGATGTGTCAGGTATTGAACACAGTAAAGCACAACTTGCAAAAGTTCATGCTTGTATTAGAGAATTAGCAAAAGAGTCTGGGTACACTTTTGATGAAATGAAATGTCTTGTAAAAGATCAAGCAGGCCTAGCTTATAAAGAAGGTATGATGAAAAATTACAAATCATTTGCTGAATGCAGCAAAGATGAATTAAGTTTAGCTATTACAGCTTGTATTGAAATCGGTAACTTATATAATATTAGCTTTCCGGAGTAGTATCTGTAGGAGGATTTGGTAAGTCAATTTCTTTGTCTACCATTTTATTTTCTACAGTTGCTACTCTTTCAATTTCTGCAACTAAAAGAGAAAGAGTTTTAAATGCTAATTCAATTTCAGTAAATTCTTTCATGTTAGAATCAAGAACTTTTTTAACCATCTCTTCTTTCTTTTGGTTATCAGGTTCTTGTTTGAACACATAGAATAGCGCACCTTTAATCATTAGATAAAAGTTTTTATTTACTTTTATTTCAATGATTGCATCATCTTGAATTTCTTTAACTTTAAGTCCCATTTTTATTTATTTGTAACAAAAATAAAAAATTTTATGAAAGAAAAATTAGATATTGAAGAAATTAAACAAAAAATGTTTGATAAACTTCAACCTAGCGGATGGAGTAAAGTTCTTAAATCTTTTATATTTAGTGGTGATTTTGATAAGATTATATCACAGTTAGCTGCTTTAGCAAAAGATGGTAAAAGATTTACTCCTCCTCTGAAACATATCTTTAGAGCATTTGAAGAATGTCCTATAGATAAATTAAAAGTTGTTATAGTGGGTCAGGATCCATATCCACAGTTTGGTGTAGCAGATGGAATATCATTTAGTTGCAGCAATACAAATGAATTACAACCTAGTTTAAGTTATATCTTTGATGAAATAAACAGAACAGTTTATAAAGGGCATCCTGGATGTTTAGATGTAAATTTAACTAGATGGTCTAATCAAGGTATTTTAATGCTTAATACAGCTCTTACAACAACTGTAGGAAAAAGTGGTCAGCATTATCATATTTGGAAGCCATTTACTGCATTTTTATTTGATTATCTTACTTGGAATCAAAACGGTCTAGTTTATATATACTTAGGTAAAGAAGCTAAAGACTGGTCTGATTGTGTAAATGATAATAACTATAAGTTATTTGCCAGTCATCCAGCAAGTGCAGCTTATCAAAAGTTTAGATCTTGGGATTCTCAAGATGTTTTTAATAAGACAAATGAGATAGTTGAAAAAGTGTATAATCAAAAAATAATTTGGTGATGGATGAAATATTTAAGAGGCTTATGGATGAAAACATAAGTCCAAATACTTACTATGTTTTACATTGTATAAAAGAAAAAATTGTTCCTTCTACATTAGTAAATAAAGAAATAGAAAGCAAAAGACTGCAAAGTAATGCATGGCTTGATGAAAATTTGCAACTTACAAGTAAAAGTATTATCTTTATGGAAGAAATCAATGGTTATTTCAAAAGAACAAAGAAGAAAGCAGCCAAAGATTTAATGGGTAAAGACTTTTTGTTAAACATAAAGGAATATGTTGAAATATTTCCTAATAGGAAACTGTCCTCTGGAAAATATGCAAGAGTTAACCCTAAAAATCTTGAAGCTCCTTTTAAATGGTTTTTTGAAACCTATGATTATAGCTGGGATATTATTCTGCAAGCAACAAACAAATATGTTAATGAATATGAGGTCAGAGATTATGAGTTTATGAGGACTGCTCAATACTTCATTAGGAAGCAAAATATAGATAAGTCTTTTGAATCAGATTTGGCAACATATTGTGAGTTGGTGATTAATAATCCAGATGATGAAATAGTATACTTTAAAGAAAGAATACTATAAATGTTTAACCAATTAATTCTACAAAATGTCAGATTTATTTAATGGAGCTAAACCGCTCATGCCTGTAAGTGAAAGAGATGCTTTAGGAAAGGGTCTTGTAAAAATGAAATTAAGAAGAAAAGGACAGTTAAAATCACTGAAGAGTGCATGGCCCAAATTTAATGATGCCTTTTGTGATGGATTAGAATGGAGAACTATTACCGTAGTTGGTGCTAGACCTGGAACTGGAAAAACTTTATTTATGGAACAGTTAATAACTGATATCATAGAAAAGAATCTAGATCATAAGTTTAGAGTATTAAAGTTCCAAATGGAAATGCTAGATGAAACTAGTGGTATAAGAAAATTGAGTCTGAGTACAGGTGCTGATTATAACACTCTGATGAGTAAAAATGAACCAGTTGATGAGGATGTTTACTATAAGTGCGTTGAGTACTATAATAAAACTGCGGAGAAAGATATTATTAATGTGGTATATGATCCATGTACTGTGGATGAAATGTGTGCTACCATTCATTATGAAATGGAAAGATACAAGAATTCAGATGGTGCATACATGAATATGCTAGTTACAATAGATCACGCAGCATTATTTAAAAATGGTAAAGGACAGAAAGATAAATTTGAGATGCTGTATGCTTTAGGAGAAGCTTTGACTTTGATGAAGAAAAAGTATCCAATTGCCTTTTTAGTTTTAAGCCAACTTAATAGAAACATAGATGATCCCAAAAGACAACTTAATGGTGTTTATGGTAATTATGTACTAGATTCTGATTTATTTGGTGCGGATGCATTATTACAACATGCTGATGTAGTTCTAGGTATAAATAAACCTTCTGTAAGGAAGATTAGACAATATGGCCCAGAAAAGTTTATCATTGCTGATGAAGACATACTGGTATTTCATTTCTTAAAATCTAGAAATGGACTTACAGCTATTGCTTTTTTCAAGCTTGATAGAAGAAACATGAGAATAGTTGAGATACCTACTCCGCCTCAAGCCGTTGACAAAGTAAGTGTAAGTAAAAATTAAAAATTTATGAGTATTAGAAAAGAAAAAGAAAGAGAGTTTTTTGTTAACCACATGGAAACATTTAGAGCTCTACAATTAAATGACCCATTTTTTGTTATTAAAACAGCCTTTTTTCAAAAAGGTAAATATGGGAGACAAGTTCAATTTTTTGAGTCTGAATTATCTAAAGAGGAAGATATCTTTATTGAATTCTATGAGAATGTAAAAGATTCTAATGGAAATGATTTAGATATAGTTCCTATGCATGAGGATAGACCTTTATTCAGGTACAAATACAATAGGTATTTTTCTGAAGAGTATGAACAAAAAGAAAATGTTAACTCTAAAGGTGAAACATATCATACTTATACAGTACCAGTATCAGAATTATTGGCTGTTCTTAAAGATGGATCTGAAATAACTTATGCTCTTTATGAAAAAAGGAAAGCAGAGGCAGAAGCTAAAAAATCTATGAGTGAATTACCTAGATTACAAAAAACTTTGTCTTTATTTCCTGATTTTGAAGAAGAATTTGCTCCTAAAGCAGAAGCAGAGATTTCTGAAAACTATGAAGATGTACCATTGTCAGAAATTACTATTAAAGATTTTGCAGCAATTATGTTAATGAAACCTGTAAGTAATAGACCATGGTTAAATGAGTTAATTAAACAATCAAAAAATGAATTATGAGCATAGTATTGCCAACTACAAAAGTAAAAGCGGCTAGAGTAAATCCAAAAAGACTTGTGATTTATTCAAAGCCTAAAACAGGAAAGACAACTGCATATGCAGGTCTTGACAACAATCTGATTCTTGATTTAGAAAATGGTACTGAGTATGTAGATTCTTTAAAGATTACAATTAATAATCTTCAAGAGCTTTTAGATGCTGGTAAGGCCATTAAAGAAGCAGGTAAACCCTATAAGTATGTTACTGTAGATACTGTAACTGCATTAGAATCTATGATCATGCCATTAGCTGTAAAGTTGTACAGAAAAACTGCCATGGGTAAAAACTTTGACGGTGATAATGTAGCAAGTTTACCAAATGGTGCTGGTTATTTATATATTCGGGAAGCATTTTTCCAAGTATTAGATTTTATTGATACCTTAGCTCCTCATGTAATTTTATCTGGTCATATTAAAGACAAACAGGTAGATGATAAAGGAGAATTGGTAATGTCTGCAAATATTGATTTGACAGGTAAAATAAAATCTCTTATTTGTGCTAATGCTGATGCAATTGGTTACATGTATCGGAAAGGTAACAAGACTATTCTTAATTTTAAGACTAATGAGGAAGTTACTTGTGGTGCAAGACCAGAACATCTTAGAAATGAAGAGATAGTAGTTACTGAGATGAATGAAAAGGGTGAAATGCAATTTCACTGGGATAAAATTTATGTATAACAATTAAAAAACAAAAAAAATGGGACTAAGTACAACAGATCTATCAACAGGAGGGGGCTCCGGATTACCAAAAACAATTCAACCAGGTAATCATGTATTGAAAATTAATAACATCACACTTGAAGATTATCAGTTTATTGATAATGCCAAGCACTTGATTTTACATGTGGAGACAAAACCTATTGATGGCTTTGAAGGTTTTATGATTGACAAAGATGATGAAAGCAAGGGTCACTATGCAGGTCAGATTGGTAGAGTTAAAGCTAGCCAATATGCATTTGCAGATGGTGAAACTAAATCAGGAGTTAAAATTCAAAGAGATAGATCAATTTTGATTTTCTTACAGAATTTGTGTAAAAGTCTTGGTGTAAATGATTGGTTTGTTGCTCAAGACAACCGTCATGATACAATTGAAGATTTTATTAAAGCATTTGCAAAAGATGCTCCATTTACTGATAAGTTTATGGAATTTTGTATTGCTGGTAAAGAGTATGAAAGTAAAACTGGTTATACTAATTATGACATGTGGCTTCCAAAATCAGAAGGTAATAAATATGCCTATGGTGAAATTGAAAGTAACAAAGTTCTTAAGTATGATGAAGCTAAGCACTTGAAGAAACTAGAAGTAAAAGATGTTAAATCATTTGGAGAAGATGATGATGATCTTTCTGTACCTTCAAGAACATCTTCTGACTTTAATCTAGATGACTAATATTTTTTAGTTTGACAGAAGGGGTCAGAAATGGCCCCTTTTTTAATTTTTTAATTTTTAGATTATGATTTCAACAAAAGCAATTGTTTCTGATGTGGTAGATGTACCAAGAGAATGGATATTTGAATTTTATCTAAAATTAGATGAAAAATTGTGTGGCCAAGATATAAAAATTAATTCTGTATTTAATGCTAAAGATAAAACACCTTCAATGTGTATTTATATTGATGCAAAAAATAATTATAGATACAAAGATTTTTCGTCTGGTATTGGTGGTGATGCTCTAGATTTAGTAATGCATTTATTTAATTTACCAACTAGAGGTACTGCATCATTTAAAGTAGTTCAAGACTATAATGAATATTTAAAAAATAATGATTATATTCAGAATTATGCACCAAAATCTCAAACTAGATATCAAGTTACTGATTATGAAATGAGACACTGGACAAACTTTGATGAAAAGTATTGGACACAGTTTAAAATTTCTTCTAATGAGTTATCAAAGTATAATATTGTTCCTTTAGATCATTATATTTTAACAAGAGATAATGATTTGACTGGTGCTAACTCTTTGACAATAAAAACTAGATATTTATATGGTTATTTTAGAGAAGATGGTGTTTTGTATAAAGTCTATCAGCCTAAATCAAAAGATAATAAGTTTTTAAAGGTTCGGGATTATATTCAGGGAAGTGAGCAATTAAAATATGATAAATCTTATTTAATTATTGTGTCATCACTAAAAGATCTTTTAGCTTTAAACATTTTAGGTATTGGTGGAATAGAAGCAGTAGCTCCAGACAGTGAGAATATAATGATTCCAGATCCATTTATACAAAATGCAATGAAGAAGTATAAAAAGGTACTTGTCCTATTTGATAATGATGAAGCTGGTAAACAATGTGCAGCTAGATATAAAGATAAGTATGGGCTTACTTGTATTGACTTTAATCTTGATAAAGATATAGCAGATGCAGTAAAGAATCATGGTATTGAAAAGACTAGAGCTGAATTGTTTCCACTATTAAAACAAGCATTATGAGTTGGATCTATCAAGGTAAAGAGTTTACTAACAGTATGATTCCTGAAGGAGCTGTAGGATTTGTGTATGAGATGGAAGCCATTATTGATGGTAAATCTGTAAGGTATGTAGGTAAAAAGAATTTTTACTCTACTACAAAGAAAAAGTTTGGTAAAAGAGCTGTTGCTAAAATGACAGATAAAAGAAACAAGAAATATGAAACTGTTTCTAAAGCTAGTTATCAGAACTACTACAGTAGTAATGTAGTTCTTAAAGAAGCTCACAAAGCTGGTATACCAATTAAAAGGTATATGGTTAAGATATGTTTTTCTAAAATGGAGCTTACATATTTTGAGACTAAGTATCAGTTTTTGAGAGAAGTTCTTGAAAAAGATGAATACCTAAATGGAAATATACTAGGTAGGTTTTATAAAATCAAATAATATGACAGAAGTAGAAATAACAAGCCTCTTACTTAAGTTGGCTGATTTTGGTATTAAAGGTATTAAAGTAAAATATGATGGTGGAGGAGACTCAGGTGCCATAGAATGGATAGGTTTTACACATAAGTCTTGTGAAACTCCTGAAGATGTAGATAATAACATAGAAGATTGGGAATCTAATTTTAATCTTACTAATCTTGATTCTGATCTTTATTATGAAGTTGAACAGTTTGCAGAGTCTAAACTTCTTGATGATATAGAAGATTGGTGGAATAATGAAGGTGGCTGGGGAGATTTGTGCATTTGTATTCCTTCAGGTAAGTATCAAATTACTAATAATATTAGAGTTACTGACCATGAAACATTTAATCATGAAGGTAGTATTCTAGATAAAGCAGAAGAGTAATGGAAGACTTTGAAAGATGGTTAATTGATGAGTTGGAAACTCAAACATTAACAGATGAGTTAAAAGATGAAATACTTGAAAGAGTAAGAGAATTACATGAACAAGCTCAAAGTGAAGGATATGATGAGGGGTATAGTGAAGCTAAGCATGAGATTATTGATTATTTAACATATAAAATGTAATGGCACATCCTTGGCAACATGCAAAATCATCAGCTAAGAAGTTTGGTGGATCTCCTGTAGATTATCTAGCAATACATAACTGGTTTGATGAAACTAAGGCCTGGGTAGGTCATAGTATGCATAGAATGTTTAGACATCATAGTGAAGGTATATTTGAATGTGAGCAAAGATTTGGTATGGTGATTACCAACTCTGACGGCAAAGATGTATATGTAAGATATGTAGGAGAGCAGCATGTCAAGGAAGATTGTAATAATTATATTCCTACTGCAAAAGAATGGATAGATATGATTGAATCTGGTAAGCCTGAGAAATGGGCAATAAAAACTTTAAAAATTGAAGACTGATGGCAAAAATGATTTTTGGAAAAGAAGAAACAAGGAACTTGCTTATGATGTTGCAATCTGAAGATGCAGACAATCATACTATAGCATTTGAATCCTTGAAAAATGTTGATTTTAATAAGTATATAGGAGAACTATTAGTTCTCTATAAGTTTGGTGGACACAGTATAGGTAATTGGAATACAAATTGTAAAAATCTTACTGCTAAATTAGCAAAGATTGTAGATCAAACTCCACTCAGTAGTCCTAAAACTTTAAGTCTGATTACACAACACAAAGGTTCTAAAGCTTCGGTTGAGCTATTTATGGAATTCTTTATTAGAGATATGTCAAGGATGTTAGAGTCTATTGGCTATCCTACAGATAAATTTGAGATAAATATTAAATTTAAAGATGATGGACAGACAACAGAGTCTTAGTAAAATTGGTAAAGAGTTAATGCTGAAAGAGCCCTTCTACGGGTTCTTTCTTATTGCTCTAAATAAAATCTGGGGTAATAAGATCTCAACTGCCGGGGTTAGTAAGAATGGTATTAATTATCAGCTCTTTATTAATACTGAATTTTGGGAAAGTCTTAGTGATAACCACAGACTTGGATTATTGAAACATGAATTGCTACATATTGCATTTGGACATCTCACTACTTTCTTTAAGTTTAGTGATAAGAGACTTGCAAATGTTGCAATGGACATGGAGATCAATCAGTATATATCTAAAGAATGGCTACCAGAAGGTGGTATTGATATAGATGAATATGCTGACTTAAATCTTGATAGAAAAGCAGGTTGTAGATATTACTATGACAAGCTGAAAGAACTTCAGGATAAGAAAAAACAGAATGGTACCTGTGGAAATGAGCCTATGGATAAATTATTAGATGCCATAGAAAATGGTGAGACAGATGATCATGCAACATGGGAAGAGTTTGAAGATATGACTGAAGCTGAGAAAAAGTTAATTGAGAAACAATTACAAAAAGTTCTTGGTGATGCTAAAGATCAGACTATTAAGAAGAAAGGTAATGTTCCTGGAGAGATTGAAGCAGTAATTATCATTGAAGAAGTTACTAAACAAAAATTTAATTGGCGGGGATATATTAGAAGATTTACAGGAGTAAGTACTAAGGTATTTACCAAAAAGATCAGAAGAAAAGAAAACCGTAGATTTGAAGCTAATCCAGGTCTGAAAGTAAAAATGAGACAGCATATGTTGTTGGCCATAGATACTTCAGGATCTGTAAGTGATGATGAGCTCAAAGAATTCATGAGTGAAATATACCATATTTATAAATGTGGTGTTGATATTACTGTAGTACAGTGTGATACTGTTATTAGATCCATTGAACCTTACAAAGGTAAATTTGAGATGGGTGTACAAGGTAGAGGTGGGACTGAGTTTGATCCCGTCCTAGAATATTTTAATGCCAACCTGAAGAAATATACAAGCCTGGTGTATTTTACTGACGGTGAATGTGGTTATTCTGTAAAACCTAGAGGTAATACTCTATGGGTTTTGTCAGAAAGATCTTATATGAATGAAGAATTACCGGGTAAAGTTATTAAATTAGAATTATAAAAATTAAAGATTATGAATCAAGTACAATTAAATGTAAATGAGTTAAAGGATTTTATTAAGCATATGGTTAAGAATAACCAACACATTCAGTCTGAAGGTAAAGTACCTGTGGCTATTAATATTGAAGGTGATGCAGGTTTGGGTAAGACTTCTGCAATCATGCAGTTAGGTAAAGAATTGCAAATGGATGTTGTAAAGCTTAATTTATCTCAGTTAGAAGAATTAGGTGACTTAGTTGGTTTTCCTGTAAAAGAATTCCAGATTCAAAATGCAGAAGGTAAAACTACCTGGATTAATGAATCTCAGATATCTGCAGCAAGTGCAAAAGGATATAAAGTTATAGGTAAGAGAATGTCACATGCTGCTCCTGAATGGATTCAGGGTAAAGGAGAAGGTGGTTTCTTGATTCTTGATGACTATACTCGTGCTGATGCAAGATTTATGCAAGCAACTATGGAGATTCTAGATAGACAAGAATATGTTTCTTGGAAGTTACCTAAGAACTGGCATGTTATCTTGACTACTAATCCAGACAATGGTGACTATAATGTTACTAGTCTTGACGTAGCTCAGAAGACTAGATTTATCTCTGTAGAGTTAAAATATGATTCTGATGTATGGGCTAAATGGGCAGAGAAAGCAAACATAGATGGTAGATGTATTAACTTTATGTTGATGCATCCAGAGTTAGTAACTCAAAGAGTTAATCCAAGAGCTATTACTACTTTCTTTAATGCTATCAGTTCTATTGAGAAGTTTGAAGCAGACCTGCCTTTGATTCAAATGATTGGTGAGGGATCTGTAGGAGTGGACTTTAGTTCAATGTTTACTATGTTTATTAATAACAAACTTGATAGAATTATCAGTCCAGTAGATATTCTAACCAAGGATGAGCAGTATGTAATGAACTCTCTTACTAATGCAGTTGGTAAAGATGATGACTTCCGAGCGGATATATCTAGTGTTATTGCAACAAGGGTGATTAACTATTCTCTTACTTTGGCTGATAAAGGTGCCGTAGGTAAACCAATTATTGATAGAATAGCTAAGCTTACTACTGACTGTGATGCATTTACAGATGACCTTAGATATTATATGGTTAAGGAGATTGTTAACGGTAATAAAGTTAAATTCTCACAACTGATGATGAATCAAAACGTGGTGAAGATGGCTGTTAAGTAAAGCAAACATAGAGGGTTTCCCCTTCTATTAAAACTTTAATAAATTAAAAACAAACATGAGGGGAGATAAAACTCCCCTTTTTAAACTTAAATCTATGAAAGTTTATTTGCATATTTATGAAGTAGAAGCAGATGATAATGAGCTAATAATGAAGGTTGAACCTTTATATTGTGCTGAAGGAAGTGCATATTCATTTAATGTTACTCCTAATGATTATACTCCTACAAAAGGAGATAAATTGTATTTTCTACCAGGGGTTAATATTCCTAGAGTAAAACTTAAAGACTTGTCTCTACAACACGGTATTAAAACTGTGAGAGATATTGATCAAGCAACACATGTATTTGTTGGTAAGAATACTAAAGACAAAATTGTAAATGGTCATTGGTATTATACAATAAATACTTCTGCTGTTAGAGCTATTCTTAATGATCCTGATCTTGTAATGGATGATTATTATAAAGAAAATCTTAATCAAGCTTTAGAATTTTATACAGAACCAATTGTTGTTGTAGATTATCATTCAGCTACTGAATTAAGAAATTCAGAACTACCTTTTGTAAAAAGATATATGATTGGTAATTTATCAAGATCATCTACTACTTTTTATTCTGTAGATGATGACCACAAAGATTTATTTCCGGGTATTATGAATCTTGAGCTTTATGATGAGAGTAAGTTACTCAAACACATTAATGGTGATGATGCTGCTACTATAGATGAAACTATGTTTCTGCAGATTTCTGACATGTTTAAGAGCTCAGATCAAGACAATCATATTCTTGCAATGGAGATTATGGCCAATTGTAATTATATGGATAGTCTTCTCTATATAGAGATGTTATTTGAAAAATATGAAAATCAGATGTATAATTGTCACACTAAGAACCATGTGAATTTCAAGTCTTTACTTAGTTTTTTAGGTAAAAAGAGAACATACATGAATACTGACATTGATGATGTTGTTAAATCTCTTATAAATAAAGGAGTATTTGATATAGACAAAGTAAATGTTATTATGAAGTATTATGGTGAGGCAATTGCCAATCAAGGAGGTACTGATTTCTTTGAAGTAAAAAGTCTAACTCTTAGTGAAGAAGCTGCAAAACTACTCAATACTAACTATGTTCATCAGACCTTCCCAGATTTCATTCCTGAAGGTGGTGTAGAGGTACCTGAGATACATGGAGACCTTGTAGATCTTAACACTTTGTCCCCAGGGGTGGCTGAGGTTGATGATGTATGCAATGAGTCTGCACAGGAGGAAGAACTAGCTGATGAAGACATAGAAGATGCATTTACTAATATTGTTAGAAATGAACTCAAGTCAGAGTTAATAGCATTAGAAGAGGAAGATGAAGTTTCTGGATTAGAAACAAATAAAGAACCTGAGCCTGAAGAAGAAATAGATAATAATCAAACAATACAAACTAAAGATGATGACTTTGAATGGTTCTGATGAGATGGAGAAATTCTATCAGAAGAAATTTTATTTTAGCTATAGTGGGTTGAATAAACTACTTTATTCACCTGCTATGTTTTACAATCATTATGTGCTCAACCAGAGAGAAGACAGTACAGACCCTCACCTTGTAGGAGGTAGGGTCTTGCACTGCCTTTTGTTTGAACCTGAGAAATATGATGATTACTTTATCTCCTTGCCTGGCAAGCTTCCTAGTGATAATCCTAAAAAAATTATTGATAATATTTTTAGAATTCATCTTGGATATCAAAATAATTCATTAATTTTGGAAGACTACTCACAAGATATACTCACACAGCTACTCACAGCAAATCTTTATCAGAATCTTAAAACAGATCAGCAAAGACTTGACAAGATACTAACTGATGAACACAAAGAGTATTTTGAATTCCTTAAAAATAGTCTAGACAAATCAATAGTAGATCAACCTACTTTGGATGGCTGCAAAGCACAGGTAGAGATACTAAAGAGTAATAAAGACATAAGATCTTTATTAGCACTAGATAAATCTGAGGAAGACACCCACATTGAAACCTATAATGAGTTGCATATTAAGGTTGACCATGACAAATTACCTTTTGGTTTACACGGAGTACTTGACAATGTTGTTGTTGACAATGAGGCAAAGATAATTTTTATCAATGACCTCAAAACAACCGGTAAGTCTGTACAAGATTTCCCTGAATCTGTTGAATATTACAAGTATTGGATACAAGCAGTTATCTATACTATTCTAGCTTCAGATAAATTCTTGAAAGACAAACCAGATGCTAGAGACTGGCAAGTTCAAGTAACCTTTGTTGTAATTGACAAATACAATTTAGTTTATCCTTTCCAAGTCTCTGCAGAAACAATGAGTCAATGGAAAAGTGATTTCAGATCTGTACTTCAAATTGCTAAATGGCATTATGTACAGAAGAGATATGACCTACCATATGACTTAGCAGTAGGTAATATTAAATTGTAGACTATGTATGTACATGCGCTTTATAGGAAATACTTTCAAAAGTCCAAGATATTTATATATCCGCTCTTGGGCATAAAAAGAGGAACTAAAACTGTACCAACTGAAACTTATTTAAGTTGGAATACAACTTGTTCCCCTGAGGATATGAAGCTAATATGTTTATATGATACTTCTCATGCTAATTATTTAGAATTTGAAAAAGAAATATTGTTGAAGCATAATAGACTTTCTGATTACATAAAAATAAGCGCAAATAAATGTATTGTAACTTTTGATTTTTCTGATTTAAGTGAAGACTGGATGCATTTTGTTAATGGTAGATACAGTCAAATAAATGTAAATGTGAAAAAGAAAATTCTAGATTTTTTTGATAAAACAACAGGTAATTATGTATATGTAAATAGTTACTTGTTTCCTGAAAAGTTCTTTGCTAGATATGCAGAGATACTTGATGTTCCTATAGATTTATTGAAATCTGTAGGAGAGCTCTGTGATAAGCCAGATTTTAAAAAAGAAAATTTACAACTTGTTGTACCAGAGCTTCAAAATTCAAAAATTTTAGAATAAATTTGTATTAATTAAAACCAACAAAATGAGTGAAAAAACAATGATGCTTGTTGAAGCTACATGGCAAGACAAGAAAACCTTCAGATTGATTCCAATTACAGAATCATGTCCATATGTAGAATGTATTTTTGATCCTGAGACAAAAGTCTTAGTAGTAATATCAAAAATTAAAAAGACTGCTCTACACATGTTACCTAAACTTGATGACTATGGTCAACAAATTGCAGGTACCAAAGGTATAAAGCAGGAAAGACATAAGATTGAAGTGTTTCAAGAATTTTATGTAGAAGATGCAGCAGCTATAGAGGAGTTAATCAAAATTTTTGCAATAAATTCAAAGTTTGATTATAAGAAGTTTATGGCTGAGCAAGCTTAAACAATTCCAAAAAACCAGAAAGAGGGTGGGTACCAAACGACACCCTCTTTTTTATTAACTAAAGGGGGAACAGCTTAACTGAACTTATGGTATGAGAACACATTGGGTAATGGACTATGAAACTCTTAGTAATTGTTTCATAGCAGTCTTTGAAGACATAAAATCTGAAGATCAAGAGATTTTTGTCTGTCATGAATCTAGAAATGATATAGTTCAATTAGTTACTTTCTTAGAAAGAAATATAGGACTAGAAGAATGGCATGTAAGTTTTAATGGTTTATCATTTGACAGTCAGATAACTGAACATATTCTCCGTGCTAAAGATCAGCTATGTGAACTTGACGGAGATGTTATTGCTAAATTTTTATATGATAAAGCTCAGTCAGTAATCCAGAAACAAAATGAAGGAGAGTTTTCTGAATTTGGTCCTAGAGATATGCATATCCGACAAGTAGATGTATTTAAACTAAATCACTGGGATAATCCAGCTAAGAGAAGTTCATTAAAATGGATTCAGTTTAGTATGGATTGGAAAAATATCATTGATATGCCTATTCATCATAGTAGCAATATCCGGGCGGATCAGATTGATAGTATTATAACTTATTGTATTAATGATGTCAAGTCAACTAAAGCTATAATGTTCTTAAGCAAAGGACAGATTGAACTTAGAAGGGCGCTAACTGAAGAATATAATATTGATTTATTTTCTGCATCTGAACCAAGAATATCTAAAGAACTATTTTTGCATTTCTTGAGTAAACAAACTGGTATTAAGAAGTGGGAACTTAGACAAATGAGAACCCGCAGAAATCAGATTGTTGTAAAAGATATCATCCTACCTTATATTGAATTTAAGACAGCCACATTTCAAAACTTATTAAAGAAGTTTAATGAAATAGTAATTAATACTAATGAAACAAAAGGTGGTTTTAAGTATTCTGTTCAATATAAAGGAGTTAAAACTGATTATGGTCTTGGTGGTATCCATGGTGCTAGAGCTAGTAAAGTCTATAAGGCAGATGAAGATATGGTAATTATGACATCAGATGTTGTAAGTTACTATCCTAATCTAGCTATTAGAAATAAATGGTCTCCAGCACATTTGCCAAAGAAGGAGTTTTGTGATCTGTATGAGTGGTTCTTTGAAGAAAGAAAAAAGATACCTAAGAAAGATCCAAAGAACTATGTATATAAGATTATTCTTAATTCAACTTATGGTCTTAGTAATGATGAGAATAGTTTCCTATATGATCCAGAGTTTACTATGAGGATTACTATTAACGGTCAGTTATCTTTAACTATGTTGTATGAAATGATCTGTGAAGAAATTCCAGGATCTATTCCTTTAATGCAAAATACAGATGGACTAGAGACCGTTATCCCTAGGAAGTATCAGGATAAATATATGGAGATCTGCAAAAGATGGGAAGAAATGACTATGCTTGAGCTGGAACATGGTACATATCAGAAGATGGTAATAGGTGATGTAAACAACTATATTGCTCTTACAGAACCTTCTGAAGTACATAAAGATGTGTATGAGAAACTGAAGAAAGATTTTCCTCATGATATATTTGAGGAAAGAAATGGTAAGTTCTATTATTCTGCAGTTAAATCTAAAGGCCGGTTTGAGTTTGCAAATTTAGCCTTACATAAAAACAAAAGCTTTTTGATTATTCCTAAAGCACTACATTATTATTTTGTTCATGGTATTCAACCTAAGAATTTTATAAGTGAACAGAAAAATATATTTGACTATTGTGGTGGTGTAAAAATAAAAGGTGATTGGAAATTTGTAAAACATCATGTTGTAAATCAAGAATATATAAAAGATTCTTTACAGCATACAATTAGATATTATGTATCTAAAAGTGGTTCCAAAATTATCAAGACTCATTTATTTGATGAAAGAGAGATACAGGTAGAAGCTGGTAAATGGCTTCAGACTGTATTTATTGATTATCAGGAAAAACATTTTGATGATTACCAAGTAAATTATGATTACTATCTTGAAAAGATAAATAAAGAAATAGAGGGCTTAGAGCCAAATATAAATCAATTAAGTTTATTTTAAAATGCCAAAGAAAATACAAAACACAACAAAGGCCAGTTTAGTAAGTGTGCCTTTACCAAATCATGGTGCTACATATACTGTAATTAGTCACCAATTTGTAATTGATTATGCTTACCAATCCCTTGCTGCTGCAGGGTTTGGTATTGTAGATGAGGAGTACAGATGTACTGCCGATGGACAGATTGCCCAGGGAATTTATAAACTAAATTTTAATAATGACCCTGAGTTATCTATGATGTTTGCATGGACAAACAGTTATAATAAACAAGTAAAGTTTAAATGTGTAGTTGGTGCATATATAAACAATAGTGGTTCTGTTATGATTTCTGGAGAAGTAGGTAGCTGGGTTAGAAAACACACAGGTACTGCAGATACAGAAGTAAAGGATACTATTGATCAGTATATCTCTAATGCACATATGTATTATAATCAGCTATGTACTGATAAAGCTGCTATGGAAGTAGTAAGCTTGAATAAGAGAAAACAGTCTCAGTTATTAGGCGTGCTGTTTGCTGAGTATGAAATTCTTACTACTGAGCAAGCTAGTATGATTAGAGATCAAATGAAGAGACCACAACAAGTATTTGCTAATTCAGATAGTTTGTGGGCATTCTATAACTTTGTAACTAATGCATTACAGTCATCACATCCTAAGACTTGGATGGAAGATCAAAGAATCTTGCATTACTTCATAGGGACAATTTGTGATTTTAGTGCACCACCTCAACCTGTAAGTGCACCAGTTACTAATTTAAGTACACCAGTTGTAGATCCTTTATATATAGATCCAAATCAAACTAATATTCTTGATCAGATTGCTGATTTAGAAGCAGACCAAATGGATGAAGATGTTAGATATGCTGCAGCTGAAGAAGATGTTTTAACTGAAGCTGAGTTAGCTCATGAGCTGTATGGTGTAAATAATGATATAGAAGTTTCTATTCATCCTGCAGAGAAAGAAATACAAGATTCAGAGGAATATATATTAACTGAACGTGAACTAGCTCATGAGTTATATGGTGTAGATAATGACATAGAAGTTTCAATACCAGCTCCATGTGCTGCACATGATGCAGAAACAGAAAGGGAAATTGGGCAAGAAAATTCTGAGGACATTTTTCCCCAAGCTGAAATTGCATCTTTAGAACCAACTCCAGAAGAATATGAAATAATTGAAGCTGAGGAAGGAGCATTACCATGGGATGATATTATTCCTATAGATAGTTCTATTGAACCAGCTGAGTCAGATTCATTTGAATTACCAGAAGTAAGTCTAACAGATACAAATGAAGAAACAGTTGTAGCTAATTTAAATCTGATTGAGACAGAAGATGATGATGCATTTGATTTTGATATATCAGATGAAACATCTACTGATAATTCAGATTTTGATTTTTAATAGGTTAGTCTATTAGTTGCAAAAAGAGAGTGCAGAAATGTGCTCTCTTTTTTTTATCTTTACATTATGGAAAAACAATTACAAGCAGTGGCAGAGTTCCACAAAGCATTTGGTCAGAAAGATGGTAAATGGCCACAACTAATATCTAATGCAGAATATGATCTTAGACATAGTCTAATGAAAGAAGAGAATGATGAATATCTAGAAGCATGCTACAATAAATCCTTAGTGGAAATTGCTGATGCTTTAGGAGATCAGTTGTATATTCTCTGTGGTACTATTCTTAAGCATGGTATGCAACATATTATATTTGATGTATTTAATGAAATCCAAGCAAGTAATATGAGTAAGTTAGGTGATGATGGTAAACCGGTTCTTAGAGAAGATGGAAAGATTCTTAAAGGTCCTGGATACTTCAGACCAGATTTGAGTAAGTTTATTAAAGTTGACACAGATGCATCCAGTGACATTCAGAAAAGCAATGATTGAGGCTTATCTAGCGGGAGCAGAGGCCATGGCATCAGGAGATATTGATGAACCTAACAAAAAAGATGCTAGGGATTGGTTTGATAATGAATATGGACAACAAGAGTCAGAAGAATGTGACTGTTGTGAAGAAGAATAAATGGGGGAGCCTTCGGGTTCCCCCTTTTTTTTTCCTACCTGCCTTGGGCCCGGTATGACTTTTTGTAATTCTTAGATTTTTTTGATCTAGAAGTTTTTGTTTTAGCATGTACACCTGGTCTTGAAACCTTTGGTTTAATATATGCTTTTACTGTTGCTGTTGTTGACTTTGCCATGTTATCTTACTTTTTGTGTTCCTTCCATTGTTTCTAATAATTTTCTAGTATCTCCTGAACCACCTGTAAATCCTACAGTTTTAAATACATCTTTAATAATTTTAGGAGTACCTTCTTTTTGCCACCAGAATGGGCCCTCATCTCTTTTATAATATGCATCTTCATCACCGGTTAGCCAATTAGTTAAATCCTCTAGAATTTTTATATATAAACTACCTGTATTTGCAAATAAACTTGTTGACCCACTTAAAAATTTTGCATAGTCATCAAAACCAAAGTTTACATTATATAGTGTTGGTAAAGGTATAAATGTAGTTGTTTCTGCCATAACACCTAATGTAGTAATTAAAAAATGATTTGCTATGAATCCTGATAAGTTAAATCCTTCAGTACCCCATGCATCCGATCTAGCTTCTAATTTTTTAAATCTGTCTGGATCATCTTCATCATAACCAAAGTAAACTAAAGTTATCATTGCTAAGGTCATTACAGATACAAATGTCATAAAGTTTCTTTTAAACTGAGCTTTTTCTCTTTTATTCATCCATCTAAAATACTTAGCCTTATGTTTAAAAAATTTAAATAGTACTTTAAATGTTCTTATATAACCACCTATTTCAGTTGTACCAAGTGCCCAGTCATATCTTGCTCTACCAAAATAACCATCTCCCAATCTTGTATCAAAACCCCATCTATTAACAGCCATTGGTGTAATCCATTTTCTCATGAACATGAATGCTCTATAGATAAGATATTTATTTGCTTCAGGCTGTCCAAACTGATCATAGTTACCATATAGTTTTCTTGATAAACCTTGGTATCTATTCTTAAACTGCATTAACTTATTACCTTTAGTGATTAAAATCTCTGCGCCATCTTTTAAATCAGAAGCTCTTTCAATTTTATTTCTTTCTTTAAGTTTTTCTACAGTAGTAGAATATCTTCTAGCTAATGCTTCTAATGTATCTCCTTTCTGATAAATATGATATATTTCTTTATTTCCCCAGTCAGGATCTATATTATCTTTAAGTTTAATAATACCATTAGCATCAAGTTCCCATGCATCCATGTAGTTCCTATAGATAACCTTACCATCACTTGTTCTTTCTTCTACTTTCTGATGTATTAATGTACCTGCAAAAAGCTGTAAGGCTGCTTCCATCTCAGCTCCTTTTCTAAAGTCATTTATCCATTCTCCATTTAATAAATCTTTTAATAAAGTTCTACTTGGAGCTCGGCCTAATTGTTCTTCTGTTCTAAATACAGCATCCATAGTTTCTATAAGCTGAGCAGTAAGACTTCCATTACCTTTAGCATAAATATCTTTAGCACTCCAGTTCATCATAGTTTGTGCAGCCCATACTCTACCTAATGCTAAATCTTGTAGATTAACAAATTCACCTCCGGCAGCTTCAATTAGATTTTGAACTATCTGACCATATCTGTTTTTTAATGAAGCCGGAACATTTAAACCTAAAGTTGTTGCAGAACCAATTTTCATAAAAGTATTTACTGCTTTTGTAAGAACTGAATATTGGTTAGCTCCAGAAGAAGTTGTAACACCATAGAGCTCTCTTTCTCCTAAGCCTCTTATGGCTTCAAGTCTACCATATTTTTGACCTCTTTTAGTAGCTTTTATATCTTTTCCTTTTCTTTGTTTTGATTGTTTACTATAAGCACCTGTCCCTGGAGGATTTGATTCTAATGTTTTTACAATAGACTCATATCTAGGAAGGGCTTCAATCATAGCAGATTGATTTTCAAGTGACATCAAGTATTTACCCATAACCTGAAGTACATCTTTATCTATTTGATCCGCCTCAAACTTAAACAAACCAGTTACAGGAACATAAGAAATCTCTCTGTTTAATGCATCTGTATTTACATAGCTGTTTTTAGTTGGATCATAGTTAGTTATTCCACGGTTAAAGTCATCTTGAGCTTTCCAAAAAGTACCTCTTAATATTTCTTTAGCTGAGGCTCCTTTTCTTTTAAGAGCATCAGCATACTTTCCAGATTGAAAAGCTTGTAAGTTATCATCAGCACCATATCTTGGCATATCCAAATATAATCTAGATTGTTTTGGTTTACCTTTTTGCCAATCTAAGAAGTGTTTCTTCATAAACTCAATAAACTGATATTCTGCAGTATTATTAGCTTTCATTTGCATGAAATCTTTATTTACATATTTATTAGTCTTAGCACTATTTGGATCACCAGGTATGTATGGTCTTGGTAAGAACTCATATCTGTTATTAATAACCTTTCCTATATATTTATCTTTACTCTCACCAAAAGGAATACTTCTGTATTCATTCTTTACTCTATAAGTACTGTGTCTTGCATTTGGTAAACCATTGAATACAACTTCATCACCAGTAGTATTATCAATGACAGTAGTTTTTATGTACATAGATTCATCAGAAGGAACTGATACAGAATGAGCATATATTCTTTCATAAACAGTAATTGCTTTACCTTTATCTACATATCTCTTTTTAGATACATGATTAGCATAGAACCATTTGGCAAACTCTTTATCTTTTGTTAGAAGTTCACTGAAATCTGCGCTGTTTATAAACTCATCAGCTTTCTCTTGATTTGTAAGTTCTACACCTTGTTGTTCTAAATAGTGGTTTAAAGCTGTTAAGTAGTATTCTGTAGGAACACTTGAACTTAACTCTGATAATTCAGCATAAGCTCCTTCAAGTTGGGCTTGTTCCAATACACTTAGTCCGGTTGGAGTTTGTAAAGTAATTAGTTGTTTATACCTCTCCATATCATTTTTACTAAGAGATGTTGGATTAGTTTTTATAGCAATGATATATCTTTTAAGCTCATCTCTTTGCTCTGTTGTTAATCTGTCTTTTTTCTCTTGCTCAGATTTAACATCAATAATTTTTTGTTGAAGATCTCTTATCTTTAATAACCTTGTTTCACCAATTGTTCCAGGTTTAGGTTGTCCTTGATCATCTCTGTAAGAGTAAATAAGATCAAATATCTCTTGATATAAATCTGAAACATCTGTGCCTCCGGCTTTTGGAGAAAGTTCTTTAATAGTAGCAATAGCTTTTTGCTTTCTTTCATAATATTCACTAGCATAAGCACGCTTAATATTTTGTTTTTCAAATTCTTTAAGGTTTAAATCCCATTGATCAGAATTTCTATCTACACCTGAAGCCTCTTGTTCATTGGCCCAAAGATTATATGCCTCATCTAAAGAACCTTCTCTTGGTACAAACTCATAAAACTTTCTATTTCTTTCTCTATGTTCTCTAAGTATTTTGGCTATACTCAAATCATAGATTCCTTTTTCAGGGTCATCTATTTTTGGAGTACCATCAAAGTAATTAAGGTCATAAATTTTTTGGTACTCTTCCCAGAGCGCTTGAGTAGTAGAATATTTTTCAAATCTCTCTATCTCAGATTCAATAGAGTTATTATGAGCCATAAATGCATTAAGCTTTTCTGACTTTTCTAACCAAGCTCTTTTTCCAATCTCAGATTCAAATAGTTCATCAGCTTCATAAACTACAGGCAATACATCTGTCCACATATAATCTTTAATGAATTGACTAAGTTCTGCTTTAGCTTTTATCTTAGCTTGTTCATCTTCTTCATCAACAGCTTTTTTAAGATTATATTTAAGTAAATCTAAATCATATCTCCAGCCATTAGTGAATTCATTTTTAAGAGTATATGTTTCCCATTGAACCGGATTACCATCTTTATCAAATTCTAAAATAGTATCTTTATCCATAACAAGATCTAGCATACTACTTGTATCATTAAAGTTTACATTTACTGTTTTTAGCATGTCATCTAGCTCAGATCTAAACTCTCTTGATTTTCTAAGCGCTTCTTGTTGAGCTTTGGTTTTAAGATTCTGAATATAAATAGCAAATCCACCTACCACAGGATCATTTGCAGAAGTATATGATTCTAAGAATCTATTACCCCAGGCAATGTCTTTTAATTCACCTTTGAGAGCTGCTTTAATCTTACTTGAATCAATTTTAAAGTGATCATATTCTCCTACAATATCTTTAACTATCTCTACAGGGACCCCTTTTTCAGCAAGTAAATCAAACTCATCTTTTATTTTACCATCTTTAGCTTTTTCATAAAATAAAGTAAACTCAGATTCAGATAAGTAATCTTTTAAAGGAGCTAAGTTTTCTTTAAGTTCTCCTTCAAGATATTCTTGCATGTATTTAGTTATATCTAAATAGAAATCAACATCAGAGTCTTCAAATATCTTTATAATTTTATTTTGAGCTCTTTCAGTTTCTCTTCTAATTTCATCTAGTAAACTGTATAACATATTATCATTAGGAACATTCTCTTCTGACATTATCTCATTCATATCTTTCACCATTATCTCATATGATTCAAGCATCTGATGATAAATATTTATTTTAGATAGGGCTGCTCTACCAGATATATTGTTTTCAAGAATCATTTGCTCAAGATCTTTTGCAATATTCTTAACTATATCTAAATCAGTTTCCATACTTGTGACAAAGTCAAGAGCTTTATCTCGCATGTATGCTAATTCTTTTTCTTCTCTTTCTATATCATTTTTTATTTGAGCAATGAGTTCTTCTTTATTGGTAACTGATCTATTATTAATAGTCTGATACTTTTCTAGAATCTGAACTGTTTTAGGAAGAAGTCTCTGACCTTTATCTGCTTTATATACTGCAGCTTTTAATTCTTTATACTCTTTTGAACTAGTAGCATTAGGAATTCTTTGAAGTAAATCAAGGTTTACCCCATAGTTTAAATTTATTAGTTTCTGTATTGAACTTTTAGAAGCTGTATCAGAAAGATTTTTAGCTCTTTCAACAGTATCCTTACCAAACATTAAAATATCTTCTTCAGTTAGCTTTTGAGTATCATACTGAAAGTCTTTAGTAAGTAGCATATCAGCTAGTTCTTCTAGAGTTGTATTCTCATTTAAATCAGATACATTAACTTTTTCTCCAAAAGTTCCTCTTAGCATATCTTTAATAGCTGTCAATAGCTTTTTGATAAATGCAATAAAACCTTGAGATTGTACTTCTTTAGTTACTGCAGCTACACCTTTTTTCTGTAAGCTCATAGCTAATATCTCTTCTATATAAAGAGGTGTACCTTCTTCAAGCTCAGGATATTTTAAAGCCATTCTGTTTTGCAAGCTTACTCCTTCATCAGTAGTTAGTAAAAGGTTATATAAGTTTATGAATAGTTGTGGATTTTCTCTTCTGATTGCACCTAATAATGGATGAGAAAACTCATGCATTACAGTATCTAAATCAAATGTACCTTCTACAAAGTAAATAACCCCTCCTAAATAAAAAGAAGACTCTCCATCATAATCAATAATTCTATTTTTTAGAATTTCCCGGGCTTTATCTTGACTTATTATTGAATAAGTAGATTTTAATCCTGCAGATAATCTATCAGCTATTACAGAAACAATCTCTTTTGACCTTGCTATATCAAATTCTGCATCTGACACAGGTACAATTTCTACAAATGGATCTAACTCAGGATCAGTATAATAATATTCATCTTCAATTTTAAATGCATGTCCTTGATCTCTTAATCCAGACCATACTTTTTCAGCATTAGCATTTAGTTTACCACTTCTTAGCTGAAAACCTTCCATCATTAACTGTCTACCTAATGCTTCAGCTAATTTTTGATAAAGTTCAACAGTAGCTTCTGTAGTAATATCCAATGAATTTAGTTTTGCAAATCCATCTTTTATTGTGAAGCCCATCCTACCTATACTTTCACCATCAAATAGTACATCATAAGTATCTAAAGTTTCATTTTCTTTAAGAGTTACTTTTTTAGGAGCAGCAATCTCTTTTGTTATTTGAGGAGTTCTTGATGATTCTTCAGTAATATCTGTAAAGGGGGCTTTTTTTAAATATGGTTCAAAATTTAATTTAGAAAATCTATCCTTCCAACTTGCAATATCATTAGGAATGATTATTCCACTCTGCGCATAAGATTGAGCTTCTAAATATTTTTCTTCTTGGGCATCAAATTTTGCTTCTTCAATAGCCCATGCATAATTAGCAGCAAGTTTTATATCATTTTCTGATAAATTTGGAAACACTTCTAAAAGTATATCCATTAATTTATCATAGTTATTAGATCCTTTTTTATACCAGTTGGCTAATTGAGAAAATATATCAGTTTGTAAAGAATTATAAAGATTTTCAGAAATATACTTAGGTCCTTTATTATCATAATAGGGTCTAATAGTAACTGTTTCTCCATTGTCTTCTTCAGTTAATCTAGGATTTCCTAATACTTGATTATCTATAAATACTTTAACTTCATCTTTGTTAGGAAGATCTTGTATTTTAGATTCTAATTCAGGAGATATTTCTGTAAATCTTTTAGTTGTTTCTATTTGATTTTTAGCAGCTTCAAGAATAGCTTCATTAGCAACATTAGCTTGCAATTGATCAAATAAATTATCATTAGCTTTTATAAAATTACTTACCTTAATGTTATCTCTCATGTAGGTTGATCCATAGGGCAGTGTAGTCTCCTGTCTATTTACAGAAAACATTTTATCATCACCTGTATCAACACCATATCTAATCTTTGCAAGTCTTGTTATTCTATCATTATAAATATTGAACTCATCCATCATATCTGGATTAATTCTATTTAAATCATCAATAATATTTAACTTTCTTAACTCCTCAAGAGCTGTTATTTTTGAATTACAAGCCATTATAATTTACATTTAAAAGGATCATTTTCTGCATCAAATATCTGAAGAATTTCTTCATCTGTGATATTTTGCATGCTATTTATTGTATCCATTACTTCTTTATACTTTGTAGAACCCGGATTTATATATTGAAACTCTTCATATAATCTTCTACTTAAATATACAAATAATTTTTCAGGCATGATATTAGAATCACCATATCCTTCTGCAGAAAGTCCAATATTTTCTCCATTGTCAATTCTATTTCTTGCTTCACTAATCATTAATTCCCATGCATCAATCACTTTTTGGTAATCTCCTACAGGTAATTTTGAAAAATTATCTTTTATTGTATCCTGAGATGTAGGTAGACCTATGGCTCCTGGAGATAATTCTCTAATCATATTTTGACCACCAAACTGAATATTTGGATTAGTTACTTCTTTAGTTGTCATATTGTACATTAGAGTTATATCAGGATTCATTTCAAGTATTTTTTCATAATGTGATCTTTTAGACTCTAAGTTATAGTATATAAATACTTGTGGATTTATAGTTTGTGCTACTCCATATCTTTGACCCGCATCATCTCTAATTAACTTAATACTATTTAGATCATCAGCTAAAAAGTAATCTTTAAAATATCTTCTTTCTTTATTCTCAAATGAGTTTTGATCAATAAATTGATCATAAAAAGCTCTAAGGAATGTAGGACCGTTTGGAGAACTAAGAATAGTTTCCATCTTTTTAATCTCTTGATTTAGAAGATCAAGTATAGAATCATAATTAACTACATTTACAAAGTTTAACTTTGATTTGTTTAAACCTGCTTGATAGAAAGCAACCATTGGTACTTTAGCAAAGAAGTTACTTATTCTTCTGTTTTCTTTTGGATCAGATACTTTTCTAATTGTAGGGTCAGCAAGATCTTTAAGATTCTTATAATATAAATTAGATATAGAGTTAGTATAACTATTTTCATTTATATATAATTGAAATCTTGTTTTATCTGCATTATAATCTACTTTCATTTTTTGAAGAACAGTGTATTTCTTTTCTAATTCTGGATGCTCTTTCATGATATTAGAGAACTGAAGAGCAAATGAGGTACGCTTAGCTTTAAATAACTGTTTTGGATTAAATGTATTTTCAAGAGCTCTTTGAGCAAGAATTCTTTCATAAGTAGCTCTTACTTGTTTTTCACGAGGTAGATCTGGAAATTCTGCTTGAGTAATTTTTAATTCATCATCATAATTTTTATATGATTCAATCTCTGACATAGGATATATAAATCTTAAGTACTCTCTTTCAGCTACAAATTTAAAGAATTCTGTTTTTCCTACCTTTTTATTAGAGCCAAAGTAACTAGGTTCTAAAGGATAAAGGCCCCGCTTCTGATAACTATTGTCAGAAGTACTACCTTGCATCCAAGCTTTTGATTTATAATCATTTTCAAGCTGCTTCTTATCTATATATAGGGTGAACTCTTCATTCTCATTTTCTTTAACAAAAGCACCAAAGTTTAATTTTTTAACTATTTCTACAGGTATACTAGTAGAAACATTATAACCTTGATAAGCATCACTTATTTCATATTTTCTTACTGCATTTTGAAACAACAACATTAATAAGTCATTTCTGAATGTAGTAATCATCCTATCTTTATTATTAAAAGTTCTTTTGTTATCATCATCAAAATCTTTCATATTAACAATGATATATTTTGATATAGTTGGATGATATGCTAATGGAAATAATGGTCTACTTAATGCTAACATAAGATCTCCATTAAAGAAAGAACTAGTAACTGAATCATTAAGCATTTTTTTCAAAAGATCTTGATCTAATTTACTTTCTACTTCTAAAGCTTCTAAGTTAGATTCAGCTTCTTCTACGGATCCTAATGAAGTTCTTAATTTTGTATCAGGATTAGATGCAAATTTAAGCTTTTTAATTCCGTCCATTTGCTGTTCTAACTCTAAGAAATGTAAGAACATTGCTTTTGATAGATCACTGCTTCCTATTTCCATTTTTTGTTGTGAATCAGCTTTACTATAATCAGTAATTAACTTATACATTTCTTCTTGGTTAAAAGCATTGTCTTTTCTTTCACCAAGAACTGTGTTAACTGCAGCTGTAGTCGCTCTGTATCTATCTTTTGATTTAATATCTCCATTAAAGAATCTACTCAGAATAATTTTTGAAGCTTGAGATTTTGCAAACTGTGGTTGTGATGGTTTCTTTCCTATAGTATCACTATATGTTGATTTTGCTAAGCGCTGTTCTTTTACATATTCTCTTACTAAAGGTTGAGATACAAAGTAAATTGCTTCTTCTACAGGTACACCAGCTTTAATAAGATATAATAATACTGGAGCTACTTCATAATTACCCTGGATAAAGAAAATCCACGCATCTTTCTCAACATCCACCCATCCATTAATGGCTTGTGAATAGATATCAGAAATCTTATTTATGTTATTTACATCAAACTTATGAGAAAGAGATATTACTTCTTCCTCTTTTCCATCTTTAGTCTTAACTTTTGTTACATTATGCTTTAAGAATATTCTAGTGTCCCTTAGCTCAGTTTTTCCATCATAGAATTTTTGCAAATAATACTTAGGCATTTTTGCACCTAAAGAATTGAAAAGAATATTAAATGTGTTTTCAATAGCACCAAGACCTAGAGTTCTTTTACCAATTACATTTGATTCATGTTTATATAAGTTATAACCAACTTCTAAAACTCTTGTAGGACTAATAGTTCTTTCGTTTGGTTTATCAGCCTTATAATTAAAGTCATCAGATAACTCATTAGCATAAGGATCATATTCCATTACATCTGAAGCTAATTTATCTGCTATAGGTTTAATTAAGTATGTACCATTTGGTCTAATTAGTGATGCATAGTTTTCCTTAATAGACAAAATGTCTTTGATATCATTAAGTAACTCATTCTGTAAAGCTTTTTTCTGAGTTTCAAAAAAGTTTTTAGTGCTGTCACCAGAATCCTTTGCTTCATTATAAGCTCTTTCAACATCTTCATTATTAGTATATTCTCTTTGAATAAGTCTACCTTTACCATCAAGGTTAGGCATGAACACAGTCATTTTATCAATGTCAAAGTCACCACCAGACTTAGCAACAATTTCAGCTGGAGGAATAATTAAGTTACCTGCAGTTGAAGGTAAGAAGTGATATACTTCCATAAATTCCATAGAGTTAAGACCCTGAACCGGAATCCTAACACCAACCATTGTTATTACTTCTCTGTTAGCTCCATCATTCATATTTAACCACTCATCATCTTTAATAAGTTTGTTGAGTTTTTTTAATGTAGCCTCTTCATTAAGTACTCTTCTAGTTTTTGGATTGCCTTCAGCATCTTCATACTTTTCTTCATCATATACTCCTATAGATTTACCATTCTTATCTTTTACTCTTACAAGTTTAGTAAAGTCTCCATGGAATGCAACCATAACTTTCATTGCAGCTGTAGTTCCATCTGCATTTCTATGATATGTAGGAAGGAAGTTTGACCCAATGTATTTCTTTTTCTCTTCATCAGTAGCTTGTTTTAACTGACTACCATCAAAAACTCCTTCATACATGGCTCCAGAAACCATTACAAATGGCTCACCATTTACTTTCTGCTTAATTATTCTCTTGTTTATTAAAGACAAGATAAGTTTCTCAATTTTATTAGACTCTGGATGTAAAGATAAATCATACTTAAGTTTACCGTTTGGAGTAACATCTATAAAATCAATTAAATGATCTCCTACAGTGTCACCTCTTTCAAGTTCTTCTCTTATTTTCTCAGCTAATTTTTCAGTACTAGATGAATCAACAGGAATATACTCATAACCATCTTTAGTATTTACTTGCATATATCCTAAATCAGCAAGTAACTCAAGCTTTAATAATTTAGTGTATTCATCAACATGTTGTAAATACTTATCTGCTTTTGCTTTATTATCTGGATTATCAATCAGTCCTTGATCATAAAGACCCTCAAGAACTAGCTTTCTTAACTGTGTTGAAAATATTGATGATCCTTTGTATTCATCATTAATTGCTGTTACATTCTTTAAGTTTTCAGCATAAATGATGTTTGGTGTAAATACTACATCTTCATTAACAGAACCATCATCATTTAAAAATTTATCTGCTTTACCGTCACTAGTAATATGACCTACTTTAGATCCTGTAGGATATAAAATATAATCTACTCCTTGCTGAAGCATTAAGTCTTGCATTTTTTCTAACTTAGATCCCTTAATTACACCAGGAATTAATGGAGCAAGTGAAAATTTATGAAAAGAAACTAATGGTAAACCTGCAGTTGTTTTGATGTTTCCATAATACTGCATTTTTTCTGAAGGAAAGAACTTAACAATATCAGAAGCTTTTACTTTTTTACCAGCTACAATATCCCTATATAATTGCTCATGTTCTGAGAACCAACGTCCGGCAAGTTTTCTCATAGTTCTATAGGCTTCAAAGTTTATATAACCTTGACCATCACCTTCTTTCATACCTAGATACTCTTTAGCCTCTTTAGTGGATAGCTCTTCAGCATATCTTTCTTTTTGTTCTTCAGTAAGAGTTTTATTTTTCTTTAATCTTTCTAACAAATCTTCTTTAAGAATTTGTTTATACTCATCATGCATTAAAGAATCTGTTTCTTTTTCTCTAATAATAGCTGTTGTAAAAGTTCCATCATAATGTTTCTTTTTATAACCTTTCTTAAGATTGGCTTCAGTAAACAATTTAGGAAACTTACCATCATCATTTATAAATAACTGAGCTGCTTTATCAGATCTAATACCTAGACCGCCTCCAGCAAGACCTGTATTTCTTTTATGAAATTCTTCTTTCTCATGGTTATACTGAGCAAAATCACCATAACCTAGTATAGCTGTTTCAAAGTTATGTATCCAAGAATTGTAAGTAAATGCTTTTACTAAAGTTTTATCAATATCAGTAGGAGATAGATTTTTCTGTGCTACTTTTTCAAATAGTTGTTGATCTACATATCTGGCCTCTTGTAATCTATTAAGATTCTTGTTTATTTGAGCATTAAAATATTTTTTTATATTAGTTCTAATATCTTGACCTAGTTTAATACTATCTTGAGTACCTGTTTCTAAATAATCAGTAAGATTTTGATCAAGATTATATAATTTTTCTTTAGTTTCTTCACTAAGAACATCATCAAATGCAGTAAATACTTCACCAGCCATAACAACAGAACCATCTTTCTTACGAACTTTTCTGTTATAACCTGTCCAGTGTGACATTTTTTCAGCACCAACTATATTTTCATTATTTATATTAGCTTTAAATCTTTGTATCCTATCTAACTCAGATGCTATGTAACCAATAAGAATATCAGCAGCCATATTTTCACCATAATCAAGACTACTAGGTTGAAATTCTTTCACTCCTACATATAGATAATCATCTGTTTTACCATCATAAGTATCAATAACATCTGCTTGCATACCCATTGAGGTAGACTTAGATGCATGTCTCATGAACTCTTGAATTCCTTTAAGAAGCATTGTATGCATTTCTTGTAGGAACTTACTGTTTACATCAGCAGAACTTGTAGCATTACCTTCACTAAATCCTTTTATATTTACAACTTGAGTACCTGTGTCATTAAAAATTCTTACAAAATTTTCTTTCTTACCATATTTTCTTTTATTACCAAACTCAGTTGGGTCATCAGTAGTGAAATCAAATATTGATTTTAAAATTACTGAATACTTACTAGCTGGATTATTTTCAAATGCTAACCATCTCATGTGTTTAAAGTCACCATTAGGATCAGCATCATCTTGAGTAAGTTGAGACCAGTTAGCTGCTTTATTTATAGCAAGCATATTTCTAGTGACAGTACTGTCTAAGAAGTGCTCAAATATTCTATTCATTTCAGGATTATATAAACTGAAATTTGAAAAGTTATTAGAGAACTTATTTTGCAAAGTTGCAAGCATTCTAATTTTGAACTTAATATCTAGCCGATTCTCTGTACCAACAAGTTCTTTAGGTAAACCTTCTGATAAAAACCCAATAGGATCTGCTTTTACTTTTTTTGCAGCTTCTACTTTATATTTTTCATTAGAATTAAGAGCAATGTTTACAATCTTAATTGCTTCCCACATTATATCCAATCCATATTTATTTGCAAAAAATGGATCCTGAACGGCTAACTGAATCTCTGCACTATCAGAGTCTAATATAATACCTAAAGCTTCAAGAAATTCTAATGATCTATTTCTATCAAGCTCACCATTAATACCAAACTCTTTAAGAATAGCTCCTGTATTTAGGATATTATTTTTTGTTTGTGGATCAACTTGGATAAAGTCACTACTTGCTGCATTGGCATTTATAAAATTATTATTCCACTCTCTAACTACAGCATAAACATCTGTTGAAGAATTAATAACAGCAGCTTTATATTTACCTTTTGTAACTCTTATCTCTTTATCTTTACCAGACTCTTCATCTCTTTCTTGGTTAAGATTTAATTGGAAATGTTCAACTCTTGGTTTTTTAAGATCTTGCCAAAATCTAGTTTCCATATCCATCTCAGCATCAGTAATTGATTCTTTTGCTGAAGGAAGAAGATCTAAAATTTGATTAAACTCAGGATAATTAGCTGAAAATTTAACTAGTGTATTATACATATCTTTAGGAGCCATTGATGACTCCAAAGTTCTTGCAAGTTTACTCCATATAATATTTGGATCATCAAGTTCTTGAACACCTAATTCATTAAATACTTTTTTAGTTTCTCCTGTTTGAGAATCTCTTTGAACTTTAAAGATAGATCCTAATAACATCATAGTATCTGCAGTAAGAATACTTTTAGGATCTGTGTCATTAACACCAGTATTATCTTTGAATACAGTTGATCCAGTTATACTAGTTTCATCTTCAATTTCAACATATTTTTCTTTTAGTATTTCAAATCTAGTATTTGCTAAATGATAAGCAATTACTCCAGACTTTTCAGTTTTATCTAATGAATCTTTAATGTTTCCAAAGTTATCTAATACTCTTTGTAATAAGTTTATTTTATATTCAAGGTCTTGTTGTAAGAACATGTTCTTTTTATCACCCTTGTTCATTTCCAATACCTTATCAAGTCTAGACTGTTGAAGATCTTTGATTTTAGCAATACCTTGTTGTAATTTGCCATAAATCTCAAATCTTTTATCCATAGTTTTAATTTGCTCAAAACCACTTGCTGTATTTTCTAAATCAGTAGCTTGCTTTTGAAAATATAAAGCTAGCATGTTATCTAAAGTACTGCTGATAAGTTTACTTTCATCAATAGTAAATTCTCCAAACTCTTGTGACGGTGTTTTTTCATCTTCATCAACAACAGGTTGAATTGTTTTACTTCTATTTAATTTGAAGAAAAATGAATTTTTAGTTGATGGACTATATCTACCTAATACATCAGCTCTTTCTGCAGCACTTACATTTTTATCACCAGACTTATATAGTTTATCATAATACATTTTGACAGCTGCAATGTCAGCAATATGCATTCCAGTCTCAGCTTGTGTTGTACCACGGAAGAACTTAAGTATAAAATCAAGTATCTTCCTAAATATAGATCTAGTAGCTTTACCTTTAGGCACATACTTACCAGATTTATAATCACGGAATCCTTCTGCTAATGCTTCTTCAATCTCATAGTATATTTCTTCTTTAGATAACTTAGTTCCTGGCTTCCATCTTGGATTATTTGACTCTCTAGCTACTTCATTGTATAATGATGCCTTCTCTTCTCTAGTTAAAAATAACTGAGAGAATACGTGCCATGCCTCATGATAGATATCTAAAGCTGTACCACCATCACCTTTGTATAAGTTAATTCCACTTCTATTAAATTCTGCAAATGCGGGACTGTTTACAATTCCCATTACAATATTTAGAGGTCTTATTTTAGACATCTCTGATCTATTATACCAGTCTACTATTTCTTTCTCTTCAGCATCACTTAAATTATAATCTTGACCTAGATTTTTTGATCTAAATAAAGTATCATTTAAACTTTCAAAATCACTGTCATTAAAAAGATCTTTAAAATCAGGTTCTACAGGACCTGTAGGAGTACCGGTTGCTTTATTTTTTGTTACAGGTGCTTTAGTTTTAGCAGGTGTTTCTTTCTTTTCTGGTTTAATTCCAAATCTACTTAAAAACTTTGCTTTATCTTTTATATCTTCAAACTTATTTCTTTTAGTATTATTGACTATTCTATAACTAAAATTAGAAGTAGTAATTACTTTAATTGGATAATTCAATCTAACGGCTGCTTTTACAACTGCTTCTGATACACCAGTTTGACCATTAGTATAAATAGTTCTAATTGAATTATTTAGTTTACCTGAGTTTATTAATCTATCTAATAAGTCATAAACAAAGTCATCAATTTGTTTTTGAGTAACTTTCTTTTTAGTAAGATCTGTTATATCATTTCCTGTAAAGTGTACGTCCTCTGCACCAGTTTCATTTAACTTATCAATAATTAATTTTTGTAAACGGTCATTAGATATAGTAAGTTTACCATTAGTAATATTTAACGGTACTCCAAAATAATCTTCTCCTGCAGATTTTTTTAGATTGCTCTCAGCTGTACTATCAAAATTAAATGCCAAACTTACTGTAGCATCAGTAGCTTCTACAATATCTTTACTTGTACTTCTGTGTTTATCACTCTTACTTACAATAAATTCTATGTTTCCTTCTTGAAAAGTTGAAGCTACTGTCTTTTTAGCTTGAGTTTTTGGTACCTCAATTTCTTGACTGATTGCTTCATCAGGTATAGAAAACTTTAGATAAGAATTTAAACTTTTTACAGTAGGTAAAGAATCCTTACTATACTCAATTAATATAAACTTCTTTATATCAGTAAAATACTTTCTACTTTTTGGAACTATTACACCATTCTCAAAAGTATAGTCTGTATAATTTTTATTGGTATAATCATTATTATAACTTACTCTAGCTGAATAGACTGTAGTTTTTGTTGTGCCATATTCAACAGCCTCCATTAAATGATCATAGATAACATCTCTACTTTTTGGATCTGATAAATCAATTGGTTTTCCTTTTATCATTACATTAAGCTCATCTATACCAGATGTCTTATCTAAAAAAATAGTTATTCTATTTGATTCAATTGCATTAGATAAAAAAACTTTTGCAAAAGTTTCTCTTTCTTTAGGACTAAGAGTTCTATTCTGACCTTTTATTTTTGCATCAGTTGTAAGTACATCAGCAATTTTACCTGCAGTTTTTTCATCAATGTTACCTCTTTGCATTAATACAGTATGCTTACCTGGAATTCCTGTTGTAGCATTTAATCTATCAATAACAAATTTAGCTCTACCACTTTTTTCACCAATTAACTCAATCATGTAATCTTTTACCTCTTCTTCTGTGATGTCTGTATTTTCAAAAGGTACCCATGCTGTATTGACAAATCCATAACTACCACCAATTATAGGAAGCAAAACTTCTTTACTAGGATCCGCAATAATTTGTGTTCTTAATTCATATAGCTTAACAACTTCTTCTTTCTGACGCTCAGTTATTTTTTTCAGTAGTTCTTCTTTTCTTTTTTCTGAATATTCAATACCATTTTTTGCAGCATTAGCAACTTCAGCATCTAATATCTCTTGAGGTTTTACAAGACTATATTCAATATTTGATTTACCGCTTACTGTATATTTATCTTTACCTTTTTTTTCTATTACTCTCAAAAAATGATAAACTGGTCTACCATTTTCTTCTGTAGTAAAATCTCCTTTCTCATCAAAAAATAAAATGTTACCTTCTTTATCAGATAAAAAAGCTGCAATAGCATTTTTATTTTCCATTTTATAATGTGAAACTTTATCAGATTCTACAAAATATTTTTCAACTATTACATTACTAGCATATACAGGTTTTAAATATATTTTTTTTCCTTTGTATTCAACAGTATCTATAATACCTTTATTTTCAATAATTGAAATAAGACTATTATTCATTTCTCCAAATAATACCTTATCATTATCAATAATATTTTTTTGATCTTTAGTAGCATATCTAGGATCAACAGGTTTTGCTGACTGACCAGTTGTTGCATTAACTGTAGTTGGATACTGACGTTTACCACTAAACATTATAAAATCTACACTAGCATCAAGAATTTCAATAGCATTAGCTTTTGTTCTTAAAGCATTTATCTTTTTTTTAATCTCATCAAGAGATATATCTCTATCAGCAATGTATTCTCTTACAGCTTCTAAACCTTTAATTGGTGCATTAAAATCATCAGAAAGTGCTTCTAAATCATCATATGAATATTTAGTTTTAAACTTATCTCTGATAGCTTTATTAGAAAACATTATCATCCCAAACATTTTAGGGATTGCCTGAAGATTAGCAAGTGCTAAATCCGGTTCTTCTGGATTAGCTTGTTCAACTAACTTTTGAACACTACGCATGTAGTCTTTAAGATCAAAGACTATTGGATTTTCTGGATCTGTTGCTTTTTTTAATCTATTATAAAGATGTCCATACAGGACATTTAAATCAGGTAAACAAGCCATTATTTTTTTGTTTTTGTTTTACATTGTTTCACTGCATCCATAAAAGCATTATCTGCTTCATCTTCTGTCATCTCACCAAATTGATTTTGAATATCTTGAATTTGAACTTGGTTTTGAGCAAATTTATCTAGCTCTTCAGCTACATCAAGAGACACTTCTTGGTATTCTTTTGTAATTGGTTTTTTCACTGTTTTAGGTTTATTTTCTTTTGGCACTGGTTTAAATTTCTTATTAAACTCAGAAGCCGTTAAATCAAGTTTTATTTTTTTGTTATCAAGATATTGTAAAGTTACAGATTTCTCACTAACTTTTATTACTTTAAATAGACCTCCTTCTGATAATTCTACACCTACTGTATCTTTACTGAAACCAATTGTAGGTGTTATTGATACTACTATTTGATTTTTCTTAACATCTTTAACTGTAACATTTTCCTGTAACTGGAATCTGCGTTCTGCAATTAATTCTTCAATTGCACGTGCACTAACAGTAATCTCTTGTCTAAGAGCTTTCATAAATAAGTTAGTTTCAATAGCATCAAGTTCTGATTCATCAGCTTTCATAATTCTTTCTCTGATTTCCTCATAACCTTCTTTATCTTGATCAGTACCTAGTGTACTTAATGTTTGACTTAAATTTTTAGTAGGTTGTTTATTTTTTCTTTTTACTCCTTCAATTATTTGTTTTGCCTCTTCTGGATTGATTGTTCCCTTCTTGGAACTAGGTTGTCCAGGTACTCTCTCTGTCGATCCTGCTCCAGACTCTTGAACATTAGATACACCAGATCCTGGCCGTCTTTCTGGGTTTTGTCTTTCAAAGAGTCCTTTTGGTTGACGCTTGCTGATTTTTCCATTTTTTGTTAGTTTAATTAATTCTACTTCATTCATTAACTTAGTCAACATTACTATTGCTGCTGACACATCATTTTTTGAAAAACTAAGAGTTGTAATTGACTTAGCTATCCAGTTTTTAATTGCCTCAATATCTTGTTCATTACCTGTATACTCACCATTGATAAGTTTACTTAATGCTTCAGGTCTTGTCTTCATTACACTATATACTTCTTTAAAAGAAGCATCTGATGGAAACAAAGATTTTATATCATCTAGATCTTCATTCTCTTCTTCTATATCTTTAGGAGGATTTTGTAAAAATATCTCCGGTGACTGATTGATTAAATATAGAATGTCTGTTGCATTAGTACCAGTAATTTTTCTAATTTTATTATTGGCTACAAGATCTGCTCTTTGGGCATTTAAAGATTCAAGTTCAACTTTTCTTTCAGCTAAAGTTCTGGTAAAAGTATTTATATCTTCACCTTCTATTTCACCTTCAGTTTGTCTTTTAACTATGTCATCTGAAACCATTCTGATTCTAGCATCAAGCTCATCAATCTGTTTTTGATTTGACATAAACTCAACACCATTAACTGTTCTCTTTTTAGCAGTTCTAGTTACTTTATATTTTACACCGTCTACAATGATTGTATCATCCTCAGCATCTAATTCTGTAATAGTATGTTCTACACCATTTATATTAGCTGTTGTAAAAGGTCTTTGAATAATTTTGATAGGAGTTAAACCTATTGTATCCAAAGTTGTATCAGGATTAATTTTATTATTTCCGTTTATACTAATGTCAATTATTTCACTAGGAGTATCCAAAGCATATGTTCCATCAACATTCTTAATTAGAACTCCTGTTCTTCCATTATAAACAAATGATTTACCTAGATTATAACTAATCTGATTAGATAATACTTCTGTTTCTTTAAACTCCTGATCTCCTGCTGGTTCAATTGTATCTTTTACTTTTCCTATAGGAACATATTTTTCAACTTCAGCTACTGGATCAAGAGTAATAAACATTCCTGGAACACCTTTAGCATCTTTATCAGTAACATCTGTTGGAATACGAATTTTATTTATTACTCCATCTTTGCTGTAATCTACAGATAAAGGTAAGATCTTAATTGCTCTTGGCATCTTACCTGTCATCCTATAGATAAGATTCCTATATATAGTTTGTTGAATAGAATAGTTTAATTTTTTACTCCATTTCTTTTTAGCACTTACTAATTTTCCTTCTAATTCTTCAATATCTTTTTTAATAAAAGATTCTCTTTTAGCATTAGCTTTATCAGCAAGGTCTTTTTTCTTTTGTTCTAATTTAACTTCTAAACCTTTTATTTCTTTATCAATATTCCAGTATGTCCAGTTTGCTGGTTTAGCTGTTTTGATATCTATGATTTCAATCTCACCAGTCTCATTATCTATGTACACTAAATCAACTTCACCTGCAAGACCAATAGGTTTACCATTTTCATTTTTAGGACCTAAGTTTCTATCAAATACTTTAATATGATCACTTAATATAGTCCATTTACCTTCAAGAACTTTATCTCTAATTTCAGTAATGATACCTTTTGGACCAAACAATGCTTGATATGCAGGATGATTTTTAGTCATATAACTAGGCATATTTGGATCCTTAAATGCTAAGAAATCTCTGATCATATCATCTATAACTATACCAACATCTGAAGACTCTTGATTAGCTACATCACCAAGTATATTAAGTACTGTAGATATATCTAGTGTTTCTATAGGAGCTTCAAATTCTTCAAGATCAGTTTCATCAGTAGTTTCTGCAGTAGATTCTGATACTGCATTTTTAACATCACTAACAACTTTTGGAACACTAGTTTTTGTTGTTTGAAAATTTTCGTGTGATATTTTATTTAATTTTTCAGAAAAAAGAGTTTCATTAAAATTATCTGGAACTTTCATACTTATGTATGTTGCCCCACCAGATCTACCCATAAAATCCGTACCACCAATTCTAACTCTTAAAATTCCATCTTCAACAACAAACCCATTTGATTTACCTGGGTATCCTGTTTTTTTCATAAATGTAAATTCATCTAGAGTTGAAATATCTGAATCTTGTTTTTCAATATCAACTAAACCATTTATAGTTGATGATACATTTGTTTTAAGATCTTCTGGTTTTACTCTAGTAGCAGTTGTAGCTTTCCCCGTTTCTTTTTCCGGAGCTTCATATTCTTTTATAGTTTTAGCATATTCACTGCTAGCCATCTTAGCTGCTGTTAAACCTAACAAAGCTTCATCTTTAGTTAAGATTCCTTTTTTAACAGCGTCCAGATATAATAAACCTCTAACATCCTGTACTTTAAGATCCGTAAATGCAGTTAGTTTACCAATAGCTCTAAGTTGATTTATTGTATTGATAAAAGTATCAATAGCACCTTCTTTTTTAACTATACCTTCTTTTATCTGTAAAGACAGTTCACTGATAGCTGAAAGTAATAAAGGATCATTTAAACCATAATATATATACGGTGGTTTTTCTGGAGTAATTGACATTTCAATTTCTTCAGTAAGCTCAGTAGCTCTTTGAGGAATTGTTTCTGTTTCTTTACCTTCATCTAAAACATAATTTTGTCTTCTACCATTAACTACAACTTCTCCAACTTCTTTTTGTAATTCTTCAATAGTTTGTACAAAATCATCTGCAATGGATTGTAATCTTTCAGCAGGACTAGCTACTGACCTTTGATAATTAATATACTTCTGAAGAGCTTCAATGTCTGCTTCAATTGCAACTTTTTGTTGTTTAGTAGGTTTTTCTTCTTTCTTTTTAGGGTTAAGTCTACGTTCAAGAATCTTTCTTAAACCTACTGTAAATGATAAATTAGAAACATCTGATTTATCTAACTGATCCTGTTGCTCTTTTGGAATAGTTTTAAGCTTTGGTATTTTTTCAGATACCTCTAATGGTTTTTCACTTACACCTACTGAAGTAGTTAAAAACTTCTGTATCTCTGCATTTTGAGTAAGCAACCAGTTCTGTCTAAAATCATACATGTCAGCTTCATCAACATCTTTTCCAGAAACATAAGTTTCAAACTTAGGTTGTAGTATATCAGTCAACTCTTTAGGTAACTGCTCCCATGGAGTAGTAACATTTATCTGAGCCTTTCTTGGAGCTTCATCATCAAAGTTTTCTATATCTTCTTTAGATTCTTCTAAAGCTTTTTTATATTTTTCTTCAATCTCAGAAACTCTTTTCTGATATAACTTATAAGCTTTAGTATCTTGAGGATTTATATTAGGATTTTCAGATGCTGTTTCTGCTAGTTCTAATTCTTGAGTAAGAGCTTGTAATTTTTCATCAAGCATTCTACCAACAATATGAAAGTTTATACTAAACATTAATATATCATCTGGTGATGCTCCTTCAATAGACTTAGTTTTACTTGCTTCTATTTTCTTTATTTCAACTAATTGTGCTTCATCTTCCATAGCTTCAGCTAAAGATGTATCATAAACAGATTGATCTAAAGTATCTTCAGCAAATGCTTTGTCTCTTACTTGATAGAAAGCTGCCATTAAAGCTGGTGAATTTACTGATTGCAATAAAGTTCTGATAGTTACTATATTATCAATGTCTTCTTGAATTTTATCTTTATTATTAAGATTCTTTTCAATAAACTCATCCATTGCTTTAATAAGCTCCGCCTCACTACTACCAGTTTCTGACTTCAATTCTCTTAAATATACAACCCTTGCATCATCAAGTTCTTTTTGCTTCATTCTATTAAGCTCTTCAGTTCTATCTTTAAGACTCTGCTCTTTGTTTATTTTTTCTTCAGCAATTCTTTCTTCTTGAGCTCTGGCAACTTGTATAAATCTCATATAGTACTTCATATAAGAGTCACTACCTTTTGGTATAACCATCTCTTTAGTACCATCAATAAATTCTTTTGGTTGATAGCTTTTATCTTTAATCCATTTTGCAAATTCATCAAGATCAATATACACTCCATCATCTGCTAAACTTTGCAGTAAGTCTTTATACTCTTTTGTTTGAAGTGCTTTTTCTATCATTTGTCTGATATGCTCTTTTCTTGTTGTATAAAGAGCCTTCATCCATTTATAGTTTCTTTGAACATGTTCCATATACCCCGCAGGATTATTTAGAACACTCATATACTTAATCATTTTTTGATTCTCTACATCTAACTTAGTTAAATCTTTAAGCTGTGTAAAAGCATCATCAATACTAAGAGCTTTATCATTTTGTGCATTTCTTAATGCCTCTTCATAACTAACATCCCCTCCTACTAGATCAATCAAATAATCTTTAAGTCCTTGCTTATAGTTTTCTTCAAGTTCTTGAATCTTTTTAAGTAGTTGCTCATCAGATTCTTCAATAGCTTTTCTTTCTTCTTCAGTTAGATCATCTTGTTTAAGAACTTCTTCTTTTAAATATTTATTAAAAGCAAAACTACCATCTAATCTTGCTTTTTCTACAGCATCATATGCACTTTGAGCCTTATCATATTTTTGTAGTCTTGCTAGAATTTTTGCTTTTCTTTCTTTTTCAGCTACAATTTCTGGATCTGTTAAACCTTCCATTGAAGCAATTTCAGATTCTAACAATTTAATCTGAGATTGTAAAGACTCTCTATTATAAATTGCTTCTAAATCAGACATCATTATTTTTGAATCTGATTTTACATAATTACTAAAATCCTGAAAAGTTTTACCAATACTATTAATTCTATTTAAGTTATCCTCATATGATGCATCAAGAAATATAGCATTAAATTTAGATCTTCTATGTGCCTCTACCATTAACTCAGCCTGCTCTCTTTCTATTGTACCTTCTTTATAATCTTCTACATTTATTTTTAACTGAAAGTTTTCATTATGATACTCATATTTTCTTTGAATAGCTTTAGCTTTATCAATAATTTTATCAATTCTTTCTAATGCTTTTTTACCTTCACCAGCTTTTAACTTAAATGTATCTTCAATCTCTGTTTCAGTCATTTGTTTTAAAGCTTCCAAGTTATCAATATGCATATCAAAGGTTCCTGTATCTAATGCTGCAAGTACACTACTTATTAAAGATGTGGTTTTAGTATCAATTTTTTCTTTTTCATTAGTATCTTTAGAGTCTATATCTTTTGCAGCAAGAGCTTGATTTCCAAGATCAAAAATATTACTACCAAAAAACTTAGTAGGATTTAATCCAAAGTTCACTATATCAGCAAGCTCTTGACCGCCAGCATGTCTTTTATTAAGATAATTAGTATAACCTTTACCTTGTGTAAGATAGTTACCCGCTTTTAATATATTTTGTACAGTACCTTCTACAATTGTATTTCCAAATCCCATTAGAAAACCAGAAGCAAAAGTTTCAAGTCCTTGATGACTCCACTGTTTAGCAAAACCATCTTTAAGACCTGCCATGTACATTTCATATTTACCTCTCTCTGGTTGAAATATACTATTAGTAAAATAAGCTTGTGTTGAATCTGCAATTACATCTTGAAGATTTTCTTGAACTCCTTCAAGTAAATTTGCTTTAAAATAATTCAAACCTCCTCTACCCCAAGTAGATGGTTTAGCCAAGTTTTTAAAGCTTTGCATAAATGTCCTAGGAGAATATACAGTTTTTGCTGCAAGACCTGATCCTTCTCTAAGTAAAGTACCTTCTGCTAATTCTCTACCTACATCATCTAATGCTTTAAATGGACCAAACCTCATTAAAGTTGGTAGAGTAATTTTATTAGTATAAAATACTAAACCAAGGTTTTGCATTGTTGCAGAGAAACCTGCAGCTTCTGCTTTCTCTTGGTAAAGTTTCATAGTAGCTTCATCAGGAACTTCTCCAGTTCTGAAGTAATGATCATTATATAAATCATTTAAAGTTTTATTTTGAGCAAAACCTCCTTCTAATTTACTTTCAGAAAGAGCCATGTTCATATTTCTTATGTCTTTATAGAATGCACCAAAAGTTCTTTGCGCTCTTGCAAGAGCTGTTATATCATCTTTATTGTTAGCAACATTAGTAATGAAGTTATCCCAAGAATGATTAATTGGATTAATAAAATTCCAGCCGCTTTGAAGAGCTTTTGAATAAGCAGATCTTGCAACCTCAATATTTTTCATATCCTTTAGATATTCTGCTGTACCTTTTATACCTGCTGCTATATCTTTAGGAGCCTTGAGTAAATTCACTAGGGAATCTTTTCCTCCAAACACAGCTGGAGACATTTTTCTTAATAAAAAAGTTTCAGCTACAGCTTGTGTTAATATACCACCTGTATATGCAAATGACATAGCAGTATTAGATATGAAAGGCATTACACCTCCTCTAGTAGAATAACCTATATTTGAAGCTTTTTCATAATCTGCAGCAGCTCTAATATCTTGACCAAAATCACCATCACCAATATCAAGATAACTTTTTAAATTAGCTTTTAGACCTTCTCCATATAGTGGTAAAAAAGAATTTGTAAGCATTCTTTTAGTGTCATCCCACCATGTAGTATTATTTATAAATTTAGATTCATTATTTATAGTAGGATCAAAACCAATCTCATAAAACTTATCTCCATAACCTTTATATCTTTCAAGATTAGCTCCATTAGGTCCCGCATCAAAAGCTGTAGCTTTTGCATAATTATTATAATCCACATTGCTACTAACGTACTTATTAAAATTAGCAGCTGTTTCAGCAGCAGTTGAACCTACTAAAGAAGGATTAAGATAGTTAGGAGAATTTGGTGTGGGCTTATTTCCAAAAGGACTTGGGATGTTATAAGGATTCTCTCCTGGTTTAGGTACAGTAAGATTTACACCTGGAGTTCCAGTCCAACCACTACTTGAAAGTTCTGTATTAATATCTGCCATTATTGCTTAGGATTAAACTGTCTAAATATTTTATTATTTTGAGCATCAACCTTTAAAAGATTTTCTTGTAATGTTCTGTATGTTTTATCTACATTACCTCCTATAGGAACATTAGGAATAAATATGTCTTCCCATTCTTCTTTACCATTATTTGGATTAAGCTGTCTAACTTTACCTATAATAGTATAACCACTTGTTGTATTATTTTGATTTACTGCTTTTGCACTAAAATATCCATTACCAAACGGATCTTCATATTTTATTCCTGTAGAACCTGCAGCATTTAATCTAGCTTCCATAGGTGATAATTCAGTATCTTTAAACAACCAGTTTTGAAAGTTATTTCTATTTGAAATTACTGAAATTCCTTTTTGTGCAATCATATTTGCTTCAGCTTGACTTAATAATCTTTGATCATCATCACTTGTACCTCTTACTAATCCTAAGTCATTCAATTGTTTATAAGTAGGTATAATAACCATTGCACCTTTACTTAAGTCATTGTTTGCTACTTGACCTGCAAAAACTCTCATTCCTAAAGCAGTATCTCCACCTTTTTGTATTAAACCATTTAATGCATTTATTACTTGAAGACCTCTATCTATTTCACTGGTTGTAGTTTTATTTGTGCCGCCAAAACTTATTTTATTATTGTCAGTATCATTCCAGTTTATTCTATTTACATCAGCCATTGTTTCACTCCATATATTTCTATTAGGTGTACCATAAGCATCTGGTAAAACATTAATTCCATTATATGTACTAGCATCTATTTTCATGTCAGAACCAGCTGCTCCTGGAATACCAGTTTTATTATAAAATGATTTAAAAATATTTGTACCTTTTTTAGTATCCCAAATAGCTCTATATTTATCATGTATAATATCAATAATAGAAGGTGCAGGTCCTCCACCAGTTGAACCAGCATTATATAAAGCATTCATACTTCCTGCTCCACCAACTATTTTTGCAGCTTCTAAAATACCTTTACCAGCAGTAAGAGCTAAAGATCCTAATCCAGCTAGTTTAGGTTCAGTACTAATCCAACCCATAGGAGACATAAAACCTGATTCACCTCTGTGCCTAGCAGTTTCAATGTCTTTAATCATATCCCAAGCAGTCATGTTACCAGATACTTTAGTTTTATCTTCTCTGATATTTTTCATGAATTCTTCTTTAGATACAACACCTGCTGAAGTAGATAAAAGAGCTAATCTAGATAATCTTTTATTTAATGCACTAAATTGTTGATCATCAAATATATCAACATCTACATCATTTTGTGTTAAGTTATACCAAGGTCTATCTACATAGGCTTCATTTCTAATGTCAATACTTTTTGCAAGTTCATCTCTTGCAATTTCAGTATTTTCAGCAGTTATCTTTTCCATATCTCCTAAAAGACCTGCATAATCTTCTACTTTAAACCAGTTTGGATCCTTAAGTATAGCTTCAGCTTGAGGCATTCCTTTAAATAAACCTTTACTAACATTATTTTTAAAATCTTTTATTACAGTATTAAGATCTAATTTCATCATAGTCTCAGATTTATTATTATTCATATCATTTATTAAACCTTTAACACCTTTTTTTGCACCAACTTCTCCAAAAATACTAGCATCAGTTAAGTAATCTACATAATCATCTCTTCTATAATCTCCTTTTGTACCTACAGCTCTTTTCTCATTTGGTTCTTCAAGAACATTAGCAAACCTACTATCTTTTTTAGCAGCATCTACATCAGCTTGATAACTTTCTTCTATCTTATCATCATAAGCTTTATAGAATTGAAGTATTTGTTCAACCACTGGTGCCGCATCATTTGCTTCATCAGATAAATATTGTTTGTTTTGTTCTAATGTACCTCCTTGACCTTCATCAGCAACACCTCCTGGATCTTTCATTTTAATTCTTTCAAGAAACTCTGGAGTATATGTAACTGTATTATCTGGATTTACCTGAAGAACTTTGTTTTTAACATTTTCTTTTATGGCAAAATTATGCATCTCAAGTTGAGCCTTATACTCCATAGTCTGTAAGTTCAAACCATGCCTAGTATGTATTTTTTGCATATCTAAACCATGCTTTGTAAACATTCTATTGACACTGTTTCTATGTCTTAATCCTTCTAGACCAACAGGGTTAACTTCAATATCTTCAACCCTACCTTTATCCATATGACTTCTTACAGCAGCATTGATATCTTCTTGCATAAACTGAACTGCTTTTGCATAATCAACTTTATTGCGTAACTGATTAATGTCATTAATATCAAACTCAACACCATTAGTTGTAACAGCACTGCTTGATTTACCATCAGAAAGAGTCTCATCTAAATTTTTTGCTTGATTAGCTACAGCTTCATTATTTTGTATAGATTCATTTAATGCCTCAGAAGCAGCAGCAGTTCTTTCAGTATAACTATCATCTTTATATGCAGAGTCTACATCATCTTTAATAACCTTTCTACTATTAACTTTTCTAGAAGTTGATTCATTAAATTGTTTGTTGAACTCTTGAAGTTTTTTATACTCATCCATAAGATAAGCTCTTTCAGAAGCTTCTAAACCACCATACTTATCTTTATTAGCATATGTCTCATCTTTTCTTTTTACATATGATTGTACGGTATATATTTGTTGAAGAGCAGGATCATTTGCAGCAGCACTTGAAAATAATGTATTTAAAGGATCTATAAGAAGTTCTCCATTTTTCTTCCTAACAAAATACATTCCGTCTGGTGTAGGTTTTGTTAAGTCAATAGATAACTCTGCATCCTTTGCAAGTTTTGCATAATATTGAGCTGGATTTTTATAAGGAGTATATGTAGGATCCTGAAAATTTAGAGTTTCTTCAAGAGGCATTGTTTTAAATTCCTCCATTTGATAGTCCATAGCTTTTACACCAGTACCCCAGTACTGTTCTCTTTTTTCTTTATCTGTACTATTCTTTAATGATTCTGCCATACCACGTCTAGATTTATAGTTTTTAGTGGTAGCCATATCTTTCATTAAGTAACTATCTTCATAAAAAGGTTTAAAAACTTGTACTGCTTGATCAACATTCTGACTTAAAGATAGATCTAAACCTGAGATTCTTTTAAGCTCTAAATCAATTTGTTTAAGCATTGCATCTTTTCTTTCTCTATTATCATCTCTAGAAAGATCAGCATAAAAATACTTACCATAAATATCATTGATTGCATTAAAGTTTCTATCATATTGATTCTGCTTTTTTTCCAAAACATTAGCCAATAGATTAAGATCCGGCTGATAGTATTGTAAAGCTGGTATATATGATTGAACTCCTTCTAAATATGTTGCCATAATTTCTTTTATCTATAGTGTAAAAATATTAAAATTTTATAAGTTTATTAAACTTAAAAAGTTTATCAAATCAAATATGGAAATATATTATCTGTATAAATAAATCCTCCATTTGCATAAATAGCACCACCTAAGCGAGATTCCATATCTTTTGCAATTTTATATGCAGTGTTTGGATCTTCAATACCTTCAGCCATTACTTGTTTTGTTCTAGCTAACATATCAGATTTAGGAGCATTAGGAGTAAAGTCTCTAGTTTTTACTGAATAAAATCCTTTACCTGGTGCCCATTTAACATTTTCATTATTTGCTAATAACCAGTTCATTTCCTGATCATACTTGTCTTGTTGTTGTTTTTGTTCAAATCTTTTACCTTGAACTTCATTCCAGAATCTAGCATCATTTTCTTTTTTCCTTGCTACCTCACCTAAGTATTGTCTTGCAGCTACTGGAAACTTATTAAGATACTGTTCTCTATATCCAGTATTAATTTTAATCTCATCATTTCTTTGATTGGTATTAAATTTATTAGCTTCATCATATGCAGCATTATAAAGATTTGATGATACTTCTTGTCCAGCAAGTTGATTTGCTAAGAATGCTCCTTGATTACCTGCAAATTTAGCTTGACCTTGAGCAATAGCATTTGCTGTTGCTTGTGCTTGATTTGCTTTAGATCTAGGATTTATTCCATAAAGTTCTAACTGTGGTGCTCTTTCTCCTATAAATTCAGGATTCATATTTGCATCTGCCCACACAGGATAAATAGTATTAGACTTAAATGGAACTTCCATACCTCCTGATGAAGCTGTAGATTCAACTGTTTCTTCTTTAAGACATGGATCATTACAATCTACTTCAATTTCATTACCCATTTCATCTTTACAGTAACATCCTTTTGTTGGACAAGGTGTACAGTTACCATTAGCATCTTTAACTCTTTTGAATGGTTGACCATCAGGTCCTGTTGTTACTTCTTTACCAGTTATTGGATCTATACATACTGGACAACCCTCTGTAGTAGTTGTTGTTGTAGGTTCATCAATAAATTCATATACATCTTTTGATTCTAAAGTTTCACAATTTTGCCAAGCAGATTCATAATCAGCTCTATCTGGAAGTTCAGGAAGAATTACTCTTTTAACTTCAATTACTTGTTTAGCTGTAAGACCTTTAAGATCTCCATTCTTCATCCTGTTACATATATCTCTTATATAACTTTGTTTATCTCCACGATAATTTTTATCAGTAGCCTCTTCATATTTAGCTTCTTTTTCTATATATTGTTTTTCTCCACGACCTTTGATGTTACCTTGTCCAATTGCAACATATTCTTTATTTGGATCCTTTGTACCAGGTTTATAGTTACCTGTACTGTATTCTTTTTTTAAGAGAGCTGGATCTGTTATTGTACTAGATGATGATGATTGATTTATAGTAACTGTACCACCACCTGGATACATTGGCATACCACCAAAGGCAAACTCTGGATAGAAACCACCCATAGACATACCATACATAGCCATAGGAGGAGCTTGTTGCTGCATCTGTTGTTGTTGCATCATTGATTCTACCATTTCTGGAGAAGCCATACCTTCTGGTACTGGTGCTTGTTGACCCATTTCATCTCCTTGAGTATATTCTGCTCCTTCAGGTTGTGGTTCCTGTGCATATTGATCCGGAGGCATTTGATCTGTAGGAGACATTTGGCCCTGACCTTGTTGTTGCTGTTCTGCTAACTCAGGCATAATGTCACCTTCTGATATACCATATGCATCCATATAAGCTTGTGCAACTACTGGAATACCTTGAGGAAATCCTTTCTTAGCTTCTTGTGCTAAGGCTAATGCTCCAAGTTTAATTACATATTTTTTAATCATGCTTTCTGCAGTCTTCCTAGTGATCTGATCTGTATCAGCATCTTGCAATATGTTTCTATAACTATTAATATCAAACTGTTTAGATAAATCTGCAGGAGTATAACCTTTCTTATTACAAGGTTTATTAAACATCTTAAGGATAGTACAATCTCTAACAATCATTTCTTTAGTATCACTAAAAATAAAACTATCATCCGGAAGATTAAGAGGAACACCACCACTGTGATGTCTAGGTCCTTTTATTTTATAAAATAATGGATAACCTGATGGATCAAATGTTAATACAGTTTCTCCACCTTCAGCTTCTAGATTAGCTGCACTTCTTGGTACTTTTGTAATTGTTTGAGTTGCTTTTTTTTCCGGTGCAGACATATCTGCATCTGCACCACCCATTGCAGCTAACTTATTAAACAAAGCATATTCAACTTGACTTCCCATTTTTGCTTTAGGAAGATCATCAATCATCACATCATACTTTGGTTCTTCTACAATTTCTACTCTATATTTCATTGGTTATTATTTTAAAAATTTAACTGACCCACCATTACGTTGAATCTCTTTAATCTCTTCCATAGTCAAGCTGTATACTTTACCTTTAGAATATGTACTTCCTCCACTTTCATATTTAGCACCACCAAACTTACCAGTATAAGTTCTACCAATTCTATAACCAACTTTCATAGGACTACCTTCTTGATCATCTAGACCTTTAAAGTTAACTTGTCTATTAACATCTTGAGCATACATAACATTGGGCATTTGTTTTTGTCTACTTTTTGTAAATCCAATCTTCTGTGCAATATTAGTTATTCCTCTAATGCCTCTATCAATGTTTCTACCAAACTTTTTAGGATCCCAAGTCTTAGCTGTTTGTTCTTCAAGTGTATAAGATGTAGGACCATCTTTCTCTTCAGTATTATCAGTAGTACCTACATTATTGATTGCCATATCACTCTTACCATCTTTAACTTCTAGATAATCAGGAATACCATTATTATCAGCATCAGCTGCAAAGTTATTTGCTTGAGGTCCAACAAAATCTGGATTAGGCCCAACTACAGTACTACCACCATTATCATAGTATCCACCATATCCATAATCAGGCATGTAACCACCATAAGCCATATATGTAGGAACATATCCCCCATATGCCATTGGTAATTGATCTAAGTAATCTTCATTACCTTGAGGTACAACTGAAGAAGGCTGATTACCTCCTGTAGATCCTGCTGGTGGACTAGAAAAATTAAAATCTTCTGCTGTAGGTATGTATTTTGGATCTGAAGTTGGATTTTCTACACCAGGTTTTGGAAAAGGCCCTTTAAAATTATTGTCAGAAATTCTTGGATTACCTCTTCTTTCATTTATAGCACCACTATCTAAAGGCATATCCCAGAGATCATTTTTCATAAAGTCTCTTCTCATCTTTCTTTTACCAAAGAAACCTTTGCTTTCATATTCATTAGCAAGTTCACTTCTAGTACCTCCTTTAGTATCTCCAAACAAAGCAGGACCTTGTTTTTTAAAGTCTTTCTTAGAAAAACCAGATACATCAAAAGCATCATTCAACCTATCTTTATCAGTATAAGTCTCATACATTTTTTCACCATCAATATCAGTACCTGTATATCTTTGACTATTTCTTTCATTATAAAATTGAGGAGTGTTAATAACCTCACCTTTGTTACCAATACCAACTATTTCTCCTTGATCATTAACATTAGTGGCTAACATTTCATTTCTTCCAATCTTTCCAGTAGCATCTCTAGCTTGATCATCTTGTACATCTTCTTGAGATCCCTCAGTTGTTGATATATCTTGATTATTTATATTAGTTGTAGGTTGATTTTTATTTTCATCACCTGGTAAAGCATATGGATAACCTTTCCATCCTGGAATTGTATTATCTGTTTTGTTATCAGTATTAGAAGTAGTATTAGTCTTAGCATTAGGATCATTATTTGCAGCATTTCCAGCAGCATTCATTACTTCCCACTTAGTAATTCTTTTATCTTTATCAAATGGATTAAACCACTTACCTTCTTTGTATTTAGTTTTAACAAGAGTCTTGGTAGGATCTTTCATCATTTGAGCAATCATAGCCTGATCAATTTGACCATCCGGACTTGTATAATAATCAAAGTCTCTACTAAAACCAAACATGTTACCAATCATAGAACCAAAGTTTTGTTTAGCTGGACCAAAACCAATTACAGGATTTCCGTCACTGTTGGTATAATTAAAAGTACCTTTGTTCTTTAAATCCTGTCCAGTAGGCAAACCTTGACTTCTTAAATATTCTTCAAAACCTTTTTTAGCATTAGGGTCTGATTGAAATAACTTACTAAAGTAATCTTGATTATAAGGATTAGTTGAAGTATTTGAGTTAGTAGTATTATTTGTAGTAGTAGTGTTAGTAGTACTAGTATTAGTAGTAGATGCATTTGGATTTTTTTCAGCTTCTTGTTCTGCTTTCCATTCTGCCCAACTTTGAGGTGCTGCTGTACTATAAGCTCCAGTATAAGTTGAATTTGGACTATTCTTAACTTGTTTACCAGCCAACTCACTATGTCTATCAATATAGTCTTGATAATTCATACCGCGTGCATCTCTATAGTTAGGATCAATTTGCTCACCACCAGGATTAAATTGTCTAAGAGATCCACCATAAGCATACTCATCACCACCATAAATAAACTTTTGTAAGTTACCATACTGATCTGGTTGTAAATTATTTATTGAACCACCAAAAGCTTTTTGATAATCTTCAAAATCTAAAGCTGGTGTTGCACCAAAAATATCATATGGATTTTGAGCACCTGCTTTGCCAGATACATTTAACCAATCAGCATACTTAGGACTATCTCCACTAAAGTCATAATCATATAGATCAACAGTATTAGTAGTACCGTATGCTTTTTGATTTTCTTTTTGAAACTTAAGCCATTTATCTATGTATTCATCTAAATTTTTCATTCTTGGTAAATCTTGTTTTGGAATTCTTGATTTAATTGCCTCTATAGCTTCTTTCTTTGTTACTTTTGATAAGTCAAGTTTTGTTTCATTAAATTTTTCAGCATCAGTAAACCAATCAGACTTATTAGCTGCTCCATAAGCAGTAAGTGCTTCAGGTAAGTCATTAAATATATTTCTATCCCAACTTTGATCATCAGATAAAGTATAACAACTTTGTCCAGGATAACAAAACTCTTCTGTTTGTGATCCTGTTTGCTTTGATGTTAATGAATAAGGTGAACTATTAACTGTTGTTGAACTTGATGAAGCTGGTGAATTATTCCCTTCAGTATTCATCATGTATGAATTATCTTGAGGATACATTAAACTTTCATCTAGATTTTCAGATGAGAACCTATCAGAATTTAAAAAGTCCATATCTTCATTTCTAGGAACTGGAGTATTAAATGGACTTATAGGTTTATTTGTAATTGGCGAATATGGTGTAGGTATAACTTCATTTGAGATAGCTCTATCTTCACTTTCTGATGAAAAATTATTATAGTTTAATAATTGTTCATCTGTAAGATTTGGTTGAGATGCTCTTGTTGACATTGTTGTACCAGGTGATCTTTTTACCCAGTGGTCATATTCACTTAATCCATCAGCATCTTTTGCAATAAACTGATTAATACTGATAGGAGCTGCTTTACCTCTACCAGAAGCAGCTGGTCCTAAAGATGTCCACCAATCAATATAGTCTTGATATTTTTTTGTTTGATCAGCTGATACAGGATTATTATTAATTTTAACTTCATTATTTTTAGTTGGATCTGCTGCATTATTAACACTCTCAGTAAACCATTTTAATTTAGTTATAGGAGCTGATCTAACAGTTCTAGTTGTTGAATAAGATTGATTAAAATTAAAACCTGGAGCATCTGATGTCCACCAATTCCATAACCCTCTACCTTTTGGCATACTATCACTTACCTGTGACATATAATCTTTTAGTAAGTTAGGATTTGCTTTTAGCATCTCAGACATTTTAGACATGTCATAAGTAGCTTTTGCTTTTCTTACACCACCAAATGGTCCAAATTCATAATCAGTATCTACAAATGGAGGAGCTATAGGTACACCAAACATACCTCTATTAGCTCTTCTTATTCTTCTACTAGTTCCTCCAAAAGACATTTGTTGACCATTAAAATCAGTATTAAGCCCTGTAGTACTCATGTCTGGCATTTCATGTGAAAGAGCTTCTCCATAGTTATGTAAGTTAGTAGCCCAATCATTTGCGCCACCATTCTCAAATTGTTGATTATACATGCTTTCTGCTTCTTGTTTATATCTTTGTTCATCTGCAAAATTTTGAGCTGTACCCTTTATTGCAGACACTAAAGATTTATTAGGAGTAAGATTTATTCCTAAAGGATTATCTAATGTTCCATATGGATTTGGTTGTTTCTTTATAGATGGGTCTTTTTGCATACCCATTTCTGCTTTTCTAAGTTGTTTAACTGTTGAGTTAATAAACTTCTTTTTATTTGGAATACCACCTTTACGCATTGTATTTAAATCCATCTGCATACCAGGCCATTGTATGTTATATCTATCATCTTGCATTTCCATACCATATTGTGCTGTTGCTAATTTTAAAGCATCTTCAGAAACTTGATTAGGATCATCCATGAGTATTTCATCATCTTCATCAAAGTCTTCTTGAAGATCTTGATCAGACTCATCATTCTCATCTTCTTCAGTTTCATAACTTTCATCAATATCTCTAACAGCATCTTCTGATAAAGCTTTACTTTTTTTATTACGTTCTTCAGTTAACCTATCTTCTTCTTCTCTTTTTCTTTCTCTTCTTTCATCTTCAGTTTCAATAAGTTCAGAATCCATCATAGATTGTTTCTTCTTACTTCTTCTTCTTTTTGAAGAATAGTAATCATCTTCTATTTCATCCATTACTGAATCAACAAGTTTTTTAGAATAGTCATATGTATAACCTGCATTTTGTAATTGCTGTATAACTATTCTATCAGAAAGATTGTTTTTATCAATAAGATCTGCAATTTGTGATTTTAATTCTCTTTCTGAATCAACTTGCATACCTGGAGCTGCTGTAGGTAGTGATGTAAATTTATCTAATCTACTAATAAATTTACCTGTTGTACCTCCAGACTTATATATTCTAACTTTCATGAGTGGCTATTATATATTAAATATACTAATTTTTAAATTAATCATTAAACTTTATAAGTTTAGATTTAGTTATTAAATGGGTTTCTAACATCATCTCCTGTTAAAGCATATGGTTTTCTATTTTTATCCAGTTTCCATGATGCGGCATTATGATCATAAGCTGCATTGTTTATATTACCTATTTTTGACCAACTAGTCTCACCTGCAGGTTTGTACCATATCATATTGTTATATACATAAGTTACATTCTTATTCTTTAATTTTTTTGCAATGTTATAAAAATGTTCTTTTGTTTGTGCTACAGTCATTAACAAGTCAATACTATTAGCTGCCCTTAAATATACATCCTTTGTATTTGTTAGATTTTTAGATTTTAAAATATTATCTATAGGAGTGTTAAATGTCATAGGTACTTCAGCATAATCTATGTTATAAGCTTTTTTATTCTTAGCATGTTCTTTAAATGATTTTACTTGATCTGGAATATCAGTAGCAATCACTTTAATTTTCTTTTGTTTTATTTTTGGGTTTTGTGTTAACTCCCATACAGATACACCAGCAAGTTTTGGATCAGAATTTCCTAATGCAGATCCTATATCAATAATAACAGAGTTAGGTTTAGCCATATCAGCAAAGAATTTTTCTGAGTCAACATTTCTTTGAACATCCGTTCTATTAGCAATGTCTCTACCCCTACTCATAAATTTACTATAGCGTTCATAATCTTTTTGTTGTCTACCTAGCCATTCTTGATCAACTAATTGTGAACTAATACTATTGTCAAAAACAGGAGGTTTTTCTTCAACAGTTTCTTTTGAAGATATATCTTTAGTTAATTTACTCATTGCATCCCAAAGAGATAGTTCAGGATCTGGTTTTAAATCAAGAGATGTATTTTCAATACCTTGACCTCTTTGACCATATTCTGCAAATTGAGCAGCACTATTATTACCTAATGGTTGTTGAGAAGGTTGTCTTGTTAATGATGGTGGAGCACCTGCCATATTTGATTGTGTTAATTGAGCTCTTAGAGCTTCCATATCATATGGCTCTATAACTTGTTTTTGTTGTACTTCAGGTTTTGCAAACTTTTTAAGTTGATCCATTTTATTTGGAAATAACTTATTCATATCAATTGTAGGTGCCGAAGGTGTTTGTTTCGCACTATATGGAGAATAACTAACATCTGCTTCTTTTAAAAAGTCTACTACACCTAAGTTATTTAGATTATTAACTTTAGTTTTTGCTTCTTGTTCTGAAATTTTTGACATCCTATTAATCCAAGAGTCATAAGCAGTAGACACAGCATCTCCTACTTTATCAATATAAGGAGATGCAAACTTAGATAATGCATCAAATTGTTCCATTATTGTAGTTCCTTTCTTAGGTTTAGGACCTGGTTTTTTAGGAGCACTTACATTCTTTTTATTAGCAAATAATTCTGGATACTTAAATATTAATCCTTCTCTAGTACCTACTTTTTGTTTTACTAAGTCATCTAAGCTATTACCTTGTTTTACTAAAGCAAATACCATTTGATCATATGGAGTAACTGTAGGAGTAGATTTTGTATCTACTATTTTAGGTTCTCCAAATTCACCAGCCTGAAGTCTTTTAACAAGAGCTAAGTTTTGTTCCATAGTTCCATCAGTAAGACCTTTAGCTTTTGCTTCAGACCAAGGGGTTCCTGTATATTGATACCATATATCAGATGGTGTACCACCATTAGCCATCATAGGAACAGATACTTCTTCAACATTATATCCGTTATTTAAATAGTGTTGAATTTTATCTTCTGGAATATCTAATTCTATATAATCATTTGTAGCTCCACCTTGTTTATAAGGATTATGAACATCAAAAATAAATCTTGGTGACTCACTTCCAAAACCTTTTGTATTAACTCCAGATACTTTGTAACCTAACTTAGATGGTAATAATAATTCTTGTTCATCAACATATTGTGATCCTGTATACATATTAGGCCTAAAAGCACTTTGTCCTTCAGGAACATTTATAATAGCTACTTTAGATGTAGGATCACCACTTCCCCAAACATTGCCTGTCATATCAGTAGTTGTACTCCAATTATGTTCTGGATATATTACATCTCCTTCAAGTAAATCATCATAATTTAACATAAGTTCCTGATCACCTCTCATTGTTTTAACAGGTCTATTAAAACTAGATGTTCTTCTAACTTGAGCCGGTGCTTTAAGTTTATTAGCCCCTATGACTGGTTCAATTTGATTAGATAAATATTCTGCAAACTGTTTATTACCACCATAACCAGGATTCTTATTAAAGTAACCAGAGTATTCTAACTGATAAGTATCACCTAAAAACTTTTGTTGATTAGTTAAATCATTTTCTAAACCAGTTGATTTAGCAAATTCATCATCAACTAAAAATCCTTCATTAGACTTTAATTTTCCTACATCATCATGTGCACCAAATACTAATATTTCATCATCCTTTCCTTTACCAAATTGTTTTTCAAACTTTGGTTTATATTCTTTCAATAATGCATTTGCTTCATTTTTAGCTTGCATAAAAGATTCTTCAGTTGGAAATAATTCTGGATAAGCTTCATTAGCAGCCTTAAAATTTTTATAACCTTTAGCATGTCTTAACTCTTCAATATTTCTATACTTACTAAGTATACTACCTTGCGGCTTACCTTTGGTCAATGTTTTAAATCCTTTACCTACATCACTAACTAAATCACCAGCTTTAGCAAAAGTTCCTGCAGTTCTTAGTCCGCTTAAACCAGGTGCTATTAAACCAGCAACACCAATTGCATCCATTGTTTCATCAAAACCCTCCCCATAGTTAGAACCCGTAAGAGGATTAACACCCATGTCAAATTTTCCAGTATTAGCATAGTTATATACACCTTGTCCTAAACCAAGAGGTAGTGTAGTTATATCTCCCATACTTTGACCAACACCTTTTAATGTGCCTAACGGATCTTCATATACTCTATGTGCTGATGCTATACCAGAAAGTTCAGCAGCAGCATCTCTTACTAAATTAAAGTTTTCAGTTTTTCTAGCGTTAGCCTCATCTACTGCATCTTGAAATTGTCCTTTGTAACCTTCCTTCATTAGATTAGAATCAAATTTATCCCAACCTTTTTTCTCATATTCCATTCTAAATTTAGTACTGGCACTTGGATCTTTACTGTTTTGTGCTTTTTCTCTAGCTTTTTCATACTCAGCTCTATCAGCTGCTTCTTGTTTTCTTTTTTTCTCAGCATCTTTAAGCTCTGTATTAAAATCACCTTTAAGTCTTTTAACTTCTGATTTAAACTTTTTAATACCTTCTCTATTATAAACAGCGGGTTCTATGTCTCCTTGAACACCTGCAATATAACCAACACCCTTACCCAACTCTTCAGCTTCTTTAGTAAGTTTACCAATGTCTTTTCTAAAGAAATCTTGTACTTTTCTTTTAAAACCTTTTTTACCAGCCTTAACATCAACGTCACCAAAATCTTTGTAAATTAATCCAGTTGTTGGATCAACATTACTACTACCACTATATCTTTGTGCTGGTGCAATCCATTGACTCTTAGGAGATCCCCCATTATTAAATCTATTTAAATTAGATGGATAAAAATTATCAAGTTGTTCTACAATATATCCACCATTTATATATTTATAAATTTCACTTTCTGGTATGTCTAATTCTATATAATCATTTATTACACCACCTCTTCTATGTATATCTAATGGTACATTACGATCATGATCTCTTAATAATTGAGGAATAGATACCTTTTGGTTTTTATCCAGCATCCTAATACCTTGATTACTTACTATATTATAATTTGATCTTATTTCGTGTGGTAGTCTATTAGACATATAGTGTCCTGAAGTATTTAAATCATATATATTAAATTTACCTGTTCGTGGATTAAATAGAATATTATCTGTATTTTGAAAATCTACATATAAACCACTATCTTGTAAATCTTTAATATCTTGAACTAGTTGTTCATAACTACCTCTTCCAACACCCTGCGTAGTATATTGTCCTTTATTACTAATGTCTAATGTATTACCTGCTTCTTCTTTAAGTATGTTATACCTTGTACCTGTATCATCAACTTTATTCATTACAGTAGCATATTGTTCAGGGTTCTCCCAACTGACATTACCCGTTGATAACTTTTGATATCTGATTGGAATTGCAATATTACTTCTATCTCTAAGAGATTTACCTTTTTCAATTAATTCATCTAAGTTTTCATCTCCCGGAATTCTACCTATTTTTACAACTTTATTAGATCCTGGTATGCTAAATACTTTGCCAAAACTTCCTGAACCTAATTCTTCTTCAAAAGGTGAATACTTTTTAATTCTATAAGCATCTATTTTTGCATCAACTGTATTCAAATCCATTATAAACTTATCTGCTTTTAAGGAGTGCTCTTTTTGTAATTGTTGTCCAAGTTCATAATCTCCTTTAGCTTCAGCTTCTTTTATTTTTTTATTAATCTCTATTGTCTCTTTATTTCTGTTTTTGACTATAAGTTCTTTTTCTTTTCTAAATTGCCTTGGTATTTTTGTTTTATTTGAATATATTTTCTGAAACTCAGTTAACTGATCTAAGTCAGCAACTTCTGGATCCCATACTTCTTGATATCCTTTTTTCCAATGAGGAACTTCTCCTGGATTATGAAACTTACTATTATTTCCTAGTACCTTATAAGTATGTTTTAAAGGTGTTTTTGTAGTAAGAAATTTACCAGCATCAATAGCTAAGTCTGTATTTTTAGTAAACTTTGCTAGTTTACCAGCTGCACCAATTCCTGGTATTACACCAAGAGCATCAAATGTTTCACTTGCACCTTCACCATAATTTGCACCAGTAAGTGGATTGATACCCATATCAAAATCACCTTTAGTTGCATAGTTATAAATACCTTCTCCTAAACCTACAGGTAAAGTAGCTACATCACCAACAGTTTGTGCAACACCTTTAGCTGTACCAAGAGGATCTGTTAA
>Ga0209972_10000087_pt1 | contig 84752 bp, 57 predicted proteins | sample NOAtaG_7_FD_187302 | JGI IMG/M metagenome (GOLD analysis project Ga0209972, IMG submission 187302) | Freshwater lake microbial communities from Lake Erie, under a cyanobacterial bloom - NOAA_Erie_Diel1S_2200h metaG (SPAdes) (version 2) | ecosystem: Environmental > Aquatic > Freshwater > Lake ... | reverse complement strand
TGGGTCGGACGACGTGAAGGTCACGCTCACCCCGCCCGCCGGGGCCGCGGTCTGCAAGTTGTAGCTGATGGACGTCGTCGTTCCCGACCCGACCTCGCTCACGCCGCCGAACGAACTGCTCGGCGCAGGATTCACGGTCACCGACATCGAGTCGGACGCAAACCCAGGCACGGTCGCCACGACGAACGTCGTGCAGGGGGTCGGCGCGGAGCCGCCGTAGCCGAGCGGCGTGGCTACCTGGGTCTGCCCCTGCGGTACCAGTACTGACGTCGGCACGTTCACGCAGGCGGGATTGCGCGCCGTCAACGACACCGAGATGCCGCCGCTTGGCGCGGCGAACGCCGAGCCGCCACTCGTCAACCGCGACGTGATGACCGCGCTGCTGAAGGCCGTATTCAGGGTCGCCGACGTCTCGATGACGTCGAGGGCGGCCGTGACCGTCACGACGGACGTGCCGGTGGCCAGATTCGGGCCCGTCACCGTGACGGTGGTGGAGCCCAGTCCGATACCGTCGAGCAGCGCATTCCCGATCACGAATCCCTGCGGCACAACGACCGTCTGCTGCAGCACGGTGACCCGGGTCGGATCGGCCGAGGTGACGGTGAGGGTCGTGCCACCGGGCGGCGCCGGTGTGGGGAGGGTGATGGGGAGCGTCGTCTGTCGCGTGAATGGTGCGTTGAGTGACAGCGGTACCGAGATCGTGTTGGTTGATACCGGCACCACCAACGAACCGTCGGTGTAGCCGGCCGTCGTTGCCGTCAGCGTGGCCGAACCTGCGGCGACACCGGTGACGGTGAACGTCGCGGTGGTACCGCCGCTGGCCACCAGCACGGTGGTCGGGGCCGCGACCGACAGCACCGACGCATTCCCCGAGCTCAGCGACACCGAGACGCCGCCGTTCGGCGCCGGCCTGGCCAGGGTCACGCGGACCTGCTGCGTGCCGTTCACGCCGACGAGTGGGGTGTTGACGAGCGCCACCGTCTGTCCGGGCAACGTCGCGGTGGCTCCGACGGTCACGCTCGGGTTGGTGCCACCGGTCGCTTGGGCCGTCAGGGACTGGCCGCCGGTGGTCGGGCCAAGGGTCCACGTGGTCTGGACGCGTCCTGTGGCGTCGGTGGTCGCACTCGACGGCGTCGTGCTCCCCGATCCGGTGAACGAGACGGTCACGCCCGGGAGGGGCGCGCCGCCAGCGTCACGAACTTCGACGACGATCGGCTGCGGCAGCGCCGCGCCCGTCAGCCCCGACTGCGCATCGCCACTGACGATGACCATCGCTGCCGGCACCGGCGCGGCGACATCGATGGCCGTCGTGGCACTGGTGAACTCGGCCTGCGCCGTCACCTGCGAACCGCCCGGTGCCGCGCCGGTCACCACGGCCTGCCGCGCGCCGGCGCTCGTGAGCGTGAGCACGGCCGCGTCGGCGACGCTCCACGTGACCGGCACGCTCGCGGGGACCGTGCCCCCGATGGCGTCGGTGGCGGTCGCGTCGATGGTCGCGGTGCCGCCGACGACGATGTTGCCGTTCGTCGGCGTGCGGGCGAGCGTGAGCTGCGCGATCGGCAGCGGGTCGGCGGGCAGGAGCGTGCGCCGTCCCGCCGCGACGGGATCGACCAGGATGCCGGTGCCGAGCGCGACGTTGCGGCCGACGCACCAGCGATCGCCCACGGCATCGACCGCGCAGGTGTAGCGATCGCCCACGGCACCCAGCCGCACCGGGTTGCGCGCGTTGAGCACCGTCGCGGGGGTCGGCACCCACGTGCGGCCGTTGACGCTGCCGCGGCCGGTCTCGCCGTTCTCGTCGTTGCCCCAGCACCACCAGAGCCCGGTGCCGGTCGCGCGCCCGCACGTGAAGTAGCCGCCGACGCGCAGTTCGGTGTAGCGCGTGAGGCCGTTGACGGCGACGGGTTGCGGGGCCGACTGCGGGCCCGGCACGACGCCGATGCCGCCCTGCCCCACGAACTGGTCTCCCCAGCACCACGCCTGACCGTCCGTGGCGAGCCCGCAGCCGTGGAACCAGCCGTTGACGACCTGCGTGAAGCGCACGGTCGTGGCGAGCGGCGTCGGGGACAGCACGTCGCCGGCGTTGCCGGTGCCGGTCGTCCCGCCGAAGCCCCAGCAGTAGCCCTGGCCGTCGGTGGCCAGCGCACAAGCCCCGGAGCTGCCAGCCGAGACGTCGGTGAACCGGGCGCTGGTGTTGACCGGCGTCGGGACGAGGCGGGGCGCGGTGCTCCCGCTGCCAAGCCGCCCGTTCGCCGGTTCGCCCCAGCAATGGAGAACGCCGTCAACGCGCACTGCGCACGCGAATCCCTCGTACCCGACGTCGAGCGCGACGTACGGGCCGGGAACGCTCACCGCCAGTGGCGTGAGGAAGCGGTCGGTGGTGGTGGCGTCGCCCAGCTGACCGGCGTAGTTGGCACCCCAGCACAAGACGCGGCCAAGGTCGTCGAGGGCGCAGGCGAAGCCCAAGCCGACGCCGACCTGCCGCCAGTTGCCCGCCGGCAGGGCCACCTCGGCCTCGCGCACGCGGTTCACGTTGGTACCGTCGGCGAAGCCGGCGTTCGGGTTCGTCCCCTGCCCCCGGCGACCGACGCAGAAGACGCGACCGTTGCGCACCGAGCAGGAGGCGTCGGGCCCGCCGTCGTCGCGCAGAGCGACGAGAGGCATCGCGGTGCGGGTGCTCGTCGCGGTGACGGCCCCCACCGTGGCCGTCAGGACGACCGCACCGGTCCCGCTGCCGCGCGAGAGGGTGAAGGTGCGGGGCCCCGTGCGCGTCACGCCGAAGACCTCCGGACGATCCACGGCGAGGTCGGCCGTGACGTCCACCGTGCCGCCGCCGATGTCGCGCACCACGAGGGTCGCCGTGACGGGACCCGTCCCGAAGGCGTACGTATCGGCGTCGGGCCCGAGGACGATCTCGATCGCCGCCGCCGCCAACTGGACGGGGACGATCACCGTGTCGGCGACGACCGGTGTGACCGACTGGACCGTGGCCACGATTCGCGCCAGGCCGCCGGCGACGGCCGTGGCGGTCGCGGTGAGGGGGCCGGTCGCGCTGACCGTCGCGACCGTCGGGTCGAGCGAGGTCCACGTGACGGCGGCTCCCGGCACCGCCGTGCCTCCGTCGCTGACGGCGGCGGTGAGGGTCGCCCCGGCGCCGACAGCGGTCAGCGTCGGTACGGGATCCGGCGTGATCGTCACGGCCACGGAGGACGCGGCCGCGACCGTCAGGGTGGCCGCTCCGCTCAGCGCGGGGGTGGTGCCGTCCACCGTTGCGGTGATCGTGGCGGTGCCCGCCGCCACGCCGGTGGCGATCCCCGTGGCGGAGACGGCGGCGACGGTCGGGGCGCTCGAACTCCACGTCACGGTGGGGGAGGAGATCGCGGCTCCGCCCGCGTCGCGGACGACCGCTTCGAACGGTCGCGTGGCGCCGACAGCGACGGTGCCGGTGGCCGGGAGGACGGCGACCGAGGCGGGAACCTGCGCGACGGTCACGGGGACCTCGTCGCGGACGAGGACCGGCTCACGACCCTGCACCGTGACGATGATGCGGGTCTCGCCGTTGGCCACGGCCGTGACGGTGCCGTCGGCGCCGACGGTGGCGATTGCCTCGTCGAGCGAGCGGTACTCGATGACGGCGCCTGCGACGACGTTGCCGCGTCCATCGCGCGGCACGGCGGAGAGCGCGACCGTGGCACCCAAGGCGCCGAGGGTGACGGTCCGCGGCGACGCGACGACCTGCGTGACGGCACCAGCCGTGGCCGTCGCGTCGAAGCGCGCGGGCACGGCGCTGCCGCTGGTGGCCGCGGCCTGCACGGGACCCGACGTGGAGCCGAGCGTCCACGTGGCGCTCGCGCGACCGTCGGCGTCGGCGGTGGCCTGCGCGGGGGTGACGGTCCCCTGCCCGGCGTTGGCGGCGAAGGCGATCGACGCCGCCGCCACCGGATTGCCGAAGCGGTCGATGGCGCGTGCGACGAGCGGCTGCGGCAGCGGGGTTTCGATGGCACCGGTCTGGCCGCCGCCGGAGATCGCGAGCAGCGTCGCGACCGGACCGGCGCGCGCGGTGGCACCGAAGGCGAGTGTGGTGCCGGGCAGGCTCGGCGTCTCCGCCGTCGCCCTTTGCGCACCGAGGACCCGTTCAGCGAGTGTCCACGTGGCGCGGGCGACGCCGGTGGCGTCGGTGCGGGCGGTGGTGACGCTGGTGCCGCCGGCGTCGCGGTCGAACGTGAAGCGGACCTCGGCGTCGGGGACGGGATCGCCGCGACGGTCGAGCAGGCGCACGGCGAGGAGTTGCGGGAGGGGATCGCCGACGGGGCCGGTCTGGGCGTCGCCGGCGACGCGCTCGAGGCGATCGGGGACCTGCCGGATGGTGACTAGGGCCGTCGCGCGCAGGACGCCGAGGGTGCGGACGAGGGCGGTCACCGAGGCGACGCCGCTGCGGATGGCGGTGACGGTGCCGTCGTCGGTGACGGTCAGGCGCGTCGTGTCGCCGGATTCCCAGCTGATGGTGGTGCCTTCGGGGATGTCCTGGAAGGCGACGCCGAACTGGTCGAGGAGTTCGAGCGTGAGGCGGGTGGAGGCGCCGTCGTCGAGGGTGAGGGGGGTGGTGGAGAGTCGGGCGGTGCGGACGCGCCGGGTGACCGCATCCTCGGGGGAGGCGATGTACTCGGCGCAGGAGATGCCGGTGGCCCCGATGGCGGCCGCCGCGACGAGGCCGCGCCACCGGCGCAGCCACCCGATCGCCCGCCCGGTCCTCGTCATCAGAAGGGCCTCGACATCGCCAGCGTCAGGAACGATTCGCGGAAAGCGGGACGCGTGGCAAACGCCGAGTAGGCGTTCCAGCGCCCCTGCAGCAGCAGCGACGCCTCGTACGGCAGCTGCCACGTGGCCTGAACCCGCGCCGCGGTGACTTGGCGGCCGGCGGTGAAGGTCCGCGAGAGCGTAGCGGACGAGTTGAGCCGGTCCTTCCACCCGCGGGCCTGCGCGCGGAAGCCGACGAACGCATTGCGCTGCGCCGTGCCCCCGGCCGGTGCCGTCACCGCCCACGACAGCGAGGGCGCGAGCGCAATGGCATCGGTCAGGTTCACCTGCTCGCTCACGGTGACGTTCTGGACCGTCACGTCGGGGGCCAGAGGGCGCGGCGCCGCGTCATCGGTGCGCTGGAACGTCCATGCGAGGGTCGTCGTCGCCCTGCGGCCGAAGACGCCATGGGTGAGACCGGCGCCGGTGTTGAGCGACAGCATCCGCACGTCCCGCCGGAGACTGTCGTCCGGGGCATCGTTGCCGACGAGATTGTAGAGCGCGTTGGCCGAGAGACTCACCGACTCGACCGGCCGCACGCTGATCGCCGCGACGTAGTTGTCGCGTCCGGTGGTGAACGTCTTCTGGCCGAGGACGTTGTCCGCCATGCGTTGCGCCTGCAGCGACAAGGTGCCGCGCGCGCCGAGGAACGGGACGGCGCCGCCGAGCATCCACGAGCGGCGGTCGCCGATCAGGTAGCCGAGCCCGAGCGATGTGTACCCGGGACCGATGCGCTCGACCTGACCGCGCAGCGAGACGCCGCCGAGGGCGAGCTGGGCCTCGCCGTTCCACGCGACGTCGCCGTGGGTGGAGAGCCGCAAGGGCATCAGGGGATCGAGCACGTCCAGCGCGCCCCCTGCCCCGTCAGCGATACGCGGCCGCGTGATGTCGCTCGACAGCAGGGCGCCGGCCACCTCGCCCTTGAGGCGCAGGGTCTGGCGGAAGAGCGGAAGCTCGAGTGCGAGACCGCCGACCAGATTCTCCTGAGGGCGCGTGGACGCCTGCGGCCGCGGGCGGAACGGGTCGAGCAGCGTGTCGGCGACGAGCGAGTCGAGCGCGAGGGAATCCGCGATGAGCAGGTTGCGCTCGACCGAGTTCGGGTTGTCCTTGGCATGGGCCACGGAAACGCCGACGCCGAGCCCGCTTCCGTGGCGCCATTCGAGGTTGCCGGCCGACAGGCGGCGCTCGAAGACGAGCTGGTCGCCGGGCCGCGAGACGGCACGCTGGGTGCGCCCCGTCTGCACATTCGCCTGCCACCCGCCGAAGCGCAGGTCGAGCCCTGCCCCGCGCGACCGCACACCCTGCACCGTGTACTGGGTCAGGGGTCGCGAGAAGTCGCCGAGGTAGAGCTTGCCCCAGCTCCACTCCGGGTTGAATCCGGCCTGGTTGATGTTCTGCCGCAGCTGCGTCCCTTCGGAGGAGAACAGCGCGTCGGCGGTCGCGGAGATGCCGAAGCCGAGGTCGATGCGAGGCGACACCTGGGCGCGCCACGAACTCCCCGGGCGGCGACCCGGCTGGCCGACGCTGCCGTAGGCCTCACCTGTCAGGTTGACGTCGCCATGGACGCGCTGCCGGGCGACGCCGTAGAGGGCCCGCATCGCACGCGGGTCGCGCGGCGGCGGCTGGGTGGCCGTGGCGGGAGCCGCTCTGGTCGCTGCGGCGCGGGACCGCCACGTGGAGTCGGCGCCGATCGCCGCTCGGGGGACCGTACGAGCCGGACCCCAACGCGACCGGATGACCGCTGACGGTCCGATCAACGACCGCACGGTCGCGGCCTGCTCTGCGGCGACGGACGCCGCGGCCCCGGGCCCATCGGCGGGTCGAGCACACGGAGCGGCGCAGGCGCTGTCGCGAAGGGAGGGACGCCGCACCGAGTCCGCCGATGCAAGGCGATCGCGTCGCCCATCACCGACGAACGACGGGACGGTGTCCCGCCGCTCCCCCCGGGATGAGACACCGCGCGGAGCCGCGATCGCGGCCGCGCAGGGCACGAGCATGCAAGCGGCGAACACGCCAATGGCGGTCGCCGGGCGTCGCCGGAGGCGTCGGATCACTCGGCGCCCCCGGCGCGCGAGCGCGCCACGGCCTGTGCCTCGTCGAGCCGCCCCATGCGCTGCAGGACCTCGACCTCGCGGTCGAGCAGCGTGACGTCCTTCGGGCGCCGCTGCCGCAGTCGGCGCACCTGCATCAGCAGCCGCTCGAGCGGGTACTCCGGGGCCAGCCCCACGAGCGACCGGAACGCCGTCTCGTCCGTCGGCTCGAGTTCGAGGACCGTGACCCATGCCGCGGCCGCCGCCGCCTGTCGTCCGGTCGCGGCCGCCGCGCGGGCGCGGCCGCGATGCCACGCCACCGCGGCGGGGTCCCGCCGCGCGAGCACGAGGTACAGTCGGCCCGCCGAGTCGGCGAGGCCGATTCGCATGGCGCGGTCGGCGGCGTGGCCGAGGATGGTCGCGTTGCGCGGATACAGCGCGGCAATGACGCGCAAGCGACGGTCTCCCCATGCGCCGGCCGCGGCATAACCGTCGAGCGCCATGCGAAGCGCCTCGACGCTCTGGTCGCGCAGGCGGGCGGCCGCCGTATCGGCCGATACGCGCTCGCCGGTGACGGCGCCGAGCAGCTTTCGCTCGGCCTCCTCGATCCCGCCCAACGCTGCCGCTGACGCGCCATCGAGTGCCACACGCCGGATCCCCTCGTCGCGGGTCGTCAATGCCGTCGCGACGGCCGAGCGCGGATCGCGCGGCTGTCCGCCGGCGACCGGGACGGCAGCGGCGTCGAGGACGGCCAACAGCATGGTCGGCACCACCAGTGCCCGCGGTCGCCTCATGGCCGTCGCTCCGCGCGGGCCCAGGGGCTCGGATCGCTCTCATGCCCGGCGACATCGACCGCCCGCACCACGTAGAAGCTGGCCGCGGTACCGGCCGGATCGACGAACTGCAGCGCCGTCACCGGAGCCCGGGTGATGCGCCCGTAGCCGCCCGCCGCGGCGGTGGAGCGATAGACGTGGTATCCGGCGAGTCGCGGGTGCACGACGCGTTCCCATTCGACGCGGACGCCGCCGGGCTGCAGCGTCGCGGCCGCGAACCGGGGGGGCGACGGGGGCACGTTGTCCACGAGCGACACCGAGTCCCGGATCGGCGCGCTGCGGTTGCCGGCGCTGTCGATCGCGGTGACGCGATAGACGGCCCGATCGCCGATGCGAAGACCGGAATCGCGAGCGACGAGCGGGGCCCCGACCGGCAGGCGCCCCAGCGGCACGGAGACCGAGCCCTGCGGGCCGCGCTCGCGCGCGAGTTCGTAGGCTGCGACGTCGAGCGACGCACTGGCGGTGACGCGCAACTCGACGGAGCCGTCGGGGCGGACGGTAGCCACGAGCGGACCCGGAGGAGCGGGCGGTTCGTCGTCGGGGACCTGGACGGTGTCCCCGGGACTCTTCGATTGGTTGTAGAAGCGGTCGAGGGCGACGACCCGGTACACGAGCCGGCGTCCGGGGACGACCGCGCTCGACGAGTCGATGAACAGGCCGCCGCGAATCGCCACCGCAGTGATCTGTTGGTCGGGCTGCCCGACGGGCCCACGGTAGATGTAAGCGCCGCGATCGCCGGGCGTGGTCGACGGCGTCCAGCGCACGGTGACGCGACGCCGTGCGGCGGTGACCGTCACGCCGGTGGGAGGCGGTGGGGGCTCGGCGTCATACGGCGTGGCCGAGATGCCGGAGGTGAAGGGCCCCAGGTTGCCGGCCGAGTCCACCGCCGCCACCCGGTAGAAGTAGACGTCGCCCGCCCGTGCGACCGTGTCCGTGAACTCGGGGACGTCGCGGGGGATCGTGCCCCGGGTGAGGCGCGTCCAGACGCGCGTCCCGCCGACCGATCGCTCGACGACGTAGCCCGCGACGTCCGGGGTCGGGGCCGCCGCCCAGACGACGCGCACGCGCTCCTGTCCGGGCTGCGTGACGACCTCGCGCGGGACGGGCGGCGGTTCCCGGTCGCCGAACGCGACGCCGATGCGCGCCGCGCCACCCGGCTCGACACCGGCCCCGTCAACGGGGACGACGAGGTAGGTGTAGCGGCTGCCGCCGATCACATCGCGATCGACGAACAGGTACGGCTGCTTCGCCGTGCGGAGGACGGGGAGAATCGTCAGTGGCGTCCGCGCGCTGTCACCGGAGACCTGCCGCAGCACCCGGAAGCCGAGCACCGCGTCGGCGCCATCGGCGAACTCGGGATAGCGCCACGTGAGCGTCACCGCGTCGCGCGACGTGCGCGCCGCGAGCGCGGTGACCGATGGCGTGGGTAGCGGGGCCGCCACGGCCCGACGGAGGAACGGCGAACCGTCCGGCGCGTCGTCCGGTCCGAGGACCGTCACGCGGTATTCGTAGGCCGCGCCCGGTGCGACGGCGGTATCGACGAGCCGCCGCGCCGTGACCCGCCCGACCGCCGGCACCAAGGCACTGAGCAATGTCCCGAGACCGGCGTCAACCTCGAGCCGCCGAATCGCCTCGAGCTCGACGAGGGCCCCCGTCGCCAGCTGCACCGTCTCCATGCGATCGCCGATGAGGGCGATGGCGTCTGCGGGCTCCCGGACCGCGCGCACGATCCCCGGGTACACCGGCCGCCATTCCCCGGCACCGGTTGCCGGACCGGCGGGCGAGGCACGTCGCTCGACCCTGAATCCGAAGCGATACGGCAGTCTCCCGGCGACGATCAACACGATCGAATCGCTCGCGGGGATCGCGGACAGGGTCCGCACCTGCGCCCGCACGGCCGCAGGGAACGCCCCCGCGGTGCCGACCGTCAAAAGGCCGAGCGCGCACGCCGCAGCTGGACGCATCCGTACTCGCGTCATGGCGGCCAGCCCTGGCGGGTGGACGTGGTCGCGCGGGCGCCGGACGTGGTCATGCCGGCACCGGACGTGGCCGTCGCAGCGGCCCGATCCCTCATGACCGCCCCCGTGGTGCCATCGGGCAACTGCATGGAGGGCGGCCCCTGCTCGATCACGATGCCACGGGATGCCCAGTCCGACCACATTCCCGCCCCGTTACGGCTCCGGATCATCAAGACCGGCGCGGCCTGACTCGCGTCGCCCGTCGGCACGGCCACCGAGAGGGACGTCGCCCCGGGGGTGAGCGTTCCGCCCAGACTCGGCGCCGGGGTGCCCCACAAGGCCGCGAGGACGTTCCAGTGGAATCGCCACTCGATCTCGAGCAGTCCCGAGTGGGGATCCGCCGGTGCCGCGAAGCTCGCGTTCAGGCAGCGCGTGCCAGAACTCACCGTGCCGCAGCTCGCGAGCCACGGCAGTCTCGCCGACGCGATGGTCGGGGTCGCAGGCACCGACCCGTCCCACAGCATGTCACCGGCCGCGCCGTAAACGGAGGCCTGCCCGGCGCCGTTGACGGCCTGCAGCGCGACGCGATAGCTGTGCCCGTCCGTCAGTCCCACCGGCGGCAGGTTGACGCTGATGCCCGAGACCAGCGAGGGCCAGTCAACGGCCGCTCCCCCCGGAAGCTCGCGCACCCATGCGTTCGCGGTGACGTCCCAGATGCCGTACCGGTAGCCGGCGACGCCGGTCTCGTTGTCCCGCGACAGCCGCAGGGGAGAGAGGACGAAGGTCCCGGCGGAGACGAGATCCGCGCAATAGACCGGGTCGGCCGGCCCGGTCGGATCCGGGAATCGGAAGGGCGTGGAGGCAAGGACGGGCGAGACGTTGCCGGCCACGTCGAGCGCGACGCCGTAGAGTGTCCAGTCCCGTTCGAAGGCGCGTCGGGCGCGGGCCCAGGTGCCGGGGTCCATCGTGGAAGCGCTCGGGCCATCGAGGGAGCGCAGCGTCTGCCACGTGTCCGCCTGCCACGTCGCGGAGTCGTACGCCGCCACCGGCAGGGTGTCGAGCCGCCAGGCAAAACGCTGGACCCCCGAGCGGGTATCGGTGGCGGTGGGCACCCTGAAGGAGACCACGGCCGGCGCGGGTGCCGCGGACCGGAGCGGCATCATCGTCGGCCGCATGCCCAGGCAGGCGTCGCCGAGGCGCGCGGGTGCGGTGGGGGTCCCCGTCGAGCGCGGGAATCCGGTCACGGTCCCGGGGGTGCCGCCAAGTGTGCCGCCAAGTGTGACGCCAAGTGTGCCGCCAAGTGTGCCGCCAAGTGTGCCGCCAGAGCCGCTGCCGATGGCGAGCGCGTTCTCGACGAACCTCGCATTGGCCGGCCACGCGGGCCCCGTCGTATCGAGCGCCACGCCGTCGCTCATCGCGGCGGTGGGGATCCCGCTGCCGTTCTCGACTTCGACCGTCACGTGAATGGGCGGGGCATCCTCGCGCAGGTCGAGACTCGGCAGGCCGATCCACTGGCGGCCGCCGACCGAGCGCGCGTTCTCGAGGAGCGTGAAGGACGAGGACGACGCGACCGACTTGTCGATGAAGCCGCTCGCACGGAACAGGGTGAGGCGGCTGTCGCGGATGCCCGACTCGTGATCGCGCGCATCCCAGCGGAGGATGACGTCGCGCGGATCCCGGACCCATGTCACGAACGGCGTCGTCGCCTGCCGTCGCCCGCCCTCCCAACGCGGGGCGAGCACGAAGGCAGGGGGGGTGACGTCGGCCCCGGCGGTCGTGGTCGTCGGCCTCACCTGCGTCGAGGCGTCCCACCGCACGACGGGGAGGGTGACGACCCCGCTCTGCTGTCCGCGATAGCCGGCGCCTCCCCGCGCCGCCACGGTGACCAGCCCGCTCGGCGGCGGCGGATTGCCGACACGAGCGGCGCGCCAGGTGGTGAAGGTGGCGGTGCGCACGGATCCGGCGGCGACCGACGGCTGCGTCGCAGAACCGGCGGCGGCCCGTTGGTTGGTGACACCGCCTCGCAAGGTGGTCGGCGCGCCGAGCGACATGAAGCCCGTTGCCGTCCCCGCCACGTTGTCCCGGATCTGGAACTCGTGGATCCCGTCAGGATGCTGGGCGTTCCAGCGATAGGTGGTCGTCACGAGGTACCCATCGACTGACGTGGTCACCTGGAAGCCCGACACCGTCGGCACGGTGAGCTCGCGGGCGAGCTCCGCCTTGCGGGTGGTGAACGTCGCGACCTGCGCGGGCGTCAGCGTGCCGTCGGTCAGCAGGATGCGATCGTAGAGATCGTACAAGGCGCCGGCGGCATCGGCCTGCACCTGGTTGAGCCGGTCGAGGGCCGCCGCCAGCCGCATGGCATTGGCTCTGGCGATGCCGAAGCTCGTCGCCCGGCGGGTCTCGAGCGCCACCAGCAGACTGTCGGTGGACTTGCGTGCCGATTCGTAGCCCGCCCGGAACGTGCCCCACCAGAGGTCTTCGCCGAGCTGGTTGGCGTACATCGCGTCGGTCGCACCGGTGGGACGCGCCGCCGGCGGTTTCTGCGTCAGCGCCTGCAGCCGGTCGGTCCGCTGGGTGATGAGACGCGTGACTTCGCCGGCATTCAACGTCGAGGTCCGGGCGGCGATCGACTGACTGGCCAGCGGGCGGTCGGCGTCCAGCGCGGCGACTTCACCCCGGAACTCGTTGCGACGCCGGGCGAGATGATTGCCGACCTGTCCCAGGACGCGGTCGATGCGGGTGACGACGGCCGCGTAGGCGGACGCGGTCGCCATGAGCGAGCCGGACGCGGCGCTGCGCGTCGCGCCACGGACCGACGCGAGCACCTGCTCCAGCTCGTCGATCCGGAGTCTCGTGCCCGCGGCGACCGCCGCGCCCTGCGCATCGGACGTCGCGGCTGTCGCGGCGTTATTCCGAACGGCGTCGGGTCGTGCAGACATGGTCGGGCCACTGACCAACTGGGCGGCCGTTATCGTCTCGTTCAGCGGTCCGAGCCCCGATTCGCCCTTGCTGCCAGCGAGCGACGACGGAGGGGCGGACGAGACGACGTCGCTGGTGTCCCCCTGGACGGCGGTCGTGTCGATGGCCGGCACGGTGAAGCTCGGGACGAACGGCGTCAGCCGGTTCGTCAGCGCCCCTGCCGCGGCGCGCGCCTGTTGCAGTGCCGGGCGGAGGTCGTTCATGGCGACGACGGCGGCCCGGAGACTGTCGCGCACCAGCCCCTCACCGGTCGTGTCGAGGGCCGCGACGAAGTTCCCCGAGCCCGGGTACGGACCGCCGGGCTCCCCGCACGGGTTCGGCCGCCCCGGCAGTTCCTCGACGCCGCACAGATAGGTGTACAACGCCAGGATACTGAAGACCGCCCCGGGGGAGGAACTCGCAATCCGCATGATCTGCCGGATGTCCCCGACGCTGGCCTCGAAGGCCGCCGCGAGTTCAGTGTCGGAGTAGAGCGGCTCCATCTCCGGCACGGCGGCGAGTTCCGCCTCGGTGCTGTTCCGCGCCCGGTCCAGCTCGTCGGCGATCGCCTCGGTGCGCTTGAGCAAGGCCTCCATCTGCGGGTCCTTGCCGAGCCCGCCCCGTATGCCGTCCGCCGGCGAGAGACTGGCCCAGACGCCGATCGCCGCGCGCTCCGGCAGGATGATGGGGATCGGGCCCACGAACACCTCGACGGCCGCATACACCTTGAAGACCGGCCGGACGAGGAGGGCACCGGTCATGTCGATGCCGACGAGCGTCAGCCCGAACGGCTTCAAAGTCACCTTCACGCGCCCGGCGGCGCCAAGCAGGTCCTCGTCCCGCAGCCAGAACGCCCGGATGGAGATCGTATCCACCTCCAGGAGCGGGATCGCCATCGCGAGCGGCTTGATCTTGAGGTTGAAGTACATGCCCGCCGGCTGCACCGCGAACCGTGCGCTGCCGCTGATCAGCCCCGCGACCGTGGCATCAATGCTGCCCACGACGGCCCACCGTCCATCGGCGAAGACGTAGGCGGTCACGCTGCCTTCGAGGACGACCGCGGTCTTGCGGCGAATGGCGTCCTTGTCCGCCGCCGTCACGGTCCGGCCGGGATTGGGCACCAGGCCGTCGCAGACCTTCGCTTCGATCTCGCCGAAGCAGCCCCGCAGGGTCAGCGTCCCGTAGAACTGCATCGGCCTGAACCCGAGGGTCAGCGTCCCGTCCGCCTGCAGGCCGCGATCCTGCGAGAGGAACACGAAGCGGCCATTGAGGGCGAGACCGGCGTCGGTGACCGTCAGCAGCACGCGCCCCGTGACAGCCGACAGCGGCGTGGGCGGGGCCGCCAGCTTGGCGTAGAGCATGAGCGCGAACGTCGGGGTCCCCTTCGGGCCGGCGAGCATCGCCATCCCTTCGGCGGGGGTCTGCGGGACCTGCGCCAGGTCCTGCACCGAGGTGATCCACTCGGTCCGCGGCTTGTAGAAGAACCCGCCGCCGAACTCCAGCAGGGAAGCCACCGGGACCGGCGGCACGAGCGTGACGCCGCCCGCGATGCTGGCGGCGACGAAGATGCCGGCGCGCAGCGGCTCGGGGCCCGTCGTTCGCGACTCGACGACGCCGAAGAGCTTGACCGAGCCGAGCTTGGAGACCGTGCCGGACAGCGATGTTTCGAGATCGAAGTCACCCGGCGTCGGGAAGGTGTTGAGGAAGAAGTTCCCCGAGACATCGAGCCCGGCCTCCGGCATCTTGATGGTCGCGCCGCGCAGGCTCACGACGACCCCGCCGCCGGCCTTGCCGAGCAGCTGGAACTTCTCGATGCCTCCCGAGAACGCGGCCCCTCCTCCCTTGCCGGTGCCGGGCAGGATGTCCACGCTGGCCGCGAATTCCAGTTGGGTCAGCACGTCGATCTGTTCGCTGGAGTCCGCCGGTGCGTCCTTCGACACCTGCTTGGGGGCCGATGCCCGGCTGATCGCGGCCTTGAACGGCGTGGTGGACGTCTTCCAGATCGGATCCTTGACGGTCGCCGTGACGACGCTGGCGATGGTGAAGGTCCCGGTCCTGATGCCGCCGGGCTTGATGGCCACCGCCCCCGACTTGAGGACCGCAAAGTCCTCGAACACCAGACTGCCGCTGACCGTGGATCCGAGGTTGACGGACAGGTCGCCGGAGAACCTGACCAGCGTGTCGTTGGCCGACAGGGAGAGGTTCGGCGTGACCGCCGGCGCCGAGACTCCCTTGACCTTCAGCTTCAGCACCTGGAAGTCGAAGGTGAACTCGCCCGCCGACGACACGCCATCGACGAGCGGCGTGCCGTCGAATCCGAGTCTGAACCCCGACAGCGTGCGGTCGTTCGCCCCGAGCTCGCCGATGCGTATGCGGGGCGCGGGGTCGCTGGGCGTCCCCTGGCGCGGCGGGCCAAGGTACACGTCGAAGGCGGCGCGGGCCCACGAGTTGGTGCGGAACTGCGACGAGAAGTCGAAGCTCACGTCGAGCGCCCGCAGGTGGATCGTGGCCGGCCCGACGGCCCAGCGGCGACCGGGAGTCGGGGCCGCGGTCAACGTCGGCTCCGGTGCCACGACCGAGACGAGCGCCGATCCCTGGACGGTCCCGTCACGGTTCAGCGTGACCGACGCATCCTGCTCGCCGCGCGAATCCAGCGGGGCCGGCAGTCGCACGCCGACGGTCACGCTCAGGGCGTTGTTGGCGATGCTCGCGGTCTTGAGCCGCACCTGATTCGCGACGATGTCGATCGGACGGCTGAGCAGGTTCGCCCCCGCGAGGCCGACGGTGCCGTCGGTCCGCACGGTCAGTCCGTAGAACGTGGACGTGTTGTTCGCCTCGAGGAACGTCACCGTCCCCGCCAGCTCGACCTCCGCGACCCTCGGCTGCCCCACCCGTCGGAAGGCGACCGCCCGGTAGAGCTGCGGCTGGCCGTTCGTCGTCACCGTCTGGTCCTGCAGGCGGAACTGCAGGCCGAACAGCGTCACCTGCGGCCCGTTCGCGGCGGACAGCGACATGGTCGGGGCACTGATCCCGTCGCGCGTGGAGAGCACCAGCCCGTTCACGGCGACCACGAAGGTGTTCGACGCCGCCGGCACGGTGAGCGTCCCGTCGAGCGTCACCCGGAAGTCGCCTTGCAGCACAGCAGCCGTGACCGTCGTGAGGTTGAGGAACGCCGGACCGATCGGCAGCCCCTGGCCGCCGGTGGCGGTCTGCGACACGGTCAGGGAGGCACCGGATGGGCCGGCCGTCCCCGTGACGAACAGCGGGGCGGCGGCCCCCTCGGCGCCCGGGAACAGCGCCGAACGCAAGCGACCCACGAGGCGAATGGTCGGCGGCGTTCCGGCGGAGAATTCGAGCCGCGCGCCGGTGAGATCGAGCCCCAGCGCTTCCTCGCCGTTCGACTGGAACGAGGCGGTCGTCAGCGCCGGCCGCGACGCGACGAACGCGTTGTCAACGTGGCCCACCGAGACCGCACCGCTGATGCCCTGCGGACCCAGTGTCAGGTTGTCGAAACGCAGGTTGAGGTTCGAGAGCGGGGCCGGCAGCTTCGCCGCCGCGCTGATCCCCACGGTCCACTGCCCGGACACCGAGGCGACGCCGATGCTGTCGATGGTGATGGGCAGCCCGAGCTGGTCGAGTCCGGGGATCGCCTGACCGGCCGCCGCCTTGATGCCCAGCTCGCCGGACACGAACTGCCCCGTCGGCAGGTGCGTCGTCAGCGACCCGCGCACCCGCACGATCCGCGGGGCGTTCGTCAGCGACACGGGCTGTCCCGGCTCGGGACGGAGCGACGGCAGCACCAGCGGGATGCCCTCCGTGCCGGCCAGCGTGCTGATCGTCAGCCGCTGCGTCGGCACGTCGTAGCCCGTCGAGACCAACAGGTTGCCGCCCTGCTTCAGCCGGACGTAGGCGACGTCGAAGCCGCCGCCGATCGCGATCGAGTCGGGAATCACGTTCTGCGCCACCACCAGCACGTCCTGCGGATGCAGCCCCTGAGCATCGAGGGTCGCCACCGTCCGGTTCGACGTGCGGAAGTCCACGGCTCCGGCCGACACCGCCACGGGCGACCACCCCAGCGTGAAGCCGTCGCGGAAGACCGCATCGGCCTGCAGGAAGGACTGATTGTTGACGACCAGCGCCGCACTCGCGGTGCCCGCCACCCCGAGCCCCGCGGCCCCGAACGTCACCGCGCTCGGCAGCACGAGTCGCGCGTACGTCCCGCCCGGTGCCGGTGCACCGGCCGCCTCCGCCCTGAAGCGCAGCCCCGAATCGCCGACCGTCGCCGTCAGCGCCACGCTGTTGTCGAGTCGCGCGCTGCCGCCGGTGACCACGAGTCCGTCGAAGGCCAGGGCGAGGTCCGTGAACGTTGCGCGCACCGTCGCACCCGTCGTGCTGGCGAGCGTGCCCTGCCCGCTCAGGACAATGCCGCGTCGGTCGATGCGGCCCTGCGTGAGGTCGAACGTGAAGACCGGATTCGCTGCCGGAAAGCCGATACGCACCGGCTGGGCGGTGGCGATCGATCCGTCGAGCAGCGCGGGCGAGGCGAGGTCGAAGAGGGCAGAGCCCGTCAAGCGCGTCGTGCCGGTCCCCGATGGCGCGGGCAGGTCCACCGAGACCGTCCCGTCGAGCCACGCCGCCGGCGTCCGGTCCGTCGTGCGGCCCGACGGCACCGGGACCCCGATGCCGATCGACACCACGCCCGGTGTCACCGTGACCGCCCCGAACGACAGCGGGCAGCGCGGCGCGACGTTGTCGAAGCGGCCCGCGAAGGCACCGGCCGTCGAGACGCGCAGGTCAACGCCCACGACCTGGGCCCGCACCCCGCTCGATGCCGAGCACGAGGCGAAGCTCCCGGCCGCGAGGTCGTCGCGAATGGTGATGCGCCCGTTGACGGCGATCTCCCACGCGCCGGACGCCAGCCGACGCAGTCCGACCGTCGGGTACACCGGCTCGGGGCCGCCGGCCGTCGTGTCCTTGAACGACAGCTTGCGGCCGAACGCCTCGAACTCGGCCGCCGTCGGCGACGCCACCTGCACCGTCTGGACGCTGATGCCGTCGGTCGCCACCGCGAAGCCGCCGACGCGCAGCGCGAAGGTGGGACTCAGCGACGGGATGCGCGCCTCGCCGCTCAGCACCAGTGCCGCTCGCTGGGCGTTCGCCGTGAACGCCAGCGGCGGAGCACCGCCCACCGAGGCGAGTGCCACTTCGAGCGGGCCGGCCCTGATCAGCGGGGCCCCCGGCCCCGTGAGCGCCACAGCGAGCTGCGCCCCCGCCCGCGACGCGGTCCCGGTGAAGAAGAGCGGCGGCACCGGTGCCGAGGGATCCGCGCTGCGATCGGCGAACGGCGTGGCGAGCAGGCGGCCGCTCAGGCCCAGGGAACTCTGTGCCCCCGCCAGCGTCAGCCGCGCGCCGGTCAGCGCGATCGCGAGCGTATCCTTGCCGTCGCTCCACAGCGTCGCCGAGGCGACGGCGGTGCGACCGGCGATGTAGGTCGCGTCCCAGGTCCCCAGCTCGACCGTACCGCGCAGGCCCTGCGGCCCCACCTCGACGTCGCGGACCTCGAGCGGCAGCGACGCCAGCGCCGGCGGCAACTCGGCCCGGCCGCCGACCGTGAAGCGATAGCCGGCCGGGCCGGCGGCGAAGCCGAGCTGCCGGACCTCGAGCGGAACCCCGAGCGACGCCAGCGACACCAGCGCCGGGGCACCGTCGGCGGCCAGCGCCGATACGCCACCCTCGGTGACCTGCCGGGTGGCGACGTTGACGGTCACGTCGAATGCGACCTGCACCTCGGGCACCGCCCCGCCCGCCGACCGCAGCGCGGGCAGGACGAGCGGCACCCGCTGGCCGGGCCACGTCCGCAGCAGCATGCTGCTGCCCGAGACACTCACGTCGAACAGGAAATCGCGGCGCGCGTCGGCGCTGCGGATCCGGATGTACGCGGTGTTCGAATCCGGCAGCTGCAGGACGTCCGGCACGTCGTCGAGCAGGGCGACCACGTTCACCGGCACCAGGCCGGTGCGATCGAGATAGGCGACCCGCGACGAGCGCGCCCACAGCTCGGCTCGTCCGCCCTGCACGGCCACGGGCGCGAGGCCCACGGCGAAGTCGGGGGTGAAGCGCACGGTGACGTCGCTCGGCGTGCCGGTGCCCGTGGCCGAGAAGCGCGCGATCGCCTCACCGGCGAAGTGCACGCCCTCGGCGTCCACCGTGATGGCCCCCGGGACGGCCACCCGCGCGAACGTCGTCGTCGGCAGGGCCGCGTCCGGCCGCACGACCTCCCACGTGAACGCCCCGGCATCGAGCCGCACCTGCACCGCCGCGCGCCCCTCGACGCGGATGCTCCCCGACGCGATGCGCGGCTGCGCGAAGGGTACGACCACGTCGGTGAAGGTCGCGGTGACCGGGTCGAGACCGGCCGGCATCGCGAGGCGACCCACGCCGGAGAAGGTCAGCCCCGTGCGATCGAGCGCGGCTCGCACATCGCGGAAGCGCAGCAGCGGCGACTGCCGCGGCAAGTCGAGGGCCACCTGCGCACCGAGGTCGAGCCGGCCGTCGAGCACCACGCCGCGGGACAGGTCGAGCGTCAGCTGTCCGGTCGCGCGGCCCGTCGCCTCGGCGGAGAGCGCACGGAGGTCGAGCGACAGCGCCCCGCGCATCCAGACCGGCACCGCCGGCCCACCGGCGACCGCCGGCACGCCGAACCCGAGACTGACCGTCCCCGGCGTCAGGACCACCTCGCCGATCGTCACGGGACAGCGCGGAACGACGTCGTCGAGGCGTCCGCGGATGGTGCCCGCGGTGGAGAGCCGCAGGTCCAGCCGGACGGCCTGCGCGGTGGCCGGCGAACCGGGGCACGAGGCTAGGGCCCCTGCCGTCACGTCGCCAAGCAGCTGTGCCTGCCCGCCCAGGCGAATCGCCCACGCCCCGTCCGTCTCGCGCTCGAGGCCGATTGCTGCGGGGTCGGGGGTCACCCGCGCCCCGGCGAGCGTAAGCGCCGGTGGCGTCCCGGCCACGCTCACCTGCGGGGCCACCACGCCGCGCGTCCCGATGCGGAAGCCCGCGAGGCGGATCGCGAAGTCGGGCCCGATCGCCGGGACGCGCAGCTCGCCGCTCGCGGTGAGCGTGACCGCGTCGGCATCCGCCTCGAGCGCGAGGGCCGGGCTGTTGCCGACCGCCTGCAGCCGGAACGTCGCCGGCCCGAAGGGCAGCTCGCGCCCCGCGAACTGCGACGGGTCGAGCGTGAACGCCGTCCCTTGGGCCGTGACGCTTCCCGTGTAGAAGATCGGTCGCGCCACGGGCGCCCCCGCCGCACCGGGCGCGGCGAAGAGCGTCGTGCGCACCACGCCGGAGAGCGACACGCCACGCTGCGCGCCACCCAGTTCGAGCCGTGCGCCGGTCAGGTCGAGCGTCAGCTGGTCCGCCCCCTGCAGCAGCGGCACACTCGCCACCACCGGGCGGCCGGCCACGAACTGCGCGTCGTAGGTGCCGACCTCGACCCGCCCGCGAAGGCCGTCGCGCGTCAGCTCCAGTTGGTCGAACCGCACCGGTAGGTCGCGCAGCGCCGCCGGCAACTGCGCCCGGCCCCCGACCGTCACGGTGACCGCGCCGCTGGCGGCCGCTACGCCGACGCGGCGCAGCTCGACGGGAATCCCCTGCGATGCCAGCGACAGCAGCGCTGGCGAGCCGGCCGGGGCCTCCGCCACCACGCTCCCCGACATCAGGGCCCATGTCTGCGAGTTGAAGTTCGCATCCACCGACGCCTCGACCACCGGCGCGACGCCCGTCGGCGACGCCTTGAGCCCCGGCAGCACGAACTGCAGCCCGCGGCCCGCGGCCCGCGTGGTCAGGCGATACGCGTTCGTCCCGGCGGCGGAGGCGCTGACGACGGCGTTCCCGTCCTGGTCCTTCAGCCGCACGTAGGCGACGTCCCACGACGGCAGCGCGATCGAGTCGGGAAGCGGCGGGAGCAACGCGAGCACGTCGTCCGGGTGCAGCCCGTCGGCATCGAGCCACGCGACGCGGCGCTGCGTCGCGATGAAGTCGACGCGGCCGGCGGTGACGGCGACGGGAGACAGGCCCAGCGTGAAGCCGTCGGCGAACGACGCCGTGGCGGTCGCCAGCGGGCGGTCGGCCACGACCACCGCCGCCGTCGCCGTCCCGTCGAGCTGGAAGCCGTGGCGGTCGAACCCGGCTGCACCCGGCAGCACGAGCCGCGCATAACTGCCCGTCGGTGCCGGTGCGTCCGGCGACTCCGCCACCCACGTGAGCCCGCCCGCCGCGACCGTGGCCCGCAGCGCGACGCGGGAGGTGAAGCGGGCCCGGCCGTCGGTGACCTGCCCGGTCGCGAGGGAGAGCGTGAGGTTCTCGAGGTTCGCCGTCACCGCCGCTCCCGCCGCCGTGGCGAGCGACGCCTGTCCGCCGAGGACGAGCCCGCGGCGATCGATCGTCGCCTGGGTCACGGTGAACTGCAGGGCGGGATTCGTGAACGGCACCCCGATGCGCGCCGGCTGCGCGAGCGCCACGGCGCCGTCGAGCAGGCGCGGCGTGGCGAGATCGAGCAACACCTGTCCCGAGGCCGTCACCGACTGCCCGGGCTGGGCCCCGGGGAACGACGCCGTCATCGACCCGCGCATCCACGCGGCAGGAGCGGCGGCGACGCCCGCGTCGGCCGGCAGCGGCACGCCGACCCCGATCGACACGCGTCCCGGCGTGAGGGCGAGCGGCCCGAAGGCGATCGGGCACTGGGGCAGCACGTCGTCGAAGCGGCCGGTGAAGGTGCCGTCCGTCCCCACGCGCATCGCCACCGTGACGACCTGATTGCGGCCCGGCGCACTGCGGCACGCCCCCGACGACCCGGTGTAGACGTCGTCCCGCAGCGTGACGCGGCCATTGACGGCGAGCACCCAGGCACCGCCGGGCGTCCGCTCGAGCGCGAGTGCCGGATACACGTTCGACGGCCCGGTCGAATCCTTGAGCGCCAGCTTCGTCCCCAGCGCCTCCAACTCGGCGTCCTCCGGCCGCTGCACGCGCACGCTGCCCACCGTGACGCCCGACGTCCCCATGGACAGTGCCGCCACCTCGACGCGGAAGCCCGGGGAGAGCGAGGGGACGCGCAGCACGCCGCTGGCCCGCACCGACATGCCTTGGGCGCCGACCGTTGCGGCGAGCGCCGGCTGGCCGCCGAGCGCCTGCAGGTCGAACTGCGCGGGGCCGAGCGCGATCGTCTGGATCGTGCCCGTCGTCGTGGCCACGTCGAGCGCACCGCCGACGGGGCCCATCGTGCCGGTGAAGAACAGCGGAGGCACGAGGCGTGCCGGGCCGGTACCGGTGGCGAACAGCGTCGCCCGCATGAGCCCGCTCAGAGCGAGCGAGGCCTGCCCGCCCGCGATCGTGAAGCGCCCACCGGTCAGCTGCAGGGTGAGCGTGTCGGTCGCGTCCTCGAAGACGGTCGTGGTGGCAACGACCCGACGGCCCGCCACGAACGTCCGGTCGTAGGTGCCCAGCTCGACCGTGCCGGACAGGCCCTGGGGCCCGACGACGAGATCCTGGACCTGTAGATCGAGCGCCTGCAGCGCCGGCGGCAGCCGCAACCGTCCCCCGGCGGTCAGCCGGTAGCCGCCGACCGCCGCCGCGAAGGCGAGCTGCCGCACCTCGAGCGCCCCCCCGGCCACCTGCGCCGCCAGAAGCGGCGGCCGGCCGTCCGGTGCCGTGACGCCGACAGCGCCCTCCATCACCGCGAAGGTCCGCGCGTTCACCAACAGGTCGAAGTCGACGTCCACCGTCGGCGCCGGTGCGCTGCCCTCGCGCAGGGCCGGGATCACCAGCCGCACGCCGCCGAAGCCGGGCACGGGACGGATCCGCACGTGGTTGCCGTCGATCGACGACTGGACGCGCAACCGATTCTGCTCGTCGGTCACCTCGAGGTACGCCGTGGCTTCGTCCGGCAGCCCGATGCGGCGCGGCAGGGTCGGCAACGCCGCGAGGATGTCGTCGGGATGCAGGCCGGACCGATCGAGATACGCGATCCGCCGTCCGGCGGCGCTGCGCAACTCGGCACGACCCCGCTGCACGCCGAACGGCTCCAGCCCGAGCGTGAAGTCGTCGACGAACGCCACCGCCACGTCCGACGGCGCGTCCTGCGCGATGCCGAAGCGCGCACTGGCCTGCGCCGACAGCGCGAGTCCGCCCTGCCCGATCGCAACCTGTGCCGGCAGGGCGAGCCGCGCGAAGGTCGCGCCCGCCGGATCGGGAGCGGCCGGATCGACCACCTGCCAGTCGAGGCGGCTCCCGGACAACCGCGCCTCCAGTCCGACGGACGCGCCGATCACCGCGCGACCGGCCGTGATGCCGAGCGACGCGACATCGAAGGTGAGGTTCTCGAATTGCACCGAGACCGGTGGCAGGCCGCCGCCCAGCGGCAGTTGCCCGCTGCCATCCACGACGACGCCCGTGCGATCGAGGCGGGCGCTCACCCCGGTGAAGCGGAAGACCGGATTCCGGCGTGGCAGGTCGAGCGCGACCGCAGCCCCGAACGACAGTGCGCCGTCGAGGATGCGCCCTTGCGCGAGGTCCATCGTGAGGGTGCCGCTCGCGCGGCCCGTCGCCCCGCCCGCGAGCACGTCGAGCGACGCCGACATCTCGCCGCGCGCCCACAGCGCCACCGGCGGGCCACCGGCCGTCACGGCTTCGTTGATGCCGAAGGTGGTGGCCCCCGGCACGAGCGTCAGCGGCCCGAGCGCGATGGGGCAGCGCGGGACCGCGTTGTCGATGCGTCCGCGGATGCCCGCCGCCCCCCCGAGCCGCAGCGACACGGCCACGGCTTGCGGCGGCACCCCCGCCGCCGCGGGACATTGCACCAGCGCCCCCTGCGCCGGCGACCCCATGAGGCGCGCCTGTCCCTCGGCGACGAGTTCGAACGTGTTCGACGGCGTCCGCTCGAGTGCCAGCGTGAGGCCCGCCCCGTTCTCGTCCCCGAACTGCAGGCGCGTTCCCAGCACGTCGAGGCCCGTCGGTCCTCGCACGCGGAGCTGCGGCATGGTGAGGCCGTCCGTCCCGATCGCGAGGCCGGCGGCCGAGACCTCGAGCCCGGCCCCGAGGCCCGGGACGCGCAGCACCCCCGAGAGCACGAGGCGCGCGCGCGTCGCGTCGGCCTCGAATGCCGCCGCCGGCTGGCCCGCCACCGGCTCGAGCGTGAAGGCCAGCGGCCCGAGCGCGAGTGCGCCGCCTGGCGCGCTCTGCGGATCCACCGTGAGCGCCGCACCGGTGGTGCCGATGCGCCCGCGGACGAAGAGCACGCTCGCGCCCGTCGCGCCGGGGGGCGTGAAGAGCGACGAGGTGAGGCGGCCGCTCACCTGCAGCCCCGGCGTGGCGCCGAACTCGACGCGGGCCCCGGTCAGGGCCAGTCGCAACGACTCGGGGTTGCGCTCGTCCAGCGCCACCTCGCCGACCGGCGTGCGGCCCGGGACGTAGCGCTGGTCCACGACACCCACCTCGACGGCGCCGACGATCCCCGACCGCGTCAGCTCGAGCTGCTCGAACCGCACCGGCAGGTTGCGCAGCGCGGCGGGGAGTTCGGCGTCGCCCGCCACCACGACACGCGCCCCCGCCGGATCAGCGCTGAAGGTCACACGTCGCAGACCGACGGGCACGCCGCGGTCGGCGAGCGACAGCAGCGGCGGCGCGCCCGCGGGGGCCGCAGCGCTCACGCGCCCCGAAACGGGCAGCATCGTGCGCGCGTCCACCACGAGCGACATGTCGGCGTCCACCACGGGCGGGGCCTCGCCCGGTGCGCGCGCCAGTCCCGGCAGCACGAACTGCAACGGGGCATTGCGCCGCGTGGCCAGCTGCAGACGGTCGTCCGCCACGAGACCGGCATCGATCACGAGCTGCCCGGCCGGATCCTTGAGGCGCACGTACGCCACGTCGAACGACGGCAGCGCGATGCTGTCCGGCAGCGGGGGCAACGCCGCGAGGATGTTCACCGGGAAGATGCCGGCCGGCGTGAGGTAGGCGACTGCCTTGTCGTCGCGGAAGAGGTCGGCACGGCCGGATGCCACCGCGAACGGGGCCAGCGAGAGCGCGAAGTCCCGGGAGAACGTCAGACGCAACCCGTCGAGCGACTCGCCGAGCAGCCGGAGCGAGGCACGGGCCGACCCTTCGAGGGACACGCCACCGGCGGACAGCACCAGCGCCTCGGGGGCCTGCAGCCGCACATAGGTGCCCGTCGGTAGCGGCGCCCGGCCCGACTCGAGCGCCAGGCGAATCCCTCCGGGGCCGAATGTCCCCGTGATCGCGACGTCCCCCCGCACGACCGCGCGGCCGGCGACCACCGAGAGATCGCGAGTTGACAGACGAAGGTCCTCGAGCGTCACCCTGGCATCGATCGGTGCGGCTCCGCTGACGAGCCCACCATCCCCGGACAGCGTGAAGCCGTCCCGGTCGAGGCGGGCGGCCTTCGCCGTCAGCGTCACCACCGGTTGCGTCGCAGGAAGCCCCACGCGGAACGGCGACTCGAGGGCGATCGCCCCGTCGAGCACCGCGCCGCGCACGAGGTCCACGGTGAGCGATCCGGAGGCCGTCACCGGTGTCGCTGCTGCCGTCGCTGCTGCCGTCGCTGCTGCCGTCGACGATGCCGTCGCCGGCAGCCGCGCCGTCATGCGGCCCGAGAGCCAGATCGTCTCGCCGCTCCCTTCGACGCCGGGCGCGGGAACGTTGAAGCCGAGCTGGCTCGGCCCGGGGACGAGCGTCAGCGCGCCGAGCGAGACCGGACACTGCGGCACCAGGTTCTCGACGATGCCCGATGGCGTCCCGTCGGGCTGCAGCCGGACGCTGCCGGCAGGGAGCGGCGTGACCGTCGCCGAGGCACCCGGACACTGTCCGAACGACCCGAGCGACAGCGAGGCATCGGCCGTGACGACGACCAGCGGCCGCTTGGCCGGATCATCCGGCAGGCCACGGCTCATCGGCGTGACGAGCGAGCCGGCCAGGCGCGTGACGCGCAGTGACGGACCGTCCGCAGCGGTGCCGAGCAGCAGACTGCCGCCGCTCACCGGACGGGCCTCGATCGTGCCTACGACGTAGCCGTCGCGGAAGCCGGCGCCGAGGACGGTCAGCTCGGCCCCGCGCAGGAACGACGGCAGCGGCGCACCGTCGTCGAACCGCAGCCCGAGGTCGAACGTGGCGCCGAACGTCCCGCGGACCGTCCCCGCGCTCCAGTCGATCTCGGTACGGGCGAGCCGGAACGCCAAGGGGCGCACGCGGAAGCCGTTCCACGTGAAGGACGCCGCCGTGAGGTTCGGGACATTGGTCTCGGGCAGCACGAGCCCGCCGCTCGACAGCACGATGTCCCGCAGCTCGGGGAGCACCAGCCCGGGCAGCTGCGTGGGAGTGATCGCCACGTCGAACTGCAGCTCCCAGTCGAAGCGGCGACGCACGGCGTCCCAGGCGATGCGAGGGGCGCGCAGCCGCCGCAACGCCACGCGCATCCCACCGAGTTCGGACTCCACCTCCGGACGGTCCGCCGTCAGGCGCGTGACCACGACCCCGGACGGCGAGAGCCGCAGCCCCACCGATGCCGTCCACGGGGCCCCGGTGGCGAGGGGCAGCTCGAGGCGACCGTCCGCCTCGACCTCGAACGACGCGGGCCCCGCCGCCCCCCGCAGCGACGCCTGCACCGCGCCGAACAGGCGGGTCAGCACGAAACGCGGCGCGCGCGGCCCCGCGTCGAGCGGCAGCACCGATTCGCCCGTCAGGTCGAACCGCCCCGACACGTCGCCATCGGCGCTCACCGCGAGGGTGATGCCGGCCGTCGGGCCTTGCGTCGCGTCGGCGAAGCGGGTGCGCCCGCGCAGCAGCAGCTCCATCGGGCCGCCGGATCGGCGCTCGTAGGCCACTTCGTCGATCCGGAACGGGATGCCCATCGACGAGAGGTCGAACTGGTCGCGTGACGCCTCCGGCACGGAGACGCGCACGCTGCCGGTACGCACCTCACGCGACACGGGATCGACCACGAACGAGAAGCCGGCCTGGAGACTCGGCGTCACTCCCCCGCGCGCGAGCACCGGAAGGACGAGCGCCACCGTCGCCGTGCCGGGCGTGAAGACTCGCACGCCGGCGTCGGTGGTCTCGAAGTCCACCAGCAGGTTGCCCTGGGGATCCCGCACCTGCAGGTAGGCGGTCGCCTCGGTCGGCAGTGGCAGCCGCGCGGGGACGAGCCGGGCGACCGACTGCCAGTCGGCGTGGAAGCCCTGCGCGTCCAGCCATGCGACGCGCGAGCCTCGGCGCAGCAGCTCCGCGCGCCCCTGCTGCACGGCCGGCGGCGACATGCCGAGCCGGAAGTCGTCGACGAACCGCACGCGCAGGTCCCCGTAGTCGCTACCATCGAAGAGGAGTCGGGCGTCGGCGTCGCCGGACGCCTGCAATCCCTCGGGGGTGAGCGCGGCCTGCGCGGCGAGGTCGAGCCGCACGCCGTTGCGCAGCGTCATCGGGGCGCCGGCCGCGACCGCCTGCAGCGCCAGCCCTTGCCGACCGGTCGGTTCGAGCGACGCCTCGAGGCCGATGGCAGCGTCGAAGGTGATGCGCCCCGCCGTCAGCTGCAGGTCGGACGCGTCGAGCGTTGCGGCGGCGAACGTGACGCCGATCGGTGCCGTCTCACCGACGAGCAGCAGGCCCCGGCCGTCCACCTGAAGGCCGGCCGACGTCAGGGCGACGCTGTTCACCTGGAAGCGCAGCAGCGGTGCCTCGCGCGGCATGTCGAGCCGCAGCGGTCCCTGGAAAACCAGCTGGCCGTCGCGGAGCCGTCCGGCGATCGCGTCCACGACGACGGCCCCGCGTGCGCGCACGGGCTGGTCCGCGAGCCGGAGCTCCGCCTCTGCGTCGAAGGCGAGGTCGATCGCCTGCCGCCCGTCCCGTTCGGACAAGCGCACCTCGAGACTGGCGGCCTGCAGTTGCGCGCCGCCGAGGGCCACAGGACACGGCAGGGCGATCCCGGAGGCGGTTCCCCGCACCAGCGGCAGGGGCCACGCGGCCGTCGGGGGCCCGACGATCGCCACGGGGTCGCTCACCACCACGCGGGGGGTCGCGCCGCCCTCGCAGCGAAGCAGCGTCGGCAGGTCGAAGGCGGCGCGAAGTCCGGGCACCGCAGCGACGACGTCACCCTCATCGCCGAGCCGCGCCGCGAACCGCCCCGCGGCCCCCTGCACTTCGACAGCGGCCGTCACCGGACCCGGAACGGGCACTCGACACGGCGCCCCGAAGTTCCCGTCGACGGCGAACCGCAGCGTGTCGTGCTGCACGCGTCCGTCGGCGATGTCCACCAGCGCGGCTGCGCACGCGGGCGGCAGCCCCGGTGCCGCCCCCAGCGGCAGGCCGAGAGCGCCGGTGAATCCGAAGGTGATCGGGCTGGTGGCACCGGCCCAGTCCGCCCACGCGATGCGCTGGCCCGGCACCCCCCACTCGCGCAGGCGCAGCGGCCAAAGCCCGGCCGGTCCGATCCCGACCCGCTCATCCCCCCCGCGGGCGTCGATGCCCACGACCTCGAGCCCGGCCGGCGTGGCCACCACGTCGCGCAGCGTGAGCGCGGGCCACCGGCGGTCGTACGACGGCGTGAAGCGCAGCGCCAGGTCGAAATCGAACCCTGCCCCCGCGCGCCATCCGAGGCGACGCACGTCCAGCCGCTCGTGACGGATACGCAGCGCACCATGCACGGACACGGCCCCGAGCTCGCCGTCCTCGCACGACGCCGACGATTCCGACTCGGCCGTCATCGCCCCCGCCGCGAGGCGAACCGGGAGCGTGGCCTCGCAGGCCGAGGGCCCCCCGAAGTGCACCGCGGCGGCGGCCGTGAGTGCATATGACGCCGAGCCGCTCGCCGGCAGCACCAGTTCGCCGGCCAGCCCGCGGAGCACCAGCCCCGCGCCCGTCGCCCCACCGGCCATGTCGAAGGCAAGGCGCTCCGGGCAGGTGGGCCGCAGGCGCACGAGGTCGCGCTCGACGATGGCGTCGAGCCGGCAGGCGACCTCGCGCTCGAGGACGGCGAGCGAGCCGCCGATCTCGAGTGCCCCCTCGGGGAAGCGGACCGTGATGCGCTGCACCTGCGCCCGGACCGCCGCGTCGCCGATCGCGGGAAGTGCCCGCCGCAGCGTCGCCGTCCCCTCGAGTCCGTCCGGGGTCAGCGGCAGGCGGCCTTCCATCGCCACCGGGGCCGCCCCGGGGAGCTGCACCGCAGCCCCGACGCTCAGCCCCGACCCGGGGTCGAGGCGAAGATCGGTCAGCCGCAGCAGCGCCGGAACGCCGAGCGCGCGCGCCACGTCGTCGGGGATCTGGCCGACGAGCCGCCCCGCGAGCAACCGGACGGCCGGCAGCCGCAGCCGATCGAGCACCAGCCCCTCTGCGCGCAGCGGAATGCGGGCCGCGACCGGCGCCTGGAGTTCGAGCACGAGGTCGCCGCGCACCGAGACGCCGAACTCGTTGTTGAAGGGTGCCACCTGTGCGCGGCGCAGGCCGCTCAGGTACGCGATCCCGGGGGCGATCTCGAGCCGGTCGGGGAGGTCGAGGGTCGGGAGCGGGGTGGACGCGTCGCCGGCGCGGAAGGCGAAGAGCTCGGACGACGCGCCCGACCTCGTCACGACCCGACCGGACGCATCCACGACATCGACCTGCCAGACGTACTCGCGGTCGTCGCGCAGCGGAGGAGCGTCCAGCGGATACAGCAGCAACGGCGACCGCACCGGCACCGTGCCGTCGAACAGCGGGGCGTTCGCCTGCATCGCGACCTGCAGCGCCTGCTCGGGCTGTCGCTCCACGACACGGACCCGGTACTGCAGCGTGGACGTCGGCGAGGCCCTGATGGGCATCCATTGAAAGGCCGGCTGCGTCCCCTGCACGCGCGTGCCGTTGGCGGGACTCAGGAGCTGCGGCGGTTCCGGCAGCCGGATGTCGCGGTCGGTGCACTGCTCCGGACCGAGCGCAGCCCCGCCGACGCCCGCGAGGACGCGCGCACACAGCGTGAGGCGCCCCTCGGGCAGCTGGCCGGTCCTGATCGCGGCGCCCACGACCGACTGGTCGCTCGACACCGTCTGCCACTCGAGCACGTCGATGAGACTGAAGACCTGCGACGACGGCCCCGCAGCGAATGACAGCAGCGGGCTGCGGACCCTGCCGATCTCGCGCCCGTTCACCCGGACGAAGGCCTCGAGGCGGTAGTCGAGCGCGGCCGCCCCGGTGTAGAGCACGTTGAGGTATGCGGCCTGCGGGTCCCGTTCCCAATCGGTCGTGAACGGGCTCGGCTCCGACCGGACGAACACGGTCACCGACGTCGTTGGCTGGGCACCCAGGGCCCCGGCCCACAGCACCCCCGCCAGGGCCCCGGCCGCCACCGCAAACCCAGCGCGCCACATGGCGGACACGGCCTCGCGAGCCGTGTCCGTCTCCAGCGCCTCCTTCCGAGCCCGGAACATGGGCGGCAACAGTACTCGCCGTTGTCACCGCTTCCTCAATCAAGTCAAACGCATGTCCCCAAACAACTTGTGCCGTGTCAAGCAGGACCCGGAACGCCCCCGGCTACTCTCCGTCGTCGACTCGGCGCGTCTGGTTGAGCGAATTCACCAGCCCCTTGAGGTCGATCCCCAGCGTCGCCGCCGCCCCTTCCAGCAACTGCCACGTCCCCGCCACCCGCGCGGAGGTCGCGTTGCCGATCGCGTTCCCCTGCCCCCCATCCATGACAATCAGCTTCTCGATCGACATCCCCTTGGCCCCGTCCGCCGCCACCTGCACCAGCGCCGGCAGCTGCTGGAGCAGCAGCAACGGAATCGCCTGTTCGGGATTCCGCTGCAGCGTCTCGAGAATCGCCGCCGTCGCCTCCGCCCGCGCCTTGCCCTCCTCGCGCAGCGGCGCCGCCGCGGCCTGCGCCTCGAGCAGGGCACGGCGCTGCGCCGCCTCGGCCGGCTTGATCACATCGGCCAGGAGGCGTCGCTCCTCGAGCTCCGCGCGCGCCAGCTGGACCGCCTGCTGCGCCCGGGCTTCGGCCTCGAGTGCCGCCGCGCGCGCGACCTTCTCGGTGGTCTCGGCTTCCTGCTCGAGCTGGGCGCGTCGGACGCGGAGCTGGTTCTCGGCCTCCGACACCGCCCGCGACGCGTTGGCCGCGGCCACGCGCGCGCGCTGATCCGCCTCGGCCCGCGAGATCTCCGCGAGCGACTTGGCCTGCGCTTCGGCAATCTCCGCATTGCGCAGCACCTCGGCGGTCCGGGCTCGGGCGTTGGCGATGAGGTAGCCATTGTCGTCCGAGATCTGCTGCAGCTTGAGCAGGTCGAGCTCGAGGCCGAGCGACGCCAGCGAGCGCGAGGCCTCGTCGAGCAGCGCGCGCTCGAAGCGCTCGCGATCCTCGTTGGCCTCTTCGGGGGTGAGCGTGGCGAGCACGCCGCGCAGCGCCGCCATGAGCGTCTCGTTGGCGAGGCGCTTGATCTCGTTCGGGTCGCGGTCGAGCAGCCGCTCGATCGCGTTGGCGAGCACCGCCGCCGGCCGCGACGCCACCTTGACGTTGGCGACGGCATCCACGTTGAGCGCGATGCCGCCCTTCGAAATCGCCCCCTTCACGGTGATGTTCACCTGCATCACGTCGAGCGACAGGTATTGCACGCGCTCGAGGATCGGAATGACGAGCGTACGCCCGCCGCTCACGAGCCGATACCCGCGCAACTCGCCGTCGGACTCGCGCGTCGCACCGGTGATCACCGAGACGACGTTCGGCGGTACCACGAGCAGGAACTTGAGCAGCGCGGCGACGACGAGTCCGACGGCCATCACGACGATGAAGCCGGTGCCGAGGGCACCGATGGGCAACTGCGCGAGAAGCGTGTCCATGGCAATTGAGAGGGGCTCTGGGAAACGGGACCGCGCGTCAGCGCGGCGAAACGCGAAGCACGCCGTCGGCGTCGATGGCGTCAACCGCCACGGGCGCGTCACCTGGCACGGCGGTTGACGAGGCGGCCTCGACATCCGTCCAGCGGGCCCGCAGTTCGCGGACGGCACCGCCCGAGGTGAGGCGCACGAGGCCCACGGGCTGCGCCGACGTCGGCGGCAGGATCCAGCGACCGTCGGCGGCCAGGAGGTCGGCATCGGTCAGGGGGCGCGCCCCGTCGGTGCGTACCAGCCAGCGGAGTCCCAGCCGGCCGAGGGCCAGCACGACGCCGCCCGACACCGCCGCCATCGCCCACGCCAGAAGCGGCGTCGCGCCGAGCGGCCCGAGATGCAGCATCGCCACCAGGCCGGCGGCCGACGACGCGGCCAGCCAGACGACACCACGCCGGCTCAGCGCACCGTGCACGCCGCCGCCATCTGCGCCATCCCCCACGACGAACAGCACGCCGAGGAGGCCGAGGGACACCACGGTCAGGAAGACAGCGGCGGTCATGGGGCGGGAACATAGTGGAGGGGCCACCGCAGCCGGGCGAGTTGTCCCCCGGTGCGCGGACGGATAGTTTGCAGGTCTCCGAGTCCGCGTAGCTCAGCTGGATAGAGCGTCAGCCTCCGGAGCTGAAGGTCACAGGTTCGAATCCTGTCGCGGACGTTGCAGGTCCCGGAGCACCGTGAGCGTTCGCGCTGCGGTCTCCCGCCAACTGAATCGGCTCGCCCGCGCCCGGCCCGCTTCGACGAGCCGGGCGCGTGTCGTCTCGTTGGCCGCCAGGTGCATGATCGCGTCGGCCAGCCCGCCCACGTCATCGGGATCGACATACATCGCGGCCTCGCCGGCCACTTCGGGCAGCGACGCCTCGCGCGTGGTGATCACCGGGGCCCCCGCGGCCATCGCCTCGAGCACCGGCAGCCCGAAGCCTTCGTAGCGCGACGGAAAGACCAGCGCCAACGCACGCGCATACAGCACCGCCAGCACCGCATCGTCCACGAATCCCGGGGCCACCAGCCACGAGGCCCGGCGGGACGTCAGTTGGCGTTCGAGCTTGGCGCCGGGCCCGAGCACGGCCACCGTCACCGGGGTGCCGCGCGTCGCGAGCATCTCCCCCGCGTCGAGCAGCAGCCCCAGGTTCTTGCGCGCGTCGCCGGCCCCCACGGCCAGCACATACGGCGCCGGAATCGCCAGCGCGTCGGCCACGGCCACCGCCTCGGGCGTCGGCGCGGCGAAGAAGTCGTCGGCGGCGAGCGGCGTCACCACCACCTCGGCCCGCGTGGCGCCCAGGACGCGCCGCACTTCGGAGGCGGTGAAGGCGCTGTTGGCGAGGATCGCGTCGGCGCGGTCGAGCGTCGTCCGCATGAGCCGCGACGCACGCGGGGCCGTGTACACCTTGCGCCACCACGTCGGCGCGAACAGCAGCGGCACCAGGTCGTGCACGGTCACCACCACCGGCACGTCGGGCGGCGTCCAGCGGATGACGTTCCAGGGGTACCAGCAGGCGTCCATGGGCGTCTGCCGGATGCGCGCCAGGGCCCCCACCGTCACGCGCGAGGGATCGGCCGGCCACGTCGGCAGCTCGGCCACGAGCCGACCGCCATCGGCCTCGTGCTCGACGAGCAGCGTGACCGTGAGCGCCGGGTCGAGCTCGAGCAGGTGCGCCACCACCTTGCGCACGTAGCGCCCGATCCCGCGGTGGTCCCCCGCCAGTTGGGCGGACTCGATGCCGAGGTGCATGGGGGACCAAGCTAACTTTGCGCATGGCCACGGTCCGCATCCTGCACGCCGACGTCTCCGAGACCGGGGGCGCCGAGCTGCTCCTCGCGGCCCAGGCGCGCTGGCTCGCGGCGCAGGGCCACGACGTGCGGGTGTTCGCGCTGCGAGGCGTCGGGGACGGGTGGCGACGCATCTTCGACGGGCTCGACGTCTCGGTGCTCGCCGCGCCGCCCAAGGTCGAGCGGCTGTCGGTCGCCGATATGGCGGCGCTCGTGGCGGCCGCGCGACCGGCACTGGCCGGGGCCGAGGCGGTGCTCGCCCACAACTTCCCCGCGGCACCCGTGGCCGCGCTCGCCGCGCCGGACTCGGCCCGCGTCACGTGGTACTGCCACGAGCCGTACCGCGCGCTGCACCCCGAGGCGACCTTCCCCGCGGCCGCGGCGCGCGCGGCGCGCGGCGGTGCGACCGACGCCGCGACGCGCCAGTACGCGCGGCGCGCGCGGCGCCGTCGGCTGCTGGAGGGCCTGTTTCCGTGGCGGGCCGCGCGCCGCGCCGCGCTCGTCGCGTGGGATGCCGCGCAGGTCGCGCGGCTCGACGCCGTGGTGGCGAACTCGGCCTTCAGCGCGCGCATGCTGTACGAGGCGCTTGGCCGCGAGGCGGATGCGGTCGTGCCGCCCGCGGTGACGTTCGGGCCGCCGCTGCGACCGCGCGGACCGCTGGATCGCGCGCGCCCGCAGGTGCTGGCCCTGACGCGGCTCGGGGTGCCCAAGCACGTGGACCTGCTGATCGCGGCGATCGGCCGGCTGCGCGCGCGCGTGCCCGGTGCGCACCTGCACGTCGCCGGCGAGGGGCCGCAGCGCGCGGCGCTCGAGGCCCTCGCCGCGCGCGTGGCCCCCGGGGCCGTCACGTTCCACGGGCACGTGCGGGCCGAGGCGGTCGATGCGCTCGCCGCGCGGTGCGACGTGTTCGCGCTCGTGCCGGTGGACGAGCCGTTCGGGATGGTGTTTCCCGAGGCGGCGGCGCGCGGGCTGCTGCTGGTGGGACCCGATCAGGGCGGGCCGTCGGAGATCGTCCGCGACATCGGCGAGACGTGCGACGGCTTCGACCCCGAGGCCGTCGCGCACGCGATCGAGCGAGTGCTCGCGCTGCCCGACGCGGCGGTCGAGGAGCGGCGGCAGCGCGCCGACGCGACGGTCCGGGCGCGCTACGCGCCCGAGGTCGTGCTCCCCGCGCTCGAACGGTGGGTGCTGGGCGGCGCTTGACCATCGCCCCCCGCGGGCGGTAGGCTTCCCGCGTTCCCGGCGTGCCGTCGTGCGCGCCAGCGGTCGTTCCGCGCCGCGCGCGCAGCCCCCGACCGACGCCTTCCCGACGCCCCTCGCTTCCCCTGGGCGTCCGCTCCCGTCCCGCCCGATGCACGCGGTGGACCCGACCGACGCCCCCCCGGTTCCCGAATTCGAACGCCCGGCGCCGCTGCGCATCGCCGAGCTGCGGCGGCTGCCGCTGCCCGCTCTCGTCGCGCGCAGCGAGGGGGCCGGCGTGCCCAACGCCGACATCCTGGGCCGGGCGGAGCTCACCGCGCGGCTGCAGCGCGCGCTGCTGCGGCAGGGCCAGCCGCTCCTCGCCGAAGGGGTGCTCGAGGTCGTGAAGGAGGGGCACGGCCTGCTGCGATCGCAGGACTGGAGCTACCTCGCGAGCCCCGACGACATCTACGTGTCGCCGACGCAGATCAAGCGCTTCGACCTGCGCACCGGCGACCTCGTCAGCGGCGAGGTGCGCAACCCGAAGCCGTGGGAGAAGTACGTCGGGCTGTCGAAGGTCGCGACCGTCAACGGCGTCGCGGCGGACGAGGCGCGGCGGCGCCCGCAGTTCGAGCACCTGCGGCCGGTGTATCCCGACCAGCGCGTGCGGCTCGAGGACGGTGACGTGTCGATGCGCGTGGTGGATCTGCTGGCCCCGATCGGCAAGGGCCAGCGCGGCCTGATCGTCGCCCCGCCGCGGGTGGGCAAGACGATCCTGCTGCACAAGATGGCCCGGGCGATCCTGCGCAACCATCCCGAGGTCACGCTCATCATCCTGCTGATCGACGAGCGCCCGGAGGAAGTCACCGACTTCCGCGAGACGTGTCCCGGCGCCGAGGTCGTGGCCAGCACCTTCGACGAGAGCCCCAAGCGGCACGTCGCGGTGGCCGAGATGGTGATGGAGCGCGCGCGGCGTCTGGTGGAGGAGGGACAGGACGTGGTCATCCTGCTCGACTCGATCACCCGCATGGGCCGCGCGTACAACACGCTGGCCCCGTCGCGCGGCCGGATCATGAGCGGCGGCGTCGAGACCACCGCGCTGCAGCGGCCGAAGCGCTTCTTCGGCTCCGCCCGGCGCTGCGCGGAGGGCGGGTCGCTCACGATCGTGGCGACCGCGCTCATCGAGACGGGCTCGCGCATGGACGAGGTGATCTTCGAGGAGTTCAAGGGCACCGGCAACATGGAGCTCGTGCTCTCGCGCCACGTCGCCAACCGGCGCATCTACCCGGCGGTGGACGTCGGCAAGAGCGGCACGCGCCGCGAGGACCTGCTCTTCGACGAGGTCGAGCGCAACCGGATCTTCCTCCTCCGCCACTTCCTGGGCGGGATGGACGAGGAGGCCGGGATCAAGTTCCTCGTGGACCGCCTCAAGCGGACGAAGACGAACCGGGAGTTCTTCGAGAGCATGCAGCAGTAGCATGCCGGCGCTCCCCCGCTACCTCGCCGTGGACGTCGGCGACCGCCGGATCGGGCTGGCGATCGCCGACGAGCTCGGGATGCTCGCCTCGCCCGCGGGCTTCGTCGAGCGGCGCGCCGGCAAGCGGCTGCCGGTGGCCGAGGTGCTGCGCCGCGCCACCGACCTCGAGGCGCGCGGCTTCGTCGTGGGCCTCCCGCTCGACGAGAACGGCCACGAGACCCCGCGCTGCGCCGAGGCGCGCGAGATGGCCGCCAAGCTGGCCGAGCGCACCGGGTTCGATGCGCGGCTCGTTGACGAGCGCTACACGACGGCGATCGCCCTGCGGTCCATCCAGGCGGTCGGCGGCTCGACGCACGGCCGCAAGGGCGATGTGGACGCGCTGGCCGCGTCGGTGCTCCTGCAGCATGCGCTCGACGCACGGTGACGGCCCCGCCGGCCGCGCGCCGGCGACCCGGGCCCGCCGCGCCGTGCGGGCGGCCGGCCTCGTCGCGGTGGCGGCGGCGGCCGCCTGCGGCGGTCCCGACCGTGCGACGCGCGTCGTGATCCCGCGCGGTCCGTTCCGGGCGGCCACCGACTCGCTCGCCGCCGCCGGCGTCGTGCGCTTCGCTCCCGGCTTCCGCTTCTTTGCCCGCTGGCGCGGCCTCGACCGGAGCATCAAGGCGGGGACGTACGTCTTCCCCGCCGGCGCCGGCTGGACCGACGTGCTGCAGGCGCTGGCCGAGGGGCGCGGGCTCGAGCGGATCGTGACGATCCCGGAAGGGCTGCCCCTCGAACGGGCCCTGCCGCTGGTCGCCCGCCAGCTCGACCTGCCGCTCGACTCGCTCGTCGCGGCGACGCGTGACTCCGCGCTCGTCGCCCGCGCCGGGGCGCCGAACGGGACACTCGAGGGCTACCTGTTCCCGGACACCTACCGCTTCCCCTCCGACGCGACGGGCCCCATCGTCGTCGAGCAGATGCTCGAGCGCTTCGAGCGCGCGTGGTCGGCGGCGATGCTCGCGCGGCTCGACAGCACAGGGATGACGCGACATCAGGTGCTGACGCTCGCGAGCATCGTCGAAGAGGAGGCGGTGGTGGACAGCGAGCGCCCGGTGATCGCCGGGGTGTACCGGAACCGGCTCAAGCGCGGCATGCCGCTGCAGGCCGACCCCACGATCCGCTACGCGCTGCGCAAGTACACCGACCGCGTGCTCTTCCGCGACCTCAAGGTGAACTCGCCGTACAACACGTACGCCCGGAAGGGGCTGCCGCCCGGGCCGATCGCCGCTCCCGGGCAGAAGAGTCTCGAGGCCGCACTGTGGCCGGCCCCGGTGCCGTGGCTCTTCTTCGTGGCGCATCCCGACGGTCATCACGAGTTCACGCGCACCTTCGCCGAGCACTCGGCGGCCATCCGGCGCGTGCGTGCCGAGGCGGCGCGGCGCGCCGCCGAGGCGCGGGCGCGCGCGGCGGCCGGTCCGGCCACCGCGACGACGGCTACTCGTACGCCAGATCCGGCCTGAGCCCCGTGGCCCCGCGCAGGTACACGTGGCGCGGCCGCGCGCCGTCGGGCAGCTCGGCGTGCAGCAGCACGCGGATGCAGTGCGCCAGCGCCCCCGGCACCGGAATCTCGGTGGCGCACAGCATCGCCAGGTCCCAGCCCAGCCGTCGCGCCGCCGCGGCCGGGAAGGCGGCGTCGAGGTCGGTCGTGACGGTGAAGACGGCACTCACGAGGTCGGCCGAGCCGACGCGATTCTCCTGCGCGAGCGCCGAGAGCAGTTCCGCCGTCGCGGCCAGGATCGCCTCGGCATCGTTCGCCTCCACCGTCGTCGCGCCCCGGAGCGCGCGCATCCGCCGTTCGCCCACCCGATGACCCCCGTGCCGTTCGACCCCGCCGTCCTGACGCTGCTGGCCATCACCGACGACCTGCGCGACGGCGTCACCGGACTGGCCGCGCGAGCGGCCGCCGCCGCCCGCGGCGGGGCGACGATGATCCAGGTGCGCCTCAAGGATGCAGGCGCCCGCACGATGACGGAAGCCGCGCGCGCGGTGATCGCGGCCGTCGCGGCGGCGACACCGCGGGTGCCGGTGCTGGTGAACGACCGCGTGGACGTGGCCCTCGCGTCCGGTGCGGCGGGCGTGCACCTCGGCTTCGACGACCTCCCCGTGGCGGCGGCGCGGCGGCTCGCGCCCCCGGGGTTCATCGTGGGCTCGAGCGTCGGCGAGGTGGCGGAGATCCCGGGTGCCCGCGAGGCCGACTACGTGGGAATCGGGCCCGTGTATCGCACCGCGACCAAGGCCGACGCGGGATCGGCGATCGGGCCCGCCGGCTTCTCGGAGTTGGCGGCGCTGGTGCCGCTCCCGGCCGTCGGCGTCGGCGGCATCACGGCGGAGAACGCGGCGCCGGTGCTGGCGGCCGGCGCGCGCGGCGTGGCGGTGGTGCGCGCGGTCTTCGGCGCGGCCGACGTCGAGGCGGCGGCACGTGCGCTTCGCGCGCGGATCGAGGCGGCGCGCGCGTGAGCGCCACCGCTGTCGTCTCGAACCGCGGCAGCGCGCGCTGGACGCGCGGCCACCCGTGGATCTTCGCGTCGGACGTCGTCGCGCGTCCGGAGGCCGACCCCGGCGTGGTGCGCGTCACCGACCCGGCGGGCCGGCCGATCGGCTGGGCGCTGTGGTCACCGTCGAGCGAGATCGCCGTGCGCATGCTCACCCGCGACGGCGACGACGCCCCCGACGCCGCCTGGCTGGCGCGGCAGGTGGCGTCGGCGGTGGCGCGGCGGGCCCCTCTCGAATCCGTGGCCAACGCCTACCGGCTCGTGCACGGCGAAGGAGACGGGCTTCCCTCGTTCGTGGCCGACCGCTACGACCGGTGGATCGTCGTGCAGCTCCTGTCCGCGGGGATGGACGCGTGGACCGAGGCCGCCGTCGCGGCGCTGCGCGCGGCCGCCCCGTGGTGCGAGGGGATCCTCGCGCGACACGACGTGCCGGTGCGCACGAAGGAGAAGCTGCCGCAGCGCGTGGCGCTGCTCTGGGGCGACGTGCCGAGGGAGGTCGAGGTCGTCGAGCACGGCGTGCGCTATCTCGCGGCCCCGTGGGACGGGCAGAAGACGGGGGCCTTCCTCGACCAGCGCGAGCATCGCGTGCTGGTCGGGGGCCTCGCGCGGGGGCGCGGCCTCGACTGCTTCGCGTATCACGGATCGTTCGCGCTCCACATGGCCCGGCGGTGCACGGAGGTGCTCGCGCTCGACGTCTCGGCGCCGGCGCTCGAGCGGGCCGCCGCGAACGCGGCGCGCAACGGGATCGGCAACGTCGTCCCGGTCGTGGCCGACGCGTTCGAGGAGCTCAAGCGCCGCGAGCGGGCGCGCGAGCGCTTCGAGACGATCGTCGTGGATCCCCCGGCGTTCGCGAAGTCGAAGGCGGCCCTCGCCGACGCGATGCGCGGCTACCACGAGGTGAACCTGCGGGCGATGCGGCTGCTCGCCCCCGGGGGGACGCTGTTCACGGCCTCGTGTTCGTTCCACCTGCGGAAGCCCGAGTTCCTCGGGATGCTCGAGGGGGCCGCGAAGGACAGCGGGCGGCGGCTGGTGCTGCGCGCGCTCACGGCGCAGGGGCTCGATCACCCGGAACTGCTGACGGTGCCGGAGACGGGGTACCTGAAGGGGGCGGTGGTGGTGGCCGAGGACTGATCGTCGCGGCGCGCAGTGGCGGCTAGCGCTGGCAGCCCGCGCAGTACCAGGTGCCGCGCGCTCCGTGCACCACGCGCCGGATGCGGCGCCCGCAGCGCCGGCACGGCTCGCCGTCGCGACCGTACACCATGAGCTCGTGCGTGGTCGCCGTCGTCTGCGCGGTGGCGAAGACGCGGCCCGGCTCGTCGAGCCCGCGCGACAGGGCGAGGCGCACCGCGTCGAGGAGCCGCGCCGCACGCGAGGGGCCGATCCGGTCGGCGGGGATGTCGGGATGCACGCCGGCGTGCCACAGGGCTTCCGCCGCGTAGATGTTGCCGACGCCCGCGAGGACGCGCTGGTCGAGGAGGACGAGCTTGATCGCCGCGCGGCGGCGCGCGAGCGCGGCACGGAAGCGCGCCGGGGTGAAGCCGGGGTCGAAGGGCTCGGGTCCGAGTCCCGCGACGGGATCCTCGCCGGCGCGATGCCAGGTGACGGTCGCGAAGGCGCGGGGATCGACGAGCGACACGCGGCGGCCGTCGTCGAGGGCGAGCGCGAGGCGCGCGTAGCGCGGGAGCGGGGCGTCGGCGGGGCCGACATTCCAGTCGCCGTCGAGCCGGAAGTGCGCGACGAGCCGGTCGCCACGGGCGAGCTCGAACACCTGATATTTGCCGCGCCGGGCGACGGCGAGCACGCGCTGCCCGACGGCGGCGCGGACGTGCGCCGGAGGCAGCGCCCGCCGCGTCGAGGGGTGCAGCCGCGCGACTGCACGCAGGACCCGCCCTTCGACGAAGGGGCGCAGGCGGCGGATGGCGAGCTCGACCTCGGGGAGTTCGGGCATGCGCGGGGAGTGTATCGCGGCGGCGCTCGCGGCGCGCCGTCGCGGAGCGGGAAGGTCTCCCCGTCGAAAACGCATGTTTCCACACCGATGGGGATACTTGCCCGCAATCACTTGACGGACATGGAGTTATGCCTTGCGGCACGGTGGAAAACCCCTAGTTTCGCACAGGTAGGGCTGCGGGCGTCGGCCCGCGCCGGGGGGCACTGGTGATCCTGTCCACGCACTCGCTGTCGTCCGAGTACGCGCTGTTCGTCGAGCGCGAGATCGAGCAGTACAAGGACTCGATCCCGCGGGGCACGCTGCTGGCCATCGGGGACGAGGCCGTGCGGCAGCTGGGGGCCCAGCCGCAGTTCGCGCTCACCGAACTGGTGCTCGTGGAAGAAGTCGACCGCATCATCGCCCGGCGACTGCGTATCCCGTCGTACCGCGCCTGGAAGGCGCGCCGCCTGAAGCAGCTGCAGGAGCTGCGGCGGCCGGAGACGTGGGGGCTCTCGCGCGACTCGATCGTCGTCCGGGAGCTGAGCCACGCGGCCGACGCGCACGTCGTCGTCGCGGACAACTCGTCGAGTGCGCTCTACCTCGCGGCGCACGGGTGCATGGTGACCGCGATGCACGACGAGCCGGCGCTCGTCGCGCGGGTGATGGAGGCGGCCGAGGAAGCCGGGCTCACGATGTACCTGACCGGCCTCGTCGGATCGCTCGGCGACTACGCCCCCCACACCCCGTTGGCCGCGATCGTCTACAGTGCGAGCGCGCTCGCCAAGCTCCCGGTCGAGCACCGGGAGCAGGTGCTCGCCGCCTGGCAGCACGCGACACGACATGGCGGCGTGCACGTCGTCGATCCGCGCGCGCTGTCGCTCGAGGAACTCAAGTCGCGGTACGTGGGCTGGACCGTGTCGGTCGAGCGCGAGGGAACGAGCCACGAGACGTTCCTGGCGCGGAAGGAGACCGACTGAGGTTGTATCGTTTCGACACGGGGCGACGTGTCGGGATGAAACAACCGGATGCCCTCGTGCGGATACGACTATTCCAAGTCATTCTCACACAACGACTTGCGTTAACGATGGTCCTCCGGATCACGCGGCACGAGGTCTGCTCTGCACAGGGTCGCAAGCAGTTTCCTCCTTCATTATGACCATGCGCACCTACCAGCCCCTGCCCGCGACCGACGACCCCATGGGCATCGTCATCAATCGCGGGCCTCGCGAACCGGATCGGGTCGAGCATCCGCGGGTTCGCGCCTACGTGTGGGCGCCCGCCCCGGACGAGTTCGACTCGGCGCTGGCGGCGTAGCCGCAGCTGGTTGCCGCCTCGCGGACCGTTCCCGCGAGCGATGACGCCTCACCCGACGCAGTCGGGTGAGGCGTTGTCATATCCGGTGCGCGGCGCGACGGCCCGTCGGCGGGGCGGATGCACGTACGAAAGCCGGAAGCGAACACGCTCCCGGCTTTCGTTGCGTTCGAAGAACGACGACTAGCGCTTCGTGGCCTTCTTCTTCGTGGCCTTCTTCTTCGTCGCCTTCTTCTTGGTGGCCTTCTTCGCGGCCTTCTTCTTCGCAGCCATTGTCAACGCTCCAGAAATTGGAGTGTGAACGCCAAACGATTCCCCCGGTGGAATCGCGGACGGGACAGCACGGTGCTGGCCAGCGCCGTGCTCCGATGTGCCGCACCCGGACGGGCGCGGGTGATGTCGTGGAGGCAGGAGACTGCGGCGGCGGCGACGTCGCGGCGGGCTGCGCTCATCGCGCCACCGCCTCGGTGCTGGTGCATCGCTCGCTCGGCTTTCGCCACACCGTATCCTGGGTTCGTGATCGTCATCCTTGTCGTGCGACGCAGGTGCCGCTCGTCAAGGTCTTGCGCTTGCTTCGGGCAATAATAGGACGGTATAAAAATGCGCGCAATACCTATTCACACTTTTCCACAAATCGCGAGTCGCTGATGGATCTCGAACTTCTTGGTCGCGTCGCCGTCGTCGGCGGCGCATCACGCGGGCTCGGACGCGCGATCGCGCGTGAACTCGCACGCGAAGGATGCGACGTCGCCCTCCTCGCGCGCGATCCTTTCACTCTCGCGAACACCGCCGCCGACATCTCCGCCGAGACGGGATCGCGCGCGATCGCGCTCCCGTGCGACGTGCGGGATCCCGCGCAGGTCGCGCGCGCGCTCGCCGACGTGGACGCCATGCTCGGCGCGCCGGACATCCTCGTCGCGAACAGCGGAGGACCGCCCTCGACCACGGTGGCCGACATGACCGAGGCCCAGCTGCGCGATGCGCTCGACGGGAACCTCGTCGCCTCGGTGCGCCTGGCGCAGGCGGTCGTGCCGGCGATGCGCGCGCGGCGCTTCGGCCGCGTGGTGTTCCTGACCTCGATGGCGGCGAAGATGCCCCTGCCGGGCCTCGTGCTCTCGAACGCCGCCCGCGCGGGGTTGCTGGGGTACGCCAAGACGCTCGCGAACGAGGTGGCCGCCGACGGCGTGACCGTGAACACCGTCCTGCCGGGCCACTTCGACACCGACCGGGCGCGGGAACTCGCCGAGCAGCGCGCCCGTCGCGAGGGCGTCCCGGTGGAGGCGCTGCTGGCGCAACGGGCCGCGACGATCCCGATGCGGCGCACGGGACGGCCGGAGGAGATGGCGGCGGTGGTCGCCTTCCTCGCGTCGCCGCGGGCCAGTTTCGTCACCGGCGTCGCCCTGCAGGTGGACGGCGGACAGGTAGCGTCGCTGCTCTGAACGCGTTTCCTTTCGGCGTCCTGAAACGAGCGAACTCCATTGCAGGCGTTGGTCAAGGCATCCACTTCCGAAGGTTTCGAGCTCCGCGACGTCCCCGTTCCCGCCATCCGCGACGACGAGGTGCTCATCCGCGTCCGGCGCGCCGGGGTCTGCGGGACCGACGTCCACATCCACGACTGGGACGCCTGGGCGCAGTCCCGCTGCAAGCCCCCGTTCGTCGTCGGCCACGAGTTCTCCGGCGACGTCGTGCAGGTCGGGGCCTTCGTCGAGTCGGTGAAGGTCGGCGACCGGGTCACCGCCGAGGGCCACATCGTCGATCCCCTCTCGTTCTGGAGCCGCACCGGCGACGCGCACGCCGACCCGGCGACGAGGATCATCGGGGTGGACCGCGACGGTTGCTTCGCCGAGTACATCGCGATGCCGGCCTCGAACGTCTGGCACCTCGACCCGGCGATCTCCTACGAGATCGGCGGGATCATGGACCCGATGGGCAACGCCTTCCATACCGCCCTCACCGCGCCGATGGCCGGCAGCGTGGTGCTCGTGACCGGCTGCGGCCCGATCGGCTGCTTCGCGGTGGGCATCGCGAAGCAGGCCGGTGCGGCGGCGGTGATCGCGACCGATGTCAACGAGACGCGGCTGGCCCTCGCCCGGCGCATGGGTGCCACCACCGCGGTGCGCCCCGACGAGGCCGAGCGGGCGGTCCGCGAGGCGTCGAACGGCCTCGGTGCCGACGTCGTGCTCGAAATGTCGGGGGTGCCGTCGGCGATCCATCAGGCGTTCGCGCTCGTGCGCTACTCGGGACGGGTGCAGATGCTGGGGATCCCCTCGCGGAAGATCGAGGTGGACCTCGCCTCCGAGGTCATCTTCAAGGGGATCACCGTCTATGGAGTGATCGGGCGCCGCATGTACGACACGTGGCACCTGATGACCCGGTTCCTGCGCAGCGGTTTCGACCCGACCCCGGTGATCACGCACCGGTTCCCGATGGCCGCGTGGCGGGAGGCGATCGGGGCGATCAAGTCGGGGGAGGCGGGGAAGGTCGTCTTCGAGATCGGCTGATCCGCCATGCGACTGCCGACGTTCGACGACATCCTCGCCGCCCGCGCTCGCCTCGCCGGCGTGGCGCATCGCACCCCCGTCCTGACCTCGCGCCAGCTCGACGCGCGCGTCGGGGCCCGGGTGTTCCTCAAGGCCGAGCACCTGCAGCGAATCGGGGCGTTCAAGTTCCGCGGGGGCTACAACGCGCTGGCGGCGATGGCGCCCGAGGACCGCGCGAGGGGCGTGGTCGCCTTCTCCAGCGGGAACCACGCGCAGGCGGTGGCGCTCGCGGCCCGGCTCTTCGGGGTGCCCGCGACGATCGTGATGCCGCACAACGCCCCGGCGTCGAAGCTCGCGGCGACCGAGGGCTACGGCGCGAGGGTCGTGCGATACGACCCCAGCGAGGCGTCCCGCGAGGTGCTCGCGCGCCAGCTCGTCGCGGAGACCGGGGCGACGCTCGTCCCGCCCTTCGACCATCCCGACGTGATCGCCGGCCAGGGCACGGCGGCGGCGGAGCTGTTCGAGGACGTCGGGCCGCTCGACGTCGTCGTGGCGTGCGTCGGCGGCGGCGGCCTGCTCTCCGGCACCGCGCTCGCCGCGGCCGGCATGGCCCCGGCGTGTCGCGTCTGGGGGGTGGAGCCGGCGCTCGGCGACGACGTCACGCGGTCGTTCGACACCGGGACGCTGGTGGCGCTGCCCGGCGTGCCGGCGACGATCGCGGACGGGGCGCGGACGATCTCGGCGAGCGAGCTCACGCTGGCCCTGATCCTCCGGCACGTGCACGGGATGGCGACGGTGCCCGACGAGGCGCTGCTCGAGGCGATGCGCTTCGTGATGCTGCGCATGAAGCAGGTCGTCGAGCCGAGCGGTGTGCTTGCGCTCGCCGGCGTGCTCACCGGCGTGGTCCCGGTCCCGCCGGGCGGGCGCGTCGGGGTGATCGTCTCCGGCGGCAACGTGGACGCGGAGATGCTGGTACGGGCCCTGTCGGGGTGAGCGGGGCCGGCCGTCGCGTCCGCGCCGGCGGCTAGATTCCGGCCATGCCGACCAACGCCGCGTTCACCGCCGAACTCCAGGCCGAGCTCGACCAGCTCAAGGCCGACCGCGTCTATAAGACCTTCAACCACCTGGACTCCCCCCAAGGCCCCTGGGTCGAGATGGAGGGACGCGGGAAGGTCCTGGTGCTGTCATCCAACAACTACCTCGGGCTCTCGGCACAGCACGAGGTCGTGATGGCGGGGATCCGGGGGCTGCGGCGGTTCGGGGCGGGGACCGGGTCGGTGCGGTTCATCTGCGGGACCTTCACGGTGCACCGCGAGCTGGAGGCGGCGCTGGCCCGCTTCGTCGGCACCGAGGCGGCGCTGTCCTACGTGAGCGCGTGGAACGCCAACGAGGCGCTCACCGCCACGGTCATGCGCGAGGGCGACTTCGTCGTCTCGGACGCGCTCAACCACGCGAGCATCATCGACTCGATCCGCCTCGCGAAGGCGATCACGAAGTGCACGACGGCGGTCTATCGCCACGCCGACCTCGACGACCTGCGCGAGAAGCTCGCGGCGAACGCGGGGGCGAAGCGCAAGCTCATCTGGACGGACGGCGTCTTCTCGATGGAGGGGGCGATCGCGAAGCTCCCGGACATCCTGCAGATCGCGCGCGAGCACGGGGCGATCGTGGTCATGGACGACTCGCACGCGACCGGCGTGCTCGGCCGGACCGGCCGCGGCACGGCGGAGCACTTCGGCGTGCTGGGCGAGGTGGACATCATCACCTCCACGCTCGGCAAGGCGCTCGGCGGGGCGGCCGGCGGGTTCGTCGCCGGCTCGGCGGCGCTCTGCGACTACCTCAACCAGCGCTCGCGTCCCCAGCTGTTCAGCAACGCCCTGCCGCCCACCGTGGCGGCGAGCGCCCTCAAGTCGGTGGAGTACATCGAGGCGAACCCGCAGCGGGTGGAGACGCTCCGCGAGAACACGGCGTACTTCCGCGCCGCGATCACCGAGGCGGGGTTCCGGCCGCTGCCGGGCGACACGCCGATCGTGCCGATCATCCTCGGGGAGACGCGCGATGCGATCGCGATGTCGAACGCGCTGCTCGACGAGGGGGTGTTCGTGACGGGCTTCGGCTTCCCCGTGGTCCCGCACGGGCAGGCCCGGGTGCGCTGCCAGCTCTCGGCGGCGCACACGCGCGCCGATCTCGACCTCGCGGTGGCGGCCTTCCGCACGGCGGGACGCCGGCTCGGCCTGCTGCGATAGGCGAGCGGACGGCTGGCGTCGCCGAGCTCCCGGCTCCCGTCCGTTCACGCCTCCACGCGCCCCGATGCTGTCGTCGCCGTTCCCGACACCGCGCGCTGCCCGCCAGACGGCCATCGGGGCCGCCCTGCTGCTGGCGATCTTCGAGCTCGCGAGCGTCTGGTTCGTGATGCCGCTGCCGGGTTCGCAGCGGATCCGGAGTCTGGAGCTCGCCTACGCCCTGCACGCCTCCCGATGGGTCGTCCGCGCCGTGCTGGCCGCCGCGTGGGGCGCGGGCATCGTGCGTGGGGTCGCGGGCGCCGGGCGCTGGGGCTGGGGCATCGCCGGCGCGACCGCCGTGGCCGCCGCAGTCGCGGGCATGGTGCACACGCAGATGGCGGCCGATCGGATCTTCCTCCCGCCGACGGTCGTGCACATGGCGACCCTCGCGGAGAATGCGATCGCGGATGACCGGCTGGTGGTGGGGGTGGCGCAGGGCGACGAGGCGCGCGCGTATCCGTTGCAGGCGATCGGGTACCACCACCAGGTGCGTGACTCGTTGGCCGGCCAGCCGATCCTCGTGACCTACTGCACCGTCTGCCGCACCGGCCGCGTCTTCGTCCCGGTGGTGGACGGGGCACTCGAGACGTTCCGGCTGGTGGGGATGGATCGCTTCAACGCGATGCTCGAGGACTCGCGCACGGGGAGTTGGTGGCGGCAGGCCAACGGCGAGGCCGTGGCGGGTCCGAAGCGCGGGACGCTGCTCGAGGAGATCCCCAGCCGCCAGATGACGCTCCGGCAGTGGCGCCTGCTGCACCCCGGGACGCGCGTCATGCAGCTCGACCCGGCCTTCGCCGACCGCTACGATCGCTCGTACGCCTACGAACGCGGGACGAGCCGGACGCGGCTGACGGGGACGGACCCGCGGCCGTGGCAGGAGAAGTCGTGGGTCGTCGGCGTGGCGGTGCGGGGCGCGGCCCGGGCGTACGACTGGGGGATGCTCGTCCGCGAGCGGGTGATCCACGACACGCTGGGGGGCCGCCCGATCGTGATCGCGGTCGCCGCCGACTCGGCGAGCTTCGCGGCCTTCGTGCGGCCGGACACGGCGTGGCGCGCGGCGATGGTGGGCGACTCGCTCGTGGCCGGCGGTGGTCGGTGGGCCCTGAGCGGCCGCGGCATCGGGGCGCCGCTCGAGGCGCTCGCGGCGAGCCAGGAGTACTGGCACAGCTGGCGGACCTTCCAGCCGACGACGACCCGATTTCGCGCCGCCGGGGAGCCTGCCCCGTAGCGAAACGCCGTCCCGCTCGCCACGATACGGTCACGACGGGACCCGGCGGGCGACGATGTCCGGCGCGGCCGGGGCCCCATACGATCCACGCATGCGCTTCCGCCGCGCCGCCGGCCTGCTGTTGCATCCTACGTCGCTGCCCGGGCCGAACGGCATCGGCGAGCTCGGTCCCGAGGCCCTGAAGTTCGTGGACGTCCTCGCCGCGGCGGGGATGCGCATCTGGCAGGTGCTGCCACTGGGCCCCACGGGATACGGCGACTCGCCCTACCAGTGCTTCTCGGCCTTCGCGGGCAACCCGCTGCTGGTGCACGTGGGGGACGTCGGCCCCGTCGGATCGCCGACGCGGGTGGACTTCGGGGAGGTGATCCCGCGCAAGCTCGAGGCGTTGCGCGCAGCGACGACCGCCTTCGTGCCGGACGCCGCATACCACGCGTGGTGCGCGCAGGCGGCGTGGTGGCTCGACGACTTCGCCCTGTTCATGGCGGCCAAGGCGGCCCACGACGGTCGGGCATGGCACACGTGGGACGGGCCGCTGGCGCGACGCGAGGCGGGCGCCCTTGCCAGCTGGCGCGAGCGGCTCTCGGACGACATCGAGCACCACAAGCGGGTGCAGTACCTCTTCTTCTCGCAGTTCGCCGCCCTGCGCGACGCATGTACGGCGAGGGGCATCCAGCTGATGGGGGACGTGCCGATCTACGTCGCCCACGATTCGGCGGACGTCTGGGCGAATCCGACCCTGTTCAAGCTCGATGCGCTGGGGACGCCCGAGGTCCAGGCCGGGGTTCCCCCGGACTATTTCAGCGCCACCGGGCAGTTGTGGGGCAACCCCATCTACGCGTGGGACCGCATGCACGCGAACGGCTACGGGTGGTGGACGCAACGGATGCGGGCGGCGCTCGAGATGTTCGACCTCGTGCGGCTCGACCACTTCCGCGGCTTCGCGGCCTACTGGGAGGTGCCCGGCAGCGACACCACCGCGATCCACGGCCGGTGGGTGCCCGGTCCCGGGGCGGCGCTGTTCGATGCGATGACGCGGACGCTGGGCCCCCTGCCGATCGTCGCCGAGAACCTGGGGGTGATCACCCCCGAGGTCGAGGCGCTGCGCGAACGCTTCGGCTATCCCGGCATGGCGATCCTGCAGTTCGCCTTCGGCGCCGACGGGCAGGCGAACGACTTCCAGCCCCACAATTACCCGCGCGACGTGGTCGTGTACACGGGCACCCACGACAACGACACGACCGCGGGGTGGTGGGCATCGACCGGGGCCGGCGACTCGACCCGCGACCCGACGATGGTGGCGAAGGAGAAGGCGTTCGCGCTCGAGTACCTGGGCGCCGACGGGACGGACATGCCGTGGACCCTGATCCGCACGGTGCTGGCGTCGGTCGCCGACACGGTGCTGATCCCCCTGCAGGACGTGCTGGGGCTCGGCAGCGAGGCCCGGATGAACCTGCCCGGCCGCGAGTCGGGCAACTGGGGGTTCCGTTTCACGTGGGAGCAGCTGACGCCGGACCACCTCGCCCGCCTCAAGCGGATGGCGAGCCTCTATGAGCGCACGACAGGAGCCACATGACGACGCGCGCGGTGAAGTTCTCGACCATCTGGAACATGTGCTTCGGCTTCCTGGGCATCCAGTTCGGCTGGGGGCTGCAGATGGCCAACATGAGCGCCATCTACGAGTACCTCGGGGCGAAGCCGGACGAGATCCCGATGCTGTGGCTCGCGGCGCCGCTCACCGGGCTGATCGTGCAGCCGATCATCGGGTCGCTGTCGGACCGCACGTGGTCCCCGCGATTCGGCCGTCGGCGCCCGTTCATCCTCGTCGGGGCGGTGATGAGCTCGCTCGCGCTCATCGCGATGCCCAACTCGAGCGCGCTGTGGATGGCGGCGGGGCTCCTGTGGATCCTCGACGCGTCGATCAACGTCTCGATGGAGCCGTTCCGCGCGCTCGTCGCCGACGTGCTGCCGCCCTCGGAGCAGACCCGCGGCTACGCGCTGCAGAGCTTCTTCATCGGGCTCGGCGCGGTGATCGCCTCGGCGATGCCATGGATGCTCAGCAACTGGTTCGGCGTGGCGGCGAGCGCCCCCGGGACGATCCCGACCACGGTGCGGCTCTCGTTCTTCGTGGGGTCGGCGGCCTTCTTCGGCTCGGTGCTCTACACGTCGCTCACCACGAAGGAGAAGCCCCCCGAGGACCTCGAGGCGTTCCGGCGCGAGCAGGCGGCGCGCACGGGGATCGGCGCGACGATCGACGAGATCGTGACGGCGATCCGCGAGATGCCGCCGACGATGCGGCAGCTGGCGTGGGTGCAGATCGCGACGTGGCTCGGGCTGTTCTGCATGTGGCTCTACTTCCCGGTCGCGGTGGCGACCAACGTCTTCGGGGCGCCGGACCCGTCGTCGCCGCTGTACCAGAAGGGGATCGAGTGGGCCGGGGTGTGCTTCGGCGCGTACTCGGCGGTGTGCTTCGGCTTCGCGTTCTTCCTGCCGCCGCTGGCCAAGCGCAACGGCCGCAAGTGGACGCACGCGGCCTGCCTGCTCGCGGGGGCGGCCGGGCTCCTGAGCGTCGGCGTGATCCAGAACCCGACGCTGCTGCTCCTCTCGATGATCGGCGTGGGCATCGCGTGGGCGAGCACGCTCTCGATGCCGTACTCGATCCTTGCCAGCTCGATCCCCCCGGGCAAGACGGGGATCTACATGGGAATCTTCAACTTCTTCATCGTGATCCCCGAGATCGTCGCGGCGCTCGGCTTCGGCTGGGTGATGCAGCACGTGCTCGACAACAACCGCCTCGGGGCCGTCCTCGCCGGCGGGGTGTGCATGGTGATCGCGGCGTTGCTGGTCACGCGGGTGCGCGAGCAGGCCGACGCCACGCCGGCGGACGCGGGCGACTCCCCTCAGCAGCGCGGGTAGCGCGGGTCGGGGCCGGCGATCGCCGGCCGGTCGCGCCGCTGGCTCACGGCCCACATGACGTCGAACACGAAGCGCCCCAGTCGCGCGGCGTGCTCGTAGTCCACGTAGCGCGGCTCGTCGGTCACCTGGTGGTAGTCCTGCGCGTAGCCGAGCGAGAGGTACACCGTCGGCAGGTCCTTGCGGACGTAGGCGACCTGGTCGCTCCGGCAGAAGCGGTTGAGCGGGTTCTCGGGAACGTCCCACGAGCGGTCGATCGCCATCGGCTGCGGGCTGACGGCGTTGACGCTGTCGATGATGTCGCCGAACTCGCGCGACAGGCGGCGCGACCCGAGCGACTGGACCGAGTTCGGGCCGCCGAACCGCACCTGCTCGACGCGGCCCTTCCCGACCATGTCCATGTTGATCACCGAGACGACCTTGTCGAGCGGCAGCGTGGGATGGTCCACGAACCAGCGCGACCCCAGCAGCCCCGATTCCTCGCCCTGGTGGGACATGAAGACGATCGAGCGCGCAGGCCGCGCCTTCGCGAACCGCTCCGCCACCTCGAGCATCACCACCGTCCCCGACCCGTCGTCGTCCGCGCCGTTGAAGATCGAGTCGCGGCGCGCCGGTCGCTGCCGCCGCGCATGGGCCAGGAGCGAGTCGATGCGCCCCTGCTGTTCCGCCGTGGGCCGGCAGACGGGGTCGTTCGCCCCCTGCCGCCGCGTGACGGTGTTGACGGCCCGCAGCGAGTCGTGGTCCACCGGCGCACCGTTGAAGCCCACGTGATCGTTGTGCGCCCCGACGAGCACGTACTCGGCGGCCCGAGCCGGGTCGCTGCCCCGGAGCACGGCGATCACGTTGCGCACCGGCTCGACGGCGGGAGTCCACGCCCAGGTCCACGAGGCGCCGATCGCCTGTCCCTCGGTGCCGACGGCGAGTCCCTCGACGGGCCGCCCGAAGATGGTCGTCGCGGCCACGGCCGAGATGGCGGCCGACGGCACGGCGTTCGACGGCGCCGACGGCGCCGACGGCGCCGTCGGCTGCATGGCGGGCCGCGGGGCGAAGGCCGCCGCGCGGGCGGCTGCGGGGACGGAATCGAGGCCCACGACGAGGATACCCGCGACGCCCGCGTCGGCAGCGCGCCGATCACGCGGGCTCGGTGCCGTCGCGGGACGCGAGGCGCGCAGCGCGGCCTGCTCGGCCTCCCACTTGAGCACGGCCGCCGCGCCGAAGCGATCGGGCGCCGAGTCGCAGCGCAGCAGCACCGGGGCGCGCTGCGGACCGGCGGCCGGCGCGCCCGGCGCCCAGAGGAACACGGCCACCTTGCCGCGGAACCGTGCCGCGTCGAGGGTGACGGTCGTGTCGCCCCAGCGCCCCGCGAAGACGGCCGGTACGCCGACCAGGTTGGCGGCGGCCGCAGCCCCCGCCGCGACACTCGGCAGCGTGGGAATCCAGTCGCTGCCGCCGACGAGCCGTCGTCCGCCGACCGTCAGCGACGCGCTGCTCTCCGCGATCTGGAGCGCGCCGAAGGGGAGGGGTTGGAAGTACGTGCCGCCCTCGCCCGCCGGCTCGAAGCCGAGCCGCCGGAACTCGGCGGCGATGTAGTCGGTGGTCTTGCGGTTGCCGGCGGAGGCGATCGCGCGCCCGCGCATCGAGTCGTCGGCGATCTGGTAGAGCCGGGTGCGCAGGTCGTTGGGGGTGATGTCGGAGACGGTCGGCCTCGCGGGCCAGGTGGCCGGGCCTTCGTCGGGCCATGCGGGACGTTCGGCCTGCCGCCGGGACTGCGCGGTGGCATCGACGGCGGTGACGAGGACGAGGACGATGGCGCGGGCTTTGGCGCGGGCGAGGGAGCGAGCGATGGCGCGAGCGATGGCGCGGGCGAGGGCTGGCGATCGTGGCATCGGAGTCGGGAGAACGCGGCGGGGCGTGCCCCGTTCGGGACACGCCCCGCACAATCTCGGTGCCGATGGCGACGCTGCCTAGGGCAGCACGGTGCCGTGGCGCGACGTCAGGGGGCACCGTCGCTCGGCGGCTGCCGGCGCGGGCCGATGACGCCGTCGGGCGGCGGCGTCTGGCGTGGGGCGCGACCCCCCCACGCGCCGGCTCCGCGACCCGGCCCGCGCCCGGGGCCCAAGGCCCGACCGCTGCCGCGCATGCTGCCGCGCATGCCGTCGCGCATGCCACCACGCATCCCACCACGCATACGGCGGTTCGCCCGGAAGGCATCGGCCTTCGCGCGCTGATCGGCGGTGAGGATCGTCCGCGCCTCTTGCCGCGCCTTGAGCGTCGCGAGGGCGCGGTCCATGCGCAGCTGGTGCATACGCTCCATCGCCTTGCGGAGCATGGCCGCGTCGCCTTCGCCCTTCATGGCGTCGAGGAGGTCGGCGCGAGCGCGAAGCATGTCGCCGGGATTCCCGGGCATGGCGCGGGCCTGCGACGCGGCGAGGGCTTCTAGCCGGGTCACCTGCTCCGCGGTGAGCCCAAGGGGACCGCGGGCGGCGAGCAGCGCGGCCGCCGGACCGCGGCCGATCGGCGGCGCAGCGGCATCCGGCCCCTGCGCGACCGTGGGCGCGGGAACGAGCCAGAACGACAGGACGACAGAGGTGATGACGAGCCGACGCATGAGCGGGACCTCGGAAGGCGTGACAGGCGTGCCCTCGGCACGCGGGAGCGGCGTGGGACCTGCTCCGTGGAAGGTGAGACGGCGCCGCACCCTCGTCGTTAACGTGCAGGCATGCCGTCCATCGCCTTCCTCGGGACCGGGCTCCTCGGCGGGGCCTTCGTCGAGGCCGCGCTCGGGCGCGGCGAAACCGTCACCGTCTGGAACCGCACGGCGGCCAAGGCCGTGCCGCTGGCGAGCCGCGGGGCTCGCGTCGCCGCCACGCCTGCCGACGCCGTCCGCGGTGAATCACCCCGGGTTTTTCGGAGACTCGGGTTTCCCTTGGGCCAAGGTTCACCTGACATCACGCCGCGTCTTGCACGCGCGGATGATGGAAGAATCGCTTGACGCTCTCGGGGCGGCGCTGCAGTGACCGCAGTCGGCGGGTGGCGGTCTTCTCCAACTCGGCGCGATCACGGGCCGGCGCGCGCCGCGCGACCTGCACCTTTGGGGTCCCCGTCCAGTTACTCGTCGGGGTTGAGCTCCGGCGCACATGGTGGCAGGTAGTGAATCGCGATCAGGTCCGCGTGTTCGGCCATTCAGGCGCGCACGGCCTTCGCCATGTGCACGTTGAGATTGTTGAGGAGCAGCACGACCTTGCACCCCGCGTCCGTGCGCAGGCGCCTGAGGAACGTGATCCGCGTGGGCGCATCGACGGCCTTCGTGAGCACCATGAAGCGGAGGAGGCCGCTGTTGCTGATCGCGGAGAGGTAGCTGACCGATTTCCGCTGCGACAGGATCGGACGCACGGGTGTCTTTCCGTTCGGCGCGACGCCGCGGCCGCGCCGATCCGGATGATCTCCTCGCCCGCGCCCGGATCGAGCCCGGTGGTCTCGGTGTCGAACACCGTGCAGGTGAGCCCGGCGAGCGCGCGCACGCCGAGCCCGCCGGCGGCGCCGACGCGCCGGCCAGCGGCAGCAGGAAGTGGAAGACGGCGCGATGCGCGGTGCGCTCGCCCGGCGGTACGAGCCGCAGCTGCAGCCGCATCGTGCCCCAGCCCTGCTCCAGGCGCAGCGACAGGTGCACCTGGGCCTGGAGCAGCGAGAAGCTCTCCACCTTCAGCTACAGCGCGGGGTCGACCTCCGACAGCCGCACCCGGCTCGCGCAGACGGCCTCGTGGATGCGCGCGGCAAGCGCCCCGATCTCCTCGCGCACCACGGCCAGCAGGCGCTCGCGCGCGGGCGCGTCGAGGGCGGGGTCGTCGAGCAGATCGACGGCAGCCTGGATGCTGCCCACCGCGCTGCGGCTGCCCTCGGTCAGGCGGTGCAGAAGCCGGTCTCGCTCGCCGTCGTCGGCGAGCTCGCGGGTGATGTTGTCGGCTAGTTCTCGCGTGGGTCGCCCCGCGTCCGGTCGAGATCCCTGGCAGGTTCGGCATCGCGCTCGGCGTCGCGGATGCCCCAAAGGGCCATGGCCTCGAGCACGGGGCGCAAGGTCTCCCCATAGGTGGTCAGGGCGTACTCCACGCGCGGCGGGACCTCTGCGTAAATGGTGCGTCGTACGACGCCCTGCGCCTCGAGGGTCCGCAGGCGTCCGGTGAGAGTCTTGGGACTGACGCCCTCGAGCGACCGCAACAGTTCGCCGAACCGCCGAGCGCCGCCAAGCAGGTCGCGCAGGAGGAGCGCGGTCCATTTGGAGTCGAGGACCCGCAGCGTTCTCTCGATGGGGCAGAAGGGAAGGCGGAGTAGTTCTTCCTGGTTCATGTGTTTCTTATTGGAAAGTAGCTTCACAAACGGTAACTACTTTCCACAGTAAAGCAATGGAGTTAGCCTGGGTCTCAGATGGCTACGGGCAGGCTAGTCGCCCGGCCCGACAATCTGAGCAAGGGGGTACCGAGATGGCGGATCGCATCCTGTTGTACGGCGGTGCGCGGGGAACCGGCGCACTGTTGGCGCAGCGGCTGGTGGCACGGGGGCTCTTCGTGCGGGCGGTGGTGCGCGACGCGGCCGGGCGAGCGAAGCCGCCGCAGGGGCTCGAGGTGATCGCCGGAGACCTGACGCGGCCCGAGACGTTGCGGGGGGCGGCGACGGGGATGGATCAGTTGGTCATGATGGCCGGGGTGACCCAGCGTCCGGCCAGCGAGCGCGTGATCAAGGCGGTGGAGTACGAGGGGGTTCGGGCGGCTCTTGCCGCAGCGCACGCGGACGGGTTCCGCGGTCGTGTCCTTTACATGACGGCGCTCGGGGTGAACCGGCCGTCCTTCATGGGATGGGTGTTGAACCGGATCAAGGGCAACACGCTGGTCTGGCGACGCAAGGCGGAGGAGGCGATACGCGCGAGCGGATTCCCGTACGTGATCGTTCGGGCGGGAATGCTGACGGACTCGCCGTCCGGGCGTCGGCCGGCGGTGCTTTCGACCGGGGACAAGCCGCTGTCGCTCGGCACGCGGGTCTCGCGCGGCGACGTGGCGGAGCTCTTCGTCCACTTGGTCGAGTCAAGGCGCGGGGGGCGGACAGTGCTCGAGGTGGTGGAGGGGCCCGGACATGGCGGGACCGACTGGGGTCGAGCGCTCGATCAGGCCGGGGTAATCTAGATCGGCTCGCTCAGCCAACTCGCCCACATGGCTGAACGGGCCGCTGATCCGGGCCGTTGAGACCGGCTTCGAGGGGCTGCGGAGCACCAGCCTGCACGCCAGCGGGATCAGCCTTCGCAATGCCCGGCGGCAGCGCGCGAAGCTGCCTCCGGCCTGGGGTCAGGCCGGTATGAGACGTCGCAGCCTCACCAGGTTGTACGCCGCGCAGGCGAAGGCGACGATCCCGTCGACCAGCGCGGTGCCACGATGCTGCACCTTTTGCAGCCCGGCCACGGTTGTCGGCCATCCGAACACGTCCTCGATCTTCCTGCGGGCGCGCTGACTGATGGCGTAGCCCGCATGGCGGGTGGTGCGCCCGTCCACCGCGCGGCCCTTGGCCTTCTCCGCGACATGCGGGGTGCAGCCGGCGGCGCGCGCCCCCTCCACGAAGTCGCGCGTATCGTAGCCCTTGTCGGCGCCCACGGTCGCCCGCGGCGCACTGCCCGCGAGGCCCCGCAGCAGGCGGAGCGCGTCGTCCACTTCGGCGCGACCGTTCGGACTGCTCACCACGGTGTTCACGATCAGGCCGTGGCGGTTGTCAACGAGCACGCTGGCCTGATACGCCGGCAGTGACGCCGTGTTGACCGACTTGCGGGCCATGCGCGCGTCCGGATCCGTGACGGAGCCATGCGTCGCGATCGACCGCTTCGGCCCGTGAACGCTCACACCGTCATTGCCCGGATCGACCGGCCGATCCGCATCGTCGTCCGTCGGCCGGACGTTCTGACTGGCCCCCGCTTCGCGCAGCGTGCCATCAACGGAGAAGTGCTCCCGCGAGAGCAGGCGCGCCTGCGCCGCCGTCGCGACCGAGCGGGCGAGGAACCGGGCCGCGATATCCCCGTCGAGCAGGCGCTGCCGATTCTTGAGGAGCTGCAGCAGCAGGGCGCGCAGCAACTGCTCCGGCGGGATCGACGGCCGCCCCGTCTGGGCTTACAGCGCCTAGTGGGTCGTAGTTGCGTTACGTGTAGCAGGCATGCGACGGGTGACGTCACGGTACCGCCACACAAAGGGCTGGCAGGTTTTGTTGTGGAGCGTGATGTAGCGCAGCAGCTTGCGCGTGAGATCGGTGGTCGAGGTGAAGATGCCACGCGCGATGCAGTCGCGTTCGATCCGGGCAAACCAACTCTCGACCTGGTTGAGCCAGTTGCTGTAGGTCGGGGTGTCGTGCATGGTCACGCGCGGGTGCGCGGCGAGCCAGGCTTTCACCGCCTGAGTCTTATGCGCAGAGAAATGGTCGACGACGAAGTGGACCGCCTTCCCGCGCGGCGCCGAACGGGTCACCGTGTCGAGGAAGTCCACAAACTCGGCGCTGGTGTGGCGGGCGGCCACCTGGCCCTGCACGTGCCCGGTGGCGACGTCGAGCGCGGCGTACAACGCGCGCGTCCCATGGCGCACGTACTCGAAGCCGTGGGTCTCAGCACGGCCGGGCCGCAGCGGCAACACGGGATCGGTGCGGTCCAGCGCCTGAATCGCCGTCTGCTCATCGACGCAGAACACGCCCGCATTGACCGGCGGGTCGATGTAGAGTCCGATGATATCCGCGGCCTTCGTCTCGAAGTCGGGATCGGGGCTGCCCTTGTAGCGCTCCAGGCGATGCGGCTTGAGGCCGTGCCGCTTCCACACCGTGGTGACGGTCGTATGCGCGACGTCGAGCTTCGCGGCCAGACGCCGACTCGACCAGTGCGTGAGGGGCGCGGGCGGCTTCGTCTGCAGGGTGAGGCGGACGATCTTCGCCTCCAGCGCGGCCGTGATGCCATGGCCTCGTCCCGCTCGCGGGGCATCCGCGAGGGCCGGGAAGCCTTCAGGGTCACACCCTAGGGAGCAGGCGACCCCCATCGGCCTGGGGGGACATCGCCGGGCGATCCCCACCGCTCCTGAGATCTCCACGACCGCCTGGACCATGACTCGCTGTCCAATGCCCCTGGCCACGAAGTAGTTGGCCATTCGGTTGCCAACCACCGTCATCGAGAGGCCCGGGGCGGTCCCGAACGCTGCGGTCGCCGCGCTCGCCGCGTAGGTCCTGCACGGCGTCCCCAGGTCGAGAGTCCCGCTGAGGACGGGACCGAACGTCTTCTCGCACATGGGAGAGTACCCCGGCTGTGCATGGGAGGTGAGCTCGATGGCCTGAACGTCCCGCGGCAATTTCGGCGTGCATACGGTCGGCGTCGATCCGGTGGCGATCGTCGTATCTATGCGGGCGCGGACCTGTACCGAGCTGGCGATCCACGTGTCGCCATCCTGCTGGCAACGCGTCCGCATGGCGACGTTCACATTGCCGCTGGCGTCGTGGGCAATGATGCCCGTAAGCGGACCGCTTCCCGAAGCCGCGCGAATGCCGACGATGCCGTGACCCGACTGGTTGGGCTCGTTGGGCTGGTAGTCGGCACCACCGGTCGCGGACGAGAGCGACAACGCCGGAATCTCGAGCGCTACCTCGGGTCCTCGGACGGCCGACATCAGCGCGATCGCTGTCAACCAGGGAGAGCCGAGCTCGTCCCGTGCTTCGACGAAGCGCATGCCGTCGTGCACGAGACGGGCGTGGCGCGTGTGGGTGAAGGCGGGCTGCACCTCTCGTGACCCGTCCGCCCTGACGAAAGCGACGGTCGTGCGGACCACCACGGGCTTGACCTCGCCGGCTCGGCTGTTCGGTGATCTGGCATCCCCGGAGAAGCACCCCGCGATGGTGAACTTCGACGCCCCCTCTCCGGTCCCCTCGGGGGAGCGCTCGCTCCTCCGCAAGACCGCGGCTACGGCAGGGGCTGACGGGCGGTACCTTCGCCCCTCTCATGCGCGGCGATGCCATGGCCCTCCTCCTGTCTTTCGCCGTCTCCTTGGGAACGGCGGTGCGGGCGCAGGAACCGACGGCGCCCGGTGCGGTTGCGGGCGCACGCCGCGTGAACCCCATGACCGCCCCGCGACCGACCGCCGTGACGGTGCGCGACGAGGGGGCGATCGTGCTCGACGACCTGCTCGACAAGCCCGCCTGGCGCCGCGCCTCGGTGCTCACCGAGTTCTTGCAGCAGCTGCCGCAGACGGAGATGCCGGCGACGTACCGCACGGAGGTGCGGATGTTCGAGGACGAACGGCCCCTGTACCTCGAGGCAGTCAACCACGACCCGGCACCGTACCGGGCGATCATCGTCGGGCTCGAGCGCGACTTCCAGACGCCGCAGAGCGACATCGCCGGCGTCGCCTTCGACACCTTCCACGACCGTGTTCCACGTCGTGACGTGGCCCGCGCCGGTGCTCTCGCGCGAACTCTTTCCGCTGGTCCATCGGTCTCATTTCCCGCCATGGCATCGAGTCCTCCTCGGTTACGTGCCATGGGAGCAGTGTTACCCATGTCCCCGTTTCGTACCTCCCCGCCGTTAACATGCAGGCATGCCGTCCATCGCTTTCCTCGGGACCGGGCTCCTCGGCGGGGCCTTCGTCGAGGCCGCGCTCGGGCGCGGCGAAACCGTCACCGTCTGGAACCGCACAGCGGCCAAGGCCGTGCCGCTGGCGAGCCGCGGAGCTCGCGTCGCCGCCACGCCTGCCGACGCCGTCCGCGGTGTCTCCCGCGTGCACCTGGTCCTGCAGGACGACGACAGCGTCGAGGCGGTGATCGCGGCATTGCGGCCCGGACTCGGGCGCGACGTGCCGATCCTCGACCACACGACGACGCAGCCCGCGCGGACGGCCGTCCGCGCGTCGCGCCTCGCCGCCGAGGGAGTGCGCTACCTCCACTGCCCGGTGTTCATCGGGCCGGCGATGGCGCGGCAGGCCCAGGGGACGATCATGGTATCCGGGCCGCGCGCGTGGTTCGACGCGGTGCAGCCGGCCCTGGCCTCGCAGGCGGCGCGGGTCGAGTATCTCGGGGAACGCCCCGACGCGGCCGCGGTGTACAAGCTGTGCGGCAACACGCTCATCGTCGGCATCAGCGGGACGGTGGCGGACATGCTCGCCGTGGCGCGCGGCGGCGGACTGTCGCCCGACGACGCCCTGCGGCTCTTCGACTTCTTCGACCCCTCGCGGATCATCGGCGTTCGCGGTCGCAACATGGCGGCCGCGGACTTCACGCCCAGCTTCGAACTGACCATGGCCCGAAAGGACGTGCGCCTGATGCTCGAGACCGCGGCGACGCAGCCACTGGCGGTGCTGCCCGGCCTCGCCGCGCGCATGGATGCGCTCATCGCCGACGGCGAGGGGGCGCGCGACCTTGCCGTGCTCGGCCGCGACAGCGTGCGCTGACCGGTGCCCCCTCACCTCGACCCGTCCCCATGATGTCCCTGACCTACGGCCGTGCCGCGATCGCGGTCGCCATGCTCGTCGTCGCCGGATGTCGCACCGCGCCGGTCGCCGCCCCGGTGTCGCGTCCTGCGCCGACGCCCTCGGCCCCTGCGGCGACCCCGGCTCCTTCGACGCCGGCTCCGGCGACGCCGGCTCCGGTGACGCCGGCTCCGGTGACGCCGCCGACCGCCACCGCCCCACCCGCCGGTGCGTCCTCGGCCGAGCGTGGCAGCGCGACGGTGACGCCCGCGCGCCGCACGGCCCCCGATGCGTGGCATCGTCTCGACACGGAACGCGACGGCGTCCTCGGCGTCGGCGTGGATCGCGCGCTGCGCGAACTGCTCGCGGGCCGAGCCCCCGGTCGCCGCGTGCTGGTAGCGGTGATCGACGGCGGCGTGGACACGGCGCACGCGCAACTCGCCCCGGTGCTCTGGCGCAACCCGCGCGAAGTACCCGGTAACGGCGTGGACGACGATCGGAACGGATTCACCGACGACGTGCGCGGCTGGAGCACGATCCCACCGCTGACCGCCGACAGCGGGCGCTACGACACCTTCGAGCTGACGCGACTCTATGCCGCCTGCCGCGGCCAACCGGCCGCCGGGCGTCTCGCGCGACCGGACTCCGCGACGTGCCGCTCGGTGACGGAGGCGTACGGCGAGAAGGCCATGGAGGTCTCGCAGACGGTGATGCAGATCCGCGGGCTGGCCGGTGCCCTCGCCCGCTCGACGGCGACGCTGCGGCAGGCGATGAAGACCGAACCGGTGACGCCCGAGGCGGTGCGCGCCTTCGCGCCGGGCAACGCCGCCGAGACCGAGGCCAAGCGTGCGTTCCTCCAGTTTTCTGCCGCGGGCCTCGACTCGGCGAAGCTCGCCGAAGGCTTCGAGGCGTACGACGGCCAGTTGCGCTTCGGGCTCGACACGCTGTTCAACCCGCGGGCGCGGCCGTCGCGCGGCTCCGGCGACGTGATGGGCCCGGCGGCGCGGCACGGCACGCACGTCGCGGGGATCATCGCCGCCGCGGCGGTGCCGGGCCGCCCGGCGCGCGGTATCGCGCCGGAGGGGGCGGTGACGATCCTCCCCATTCGCGCCGTCCCCGACGGCGACGAGCGCGACGAAGAGGTCGCCCGAGCGATCCGCTACGCCGTGGACCAAGGGGCGCTCGTGATCAACATGTCGTTCGGCAAGGCGTACTCGCCGGGCAAGGCGGCGGTGGACTCGGCCGTGCGGTACGCCACGCAGCGCGGCGTGCTGCTGGTGCACGCCGCCGGCAACGACGCCGAGGACACCGACCACTCGGCGAGCTTCCCGACGCGGCAGGCGAGCGGGCCGCCGTTCGATGCCCTTTGGCTCGAGGTCGGCGCGTCGTCGTGGAAGGGACCCGACCAGTTGGCGGCGGGATTCTCGAACTACGGCAAGCGGACGGTGGACCTCTTCGCGCCGGGCGAGGACATCGTGTCCACCGTGCCGGGGGGCGGCGTCGCGACGGAGAGCGGCACGTCCATGGCGGCGCCGGTGGTGTCGGGGGTGGCGGCGCTGCTGCTGGCGTATTTCCCGTCACTCACCCCGGCACAGGTGCGCTCGGTGATCCTCGAGACGGTTCGCCCGCTCGGGGACCGGACGGTGGCGCAGCCGGGCGATCCGTCGGTGCAGCTCAAGTTCGGGTCGCTTTCGCGCACGGGGGGACTGCTGGACGCGTATGCGGCGGTGCGCCGCGCGCAGCAGCTGTCCGGCATCGTGCCCTGACGGCGACGCCCGGACCCCGGACGACGCGAGGGGGGCGGCGCTGCGGCGCCGCCCCCCTCTTCGTCGCGCGCCCCCGGCGCGGCTACTCGGCGTCGCCGGGGCCGAGTTGCGGCAGCCCGGACTCGCGACCGGCGTGCAGCAACCCGCCCTGCGTGTAGATGCGCAGCTTGTCGCGCGTGTCGATGATGTCGAGGTTGCGCATGGTGAGCTGGCCGATGCGGTCGGCCGGCGTGAAGAACGCCTCCCCCTTCTCCATCGTGAGCCGCTCGGGCTTGTAGGTCAGGTTGGGGCTCGTGGTGTCCAGGATGGACCAGTCGTTGCCGCGCCGGAGTTCGAGCGTGACCTCGCCGGTGACGGCACTGGCGACCCAGCGCTGGGCCGACTCGCGCAGCATGAGGGCCTGCGGGTCGAGCCACCGACCCTGATAGAGCAGCCGGCCGAGCTTCCGACCGTTGAGGCGGTACTGCTCGATCGTATCCTCGTTGTGGATCCCGGTGACGAGCCGCTCGTACGCGATGAACAGCAGCGCCATGCCCGGCGCCTCGTAGATGCCGCGGCTCTTCGCCTCGATGATGCGGTTCTCGATCTGGTCGGTCATCCCGAGGCCGTGCCGGCCACCGACGCGATTGGCCTCCTCGAACAGCGCCAGAGTCGAGTCGAAGGACCGGCCGTTGATCGCGACCGGCACCCCGGCCTCGAAGCGCACCGACACCGACTCGGCGGGCACCGCGACGTCGTCGCGCCAGAAGGCGACGCCCATGATCGGCTGGACGATGCGGAGTCCCTTGTCGAGGAACTCCAGGTCCTTGGCCTCGTGCGTGGCCCCGAGAATGTTGCTGTCGGTCGAGTACGCCTTCTCGGACGACATCTTGTACGCGAAGCCGTGCGAAGCCATGTAGGCCGACATCTCGGCGCGCCCGCCGAGTTCGTCGATGAACTGCTGGTCGAGCCACGGCTTGTACACCTTGAGCGCGGGATTCGTGAGCAGCCCGTAGCGGTAGAAGCGCTCGATGTCGTTGCCCTTGAAGGTCGAGCCGTCGCCCCACACGTGGACGTCATCCTCCTTCATGGCGGCGACGAGCATCGTGCCCGTGACGGCGCGGCCGAGGGGCGTGGTGTTGAAGTACGTCTGCCCGCCGGTGCTCACGTGGAACGCCCCGCTCTGGATGGCGGCGATCCCCTCGGCGACGAGCTGGTGGCGGCACTCGACGAGGCGCGCCCGCTCCGCCCCGTACTCCCGCGCCCGGCGCGGGATGTCCTCGTAGTCCGCCTCGTCCGGCTGGCCCAGGTTCGCCGTGTAGGCGTACGGGACGGCTCCCTTGGCACGCATCCAGAGGAGCGCGGCGCTCGTGTCGAGGCCGCCGGAGAAGGCGATGCCGACCTTCTGGCCGACGGGAAGTCGTTCGAGGATCGTGGGCACTGGAGAGAGGGAAAGACTGCGGAATATACCGCGGGCCACAACGGCCCAGCGTCCGCTGCAGCGCGTCGTCGCTCGTCGCGTGCCGTGGCGCGGCGAGCGCGACGAACCACCGCCGGGTCAGGGCGGGCCCCGCTCGACCCTCACCAGCCGCCGCCGCCGCCGCCGCCCGACGATCCCCCGCCCCCCGATCCTCCGCCGGACGACGAACCGGGCTTCGGCACCGATGCCGCCATGCCGCCGACCGCTGTCGCGAACGAGGCGCTCGAACCGCCACCGGCGAAGCCGCCGCCGCCGCCGAAGCCCGTCCAGCCCGAGCCGCCCCCGCCGGACGTGGTACCCGACGCCCCGGACGACGACGCCATGCGGGCGACGCCGGCAGACGCCACCGCGCCACCGAAGGCGCGGAACCACTTGTCCACCGCGGGGCCGAGTCCGAAGGCGATGAGCCACGGAAACCACGCATCCTCGAGCGCGGGGCTCGGCTTCGCGAGCTCCGAACGGAACCAGCGCCGGGCGTGGGCGAGCCGGCGGCGCTGGGCGATGCGCTTGGGCGATTGCACCGGCGCCGCCATCCGGAGCACCACGCGCACTGCAAACAGCCAGACGAGCACGATGCCGGCCTGTGTCAGGGCACCGAACGGCGTCACCGGGTCGAGCAGCTGCCATGTGAAGGCGATGGTCGGCAGCAGGATGAGCGACGCGAGCGGCACGGCGCCGAGCGCCAGCCACAAGACCTCGCGCTGGTAGGCCTTGGCGAGGATCGTGCCGACGGTGAGCAGAAGCACGATCGGCACCAGCGAGACGGCCATCGCCGGGGCGTCCCATCCGCGCTGCCAGATGCCGACCGACACCAGGGCGATGCCGGACAGCGCCAGGAGCGTCGGCACCTGCCACGACCGCTCCGACGATGGCCGCGGATCGGGGGCGATGCGGGTGACGATCTCGCTGATGCCGACGGAAATCGTACTCGCCGGGTCGAAACCGGACCTCGCGTAGCGCTTGCGGACCGCGTCGGTGTCGGTGCGCGTCTCGCCGGACGCGAACAACGCCTCCACGAGCGCCCGGTCGTGCCCGCGGAAGACGCCGCGTCCCTTCGGCATCTCCAGTTCCAGGACCTGCCGTGTGAAGAACAACACCTTCTCCCGGCGCACCGTGCTGCGCAGCTTGCCCTCCGCCACCAGGCGCGCCAGGACCGCCGCGACCTCGGGGGCCGACGTTCGGTCGTCCCACATCGCCCCCGCAACTTCCGGCGCGAGGGCGAGCACGTTCGCGCGCAGCCACTCCGGCGTGACGGGCGGCAGCGGCATCGGCGCCCAGCGCGTGCTGCGCCGCTCGCTCACCACCCAGCCAGCGACGAGCCATGCGAGCCCGCCCCACAGCAGCGCGAGGATCGCCCACCGCGCGATGGCCGACGCTCCCGTATAGACCGATCCGGGCGCGCCGGTGGCGATCCGCTGCAGCGGCAGCGTCACCACGAACCCCTCGCCGGGCGCGAGCGGACTCACCCGCCGCGTCGTCGCCTGCCCCTCCGCCAGGCGCCACGCCGGATCGACCTCGAGCGTCAGGGCGAACGTGTCGATCGGCTCGGCCCGGTCGGCAAAGGCGAAGTCGTGGTCGAGGACCCACCCGCCGTCGCGCCGCTGCAGGATGTAGTCGTACACCATCCGCAGTTCGTAGGTGCGCGTGTCGCGGCGGAACGGCGGATCCTCCGGCAGGCGGCTTCGCCAGCGGAGACGGCCGCCATCCACCCAGCGATACTCGTCAACCCGATCGAGCGGCCCCTCGACCAGCGGGACCGACGCGCCGGTCGTGGCGTCGATGCGCACCATCGACTCGAGCGTGATCGACTGCCCGAAGCGGTCCGCGAAGCGACGCTCCCCACCGTTCCAGTCACCGGTGAGCGACATGACCTGGCGTTCGACCACGTGCAGGCGACCGTCGGCATCGAGGCGAGCCCGAACGCTCACCGACGGCCAGAACAACCGTTTCGCGTCCGGATCCGGTTGTGCGACGGTGTCGGGCGACGGCTGGGCAGCGGCGGTCCCGAATCCGAGGAGCAGGAGCGCGATGACGACGCGCCGCACGGAACGCGTCGGCGCACGGCGACCGAGACCCGGGGTGACGGGCCGAGGGGCGACGGCCGCGTGGCGCATCGGCATGGCACAAGATGCACCCGAATCCGGCGCCGCGCCGGGTGGTCCGCCTCCCGCCGGACGAGCCGAGGCCGGCCGTGGGAGTGCTACGCCGTCGTCGGCCCGGGCTACGGAACGGTGACCGTCGCCGTGCGCGTGGCCGTGAGCCCGGTGCGATCGGTCACGCGCACCGACGCCTGATACGTCCCGGCGAACGGGTACGTGACGGTCGTCGTCGCGGAGGCCGTCGTGATCTCGGCCGTCCCGGCCGCGCCGGAGGCGAAGGTGTAGCTCGCGATGCCGCTGTCGTCGCGTGAGCCGCTGGCGTCGAGCGTGCAGGTGCGTCCCGAGCAGCGAACGACCAGGGCGGCGGCAGGCGCCTGGTTCGACACGGTGAAGGTCACCGTGGCCGACGTCGCCTGCTGGATGCTGTCGCGCACGGTGACCGTAGCGGTGAAGGTCCCGCCGATCGTGAAGTTCGCCGTGGGCGTGAGGCCGGACGCCGTCGCGCCGTTGCTGAAGCTCCAGCCCGCGGACGCGATGCCTTCGTCATCGCGCCCACTGACCGCGAAGGTGCACACGCCCCCGGCGCAGCGGGCCGAGGGACGGCTCACCTTGGGGGGCTGGTCGCGCACGACGATCTGTCGGGCCGTCGTGCTGTGCTGGCTGGTGCCCTGGTGGGTGCCGGTGGCCGTGATCGTGTACGTGCCCGGCTGGGCGAATCGCCACGTGGCGCCGGTGGGCGTCGCGGCGACGGCGTCGCGCAACGTCCCCGTGACCTGGATCGAGCGCCCGGTAACCACCGGCTGCCCCCGCGAGTTCGTGACGGTCGCCACACAGCGGCGCACCACGCACCGCACGCTGAGGGTGGCGAGCGGCGGCGGTGGCGGCGGCGCGCCGCCGACGAAGTTCGCCCACGCCAGCCGGTTCGGCGTCGCCGCCGCGAGCACGCCGCTCGCGGCACCGGCGACGAGGTGCGTCTCGACCTGCGCGGGCGTGAGGGACGTCCGGGATGCCACGTACGACGCGACGAGGCCGGCGACGTACGGCGCCGCCGCGGACGTCCCGCTCCACGACTTCGTGGCGGTCGGGCTCGGCAGGTCCGCGCCGGTCACCAGGGCGCCGGGCGCATAGACGTCCACGCACGGGCCGAAATTCGAGAACGCGGCGCGCGCGTCGGTCGAGGTCGTCGCCCCGACGGTGATCGCACGCGGCTCCCGCGCGGGCGAGACGCCGCAGGCGTCCACGTTGTCGTTGCCGGCGGCGACGACGACGTGCACCCCCGCGGCGACGAGGTTCGCCACGGCGACGTCTGCCGGGCCCCAGCCGCCGCGGAACCCGAGACTCATGTTCGCCACCATCGGGACGGAGGGATTGGCCTGCTTCTGCTGCAACAGCCAGTTCACCCCCTCGAGGAAGTCGGTGCCGCTGCCACCGCCGCTGCAGCCCATCACGCGGACGTCCACGAGGGTGGCGCTCGGCGCCGAGCCCAGGGTCGCGCCCGCGGCCGACGAGGCCGAGAGCGTTCCGTGACCGTGGCAGTCGCCCGGGCTCGCCAGCGGGGGATCGACGAGATCGGCGCCGAACCGGGCGCGCGTGCCGAACTGCGCGTGATCGAGCTTGAGGCCGGTGTCGAAGATGTAAACCCGAACGCCGGAGCCGGTCCCGAGGGCGTTCGCGTAGCGGCCGTCGAGCGGCAAGGCGCGCTGGTCGAGGCGATCGAGGGCCCATGAACTCGTCGTCTGCGCCACGGTGGCGGTGCCCACCGTGTCGGCCACGCCGACGCGTGGATCGGCCGCGACCCGCAGTTGTTCGGCGTCGGTGAGCCCCCGCACCCAGATCATGCCCGCCTGCGGGTAGTGCCGTACGACGAGGGCGGAATCGGTGGCACCGAAGACCGAGTCGGCGACGGCCACGAGGGCCGACGAATCACCCGCCGGTACGTCCGGGAAGCCCACGATCATCCCGGGCGGTGGCGCATCGTCGGAGGCGGACACCCTCGACGGCTCCGCCGGTACCTCTGGCAGGCACCCAGCGGTCAAGACCAGGACGGCGGTCAGGGCACGGCGCACGGCGAGACTCTGGTGGGCGAGGCGGATCGCCGCGCTGTGAAGTCCGGACAGACCGACACAGGAAGGATCGGAAGGCGCCCCGTCGCGCTTGAGCGCCACCGCGCACGTGCCATCACGAGCCGGGCGCCACCCGCACCATGAGCCCTGCCCGCCGCGGGACTCCGGGCGTAGCTTTCGGAGGTTCGAACCCCCAGCCCCGCGCGCCATGCCCACCACGACCGTGCAGTCGGCCCAGAGCCAGACCGACCCCTACCTCGAGCGCCTCTTCAAGGCGCGCGCGATCATCATCAGCGGCGGCATCGATCAGGAGCTCGCCGAGCGCGTCTCGGCGCAGTTGCTTGCGCTCTCGGCCGAGTCCACCGAGCCGATCACCGTGTACCTGAACAGCCAGGGCGGACACGTCGAAGCGGGCGATACCATCCACGACATGATCCGCTTCGTGAAGGCGCCCGTGCGGATCGTCGGGACGGGCTGGGTCGCCAGCGCCGGCGCGCTCATCTACGTGTCGGTGCCGCGCGAGCGGCGGTTCTGCCTGCCCAACACGCGGTTCCTCCTGCACCAGCCGGCGGGCGGGGGCGGCGGCACGGCCTCGGACATCGCGATCGAGGCGCGCGAGATTCTCAAGATGCGCGAGCGGCTCAACAAGATCTTCGCCAAGGCGACAGGCCAGCCGTTCGAGCGGATCGAGGAAGACACGAACCGCAACTTCTGGCTCGACGCCGAGGCGGCGATCGCGTACGGCATCGCCGGCAGGATCATCGAGTCGGCGAACGACCTCGACTGACGGTGCGCGGTACCGCCTGCGCAAGTGCTTGTGCGCAGGCGGCGAACCCGCTTGTTTTCCGTGTATCGATACGCGCGCCCACGGCGCGCGGCCAAGACACGCTCCCGGATGCGGGGCCTGCCCATGCGAGCAGGCCCCGTTGTGCTTCCGGCGGGACGGAGCAGCTGGCGCCGCTCCGTGCCGACGTGCCGCCCCTCCGACCCGGAGCACGCATGCGACGCACCGTTTCCGACGATCGGCTCTTCGGCCGCTCGGGGGCCGACACGGGCCCGGCCTTCCTGAGCACGCCCCGCGCGCACACGGCCTGCCAGCGCGAGTTCGAGCGCATCTGCACGGCGCTCGTGGACGAGGCGAGTCGTGCCCTCCAGACCGACGGCCATCGTGCGCCGGACGTCCGGCGCGCGCCGTCGCGCTGCGTCGTGCAGGGACGCGGGGCGGCGCTGACGGTAGCGTGGATCTGCGGCGCGTCCGCGAGCGTGGACTCGGGGGAACTGCTCGCCATCCTGTGGTCCGGGGCGATCGCCGAGCGCGGGGATCCCATCCCCGAGCGGCGCGCGCAGCGGCCGACCGCGCCCCCCGTGGCGCTATGGGAGGCGACGCTCCGGCCCGTGGCCGGCGACGCCTCGAGCTGGGCGTGGCAGGCACCGGATGGCCTGCCGCACTCGTCGCCGGACCTCGCCTCGCATCTCGCGCAGCGCCTCGTCGAGCGGCTGCGCGCCACGTCGTCACCCGCCCCCACATGAAGCAGGAATCGATCGAACTCGAAGGCGTCGTCGCCGAAGTGCTTCCCGGCGCGATGTTCCGAGTGGACGTGCCGAACGGGCACCAGGTGCTCGCGTCCACGGCCGGCAAGATGCGCAAGTTCCGCATCCGCATCATCGCCGGAGACCGGGTGATGCTCGAAGTCTCCCCCTACGACCTGACCCGCGGTCGGATCACCTTCCGCCACAAGTAGCGCGGCAACCGGGGCCGGGCCGGCGCCCGGTCCCGGCGCCCGGTCCCGGCGCCCGGTCCCGGCGCCCGGTCCCGGAGCGCGGGCGTCGCTCAGCCCGCCGCGAGCCGCCGCACGACGTCCGCCATCGCCCGGACCCGCGCGGCGTCCTTCGCTGCGCGCGCATCGCGATCGAGGGCGGCCGCGAGGGTGCGCAGCTGCGCGGCGCGCGCGGCGCCACTGGCCCGCTCGGCCGAGGCGAGGGCCGCGCCGATCGCCGTCGTGCGGGCCTTGGGCAGCCCTTGGCCGCGCACGAGTTGGTCGAGGTAGGCGCGCGCCACCACGAAGGCGGCTGGCCACTCGAGACGATCCTGGTGCTGCGGATTGAGCGTGCCGACCTGCACCAGCGCCGCCGCGTCGATTTCGTTCCGCGTGAGGTGCTCGCTCGGCAGCAGCCGGAAGACGTCGAGTCCGCGCGCGATCTCCGACCCGACGATGAGGCCGTTGTACCAGTAGGCCGACCAGAAGCCGGCGAGCACCGGCCGCCGTGCGTCCACCGGCCCGCGATCGAAGTAGGCAATCTCGACCGGCTTGGCGGGATCGGTGAAGTCGAAGACCGAGATGCCGCCCTGGTACCACGACTGGACCATGATGTCGCGTCCCGGGACCGGAATGAGCGACCCGTTGTGGGCGACGCAGTTCTCCTGCGCCGTCTGCGCTGCAGGAATCTTGAAGTAGCCGGCGTGCGTCAGCTTTCGTGCCTGTGCGTCGAGCCGGAAGATCGCGTCCGCCCCCCACTCGAGCCGGTCGGTGGAGCGGCAGCGCGGCGCGACCCCGCCGCCCCACTCGTCGCTGAAGAGAATGGCCGTGCCGGCGTTGTTGAACGTCGCCGAATGCCAGTAGGCGAAGTTCGGGTCGATCACCTCGGCGAGGCGCTTCGGGTTGGCGGGATCGGTGATGTCGAGGAGAATGCCGTTGCCGGAGCACGCGCCGGCGGCGATGCCGAGCGCGGGATACGCGGTGATGTCGTGGCACTGGTCGGTGTCCGACGTCTCCTGCGTGTTCGGGCCATGCGTCCCGCCCTTCCACAGGCCGTCGAGCTTGCCGGTGCTGTCGGCGAAGATGCGCGGACCGGCAACGACGCGCGCCGCCGCCGGGTTGGCCAGCGGCACCTCGATGACGTCGATCCGGAAGTACGACGTGTTCGGGTCCTCCGCTGGTCCCTTGCGGGAGCAGCCGGCCAGCTCGCTCGGACTCCGCGACGGCGACGTACCGGAGACGTACACCCACGCCTTGTCGGTCACGCCCGGCTTGGTGACGAGGGTGTGCGTGTGCGAACCGCGGCAGGTCTGCACGGCGGCCACCGGCTTCGGCGTGGTGACGTCGCTGATGTCGAAGATGCGCACGCCGATGAAGCGCTCGGTGCTGACCGAGTCCTTCACGCCCTGCGCGCCGCAGTCCACGCGACCGGAGTACTCCTCGACCGACATGAAGAGCAGGTTCCCGAGCACGGAGACGTCGCCCTGCCCGCCGGGACAGGCGAAGGCGGCCTTCAGGACCGGGGTGGCGGGGGTGGCGATGTCCCACACCTGGATGCCGTTGTAGCCGCCCTGGAAGACGAGCGAGCCCTTGAAGGCGAGGTCGGAGTTGACGTAGCGGAAGTCACCGAGCCGCTGCGCGTTGTAGAAGCCCTCCGGCCGGTCACGGTGCGCGACGAGTTCGAGCCCCTTGATGGCCTCGCCGGCGTCCTTCCAGCCGGCGGCGAGGCCGACGCGCGGATCGGATGCGGGGGCTTGGGCGGGCGTCGCGGCGGGCAGCAGGGCGGCGAGCGCGAGGGCGACGAGGGGCTGGTGACGGTGGCGGCGCGCGGCGCGCGGATTCGGGAGCATCGGACTCGGTTGAGGGTCAGGGCCGGCGACGCACGGTCGCCGGGATGGCGGAGAGGGAATCGAGCAGGGCCTGCATGCGGCGGATCTCGGCGCGCTGGTCGGCGTCCACGTCGGAGGCGAACCGGAAGAGCTCGCCGTCGCCCGCACCGCCGGTCTCGCCGAGCACGCCCTTGACCATCACGAGGGCCCCTTCGTGGTGGCGGATCATCAGGGTGAGGAACCGACGGTCGAAGGCCGCCCCGCGGAGGTCCGCCAGCGCCGCCATGTCGGCGGGCGAGGCCATGCCCGGCATCGGCCCGTGTTCGTGATGCGCGTGCGGGGAAGCCGGTTCGGGGAGCGCCTGCCGCCGGTCGCGCAGCCACTCGGCCATGAGGGCGATCTCGTCGCGCTGGGACACGGCGATGCGCTCGCCGAGCCGGGCGAGCCGGTCATCGGCCGAGCGGCCGGTGATGAGCGCCGTCATCTCGAGCGCCTGCGCGTGGTGCAGGATCATGCCCGTCATGAAGCGCACACCGGCCGTCGAGACGGGGGGCGACTCGCCCGCCGGCGTCGGCTGGGCGAGGAGTGCCCCCCGCATGCCGACCACGAAACCGATGCCAAGGAAGACCCGGCGGAGCGCGACCGGCCGGACGAGCGCATGCATCCGCGAAGGGTGCATCCACAGGCCTGTCGCGACAAGTCCGCGGCCCGCGCTCCCGGCCCCTCGTACCGGCACGTGTCCGCTCGGTATGTTGCCGCGATGCCTGACGCAGCCCCGCTGCCGGCCCCGCCGGCCGCCAGCACGCTCGGCCCTCGTCCCACCGACGAGGCGCGCCGCGCGGAAATCGCCGTCATGCGCCGCCGGGCGACCGGGCTCCTGCTGCTGGCCGCCGCCGTCTTCGTGGCCGCGCGGTGGTTCGAGGCCGCGCACCCCTGGCTCGGCTACGTGCGCGCCACGGCCGAGGCCTCGCTCGTCGGCGGCCTCGCGGACTGGTTCGCCGTCACGGCGCTCTTCCGGCACCCGCTCGGCATCCCGATCCCCCACACGGCGATCGTCCGCCTGCAGAAGGACCGCATCGCGCGCATCCTGGGCGACTTCGTGCAGTCGCACTTCCTCACGCGCGAGGTGGTCTCGGCTCGGCTGCGGGCCCTCGATCTGGCCGACCGCGCCGCGACGTGGCTGGCGCGACCGGAGCACGCCGAGCGGCTCGCTCGGCAGGTGGCGCTCGGCGCGGCCCGCGCCGTGGACGCGGTGCCCGCGGACGACGTCACGCGGCTGCTCCGCGACGCCGCGGTGCAGGGCCTCGCCAAGGTCCCGGCGGCGCCGATGGTGGCGCGGGTGCTCGAACTCGTCGCGGCCGACGGCCGGCACCTGGGGCTCGTTGACGAGGCGGTGAAGCTCGTCGCCGTCGCGGTGGAGCGGAACGAGGCGCTGATTCGCGAGAAGATCCGCGAGGAGAGCCCCCGCTGGATGCCCGGCATGGTATCGAGCGCCGTGCACGACCGCGTCATGGCCGGGATCGAGAACTTCCTGCGCGAGGTCGCGGCGGATCCCGGCCATCCCGTGCGGCAGAAGTTCGACCTCGCCTTCCGCGAGATGATCGAGCGCCTGCGCACGTCGCCCGAGACGGCGGAGAAGGCCGAGGCGATCAAGGCGCAGTTGCTGGGGCACCCGATGGCGGAGGCCGCGGCCGACGCGGCGTGGGACGCAGTGCGGCGCACGACGGCCCGATGGGAGGCGTCGCCGGACGGCGCCCCGCCGGCGATGGTGCGGGCCTTCACCCGTGTCGGCGAGCAGCTGGTGCGGCACGCCGCGCTCAAGCACGAGCTCAACGATTTCCTCGTGGACACGATCGCCGGGCTCATCGAGCAGAACCGCCACGAGGTGGCGGCGCTGATCGAGCACACCGTGACGCGATGGGACCCGGACGTCGCGGCGTCGCGCGTCGAGCTCGCCGTGGGCCGCGACCTGCAGTACATCCGCATCAACGGCACTCTCGTCGGCGGGCTCGCCGGGCTCGCCATCCACGCCTTCTCGCGAGTCCTCGGATGATCCGTCGCGCGCTGTTCGTCGCCGCTCTCGCCGCACTCGGGCCGGGAGTCGGCCAGGTCGTGGGCCCACTCGTCGGCGGCAGCGCCGGCCGCCTCGCCGCCCAGCCCAACGACGCCCGCACCCGGTGGGAGCGGCTCTGCCTGATCCGCCGTGAGAAGTTCGACCGCATCCTCCCCGAGGCGATGCGGGAGAACGGGATCGACATGTGGATCGTCGCCATGCGCGAGGGGCACTACGATCCGCAGTGGGAGCTGCTGGGGCGCGGTTACGTCGGCGACGTCGGCTACTACGTGTTCACCGACCGCGGCGGCGACCGCATCGAGCGCGCGGCGCTCGGCATCACCGACCACTTCCGGGCGGCGTGCGGCGCCTATGACGTCGAGGCGGGCGGCGGGGACCTCGCCGCATTCGTGAAGGCGCGCGACCCGAAGCGGATCGGGGTGAACATGTCGGCGGACATGGGACGCGCCGACGGGCTGTCCCACACGCTGCACGCGCACCTCGTGGCGACACTCGGGCCCACCTACGCCACGCGGCTCGTGAGCGCGGAGCGGCTCATCTCGGACTTCAGTTCCCGCCGCACGGCCGCCGAACTGGTGGCGTTCGGCGAGGCGACGGAGGTCGGGCGCCAGCTCCTCGACCGCGCGCTCTCGAACGAGGTGATCACACCGGGCCGGACCACGCTCGCCGACGTCGCGTGGTGGCTGACCGAGCAGATGGCCCAGCGCGGGCTCGGCTCGTCGTTCGAGGTGCCGTCGGTGTACGTGACGGGGCCGGACGGTATCGAGGCGACGTCCAACGACCGGGTGATCCGCCGCGGCGACTTCGTGACGATCGACTACGGCGTCGGCTGGCTGCACGTGTGGACCGACCAGAAGCGGCAGGCCTACGTCCTGAGGGACGGCGAGACCGAACCGCCCGCGTGGCTGCGGCGCGCCTACGAGCAGGCACTCGCGATCCGCGAGGTCATCCGGCGCACGATCGTGCCCAAGGGAACGGCGGGCGAGATGATCGGCACGGTCGAGGCGGCGATCGCGAGGGCCGGGTTCCGCAAGGCCGCGGGGTTCAACCGCGTCGCGGCGGACGACGTCACCGAGTTCTACATCGGCTGCCACTCCGTGGGCGACTGGGGACACGGCATCGGGCCCTCGATCGCGTTCTTCAACCCGGGGCGTCAGGCCTACCCGATCCGGCCGACGAATCTCTTCTCGATCGAGCTCTTCGCCTGGGTGCCGTCCCCCGCGTGGGGCGGGAAGAAGGTCCGGATCCCGCTCGAGGACAACGCAGTCGTCACCGCTCGCGGCGTCGAGTGGCTGACGCCGGTCGCCACCGGGCTCCGGATCATCCGCTGAGCATCCGGCGGCTCAGAGCCACGGCGTCCGCACGACGATCGCCCAGGTCAGCGCGGTCGCGAAGCCGACCCACGCGACGTACGGCAGGAGCAGGACGCCGGCGAGGCGGTCCACGCGCCACGCGGTGGCCGTCGCGAACACCGCGGCGCCCCACAGGAACACCGCCTCGGCGAACGCCAACCGCCCGGCCTGCAGGGCGAAGAAGCACCACGTCCAGCCGACGTTGAGCACGAGCTGCAGCCACCACGCGCGCAGGGCGAGACCGCGACCCGGGTGCCGCGTGCGGGCGACGCGGGCCGCGGCCACCGCCATCAGCGCGTACAACACCGTCCAGGCCGGGCCGAACAGCCACGCCGGGGGCGCCCATGGCGGCCGGCCCAGGCGCGCATAGAACCCCGGGGCGTCGAGCGAGCCGAGGCCCCCAAGGAGTGCGGCCACGAACACCGCCGCGCCCCAGCGACCAAGGTCGAGGGAGCGGCGCGGCGGGCGGGACGCGGGCGGCGGGGTTATTCTGATGGATCATGAGTTACGCCGCCATCACGGGCTGGGGCAAGTGCATGCCGCCGGCCGTCCTGACGAACGAGGACCTCTCGACCTTCCTCGAGACGTCCGACGAGTGGATCACCTCCCGAACGGGCATGAAGGAACGGCGCGTCTCGCACGTGTCGGCTGTCGAGCTCTCGACGGTGGCCGCATCGCGCGCCCTCGCCTGCGCGGGGCTCGACCCCCGCGACCTGGATCTGATCGTCTACGGCGGCTGCTCCAACGAGGAACAGGTCCCCAACAGTGCCAGCGGGGTGCAGGTGGCCCTCGGCGCCACGAAAGCGGCCGCGATGGACCTCAACACCGCCTGCACGTCGTTCTGCTACGGACTGGCGGCCGCGACGGCGATGATCCGGTCGGGCACGGTGCGCAATGCCGTGGTCATCGGCGTCGAGCTGATCTCGCGCTACATGGACTGGAGCAACCGGAACGTCGCCGTGCTCTTCGGCGACGGCGCCGCCGCCGTGGTGCTGCAGGCCACCGAGCGGGAAGAGGGCGTCCTCGGTGCGGTGCTCGGGTGCGACGCCGAGGCCCGCGCCTCGCTCCGCGTGCGCGGCTTCGGCTGCGGCTACGCCGGCCACGGCGTCACCCTCGGCGACACGCTGTGGGACTTCGACGGGCAGGTGATCTTCAAGCGCGCCGTCGCCGCGATGTCGCAGGCCTCGACGCGCGTGCTCGCGGAGCGCGGCCTGACGGCCGACGACGTCTCGCTGGTGGTACCGCACCAGGCCAACCTGCGCATCATCGAGGCGGTGGCGAAGTACGCGGGTGTGCCGATGGAGCGCGTCTTCGTCACCGTGCACAAGTACGGCAACATGAGCTCGGCGACGGTGCCGGTGGCGCTCTGCGAGGCGCTCGAGGAGGGCCGCGTGCGGCCGGGCAGCTGGCTGCTGATGCCGGCCTTCGGCGGCGGCCTGACCTACAACGCGCTGCTCGTGAAGTGGGGCGACCGGGTGACGCCCCTCGGCGAGAGCCCGCGCACGCTGCCCCCGGTCACCGAGACGGCGCTGGAGCTGGTCAACCGGATCCGCGCCAATCAGGATCCGCACGGTCGGTCCAAGGCCGGGCTCACCGCCCCGACGTTCGCCGAGTCGCTGGCGGTCGTCACGGGCTGAGGGCTTCCCGTACCGGCGGCGCCGCGCCGGGCGACGCCGCCGGCCAGTCGAGGCCGAGCAGGGCGGCGACGGTTGCCGCCACTTGCGCCTGGGTGACGCGCACGGAGCGCACGCGATCGCCGCGGGGCGGCGTGTCGGGACCGAGGATCGCCATCCAGATGCGGTCCGCCCCGTCCACGTCCTCGCCGTGGTCCTTCCATCGCGCGGGGCCGTCGCCGCGGCCGTGGTCGGTGGTGACGACGATGGTCGTGCGGCCACGGTAGCCGGGATCGCGCTGCATCAGGGCCCAGAGATCGGCGAGGTAGCCGTCGACCGCGTGGGCCGACTGCAGGAGCAGGTCGTAGCGGCCGGCATGCGCCCACTCGTCGGTCTCGCCGTACCCGAGGAACAGCAGTCGCGGCCGGTCGCGTCGGATGAGTTCCTTCGCCGTCGCGTGCATCAATGCGTCGGTGGCGTTGTCGGGCCAGAGGCGGGTGGAGGTGCGGTACAGCTCGTCGAGCATCGCCTGCCGCCCGGTGCGCTGCGGCGCGGTCGCGAACGGCGCGTCCCACCCGTCGTGGACGGGAATCCCGGCGCGCTCGCGGTTGAAGATGCGGCGAAAGGCGCTCCACGTCGCCACCGCCGCGACCCGTCCGCGGAACCCGGGCTGTCGGGCGATCCACTCGAAGACGGTGACGTTGGGGTTGGGCGGATGGTCGTTGGACGTGATCCGCGGATCGTAGGCGCCGGTCAGCAGTTCGTTGTAGCCGGGATACGAGAACTTGAGGGGGTTCTGCGTGCGGGCGTCGCGGCCCGCCTCCGGGTTGCCGTACAGCTGCCCTTCGGTGGCGATCGTGCGCCACACGAAGGGAAAGAGCGCGGCGCGGCGCTCGGCCGCGCTCTCGCGCCAGAAGCGGCGTCGCAGGTCGGCCGTGTCGGCGACCCCGCCCGCCTGCCGCGTCAGCAGGGTCGCGTCGGCGCCGCCGAAGAGCTCCTGCCAGCGCAGGCCGTCGGTGACGATGAGTACGACGTTCCGCGTGCGCAGGACGGAGGGTCGGGCTGCCGACGGACCGGAGGCCGGCTGGGCGATGGTCTTCGTGGCCGGAACGAGCAGGAGCGCGCCTGCGGCGAGGAACGCCGCGCAGCGCCGAGGCGTGACGAACGCCCCGGGAAGGCGCATGTTGATGGGCATGCCCCTGAATCGACGTTGCGTCGTGCCGTCCGGGAAGGTCGTGACCATGGCCGTCGGTCTGGTCGCGGCCCTGTCCGGCGCGCCGGTCGCGAACGGTCTGCCGGCCCAGGGCACCTGCAAGATCAACCCGGCCTCGCTGGCGTACTCGCCGGGCTACGCGCAGCTCGTCGTCGCCCCCGACCGACGCACGGTGTACGTGGCGGGTCAGGTCGCCCAGGACTCGACCGGGGCCCTGCTTGGCGGGGCGGATCCCGCCGCGCAGACCCGCGCGGTGTTCGGCAACCTGCGACGCGCGCTGGACGTCGTCGGGGCCGGATGGGCGGACGTGCTGCACTGGAACATCTACGTCACGGCGGCCGAGTTGGTCCCGGTGTTCCGGCAGGTGCGCCAGGAGGTGCTGGCGGGCGTGGCGCCGCCCGCCGCCACGCTGGTGCAGGTGCAGGGGCTCGCCCGGTCCGACTGGCTGCTCGAGGTCGAGGCCGTCGTCGCCGCTCCTCGGTTGCTCGATTGCGCGACGCTGCGGCGTCGCGAACGCCCCACCGTGCCCTGATCCGTTCGAGGACATCTCATGCCGAGCATTCACCGTTCCATCGTCGCGGCCGCCCTCGCGGCGACATCGCTCGCCGCGCAGCCGCCCGGCATCCGCGAGATCGACGGGGCACCCTTCCCCTCGTCGCTCGTGCGCGATGCGCGCGGCACGGCGGTGGCGTGGGTGCAGAACGCGCAGGGGGTGCGCAACATCTGGTACGCGCGGCTCCCGGAGTGGCGAGCGCGGCCGCTCACGACCTTCACGGCCGATGACGGGCAGGAGCTCTCGCAGCTCGCCTTCGCGGCCGACGGCCGCACGGTGTGGTTCGTGCGCGGTGGCGGCCCCAACCGCGCGGGAGAGTCGCCAAACCCCACCAGCGACCCGGTCGGGGCGGAGCAGGCGATCTGGCGCGTCGGCACCGGCGACTCCGCAGTGGCCGTGCGCGTCACTGACGGCTCCGGGCCGACGCCGGCGCCGGCGGGATCCCTGGTGGCGTTCGTGCGCCGGGGACAGGTGTACGCCTTCGACGGTGGCGGTGCCGCCGTGGTCGAGAAGCCGCTCTTCCGCATGCGCGGGGCCGCGGCGGGACTCGCGTGGTCGCCGGACGCGACGCAGCTCGCGTTCATCTCGCAGCGGGGGACGCACGCGTTCGTCGGGGTGTACGGCATCGGCAGCGCGCGGCTGCGCTGGATGGCCCCCAGCACCGACGGCGATCTCGCGCCGTCATGGTCGCCGGACGGCACGCGCCTGGCCTTCGTGCGCATCCCCTACCAGCGTCGGCGGATCATCTTCGTCCCCGTGCGCGCGGCGCAGCCGTGGAGCATCATGGTCGCGGACGCGGCGAGCGGGGCCGCACGCGCCGTCTTCACCGCGGCCGCAGGATCCGGCTCGGCGTTCTGGGCGATGCAGGCCGCGACGCAGGTGCTGTGGACCGCCGACGACCGGCTGGTGTTTCCGTGGGAACGCGACGGATTCCTGCACCTCTACGCCGTGCCGTCGGGGGGCGGCACGCCGGTGCAGCTCGACCGCGGCTCGCACGAGATCGAGGACGTGGCACTGGATCCGGACGGCCGGCACGTGGTCTTCAACTCCAACCAGGACGACCGGGACCGCCGTCACGTGTGGCGCGTGCGAGCCGACGGCAGCGCCCCCGCCCGGCGCCTGACGCCGGGCGACGGGATCGAGTGGGCGCCGACCCCGCTCGCCGAGGGGGCGCTCGCGTTCCTCGCGAGCGACGCGCGGCGTCCGGCGCACGCCGTGTTGTTTGACGGCGGCGCGCGACGCCCGCTGGCGCCCGGCACGATGCCCGCCGGCTATCCGGCCGAGCGGCTCGTCGTGCCGACTGCGGTGACGCTCAAGGCCAGCGACGGCGTGGAGACCTACGGACAGCTCTTCCTGCCACCGGCGGGCACCGTGCGCCCGAGGGCCAAGGCGCGCGCGATCATCTTCCTGCACGGCGGCTCGCGCCGGCAGATGCTGCTCGGGTGGAACTACGGCAGCTACTACCACCACGCGTACGCGATGCATCAGGCATTGGCGCTGCGGGGGTGGGTGGTGCTGTCGCTCAACTACCGCAGCGGCATCGGATACGGACGTGACTTCCGCGAAGCGATCGGGTACGGTGCGGCCGGTGGCCGCGAGTACCGCGACGTGGTCGCGGCGGCACAGTGGCTGCGCGCCCGGCCGGACGTGGACTCGGCGAAGCTCGCCCTCTGGGGCGGCTCGTACGGCGGTTACCTCACCGCGCAGGGGCTGGCCCGGAACCCCGAGCTCTTCGCCGCCGGCGTTGACGTGCACGGGGTGCACGACTGGAACGTCGGGATCGCGACCTTCCTGCCGGAGTACAATCCGCTCGAGGACCCCGTCGCGGCACGGACGGCGTTCGAGTCGTCACCGCTCTCGGCCGTCGCGCGCTGGCGCGATCCGGTACTGCTGGTGCACGGCGACGACGACCGGAACGTGCGCTTCATCGAAACGCTGTCGCTGATCGAACGGCTGCGGGAACAAGGGGTGCCCGTCGAGCAGCTCGTGCTGCCGGACGAGATCCATGGCTTCCTGCGACACGAGAGCTGGATGCGAGTGTTCGAAGCGGCGCTCGCGTTCCTCGAGCGCCGCGTGGCGCCGTAGGCCCCGGGGCTGTCCACCGCGCCGCGATGAACTCGCACTTCCGCCGAACGCGATCTGTTCAGGGGCTTGCTGCACGGGCGTTTCCACTCGTTGAGGCGCTTGGCTCTGGCTCCCTCCACGAACGTCTGGCAACTCCAGCTGTCGCGCCCTGCGTTTCTTGCCGTCGCGGCGCCGTCGGATTCCGAAGTCGTTGGCGGAGTCGCCGGGTTCATCCTGCCCAAGTCCGAGCAGGCACGGAGCGCATTCTGCATCTACCGTCTAGCGGTGTCCGATGCCTACCGGCGACAGGGCATCGCCACCGCGCTTGTCGCCACGCTTGGGCGCGCGATCACCGAGCACGGCCTGTACATGATGTTCGTGCAGGCCCACTGCGGGGACGCTCCCGCCGTCGCGCTGTACACGAAGCCGCGCACGCGGGAGGATGTCATGCACTTCGACATCGCCGCGCCGCCAGCGTACCAGTCAGGCCCTTGCGCCCGGATCCCCGGACCACATTCTTGGCAGGCGATGTCGATGTGACCGCGTTCCCGCCAGTCTCGTCCTATCGGTGGCTCGTCCACGGTACAACGTGCTTTCTTTCCGAGGAATATGTCGAACCCGACGCAACGAGCCGCGCAGGAGATCCTCGCGACCATTGAAGCCACCTTTCAGCCGACGCACCGCTACGTTCGTGCGGAGGCCGGCAACTTCCGACATCTCGATCTGCGCTTCTACGATCGAACGGCCCAGGACCTTGCCGGGCGTGGGTTTCAACGGTTGGCCGACGTAGAAGACCTCACGATTACCGAAACACCCGGAACGGTGCTGAGCGCCATTCTGTTGCGAACGATGCTCTCCCGCGACGGAACGGTGATGTGCGCACTGTATCATCCGCACATCCGGCGGTTCAGGCTCCGTGCGCTGCTGTGGTTGTTCGGCAAGTTGCCCGGCAAGGTGACGGACATGGAGACAGAGTGTACCGATGGTTCGTTCGTGGTCACCACCAATGCGGCGAGCGCCGCGGCGTTGGACTCGCCCGGACTGATCGTCTCGGAGTATCTGCCGGTCAAGACAGCGCCGCTCGAGGTGTACGCGCGTCACACGGAACGGGTCGCGGCACATCTTGCTGCTCGTCCTGGCGTACAGGCGCGCATCATCGCGTCGCACGACGAGATGGTCGCGTCACAGAACCGCATGAATGCCATCAAGGCCGCGTTCCGCGGTGAACTCGGTGGTGTGACCCGCGAGGAGATCGAGCGGCTGTCGATGTTCCGTACTGGTCTGGCGGATGCCGTGCACGACGCGGTGGTACAGGAGCGGAGGCACCGCGCTGGTTGAGCGCTACCGCGTCGTCGGTTATCGCTGGTCACGATTGGTTGCGGTTGGCGACGGCGCGCCGTTGCAGCCTACTCTCCAGGCACAAGGCACGCACCCTGATTCCCGTGCGTGTACTACCAGGGATCGTGCCTGACACGTCCCCGACTTGCGACGTCAAGCGACAGAGGGTCGGCGTATGGCAAGCACACCGGAGCGCCTGTCGGGGGAGCGGCCGCCGCGCCGGTCGCGTGCAGCGAAAGTGAAGTCACGACGGCCCATGAGCTCGCGGAGTGTTGCCCGACGCATCGGACCGGCGATCTGCATCAGCAAGCGGGCAACGAGACACGCGGCGCCCTTGCGGAGTGGGAGGGAAACGGCAGAACCGAACCGTCGGCGGAAGTCGGCGATGCGCAGTCGGGTGCGGCAGCGGTGGTGGCTCGCGGCAGGGATCGCGTTCTCGGCGGCGGCATGCGAACGCCGCAGCATGTTGGAGCCGCGGCCGGATGTGGGGGCGATCCTTGGGGTACCGCCCTGGGCGACGCGGCCCCGCCGAGTCTCCGGGCGGGTGCCGGTCCGGGACGGCGCCAGCCACGATCCCGGGGCGCAGCGCTGGACGCGCGGGGAACCGTGGAGCGGCGCGGCGCGGGCACCGGGCGAGTCGAACACCGTGAACGAAGGGCGCCCCGCGTCCGGGGGGCGACGAGCGACCCGGAGTGTTGGACGCGGTGGCTCGGCACGACGCGGTACTATGGCTGGTATGCCAATCGCCCCCGTGGCATGTGGCGGCGGGCCGAGCCCGCCCCCGCCGAGGCGCCGCCCGCGATCGCCCCTGCTCCGAGGCTGGTACCGACCGAGGCCAGTCGCCGATGGGCGGCGCTCCTGCAACACATCAATGAGGTCCACCCGCTCGCGTGCCCGTCCTGCCACGCCGTGATGCGGATCATCGCGTTCATCACCCAGGCGTCAGTGATCAACCAGATCCTCACGCATCTCCGGACCCGCGTCTCCGCGACCGCGCCGGGCGGCGCGCGCAGTCCCCCGTCCCACCGATGCCTCCACGAGGTCCCCGCCGGCACCGCACGCCCCTCGGGGACCACGGCCCGCACCGCTCGCCCGCGGGGAACAGGGCGCGCGGACGCGCCATGGTCGGTCCTCGGCCCGTCGGCAAGTCGTCGTGTACTCGACCGGCCCCGATTCAATTACCTATCCTCGCTTGGCGTTGGTGGCGAGCCACCCGGAGATCTCCTGCACGAGGGCACGCGCTGAGGCTTCCGGAAGGTCCACCACGTCAGCGATGCTGCCGATGCCGGCGGTCGTGATTCGTACCGACGCCGTTCCGATCGCTCGTTGCCACGGGCCCTGCCGCAGGTGCACGAGTTGCACTTTGGCCATGGGGATGACCCACGTTTCGCGGCCGAGCCCGCCTTCGCGGACGATGAGGGTGTCAGCGTCCCGCGCCACGCCGCGGACGTGCGAGGCGAGCGGGGTGCACGCCCACACGAGCGGCAATCCCCACAGCGCATACCACGTCACCGAGCCGAACAGGAACGACACGGGGACCAACGTGAGGACCGCCCGAACCGACCACGCGACGCCCGTGCGCGCCCAGGTCCGTCGTGAGGGGCGCTGCCAATCGGGGCGAGGGGTCGCGGAGGCCCAATCCACACGCAAGCCGGGATAGACATGCGCGATGGCAGCCGCGGCGCGGTCGAGGGGCAGAATCGGGACCAGTGTCGGCACGTCCGCCTGGTTGCCGTTGACTTGCACCGTCATCGCCCCTGCGGAGACGGCGCGGAGTTCGCCGTATCGTACGAGCCGCCGCAGGACGGGCTCGCGCCACGACAGGGCTTGGATGCGCTGGAGCGGTGTGACGGCCGACACCCGATTGAGCCACCCGTACGTTCGCACGAACGTGTCGCCGACGTGCCGCAGTGTGAACCCGCGGTATCGTGCCCACGTCAGAACCACGCCGACCACCCAGAGCACCGCCAGCCCTGCGATGGCCGCCGCGAAGACCGCAGCGATGACCCCGCCGTCGGGGGCGGTCCCGCTCCCTGCCCGCGCTTCCAGCAGCCGCAGTAGCGGGCCGAAGACCGGCATCCGCGCCCAGCCTCCGGCCCGATCGACAAGCCCTGCGATCGCGCCCAGAGCGACGAGCAACTGCGCGGACGTCGCGCCAGCGATGAGGAGCTCACGGTCGGAGACCGTCGCAAGCACCGTCCCGGACGGGGCGGGTCGAACGACGGATGCTCCTCCATCGGCGGGCACCGCCTCCCCGCCGCCGCCGACCACTGGTCTGCGGCGCCGGACCAGTTCCTCTTGCAGGGCCAGCACATCGGACCACCGCAGCATCGGCAGTTCGGCCTCAGCCTCGACGCCCTGTTGTCCCGTGTCAACCCGCAGCGACCCAAGCCCGAGCACACGCTGCATCGGCGACTGCGCCGTGTTGATGCCCTGAATGCGTCCGTAGGGAATCGTGCGTGTCCGGCGAAACAGGACGCCACTCCGGACCACCAGCGCGTCGTGACCGATCGCGAACCACTGCGTCGCCCACGTGAGGCCCGCTGGCAGAAGCACAAGTAGCACCAGCATCCCGGCGACGGACGGTACCAACACCTCCGGCACGTCCCGTACTGCGGGGTTCAGGAGCACCATGGGACCGGCGATCAGGGTGACGCCAAGGAGCCGGTGACCCATCCCGACCAGCAACGCCAGCGGGTGCTGGCGTCGGTACTCCAACGCAGACGTGTCGCTCACAACGGGTCGAACAGTCCGGCGCGCGTCGCGAGATCGTCGCGCAGTGCCTGGGCGTCGAGCACCCGGAGCCCCGGGATGCGCACGGCGTGCCCGTCGGCGGATGCGGTGTGCACAACGAGCGTCGCGAGGCCGAACCGCCTCGCGACCGGCCCCTGCGTGACATCCACGTGCTGGATTCGGGAGTACGGCATGACCGTCTCCTTGCGGATCATCACCCCGTGCCGGACAGCGAGGAGCGCGTCTTCCCGCCGGAAGCGCCATGCCCCGAAACGACGGCGGGCAAGGGTTGCCGCCGCGATCGCGCCGAGCACGGCTGGCGCACTCGCCACGGGATACCACCATCGGGGCGGGTCGAGCATGAGGAACAGTCCGATCGCCAGCAGCGGCAGCGACAGGCCGACCCCCAACAGCAGCCAGGACGTCTGCCACGTGCGGACAATCGCAGGGTGCAGCGTGGTCCACGCTTCCGCATCCGCACGTGTCGTCTCGATGGCGCCCTGGTGCGCCGCCTCGACGTTGGCGGTGGCATCGCGCATCATGTCGAGTTCAGCAGGATAGGACTTTCCATCGGCGTGAGTCGGCTACGAGTCGTAGCATAGCGCGCGATCGCCGACATCGTCAGCGCCTCGTGGCGGGCGGCGGGGGGCCATCAATCTCGCTCGGGTGCCGTGAGCGCCGGGGGACGGTCGGTCACGACTTTCAGCACCGCGGGTGGTCGAACCCGGGCGGCTCATCTGACGTACCGATGGTACCACCGCGCACGCCAAACGCCTTCGCGTGGAGGCGGGAGTTGGTGGG